>Ga0172371_10008320_pt1 | contig 14553 bp, 9 predicted proteins | sample Lak12m_FD_114543 | JGI IMG/M metagenome (GOLD analysis project Ga0172371, IMG submission 114543) | Freshwater microbial communities from Kabuno Bay, South-Kivu, Congo - kab_022012_12m | ecosystem: Environmental > Aquatic > Freshwater > Lake | place: Democratic Republic of the Congo: South-Kivu... | reverse complement strand
TGAGATCTACTTCACCGCCTTGATGCGGCTCTGAGACGCACGACCACCCACGCAACCACCCCTGCTCCCATCAACGTCCATACGACACCCATGTAGGTCTTGAACAACGACTCCAGGAGCGCCAGGTTGTCTCCGACTGCATATCCGGCAAAGAGGATCAGCCCGTTCCACGCCGCAGCGCTCACGGTCGAGTAGAACACTACCTTGCGAAACGGGATCCCTGCCATGCCCGCGGCCACGAAGAATAAACCACGGATGCCAGGCATGAACCGGTTCAGCACAAGGAACGCAGGCCCAAACCGCTTGTAGCCGTCCAGCACGCGGTTTACCGCACCCTTGCTCCGCTCCGTCTTCGCACGCCCCACCACCTTCTCCCGAGCCAACGCCTTCGCTCCGAACCAGTAATCCAGGCTCGCACCAGCCATGCTCCCCGCAGTCAGCACAAGAAAGACCAGGCCGAAGCTCCATCCGCCGGCCCTCGCAAGCACCCCGCCCGCAAGCGTCACCGTATCCCCCGGAAACGGCGGAAACACATACTCCAACACCGACGAGCCCGCCAGCACCCCCAGCGCAGGAAGCTGCCCGATCTCCGTTATGGTTCGAACTGCCTCCTGCAGAGAGAAGCTATCCATCCCCCCTCCCACCCGGGTCCCCCACCAGGGGGGAACCAAGTGACAAGCGCCCAATCCCCGTCTTCTACCCGGAACGGCCGCCCCCCAGCGGGTACTTCCGGAACGCTACGAACGCCGCGATCATGAAAAGCGTGGACGCCACGAACGGGAACACGTACCCGAACGGGTACGGCGCAATCCGGTGCCCCACCAGCATCAGCGCGGGCGCCACGATCGCGGACACCCCGTCCGCCATCTTGGTCAGCAGCCCTTCCACGCCGAAGTACATCGCCTCACGCCGAGTTCCCACCCGCTTCTCGTCCAGGTCCACCACCTCGCACACGATCGGCCGATACATGCTCATCAGCACGGCAGCGGGGAAGCCAAGCAGGAAGAACAACACGAGGACCAGGTAGATGCGAAGGCTCCACTCCTGCTCCACCCGGAAGTCGAACCTGGAGACGATCTGGTCTCTTCGCATGGGGTCGGTCAGGACCTCGACTATCGGCGCCTCGAACGACGCGGTGGAGACCCTGCGGATCTCTTCGTCCGGAAGCGCCACGTCGGAGAGCACCAGGCTTCCGTCCGCATACGTGAGCCGTCCGGTGAGCTCGACCCTGGCAGGCTGGCTGAAACGCAGCTTCTGACCCGGGTCCAACGCGGCCCGCGACTCGGGCGACGAGAAGACCATCTTCCATCCGTCCAGGTTGAAGGTCTCCTCCGGGTCCGATACGCTTCCTGCGTCCATGGCCAGCCGCACAAACCCGTGCTCGTCAGGTCCATACGTCGGAACGGGCGTGGAAAGGTAGAAGCCCTCCTCGAAGCGCTGCTTGCGTTTCGCGAAGAGCAGATCTCGAGCCATCGGCTCCAGGTGCAAGGCCAGGTCCGCAGCATCCGCTTCCAGCAGCCACTCGCGCTCCCTTCCCTCCGCCTCAGGCCTCTCCGACGCCTTGTCCGGCCGCAGAAGCGCTGCTATCTCCCTATCCGACCCCGCTGCCGCAAGCCTGCGGAACCCTTCCACGTCCGGGTCGAAGAACAACGCATCCCACTCCAAGGCCGTCAGAACCACGCGCTGCCCCCCGGAAGGCTCGGCCTCGGTGCTCGGAACTTTCGTCTCCCCCCCGAACACCAACTCCACGTCCCCCCGCTCCAGCGTCCGTACCGACGCAAGCTCCCTTGCCTCGCTGCCCACGAAGTAGACCCCGAAGAACCCGGCGACCAGGAGCGTAGCGATGCCAGTGGCGCCGAGAAACGCCTTCTTCAGGCCGAACCGGTTGACCACGGCTTGTGCGACCACGAAACCGATAATCGTGGATAGGAACAACGGCGCCTGGAGAATGGCCGTGAACCCCTCGCCCTTGTGGAGCACCGCGGTCGCGACAAACGGCATGCAGATGATCACCAACCCGACCGCGATCTTGGCCGACGCGGCCGCAAGCAGGTAGGGTGGAAACGCAGGATTCCGGAAACACTCCACCACCGAGCGGGACAAGGAGAACTTGACCTTGCGATCTTCGGGCAGGATCTTCTCCTTGACCTTCGAGATCGAGACGAAGAACCCGATGCCGCCCACGACCGCCAGCACGATCGCGGTGACCTTGAAACCGTCGGCCAGAAAGACCGGACCGAGCTGAACGCCCCCCCGCATCGCTTCGATTATCGGCGGCACAGCGAGCGCGGACAGCACCATCGCCAGCGCTTCGAAATACGACATCACGACAGTGAGACTCACCCGTTCATCCGGATTTGGCGTGATCTCCGGCATCAGGGCCAAATACGGCGCCACCACGTAGGTATAGAAGAACCACGTTCCGCCCAGCGTGACCGCAAGGTACAGGGCGTTCACCATCGACGTTCCCCGCACCGGCGGGAACCACATCAGGATAGCCAGCACCATGAGCGGGATGGCTCCCCTGCGGATGAACGGGATTCTACGTCCGCCCGCATGCGTGCTCTTGTCGCTCCAGTATGCGACCAGCGGGTTGGTGACCGCGTCGATGGTGGAGCCGAACAGCCGGGCGAGCCCGATTGCCACTCCAGCAGCCAGGAACGTCATGCCCGCGTCGACTGCGTTGGGCGGCGGCGAGTAGAAGTACAAGAGCCATGTCATCGCGTTCGCAGTGACTATCGCGGACGAGAACATCCCAACGCTATACGTCAGCCTCTGCCCCAGCGAAAGCTGCCAGCCTTGTCGCATGCTCACTCCACGCCCACGTCAGCTCGGCCACTTCATCTCGACCCCACCAGCTCCACCAGCCGCCCCGCGGTAGCCAGCACTCCGGCCGCAGTATGCGGCCCGACCGACATGGAGCGCTCGTACTTGTACTCCTTGTCGGAGAAGAACTCGGGGGGAAGCATGTAGCCCAGCTCGTCCATCCCCAGGCACAGGATCATGCCGTGCCGGAGCGAGCCTCCCCCTCCCTCCCGGCTCCCCCGTTCGACGCAATCACCTCCCCACTTCGCAGGGGCGGGCACGGTGGCCGGAACCTCGGTGCCGACCAGCACGTCGTATACTTGACTTCCCAGCTCCGGCGCAGCCTCGCCGGGCACTGTCACGAACCGGAATGAGCCGATGGCTCCGGAAGCCATTCGGGTGGAGATGCGGCCGGGGTCGGCACCGTTGCGCTTGATGAGCCCGCGCTTGAACGCGATCTCGAACCGCTTGTTGCTGTTGAGCAACGTCAGCTCCAGAACTGCAAAACGCAGCGGCCCGGAAAGCGGCACGGCTTCCGTGGCCTTGTCCAGCGCCATCCTGGCGAGCCTGTCCCCCAGGTCCACGATGAAGTCGCGCCGGGTCTGGAGGTCGGACTTCACCGGCACGTTCGGGGTCAGCATCGCACCCAGCGGCCCGCTGAAGAACATGGGGTGCTCGACCCCAAGCTCTCGCAGCCGGTCGCGAAACGGCCCCGGGTAGTCCGGGCTCACGTCCTGGTTCCTCTCCCACAGCGTCTCCGGGTGAGCGGCGAAGTTCAGCACCAACGCCTTGATCGCTCCTCCGGGCCGCTGCATCGCGTCGGACGGAGGTGCCTGCGCCGAGCCGGACCGAGCTGCCTGCCCCGAGCCCCCATCCGCCTTCCGCACCACCAGAGCGACGGCCCTGCGGTAGCTTCCGCCCCCCTTGCGGTCGTTGCGGACCCATCCATCAGGGGTGTCGAACGTCACAGCGGAGAGCGTGCATGCCGACGCGTCTTCCTTTGCCCTGCGGACTGCGTCCGCAGCCCGTTGGATGACCATCTCCAAGTAGGCGGTATCCACGCCGCTCCGGTACGGGATCATGCCGAACAGCGCTTTGCCCCAGATGCCGATCGTGTCCGGCCCGGAATGCGTATGGGTGGAGCAGACCACGAGCCTGTCGTGGCCGATGGTCTCCGCCACCCGGGCTCGCAGCTCCTCGACCTGGGGAGCGAGGAACCCGATCAGATCGAGGGAGACGAGCGCGCAGTCGTTGCCGTCGCCGTCAGCCAGGTAGATGGCATTCGCCTCCAGCGGGTGCAGGATGCCGGTTGCCTTCCGATCCGGAGCGAAGCCGGCGAGATACACGACCCTGTCGAGCGCGGGCGTGATGTCCGCCCTTGCGCACCCTACCTTGTACACGTCATGCTTGGACATGACCTCCCCTCCCCAGATTCCGGGCCATTCTGACCATGGGGTGGGCCACTGTCAAGGCATTGCCAAGGCAAGCAGAGATCCTTCGCTTCGCTCAGGATGACGGGTGCCAACAAGGCAGCAGATGGGACGACGAAGCCGGGCCCGCTAGAACTCCGTCGGTTCCGCTGAATCAGAGAGGATGGGGGCGATGTCGGCAAGCTTGAAGCGTCTCGTGATCCGGTCGGCCAGGGAGACAGGGGCGGGGTCCGAGTCGTCCAGCACCTCCTCGACAACGACACCTTCGGCCTCGACCTCGTTGTATGCGGCTTCAAGCTGCTCTTCCATGGACTGCTCCCCGGAGAAGATCGCAAGCACCAGGGAGAGGGCCACCCCCGCCGCAGCGATGAAAAGCTGCCACGTCCACCCCAGGCGCACTACTCCGTACAGTCCGACAAGGGCCGCAAGAAGGGCCACAAGCGCCCACAAAACCTTCTTTACCATCTCGCACCTCCGCCCCGACCACGAAGCGCCGAAGCAACTCCCCATTGTAGGCGACGCTCCGCCTTCCGGCCAATTTCCGGGCACGTTCGGATGTGATCGCCGGCGGGGGCGCATCCTGTGCTTGACGCTTCCCCCTGCATGAGTAGACTCGAACCCGGTCAAGACGCTGGAGGGTTCGATGGGACCGAGGACTTCCGTGGCAGTGCAGGTGGCATGCCGTCTCGTGCGGACGCGGGCGGTACGGACAGCGGTGGCGGCCGCGGCGCTCGCATGGCTGGCCGTTCCCGGCCGCGCCCTGGCGTGCAACAACGACGCGGAGTGCGGGCCGTGCAACGTATGCGTTGGAAACATCTGCAACGCAGGGCCCAACGTCCTGTGCACCAAGGACGTCGACTGCCCACCGGCGCAAATCTGCATGGTCGATCCCGACAACGCCTGCATGAACATGTGCGTACCCAAGGACGGCTGCAAGTCGGACGCGGACTGCTTCAAATGCCAGCTCTGCATCGCGGGCGGCTGCCAGGGCCCGGACGCAATCGAGTGCACCACCGACCCACAGTGCAAGGCCGGCTTCTTCTGCAAGGTGGACCCCAACGACGAGTGCAACAACCACTGCCTCCAGGAGGGCACCTGCACGGTCGATTCCGACTGCAAGCAGTGCCAGGTGTGCATGGGAGGAGCCTGCATCGGAGCCGGCGTCCAGTGTACCCCGGACAAGCCGTGCCCGTGGCCGAAGAAGTGCAAGATCGATCCGCAGAACACCTGCAACAACATCTGCATCTCCGACACCGCTTGCCAAACGAGCGAAGACTGCGGCCCCTGCCAGGTCTGCATGGACGGCGCATGCACCGAGGCCGGCGTCGTCATGTGCGACGAGAACTCCGACTGCATGAAAGGCTTCGTCTGCAAGAAAGACCCGGTCAACCCCTGCGACAACCAGTGCGTGCCGTACATAAACTGCCTCGATGACGAGGACTGCGACCAGTGCGAAGCGTGCATGCAGGGCAAGTGCACCGCCACAGGGCCGATGGAGTGCATGAGCAACCTGGACTGCTCCGGCGGGGAAATCTGCCAGAAAAGCGTCGATTTCTGCCTCAACGTCTGCGTCAGCGACACCTCCTGCAATACCGATGCGGATTGCGGCGTGTGCGAGGCGTGCGTCGGCGGCGCATGCATGGGCGGCTTGGAAATCATGTGCATGGAAGACAAGAACTGCGACCCGGGCATGGTCTGCCAGATCGACCCGAAGGACCCCTGCAAGAACTTCTGCACCATCCCCCTCCCGGACTGCACCACGGACGACGATTGCGGACCATGCGAAGCGTGCAACAACGGTGCGTGCATCGCTTCCGGAGTGGTGGCCTGCACCGAGGACGCCCATTGCCCCGAAGGCTGGACGTGCGTACTCGTGGAGGAGGACCCCTGCGAAAACATGTGCGAGCCGCCGCCCCCTGAATGCATTTCAGACGCTGACTGCGGCGTGTGCCAGGCTTGTATGGATGCCGAGTGCGAGAGCATCGCGGAGATCAAGTGCACCTCCGACTCGGACTGCGACGACGGCATGGCCTGCACCAACGACCCCGATGACCCCTGCATCGTCCAGTGCGTTTCGGACGAGCCGGGAGAAGATGTCGGCTCACCCGACGTTGTCTCCAATCCCGAGCCCGAAGAGGATGTCGTCACCGAGGATGCCGCTGTCCCGGACGAGGACATCATCTCTGAGGACGTCCCGGGCGGAGACGACACGGGCGCCGGAAAAGACGAGGCTTCAAAGGAAGACACCGGGGAATCGCCTTCCGACGACGTCGCGGAGGATGGAAAGACCCCGGGTCAAGACACCGCTGGCGAGGAAGATACTGGCAGCGGCGGAGGGGGCGGGGGCGGCTGCACGTTGGCGGCTCGGGGTGCAGCCAGCCAGCTCATTGCATTTGCGTTCATGCTGCTGGCCATTCTCGCCGGTGTCCGAGCACACCGGAAGGCATCGGCCCCGTAGCCGGCATGGCCAAGGCAACCAGAGGTCCTTCGCTCAACGGCAGGCGACCGGTGCCATGCAACTCAGCCTGGAGGCCGACGGAGTTTACCCTGAGCGGAAGCGAAGGGCTCAGGATGACGGATGCCTTGCGGGGACGGCCGTTGGGGCTGAACATGGGAAGGTATTAGATTTTCGGGAGGTATCGCATTGTCCAAGAAACTTTTCGTAGTCTTGATCGCCACATGTCTGGCAACAGCCGTCTCCTCATCCGCGGTCGCCGCTACCCCGGGCACTCACCCCTGCGGACATGCTCAGCTCAAGCTGCTCGTTCCGCACGACGTGCCGCACTGGAACGGGCCGGTGGGCCACGGGAGAGGCTTTCCGACGGTCGGCGACGTGCGCGATTTCTGGACGTACGACCTTTCGGTCATGCCCCCGAAGAACGTGCAGGTCGCCGCGACCTGCCGTGCAGTAGGTGCACGTGCTGCCGTCTGGATCGGCGACAATGTGTGGGACAAGGCGGTGAAGCAGGCGGACGTGGATGCGCTGCTTGCCGCGCTGGAGACGGCGACCCCCCGGATGCCGAATTCGGGCCTCGTGGAGAACAACGCTCAGCTTTTCGGCGACCCGCCGCACTTTGCTGAAGGAGATCCCGACCTGACGTTGCTGGTCTACGACATTCCGTCCTACAAGGGATACTCGTTCGACGGCTTCTTCCGCTCCGAGGATTTTCAACCGTTCAACCCCGCTTGCAAGACGAACCCCATGCTCTACTGCTCCAACGAGCTGGGCATGATCCACGTGGACTCCGCGGGAATAGGCGGCGACTACATGCACGGCGTGGTCGCACACGAGTTCGAGCACCTCATCCACTTCGGCGCGGACGAAGGCGAAGAGCCGTGGATCGACGAGTCGCTTGCCGAGCTCGCCATGGTGTTCAGCGGCTATGAGGACCCGGGCAACCTCGCGGACTTCGCAGCGCATCCAAACCAGCCGCTGATCACTCCGCCTCCGGTAAGCTACGGGGCGTGCCTCCTGTTCGGCTCGTACCTGTACCAGCGGATTGGTGAGGAAGGAATCCGGGACCTTGTTGGCTCCACCGCCAACGGCATCCCGACCATCGAGGCCGTGCTTCCGGAAGGGACGGATTTCCCCGGCTTCTTCTCGCAGTGGACCGCGGCAAACGTGCTTGACGACCCAGCAGTCGGAGATGGCTTGTACGGCTACGAGCTTGTGGACGTCCCTCCGTTCGCCACCACCGCGATGAGCGAGCTGCCGAGCAACAAGGAATTCTCCGTCCCAGCCGCGGCAGGGCTGTACCTCGAGACGGACGGGGTTGCCGACGCGAGCATGGGACTGGACGTGGTTATGTCCGGCGCACCTCAGGACGTCGGGATGCACCTGGTGTCGGAGTCAGCTTCGGAAGTCGCGGCCGCGTCGATCAAGGGTGCGGCGCATCTGGAGCCGCCCGCGTCCTCCGGGACACTGGTAATCGTTCTGTCGAACCCGGACACCGGCAATGCCTCAGCGACTCTCACGGCCACGCCGGTCGAGGCGACGACCCTCCCAGACTCCGTAGAAAGCTCGCCCGAGTCGGCGGAGGAAACCGATGTAGTCCAAGACGATTCGGCCGTATCCGAGGACGTCTCCGGCGAGGGCGACTCCGCCGAAGGCGGAGACTCGGCCGTCTCCGACTCCGTCGTCGCTGATGTTCCCGACAACGCATCCGATGCCGCTGCCGACGCCGTCGCCGACGACGGTGCAGCTTCCGGAGGCAGTTCCGGCTGCGCGGTCGGCACACGCAACGGCAGTGCTTGTGCGTTGCTTGTCGCTCTCATGTTGGTTGTATTCTGTGTCGCGCGTTTCCGAGGCACCCGACGGGCATAATTGCCCGCTTTCCGCACCCGACGTATAGTACGCGGCCAACCGTACGGAGGCGGCCGCGTGCTGGTCCCCCATCTGCTCCTCGCTTGTCTGTCACTGCTCGGTCCGGTGCATCCGGGCCTTGGGTGGCTTCCCGGACAACCAGTCGAGAAACGTGCCGAAACGTCGGGTGCGGAGGACGCATCTGTTCCTGCTGCAGGGTCTGTGAGTGTGCCTGCTGCAGGGTCCGGGGGTCCGCCCGCTGCCGGGGCCGCTGGAGCGACCCCGTTGTTGTCCCAGTACCTGCTGGACAACCTGGCCGATGCGACCATCGAAGTGGACCAGGCGATGCGGGGCAAGAACCCGGTCAAGGACGGAACCAACTTCCAGCCGTTCCTTCATTCGGCCGCGCCGAAAAACCTCAGAGACTACCATCGCAGGGTGCTGCTGCACGACCGGTCGGACGCTTTTCGGGACATGCGCGAGGCGCTGGTGCTTCCGGTCCCGTCCACCGCATCGTTCCCGGTCACGTCCACCGCATCGTTCCCGGTGCCATCCGCAACGTCCTTTCCGGTGAAGATGCCCGGGACACCAGCGTCCCCACATTCCCATGCGTCTCCTCACGTGGAAGTGCCCCCGGGTTCAGCGAAGCCACTAGATACCCTGGTCTTCTCCCCGGTGGTGCTTGGGGAGCGCGGAGAAGTGGTCGCCTCGGTCTCCTGCGATTCGAGTAATGCCGTGCTGTGGGAAGAGACCATTGCGGCCGCGCCGGTTGCGAAGGTGGTGCGGTGGCCGGAGCCACGTACAGTTGCATTGCCCGAGGGATGCGGTCGTGTCGTGATGTCTGCGAAGGCGGCGGGAGGCAACGCGGCAGGCGGAACCAGGATCGTGTGGGAAAGCCCGCGCATCGAGAATGCCACTCCGCCGGACCGGGCACCGAAGTACAACGTGATCTACATCGTGGTGGACGCGTTGCGCTCGGATGCGGTCGGGGTGCACCGGACCGCGTTTCCCAGCGTGTCCCCTGAGATCGACATGCTTGAGAAGAGCGGGACGACGTTCCCCAACGGCTACTCGAACGGTAACACCACGCTGCTGTCGATGAATGCGATGCTGCTGGGTGCGCATCCGAGGGCCATGGGCTTCCTGACGCTGTGGTGGGGAGGCCAGGACAGGCGCCCATTCTTCTACGAGCGGCGCCCCACCTTCCTGACGCGCACTCTGCACAGGGCCGGCTACTACACGTACGGGGCGGTCCACAACCACCTCTTCTTCCCGGGATACATCTACGGCGTGGATCCCGGGTTCGACGCGCTCCAGGATTGCGGCCGCGACACGACCGATCATACGATCCTGACCGACAGGGCGATCGAATTCATGCGGGCAAACAGCGACCGCAGGTTCATGCTCGAGCTCAACCTGCTTGGACCGCACCAACCGTATGCTCCGCCCAAGGAGTACTTGGAGCAAGTGAAGCAGATCGTCGGCAAGCGCAAGGACCTGCTGCACGACGTGCGCTACCTTGGCGAAGTGGCGTGGGTCGACCTGCACGTAGGCAGGTTGATGGCCGCGCTGGACGAGCTAGGGCTGCGGGGGGAGACGCTGGTGATCCTGACTGCGGACCATGGCGAGGTGATGGACAACAAGCACAGTTGCTTCTCTCAGCGGGAGCAACACGCGTGCCTGCACCTGCACGGGCTGACCCTGTACGAGGAAGAGATCAACGTGCCGATGATGTTCTCGCTGCCCGGGGTCGTGAAGGCCGGGCAGGTAGCGCAGGACTTCGCTCAGCACGTGGACCTGGTGCCGACGATCCTTGATCTTGTCGGCGTCACGCCGGACCCCCGCCTCACGGGCCGATCGCTCAAACCCGTGCTCCTGGGCTCCGGAACGCTTCCAGAGGCGCCGGTCTACTCGGAGAAGTGGCTCGCCCGTGCGTTCAGAAAGGGCAACTACAAGATAATCCATCATTCGAGCAAAGACGACATCTGCCCGCCCGCTGCGTCGAAGGTGTGCAAAGGCGGCGACTGGTACGAGATGTACGACCTCTCGGCGGATCCACACGAACGCAGCGAGATGTCACGTTCACAAGGTTCGCTCGCCCGCGACCTGGTCAAGGAGATGCTCAAGTTCAAGGCGGACCTCCAGGCCCGGGGAACAGCATCCGATCCCAGCCCGTAGGGGCACATCTCCACCCCCACCAGGGTCGTTCTGCCTTGGCACATTCATGACGTCCGCCTCCGCCCACCGACCGGTCGGTCGGGCGTGACGGCACATTCCATGGGACAAAGAGGATCGGAGGCCGCTCTGCCGGGGCCACGGCGTGACCTTCGGCCGGTGGTTCGCCCGCCCGGTGGGCGGGCCGGCAATGAATGGGATGATCGAAACGGCGCCCCGCAATCCGGGCACGTCCGCAACGGGCGGACGTGCTACTCCACTCTGTTGCCGCCGGAAGATCTGGCGCGTTCGAGAGCGCGGGCGGATTGGTCCAGGAGGAGCTCGATCGTGGGCTCGTCGCCTTCGGCCTGGGCAGAATGGGCAGCAAGGCCGATGCTTACCGTGGCCGGGATCTCGAACCTGCCGAGACGGAAGGCCGGCACCCGGATCTGGCCGAGCACCTTGTCGCACAGGATGCGGAGCCCTTCCACGGGAGTGCCCATCACCAGGATCGTGAACTCGTCGCACGCGGTGCGGGCCACCCAATCCGTGCGGCGGGTGACCGCGTGGATCCGGTTGTAGACGGCCGCGACCAGCTCGTCGGAAGCCGCATGCCCGTATTGGCGCACTATTGCCGGGAAATCGTCCAACCGCACCTGGAGGACTCCCATGTCGCGGGTATACCGATTAGCCCATTCGACCATGAACTTGCCGTGCTGGAAAAGCGCTTCCCTGGCGTGGGCACCGGAGATGGGGTCCTTGTCCTCACCCTCCAATACCTTCTCCTGGCATTCGTGCAGAGCGACCACCGTCTGAGCGAACGCCGCGACGAAATGACCGAACTGCCTGGCCATCAGCCTGATGCCCGAAATAGCGGGCACACCGGCATGCTGCCTGGCCGCACCTCGTGCGTAGGTGCGGCTGACCTTCAGCAGCCGCATGGTGTCCGGGTCTGCCAACAGCGATTCCACGTAGACGGCAATCTCGCCGGCACGCACCAGGTCGCACGGCACCGCGGCTTCCGCATCGAGGCTGACCAGCTCGTCGTGCTTCTTCCGAATCCGCGACAGGACCGACTCCGAGTTCGCTATCGTCCACGGAACGAGCCCCGCTTCCAGCCCGCCCTTCAGTATCTGCCACTGGTCCAGCTTGCCCAGCTTCTCATCCGAGAGCACTGCCCACAACCCGGCCGCAGGAGCCACCAACGGGTGAGACGCCAGCTTCCGGTAGATGCTGAGCGCTACGTCATCCAGGTCCATGCACGCATCGACAACGCGGATCATGCGCCCCTCCTGATCGCACGCATTGTGCCCCATCCCGACCTACTAAGCAACTCACTACCCCGCAAGTCAGGGTGGGGCCTCCGCTGCGCAGGCACGGCCGCATTACTTGTTGCAGTGCCTGTTCCCGTTGCACACCGCGGACCGGATCGCGAGGACACGGGGATTCGACGGCGCCAGCGAGACGGCCCGCACCACGTGCCGCCACGCTGCCTCATCGTCCCCCTTTGCGCGGTAGGCGAGGGCCATGTTGGCGTACGCCAGGGAGTACGTCGGCTTCCAGCGGATAGCCTTCTGGTACCAGCGCAGCGCGGCATCCGGATCGTTGCTTCGGTACGCACAGTTGCCCGCAGCGAGGAGGACGGACAGGTTGGGGTACACGTGTGATGTCTCCTCCAGCTCCGGGCATGCCGCGGCCAGGTCTCCTTTGGCCATCCGGTCCATCGCGTGGAAGAACTTCACCCGTGGGTTCAGCGGATAGACCGCGAGCGAGCCGGCAACGTCGCCGCGGGTGAACGAAAAATCTCCGGAGCCGGACCAGAGCGGGTAGATAAACAGGAACGCCGCCGCGGCAATGGCGACCGTGGAACCAAGGGCCGAAAGAACGGCCGACGGTCGATGGTCGATGGTCGATGGTCGATGGCCCTTGCTCGTCGGTGCCGACGGGTCGACGGTCGAAGTCTGCGACCTTGCCGGCCTGGACGCTCGGCCGGCGATGGCCCCCAGCACCATGGCAAACGCGATCCGCATGGGCACCACCGTGTACCCGACCGAGCCGGAAAACAGCACGAGCGAAACGACCAGCAGCGCGGCAAGAACCGCACCGTCTCCGCATACGTCGAGTCCCGAAGCATCTCGGAGAGAGAAGGCGCCGTCTGGGCCGTCCTTCCGTACTCCGCAATCCCCATTCTCCGCGACTTCGCTCGGGGCAGGCCGCAATCCAAGGCCGCAGCGACGATCGCTGCCCAACGCGACCACGCGGATGTGCCACCCGATGAACGCCAGGCAGGCGAGCGCCGGCAGAATGCCTCGCTCGACCCACTGGTGGAGCAGCTCGTTGTGCGCGTGTGTGGCATTGGTCCACAGCCCGGAAGCTTCCCGATGCACTGCGAGGAACTCACCTTGCCGCTCCATGAACTCACGCGCAAACGAGCCGACGCCGTGCCCCAGGATCGGGTTGTCCGCCCCGCACGTCAGTCCGATCTCGAACAGGTACAGCCGGTCGTCAAGAACACCCGTCGCATACGCGGCCCCTGCCAGACAGGCGAGCAGTGCCAGGAGAACGACGAGAGCAAGTCTCCGGGACCCCAGCAGCCTAAGCAGAGCCAGGGCCAAGAGCCCGGCAATGGCGCCGGCCCGAGCGGTGAGGGACGGGATCGCTATAAGCGCGTAGGTGGAGAGGATGAGGGAGAGGAGGAAGACCGATCCAGCTACTCCCTCCTCCCCGCCGAAACGGCCGGCGGTACTCCCCCCAGAGGGGGGAGACGAGACGGGTGACCAACAGGGCAGTTCCTTCCCGTGGACGGAGCGACACGCTCCCCACGCTGATGCGACCAGGCCCAGCGCTGCCATCTCCGCCACGAAATCGGGGTTTCCCAACGTGCTGCTTCCGGGCAGCGCCGAGATTGACAGGATCGGCCATGGCAACAGGTCTTCCGCGATTCGGAACGCAACGACCAACGCGGACGCAACGGCCACGGACACCGCCACCGCACCCCACCCCACCATCGGTGCCAATGCTCCGTCCCCCACCGTCGTCCCCACCGCATCCATCCCCGCGGCACCGGCCGTCCCCGCCCCCGCGTCCGTCCCCACCGCCTCCATCCCCGCGGCACCGGCCGTCCCCGCCCCCGCGTCCGTCCCCAGGGGCTTTCCGTCCGATCGTTCCGTTCCGTTGAGCCCCGTAGCGGCGTCCGACCGGCCCGCATGCTTCCAATGGGCTCCGCTCGCCCAGGGCCAGCGGCCCTGGGTCCCCCCTGTGGATGTGCCACCCCGGAATGCGATCGCGTACGCGACTACCCCCACGAGATCCATCGCAATCGCCTGCAACGCGTCGTGCGCGCTTTCGGCATGCAGGTATGCAGGAATCGAAAGAACCAGGTACGCCGCAAGCAGCACAAGCGGAATGCGGGACCCCGATACCTGCGCATCGGGCACCAGTGGCCTGTCCCTCGGGACGGCGACCCCCGGGTGCCTGTCCCTCATGACCGCGATCGCCGGATACCTGTCCCTCAGGATCGCGGCCGAAAGCACCGCACCTGCCAGCAGCAGCTTGGGCGTCGTGAAGTTGGAGAAGAACGGGAAGGCAGCGAGCGCAGTTGCTGGAAGGAGGTAGAGGAGAAGCGGGCTCCCCTTGTCCGCGCCGGACTCCGGGCTCCCTTTGTCGGTTGTCGGCGCCGGGTTCCCCATGCCGGATCCTGACGCCGGGCTCCCCATGCGGGTGCTACCGGAATTCCTTGGGGGCGCGCTTGTAGAGGATCTCGTTCAAGCGCCGGCCGGTGACGACGTTCTTCTCTTTCCTGACCGAGTCCTTGAGCAGCACGTCCAGGTCCGGTGTCTCGGAGATGAGCAGCGCCCGCTC
>Ga0172371_10008319_pt1 | contig 14554 bp, 19 predicted proteins | sample Lak12m_FD_114543 | JGI IMG/M metagenome (GOLD analysis project Ga0172371, IMG submission 114543) | Freshwater microbial communities from Kabuno Bay, South-Kivu, Congo - kab_022012_12m | ecosystem: Environmental > Aquatic > Freshwater > Lake | place: Democratic Republic of the Congo: South-Kivu... | reverse complement strand
GTACCCCGTGCCGGATTCGAACCGGCGATTCTCTGGCTGAAAACCAGATGTCCTGGGCCGCTAGACGAACGGGGCGCTATTAAATTGTTAACTCCTATTTTCTATTCGACTAATCTCCGGGCCGCTACTCAGCCTTCGCCAATGCTTCGGTGTGCAAGGACGAATGAAAAAGTACTGTAGCAATACCAACAAGCAATAGTCATCTATTTCTGCAATGGTTGTTGTTTCCTCTGTCGAACTGCCCTTTGTTCTTTTTGACTTGCATGATATTCATTAATATCGGCTGGATTCCAACCCCTATTTTTCAACGTATTATAGTCTATATCGCTATACACCGCACTTACTACTTTTTAGAAAACCCACCAGTTTATTATCATTTTTTGTGGTTTCCATGGATATATTCTATCATATGACAGGCTCCTTGATGAATTCATCTACATATTTCTGCTATACTATTTACAATTGTGGAAGGCCAACTGGAATCACCGAATATCCGCCGTTACGAATCACCCCTTCGTATTCCATGGGAAATAAAAAATCAGGCTATCTGGAACGAAGTATCAGATTATATTTCTTCTCTTGGCAAATACCCTACACAACCGCCGACGGCATTCCGCGGAGGAGATGTTGTCGTTCCGGACAATAAGGATCTAGCTTTTTCGTATGCAGCGTTTTTAGCAAACGAACGGCCGTTTCTTGTCATGCCGCTTACCAATGAACCAAACGGCAAAATTACTGACGTATTGCGGTACCCGACAAAATCTGAGAATATCCGTTTTGATGCAAATGTCGCTGCATACAGGCAGCATTTGGGCGATTATGCATACCGCCATTGGGACACAGCACACAACGGACCATCTCCCATTCCGCAGACGACTGAAATTTCTACACTTCCAAATGGTATGTACGCAACAACAGAACGGTACCGCGGATATCTTCGGGGAATCGGAAAAGGCTCAGGCGCCCTTGGCATCCACGAATTAGATACCAGACGCATCAGTATAGACGAACTACGCCATATAGTACGCGTACTTGATGCCATGCATCCTACGCGTGACCAATTCTATACATGGATCCAGGATAATGAACGGGTGATCCCTAAGGAAAGCTTTTTACACCCGGACCATCCGCAACATGAACTTAGAAATGCCGCATGGTGGCAGGAACGCAGTATGGAACTGCAAAAAAAAGTACGGTACATGGATAAAGCATTCCGAGCGATCAATCCGGATTTTGACGCATCTGCAAAAATCGCACAGTACATTGAACTCAACAAAAATAATCCGGCAGAAAAGATAATAGCACACGGTGCACTATATCCGGATAATATTCAGCTTTCCCATGATAGGGATGGCCAGACAAGCGGAATCACCATCATGGGCGGAGACCGGTCACACGTAGGCGTTCGCGGGGAAATGGCAGACTGGCTAATTGCCGCATCCGCAGAATCCCCGGCCCATCAGAAAGCAATCATTGATGAATTTATCACGCTTCATCCGGAAGATTCGGAAAAACAGGGGTTAGCGATGCATACGCTGTACAGATCTATTATGGAAGCTTCCTGGTTTGCAAAACAAAAGCCGGATGCCTACCGGAATCTTATACAGCTCAGCTATGATATCCTGAACGGAAACGGAGTATGGCACACTACAAGCCGTCCTTCATGAATACATAGTCCACTTCCGTGATTGGGTCAATTGCATTACAATATCCAAATCTTATGAAAAAGATCCTGTTATTTTTAAGCATATTCCTTGCCCTTACGGTAAGCCTTATTTTCCTGTGGTTCCACCGAATGGCAGACCGTGTACTTGTCACACCGGTAAAACATACAAAGGATGCTACACTCCCTGCTACTCTTGCCGAGTATTTCAGTACGCACACTCCTTTTTCTATCGCTGTTATGGGATACGGCGGCGGCAACCATGAAGGTGCATATCTTACGGATACGATCATTGTTGCACATATACAGCCGAAAAAGCGTTCTATACATTTACTGTCTATCCCGCGGGATCTTTGGGTAAGCCTGCCGACTGACATACAGGGCTCATCTGACTGGAAAATCAATGCCGCGTATGCTATCGGGATTGACGACAGGAATTATCCGAACAAGCCTACGCAATACCAGGGGAAGCAGGGAGGCGGGGCTATGGCAAAATACGCCCTTTCTATGGTGACCGGACTGAATATTCCCTATTTTGTAGCTATCGATTTTTCCGGTTTTACTAAGACAATCGACACGCTCGGAGGCGTGGATATCACAGTCTCTCCGGCATTTACGGATACACAGTATCCGATTGTAGGAAAAGAAAAAGACCTGTGCGGCCATACGGAAGAGGAAATACCGGATCTTGACGCATATGGTGCTACCACTTCTGCTGAGTTGGCATACCCATGCAGATACGAAACTCTAAATTTTGATGCCGGCTTGCAGCATATGGACGGAGAAACAGCACTGAAATATGTAAGAAGCAGGCATTCCAAGCAGGACGGTTCGGATTTTGCCAGGGCCAAACGCCAACAAAATCTGCTTCTTGCCGCAAAGGAAAAAATACTCTCAGTCGGCTTTCTGCCGCGTGTCATACCATTTATCGATTCGCTCGGGTACAATTTTAAGACAGACCTTACGCTAGACGATATCCGGACGCTTATTTCCAATGCGGACGACCTTAACGGGTATACTGTCCAAACAATAGCCCTTACCGATGACAATTATCTTATACAGACACGTTCTGACAACGGCCAGCTGATCCTTTCACCCATAGACGGTATCGGTTCCTGGGAAAGCATCCATGAGTACCTTTCGCTTACTCTGTCCGGCAAGACCGTCCCTGCAATCCCTGTAGTGTTGGTTCAAAACGGTACAAAGACTCCGGGCCTTGCCTACCATGCGGCGGAAGCACTGCAAAAACTGAAATTCCGTATTTTGGAACCTGAAAGCGCTGATGTCTTAGCGGAAAAAACGTCTGTGGTTATCTACGATAAAACGATTAAAACGTCATATGTTGATGCACTGCAAAAGGAGTTTGGTAAAGCTTCCGTGACCTATGGAATAAAGCAAGACCAACAGGACCAGGACCATACTATCCTTGTTATCGTCGGATCCGACTACACTCCAAGACTGACAACTACGCCGAAGCAATAATCCGCATGCATTTACTGTTCGAGAATGTCTATTGCCGTAATTGCTACGGGTAAAACCGGTGAAGAAGCCTCAGTACCCGTGTTTTCTATAATCGGAGCAGTGGCAATAGCATCCACGACTTCCAAGCCCGTGGATACCATGCCGAAAATCACATACTGCTTCGGAAGTGCATAATCCGCGTGCATAATAAAAAACTGGCTGCCGTTCGTATTTGGTCCGCTGTTTGCCATTGCTACCGTACCCCGCAGGTATTCACGGGTAATCGGTTCGTCATCAAATTTGTATCCCGGGCCTCCTGTACCGTTTCCCTTCGGATCACCGCCCTGTATCATAAATCCCTTGATGACACGGTGGAAAACCGTTTTGTCATAGAATCCTGTCCTGGCAAGATGAACAAAATTATTCACCGTTACCGGTGTTTCTTTCGGATATAATGAAACAGTAATATCTCCTGCGGTGGTATGGATGACTGCAGTATATTGTTTTGCTTTATCAATTGTCATTTCTGGTAGCTGATTATCAGTTTTTTGCACGGGTGTTGATAATGTTTCTGGTTGCATGCGTGTACTATCCTGTATTGTAGCGATCAACCGCATGCCAAAGAATACACAGACTAACACACCGACAGCTAGAATGCCATATTGTATTTTCATATCATGTATCGTACCATAAATTTTTACCTACTATGAATGATCAAACATCTGCGGATACTGTCCTTGAACTAGAATCCATGATTAAACAGGGAATGAGTACATTAGACCGAAACAAGCAGGAATTAAAGAAGCTTCGGGAAATGATGGAGAGCGCCCTTCAAAACGACAGTGCTTACAGGGCATCTTCCCAAAAAGCGAAGGAAGCGGCAAAAGAAAAAGGAAAAGCAAAACTTGCCGTGCTGGAGAACCCGGCAACCAAAGATATACACGAAAAAATCAAGGATTTGTCAGCTGAGAATAAAGAACTTATCGTAGGTCAATCCGAATATCTCCGCGAATATGCCCGGCTTTCAGGAACTAATGAAATCGAGGGTGACGACGGGGAAATACGCGAGATTGTCTACGTTGCCAAACTGGTAAAAAAGGCTGCACGATAACAATACTATTACGGGATCCGAAACTCCCTGCGCTTGGTGACAAAAAACAGTTCTTCTTTCACTGTGTTATTCCAGCGTTTTATGATGCGCTCAACATCATGTATTTGCGATACATGGCATTCGGCAGCAGCACACTTTATATCAAATACCTTTGAAATATCCACGACAAGATCCACATCATCGCGGTCAAATCCGGGCGGAAAAAAGATAAAATAATCCTGCATTCTTTCACTTGTCTGCTTGGTTGTAGCGTTATATATAATCGCATCTATACTATCCATCTTCATATACACATAACTGGATATGAATGATACCGCCACATGGTCAAGATGCCCGGACACACCTCGCCATTCACTGGTCACAATACATGTAGGCAGTACACGACGGCATATATCCAGTATTTTTTGCGCGATTTCATGGTACAAGTTATTAGATAACGATCCGTCTTTATAGCCCAGATAATACACTTTCGTTATCCCTAATATCCGTGCCGATGCCTGCAACTCTTTTTTCCGGATATCAGCAAGCTTGTTTCCGAGCGTATGAAACCGAGGATCCGAGGCGCCGTCCGTCACGCAGATAAGATGCACGTCGTATGTTTTTGATAAAATTGCAATCAGGCCTGCCGGACCGAATGCTTCATCATCAGGATGTGCGATGGTAACAAGTGCTGTTTTTTTTCGCATACAGGTATAATAAGCCTATGCGCGTATTTACGCAATTTTCCAGTAGTCTTCATCAGCTTTGGGACAATGCCTTTCAGCAAGCAGAATATCCCTGGCCGTTTTATCTTTACTCCTGGCATGAAGCCTGGCAGAAACATTTTGGCGGTGATCTTCGCCTTTTGATATATACGGAGGAAAAAATTCCGCTTGTCATTCCCCTCGCCATAAACGATATGGGAGAAGCAGTGTTTACCGGAGGAATGGAAATAGCAGACTACCTTGATGCAATAGGTCCGGAAAATGCAAAGACTGATGCCTGGACGGCCGTTCTTGCGGAACTCAAAAAAAACAAAGCAACGCACCTTGTGCTGCGCAATATCCCGGACGGATCAAAAACACTTGAATTTTTCCGTAAACTCCCACAGGCCGTAGTCATCAAGGAAGACGCCATACCGATTCTTACCCTTCCCTCCTCGTTTGACATATATCAGGAAAGCCTTGACCGCAAAAAACGGCATGAACTGAGAAGAAAAATGCGTAGGTTTGAGAAGGAGTACCCTGACCCATCACTTCGCGTGCATACCGGTCCTGACGTATCCATACCGAGACTTTTTGATCTTATGAAAAACGATCCTGACAAACAGAAATTTTTGTCTTCTGCCATGCAATCGTTTTTTCTTTCCCTTCCCCGCATTTCGGGACTTGCCCTTGTACAATTTTGCATTGGCAAACCGCCCAATCCGTACGCCAACACGCTGGCGATTCAGCACGATACGTCGCTTCTTTTGTATAACTCGGGATACGATCCGATAATAAACGGCGCAGGCTACTACCTGAAGACCCGCATCATCGCCTGGGCGATTGAAAACGGCTACAAGACCTTCAATTTCCTTCAGGGCAATGAACGGTACAAATACGACCTCGGAGGCAGTAACACATTCGTATACCGCGTGGAGCTTCCATTCGTATGATTCCCAAAAAATATCTTCTAATAACCGCGGCGGACAAAGCTGTTGAGCCATTCCTCATCAGCCACTGGGTCAGATCATTCTTGGATACGAACAATACAAAACGTATTGATATTGCCGTACTTGATTATGGTTTGTCACACAAGGCAAGACACATTCTTACCGCCAAAAATATCAGACGTATCCCGTGTATAAAAGACGGACATGTCGTAAATATCCGCCTCCGGGATACGGCGGAATTTCTCCGCGTACACGGTAAGACATACGATCAGGTCATGCACGCTGACTGCGGTGATATCATATTCCAAAACGACATATCCCCGGCTTTTTTGATATATCCGGAATCCATACGGATTACTTCACAGCATATGCCGATTGATGTGATCTATTTTTTCAGCCGCGGATCATTCCGGCGCGAATATTATTACCGGATACTCAAAGTCATATTCGGCAAACCGGTGCTCAATGCAGGTGTAATTGTCGGACCTATAGAGCTTATGCAGTCGGTATTTAACGAGGCATACTCTCTTATCCAAAATATTTCTAACTTTTTGCCAGATCAAATGGCAATTAACTATATACTGCACAGGGATGGATACGGAGCATTACCGGAGGAATTCAATTACATGAAGCTTTTTTCATTTAAAAGAATCACGGTTATACACGGTACCATCTTCTGCAATGGCAAACCTATTCCTGTCGTACATAATTGCGGCTGGAGGAAGCCATTCCGGGCATTTAAAAACTTCGGCTATGGGAAAGAATGCAATCTGCCAAACCAACCAGTCTGGGCTTATACGGAAGTGAAAGCGGCGTTACAGCGCACAATCAGCCTACTTCCCTAGCCTCAACGCATGCGCTTTGCTATAATTACGATTGCAGCATACAGGGCCTGTAGCTCAACGGTAGAGCAGTAGCCTTTTAAGCTATTGGTTCAGGGTTCGAATCCCTGCGGGCTCACAAAGAAGGTTTTGAGAGGTAGCGGGTTGGCCTTTTAGCTTGAACAGCGGCGCCAATTTAACTGTTCGTAAAATCAGATCTAAGTAGCTTGGTTGTTTTTCAAACAGAAGCCCAAACATCGCAGCGTTTTTGATAGGATCAGAGCCTCCCAACAGTAAATCATCAAAGTGTTCGTAGAAATAATAGACCGTATTGATAATCTCCTGAACGCTTATTTCTTCAAGTGTATTTTTCTTCATGAGTGCCGTGGTTTGCTCTATTTGTAGATTAAGACCTTCCACTTCATCTTCCATCTCTCTAATAACCATAGATGAAGTAAGCACTTTGATTTTTTCAATAATCATCTGTCTGTCTGCTTTTAGCTTCTGTAATTGATTGGTAAGAGTTAATGAATCGTTGCCCAGCTGTGATCTTCGCTCCTCCCATTTTGCGAGTATTCTTTCCTTTATTTTGATAAAGGTATCCTCTGAAAACTCAACCTGACTGACAAACTTTTTTACCGCTTCATGTATCGTATCGTCTGTCACCTCCCAACGCTTATGACCCTTACGATGGCAAAAGTAGTATCCATGAAGCTTGTGCGCCCGCTTCGTAAAAGCCCCGTAGAGAGGATTTCTGCACTCTGGGCACATTACCTCCCTCCTATAGGGAAAGTCTGGGTTATTTTTCCGTTTGGATTTCTGCCATGGGGAGGGTGTGCCTTTTACAATCCTCACACCGTCCATATCTTCCACGATGGTCAATTTGCCTTTATTCGCCTTATTCCACAAAGCGACTGGAACAAGCCCGTCAAAACGTCCCTTAATAGGCTGGCCATCCTTCCACTCCTTTATCCATTTTTCCATACTGATTCCAGCATAAACGGGGTTCTGAATAAACCGTATCATCTGTTTAACCGTTAACGGCTTTTCTCCTGTGAAGCCAATTATTTTAGTTTTATCCTTTAGATCGTGCCTTCTAATTTTTCGGCTCTTATAGCCCATTGCATTAACTAGATCTACAACTTCCTCATTAATCAGATTACCCTGCGCACTAAGTTCAAACATACGGATAAACCAGGGCGATTCAATGGGGTGGGGAGTTAATACAACCCTTCTTCCATGTTCTGTATCAATTCTTGTGTTTTGAAAACCAGGTGGTGCCTGACGAACCCGGTAACCCTGCCGGACATATGTAACTTCACTACCAATAAGACGTGTGAGGATATCACGAACTTCGGCCTTGGAACGTTCTGCTTCAAGTATTTCGGTAATATACGATGATTGAAAATTTGACCACTTGTAGGAAAGACCCAGATGTTCCAGCGTGTTTATGTTCTGACTGCTTATAATTCCATAACAATCCACCATTTGTACACCATAGCGAACTAGTTGGCTTTTTAAGAGACCATATATAGTGCTTCCCGCCCTTGTAAAACGGTCAATGCTCTTAAAGAAGAAGTACTTTATGCCAGGATGGTGTTTGACATATTCAATTACGTTCATTATTGGCTGTGTATCAAGCTCTCCGCTCGCGCTTTCGCTGAATTTGAAGGTCTCAACGATTTTTATCTCCGCTCCAAGCATTGCTGACAGTCGTTTACGCAGAAGCTCAATCTGATCTGCTTGCTGCTCATGTGAATCGCCTTGTAAGCCTTGCTTCGTTGAAGAGACCCTTGCTTCCGCAACGGCTAAAATCGTTTTCATACTTTAAGCATCTCCTTTTCATGCGATTTTTTCAAGATGATGTCGGCTCTATCATCCATAATTTTCGCAATAATCCGGTCAAGCATAAATTCGGCGAGCAGATCCAGACGCTGATCTTCCGATAGATTAACTTTCGGGCGTTTTTTGTAGGGATGAATTGCGGGTATATCAGTCATGTGCTTTTGCGAGTGTTATTGGAGACTGACAGAAGCTCTGCTAAACACTCCTCCATAAGGGCCCTAATGGTCGTAGAAGACTCCGCTGCCTTTATCTTGAGCAGTTTATGCAGACCGGCATCAATCCGGACCTGCATTGTCGTTTTTTTGTCACTTTGTGGATTCTTCATAACTCTTGCTCCCCTCCCTCTTACCTAATCTCTTCCTCTTATAAGGTTCAGATACACCAGGAGCATTGAAGATTTATAAACGGCGCAAAGGACTTGATCTGATCTCACCTTATGCTGCCGTTGCTTCTTACGATCGTCTTTGGGACGGGAAACCGCTTGTTTCGCCCTCGGATCGGTGCCCCCACGGTAGGTCGCGTTTACTGCCCGCTGCTCAATCCCGTTGCATAAAAAATGCCTTACTCGTTTCTCTACTGGGGGCACCAGGAGAGAAACCAATAAGGCAAACCTCCTGTGTGCCCCCTAAGCGATATTTCTTCACAAAAAAAGACGGTATTTACCTAGATGAACCGCAACACGGTCCTTCATCTAGAGTGCTTTACCGTCCTTCCTAAAAGGGTTTGGAAGTTCTCTAAATTTGACTACATACAACGGTAACAAACGAAAATCTTTTAAGGCAATATGGAGGATCTGCATCAAACTATACCAATAATCAGTAATAACCCGTATAAAGCGGTTTGTGTTAAACTTAAGCCACAATTAAATATGCCTAAACCCTCCGGTGACGGAGGGCATGGCACAGAAAACCTTGTCAGGAAGAAGCTCCTCGTTTGGAGTACCTGACAAGGTCGTGTTCCGAAAGGGATGCGGATAGCGAAAGCTATCGCCAGCGGGGAGCTTTTTGTGGCTTTCCAGAAAGGACTGTATGAAAAAGTTAATGGAAACTCTTGGTACCTTGTTTATCATGGGTTCCGTTGTGTTTCTACTCGTTCACTCATTTCTGGTTACAGGCGGCTCTGGCGAGAACTTCTTTAGAGATTTGTTTGGTTTCCCTATACCGACACCGCCGGTTTGGACCTCATTTATTCCGATATTTGGCGTGGTGTTGGATGTTATCTTTCAATACTTCTCCCTTCATGGTCTCGTCGGCATACTTATAGCCGGTTCACTTTTTGGGATTGGCGTTTTTTTGATAAATCTCGGAACTAAGTTTTCTGGTAGATCTGTGGACCAAAGGAGGTAGGAGTATGAAATTCGGAAATAGGCAAACGACCTACGTCGTATTTGTAGGCATAGTACTTGTTGTAAGTATGTTTTATTGGTTTCAATACAGGCCTTCAAAAATCCGAAGTTACTGCGATTGGAAGAGTAAGAGTGTTGTGGGCTGGGATGTGGCAGGGTACAGTAAATACGAATGGGCTGATTACGAATCAGCATATAACTCATGCTTACACGAAAAGGGTCTCAAATAGATAATGTACCGGGAATCCCCATCCGACTCTTGAATGTTATTCTTTCTCGCTTCGCTCTTCCGAACAATTCCATACACGGAATCACGCACTGGAAGCGCGTGGAGGCCATTGGAAGACGTCTTGCTGCCTCTATAGAAGCAGATGTAGCCGTTGTATCACACTTCGCTTATCTTCACGACTCTTGCCGAGTAAACGAGGATTTTGACCCAGAACATGGATTGCGGGCAAAGGAGTATGTGCTAAGGCTTGCTAAGGAGCACGTCCTGCAACTCACAAGTAAGCAAGTTAACCAACTGGCGCAGGCTTGCGAAATACATACCGATCACCGGATAAAAACAGACAACCTCACCATAGCGACCTGTATTGACGCAGACCGGCTTGATATTGTCCGTCTTCACTTGCAGCCGTATGAGCAATTTTTCCTTACCTTCGCAGCGAAGAAAATGGCAAAGCAGGAGCTCGTAGAAGACGCAACATTATCTATAAACCAATAGGTGCAACCGGCTCGTAGCTTCTTTCATAAATAATTATTCCTCCCGTTTCCGCTATTTCTTTGTCTTCTGCGTGTAACCGTTTTACCTCCGATTCCGTCAACAGCTTCCCATGTTTATCAATCAATCGGTCCTGTTCATCTACCTGGCGGCAAATTATTCTTTTAATAAGCTTGCGGTTAGTACCCGCATACCTTCGTTCCAGCTGTTTGATTTTGTGCAGTGTTGTCATATTTTTGCTTGATCTAACCGTCTTTCTAGCGCTTCCAGCCGTACTTCAAGCTCACTTTTCTCATAGGCTTCCAGAAATATCTTAGTGACCGGTACCCCTTAAACTACACACAGTTTCTGTATAATTCAGAAGCTTATTAAAGGGGGTGAAAAGAAGTTGAAATCAAAGATTGCACCGGAAGTCAAAAGTGAAGTGTTATTAAAAATTAAATCCGGAGAGGCTGTTGCCTCCCTTGCTGAAAAGTTTGGTATTTCAGTTAAAACTATATATGGGTGGCTAAGATGGGAAACAACAAACAAAGTTTCCTGGATGGAATATTCAAGACTTAAAAAGGAAAACCAAACATTAAAGGAAATTGTTGGGGTACTAACTCTTGAGCTTCAAAGGTCAAAAAAAAAGACAATTAATTAACCTGATTGAGGCTAAAGTTAGATCAGCCACAAAATCTCTTTTATCAGTTTTATTTAACTTTTCCAGAAAAGCTTTATATTTAAATTCAGATTCAGAAGCTAGGGATGAACTTCTTAAAAATCAAATCATTGACTGTTTGAGCATTAACCCCAGTTATGGCCACAGAAGGTTAGCAATTGCTTTGGGAGTTGGCAAGAAAAAAATCAGACGTGTAATGAGACTTTATTGCATCAAACCATACAAAAGAATGGCCAGATGGAGCAAGAAGAGGGACAAAGGGAAACCTGACAGAGGCTACCCAAACCTAATCAAAGGTTCCTGCCCAATATCCCCAAAGGTGGTTTACGTTGGTGATTTTACAAGACTTTTTTGGAATGGAAAGGTTATCTACTTGGCCACTTTTATGGACCTTTTTACCAGAGAAGTTGTTGGTTGGTCAATTTCAACTAGGCACACTTATGAGTTAGTCCAAAATGCTTTTAAAGAAGCACTAACCAGTTTTGGTAAACCAATAATCATCCACACAGACCAAGGTAGTGAGTACACTTCAAAAGAATACTCAAAGCTCATGGAGAGCCTTAATGTCAAAATCAGTATGTCTAAAAAAGGCTCTCCCTGGGAAAATGGTTTCCAAGAAAGCTTCTATGACAATTTTAAAACTGATTTAGGATTGGAATTTGAAAGATTTGAAACTATTGGAGAGTTTGTTGAAGCTATTCACAAAACAGTTAATTACTACAACCGAGAAAGAATCCATTTAGCCTTTAAAACAGCACCTTCCAAATTCAGACAAAATTTCGTATCAAAACATCTCAGAAACAGTGTGTACTAAAAGGGGTACTTGACATTTTGCCTTATCAGACGCTTCTTTGCCATAACATTGTACTGGCTTTCTGGGGTCAACTGTTTCCGGTGAATCGATTCCAATTAAACGTACAGTGTTGCTTTTGCCTTCAATTTCAACGTTTACGGTATCGCCATCAATGACTTTCAGCACTTTATACACGGTACGCTCTGCAACTGTTGGTATAGGAGTAGTTGGAGCTTGAGACGGTGCAGGAGACTCAATAATAGTGGGTATAGGTGTGGGTGTAGGTTTTGGTAAGTTTTTTGATATAGCTGTACCGCTCACAAATAGCACAGCATAAATCGCTATAGCAATAATTACAGGCATACAATCGCATTATACTCTTACGTGTACAATCTACCGACTTTTGTGTGATTTCTAATAAAAGAGTACTATGATGCCATGAATGTGTACTTGGATATAGATGGTGTCCTACTGGTAAACGAAGGTAATCTAGCAAATTACGCACATGATTTTCTCATTTACGTTACCTCCCGATTTCCCACCTACTGGCTTACTACCCATTGCAGAGGCGAAATTATATATACTCATGCATTTTTAGAACGGGTGTTTCCCTCTGAGACACTACAGATCGTGAAGAAAATACTTCCGACCAACTGGAGAACAAATAAGACTGAAGCAATTGATTTTTCTCAACCGTTTCTATGGTTTGATGATGACCTATTTGAAGGGGAACGACAGGATTTGATAAAGCATAACGTATTAGATAACTGGATTGAAGTGGATTTTCGGAAAGATATAAACTACCTACAAAGGTTTCTGCAAAGTTTTCCAATACCGATAGAAAAAGTAAGAAATGAGAATATAATGTAATAAATAATTGTGTGAAGACAATTTTAATATAATGAGATTTACAAAACTATCCTCTTTCGGAAACTCTTGAATCTACGAAGAATTACTATAAGGTATTCAGTAGAGAATTATACAGTTCTAGCCTCACCATCACGTCATAAATCAGCGCTTGTGCGACGTTACCTTCAAACACTTATGCTTGGTATTATCGCAATGCATCGAAAATGATTTATAATTGTAGAATGAAACCATATAAACTTCTGTCCATTGATGAAACAGGTAAGGCTTCCTACGATCACCCATCAGAATTATTTGTGCTATCCGGCGCTGTTATCCCTGAAAAACTGAAACTTAAAGTTGACCACAAAATGCGTTTGCTCAAAAAGCAATTTTTTAACAATGAGGATCTCGTATTTCATGCGAGAGACATGTCTAGAAAAAAAGGTCCATTTTCGATCCTCAATGACGCCAAAAAGGAGCTACAATTTTGGTCCCAATTCATTTCTCTCGTTAATAACCCAGAAATTAGCTTCTTTTTTGTTGTGACAAACAAAGAGAAGGCAAAGAGAGAAAGTTGGCAACTACAGACCATCTTGCGACGATCGTACTTAAAAATATTGGCTGATTTTACACGGCATCTTAAAACGACCGGGTATTGTGGTCGAATTATCGTGGAATCTGATGCAAATCAAGATTCGTATCTAATCTATGCGCATAATCGAATGCAATCTGAGGGAACCGGCGATGGCAGCGTTAACGGCAACGAGTACAAAAACATGGTTACCTCACTCAGTTTAGTAAACAAATCGAATCAGGATATTGATGTGCAATTAGCAGACGCTATGGCGATTATTGCTGGGCTAAAATACCAAAATAAACGTCAAAAACTCACAAAAATTGAAGATATAAAAATGCGTCTCTTGGATAGAAAATTGTCTGACACGAAGAATCCTAGTCTATTTGAAGTTTTGATTTAGCCAATAAAAAAGCCGATCGTGGCTATCCGCACACTTACCGACTTCTTCTTTTTAACTATACCATAGCTCCATGTAGTAGTCAAATATTTAGGCTGTTTGTATGCTCTATCTTAGTTATTGACAATATCTACTCTCCCACCAGGTACGAACCACGTCTGATAGTGGATACTGTTCTTTCTCTTTCGCATACAATGCGGCAGATTACTGCTCGTCGTACAGTGCGTATATACGCTTCTGTTTGTACTGTAGGCACGCTTAAATGCCCAAGGAAGCCTCGATTTATCTTCAAAGCCATCTTTTCGAGGCTTTAACTATACGGAATTAGCCTCGGAAAGTGTGTAATTTTATTACATTTTTGCGTATAGGAAAATATTAAGAAGTTTTGGAGTGAATATTTGTTATTCGGCCAAGGCAAAATCATCTACGTTAGGAACATAGTCTGGACGTATGACCCCACGCAATGGCCGGCTGACTAAGTCTTTGCCGACTAGCGTTCTACCCTTCGGGAGCAACGGTTCCCTCATTGCTGCATATGTACCAATGCTCATATTTATACCCACATAACTCAGGTTTGCAACTTTTGTGACGGTACCACCTGAAAGTTATCGGCCAGCAGCGTTGCCAACTCCCGCTCATACGGTTTGAGGTTTTGGAAGAATCCAAGAGATTCTCTC
>Ga0172371_10008318_pt1 | contig 14555 bp, 18 predicted proteins | sample Lak12m_FD_114543 | JGI IMG/M metagenome (GOLD analysis project Ga0172371, IMG submission 114543) | Freshwater microbial communities from Kabuno Bay, South-Kivu, Congo - kab_022012_12m | ecosystem: Environmental > Aquatic > Freshwater > Lake | place: Democratic Republic of the Congo: South-Kivu... | reverse complement strand
CTGCTCACGCTTCAGGGCATCGAAGGGGCGATGTTCAAGCCGACGGCCTTCGCCGTAGCCGCCGCCCTCTTCGGGGCCATGCTCCTCAACGTGACGCTCCAGCCGATCCTGGCTTCGTCGCTTCTCGCCGGCCGCCGTCGCGGACCGAAGCGGAATGCGGTCGTCGAAAATCTGACGGCTTTGTACCGCCGCCTGCTCGAGAAGAGCTTGCGCCGGAAGAAGGCCTGGATCGGCACTTTCCTGGCCCTGATGGCGCTGGGCGTCGCCGCTTACACGTTTCTCGGCAAGGAATTCGTTCCCCCCTTGGACGAAGGGGCCATCATGGCTTCGACCGTGATGCTTCCCGAGACGTCCCTCGAGGAATCGGTGCGCATGGGGATGAGGATCGAGAAGGCCTTCCTGGCCATCCCCGAGGTCGTCTCCGTTTCGCGAACGACGGGGACGGCCGAAGCGTCCGAGCACCTGCACCCGGTCAATCACAGCCATTACAACGTCGAACTCCTTCCGAGGGAGAAGCGAAGCCGCGGATTCAACGAGATCACCGCCCAAATGCGAGATATCCTCGACGCCCTCCCCGGCGTCGCCTATATCTTCGAACAGCCCATCGCCAACAAGCTGGCCGAGATGCTTACGGGAACCGAGGGCCAGCTTTCGGTGAAGCTGTTCGGTCCGGATCTGAACGTCCTCAACGAGAAGATCGAAGAGGTTCGCGGTGTTCTCGGGGAGGTCGCAGGAGCCGCCGATCTCCAGATCGAGCAGACGACGGGCGTGCCCCAGCTGTCGGTCAAGCTGAAACGGGAGGAGCTCGCCCGGCACGGCCTATCGGTGGGACATGTCGCCGAGACGGTCGAAACGGCCCTCAACGGGCTCGAGGCTACGGACGTCTACGAGTCCGACCGCGTCACCTCCGTCCTCGTCCGGCTTCCCGAGGAATATCGCCACGACGAGGACGCCATCCGCCGGCTTCTCGTCGACACTCCCGCCGGCCGCCTGATACCCCTCGCAGAGCTCGCCGAGATCTCTCCCACCGAAGGGCCCCAGACAATCTTCCGCGAAAACCTGATGCGGAGGAAAATCATCCTGGGCAACGTCGTCAAGCGCGACATCGGGAGCTTCGTCGAGGAGGCACGGGACAGGATCGCCCGGGAGGTCGACCTGCCGCCCGGATATTACGTCACCTTCGGCGGCCAGTTCGAGAGCCAGCAGCGGGCGCTCCGCCATCTTTCGATCGTCATGAGCCTGGTCATCCTGGTGATCTTCGTCGTTCTCTTCTCGTCGCTGGGATCGGCCCGCCAGGCCCTACTCATTCTTCTCAACATTCCCTCGACCCTCATTGGCGGCGTGCTGGCCCTTCTTCTCGTAGGCCAGACGGTCAACGTCTCCTCGATGATCGGCCTGATCGCCCTGTTCGGGATCTGCGTCCAGAACGATGTCATCGTCGTGGCCAAGATCAACGACCTCCGAAAGAAGGGGAGGAGCTTGAGGGATGCGATCATCGAGGGCGCGGTGACGAAGTTCCGGCCGATCCTGATGACCGACTTGGTCATGATCGTCAGCGTCCTGCCTTTGGCCCTGAGCCGCAGCACGGGCGCGGAGCTCCACCAGCCGCTGGCCGTGGTCTATATCGGCGGATTCTTCGTCGCCATCTTCCTCCGGCCGTTCATCGTCCCCATCCTCTACGAGGTTTTCATGCGGGGGGCGAAGGCTACGGAGGGGTGTGATCTGCCTGCGGATCCGCGGCCGGTCGCGAGATGAATTCGATCGAAATATAATAAAATAAACGAAAGGACAGACCCATGCAGAGCCGATTATTTTTTCGCCTGATGTCCGCGGAGTTTCGTCTCCGCGACCTTCTCCGTCCTCCGGAAAAGATTCTTAAGGAGGCGGGCCTTCGCCCCGGCATGATAGTCCTGGATTTCGGCTGCGGTCCCGGAGGTTTCTCCTTGGCGGCGGCTCGCCTCGTCGGCCCGGCCGGCCGCGTCTACGCGCTGGATATCCATCCGCTGGCCATCCGGTCGGTCGAACGAAAAGCCGCCCGACGCGGGTTTGCAAACGTCACGGTGGTCGAGGGACGTATGGGCCGTTTCGGCGATGCAACGTTCGATGCCGTTTTTCTTTACGATGTCCTGCACGACCTTGCCGATCCAGTCGCGGTCTTGTCGGAGATCCGCCGCGTCCTCAAGAGGGACGGATTCTTGTCGTTGAGGGATCATCATTGGAAGGGACAGATGATCAACAAGGCCGTCGTCTCGGGTGGGCTTTTTCGCGCCGCCGGGCCCTTACGGTCGTCCTATCGATTCGAGCCGAACAAGGGAAAAGAAGCTTCGAAATAAGCTGTGCCGTCAGCCATAGAAAGAAGCGACGAAGGACCACTTATGAGGAATCAGAAGGATCTGGGCCTGAGAAAGGCCGCTTTCTGGGCCCGGATGAGGCAGTATGAAGGGCTGGGATTCAACCGGTTCGCGGCCGCGGATTTCGTGATCGGAATGGGCGGCGGACTTTCGGGTCCCGCCCTGGACGTCGGTACGGGAAAGGGCCTCACCGCCCAGGCGCTGGCCCGCCGGGGACTGGATGTCGTCTCGGTGGATCTGGACGGGGACGAACAATCTCTGGCCCGGCTCCTGGCGGCGGAGGCTCACCTCGGGGATCGCGTGCGTTTCGTCCGCGGAGACGCGGCCGCTCTGCCCTTCGCGGCCGATCATTTCGGCTGCGCGGTCGTGGTGGATCTTCTCCACCATCTGGACAAGCCGGAGCCGGCTCTCGAGGAGGCGGCCAGGGTCCTTCGCCCGGCCGGAACGCTGATTCTGGCGGATTTCTCCGCCGAGGGCTTGGAGCTCGTCGCCCGGGTGCATCGGGAAGAAGGCCGGGAGCATCCGGTCAGCGCCGCGTCGCCGGACTCGGCGGCGGCTTATCTGTCCAGAAAGGGCCTTGACGTCGCGGTTCGGTCGAGCGGACGCCGGCACGATGTGATCGCGCTCGTGAAACGACGATGAAAACAGGTCTGGATCCGGCATCGCCTCGCTGCGGCGGGATCGGGCCGGCGCAAAGGCCGCCGTATCAGGAGGATGAATGAGCCATCGCGGATTTCAGCACGTCTACGGGCCCGTTCCCTCGCGGCGGTTAGGACGGTCCTTGGGGATCGATCTCGTACCGTTTAAGACGTGCTCCTATGATTGCGTCTATTGCCAGCTGGGGCGGACCACGATAAAAACGGTCGAACGGAAAGAATATGTTCCGATCGATGACGTCATGGCCGAGGTGGAGCGGAAGTTGGCCGCTGCGAATCGTCCGGATTATATCGGCCTTGCCGGATCCGGCGAGCCCACGCTCAACAGCCGGATCGGCGAATTGATCAACCGGCTCCGCCGCCTCACGGACATCCCCATCGCCGTTCTGACGAACGGATCGCTCCTGTGGATGGAGGAGGTCCGAGACGCCCTCATGGGCGCCGACCTCGTGCTTCCCTCCCTTGATGCCGGAAACGAGCGCCTGTTTCGATACGTCAACCGTCCGCATCCCGAGATCTCCTTTGACCGGATGGTCGAGGGCCTCGCGGCTTTTGCCGGGAGCTATCCGAAGGAAATCTGGCTGGAGGTGTTTCTGCTCGAAGGGGTCACCGGGATCCCCGCCGAGGCCGAGAAAATCGCATCCCACATCAGCCGCATCCGGCCGGCCCGGGTCCAGCTGAACACAGTCACCCGCCCCGCTGCGGAGGAGTTCGCCCTGCCGCTGTCGGCGGCCCGGATGCTGGCCTTGAGAAATCTCTTTCCGGGAGAGGTGGAGATCATCGGCGAAGGCCTGCCCGACGGAACGCGCGTCCCGATCCCATCCAAGGCGATGGGCGCGGACATCCTGGCGCTGCTCGGCCGGCGGCCGTGCACCTCGGCCGATGTCGCAGCCGGCCTCGGCATCCACATCACCGAAGCCCTCAAGCTCCTCGAGCGGCTCATCGGCGCCGGGACCGTGAAAACGTTGCGGGCGGACGGGCGGCGGTACTATACTAGGGCCGCCTTCGAAGGCGCCCCGTGGCCGCTTCGGCGGCAAAGGCGGACGAAGGACGACCCATATTTGAAGAAGATGAAGCGTATAGAGCCGATTATGATCGATTGATGAGGTGCGGGGAGAGCCATGATTGCGTCTTCAACACCGACGCCGAACGCGTCAACAAGGTCATCGGGCTCATGACGCGCAACCTCGAGGATTTCGGCGCCTATGACCGTCCCCGCAAGCAGTCCCATCCTTTGGATCCGGAGAGGGGCACCTTCTACCCGTGCGCCGCGGTCGACGAGGAGCTGGAGCAAAAAGGCCACGGCTTCTGCCGGCTCTTCTATAAGGAGTCCTGACATCGACCCCAAGGAAAAGCGCAGACGGGTGATGGCCCGCTCGATCAAGCTGGGGCACTGCGTCTGCGATCCCCGCCAGGCTTGCCCCTGCCCGCTGTTCAAGGCAAAGAACGTCTGCACGTGCGCCGGGGAGCGCGTCCAGCAGGAAGGCCCGGAGCGGAAGGTTCGACTGACTGAATTCGTACGGCACGCGGGCTGCGCCAGCAAGATCAGCCAGAGGGACCTCGACGAGGTCCTGAAGAGCCTTCCGCCCGTCGAGGATCCCCGCCTCCTGGTGGGTACGGCCACTGCCGATGACGCGGGCGTTTTCCGGCTGACGGACGATGTCACGATCGTTCAAACGGTCGACGTGTTCACGCCGGGCGTAGACGATCCGTATACCTTCGGCCGCATTGCGGCCTGCAACTCCCTGAGCGACGTCTATGCCATGGGCGGCCGGCCCCTCACGGCCCTTTCGATCATCGGATTTCCGATCGAGCGCCTGCCCCACGAGATCATGGCCGAGGTCATCCGGGGCGGGATGGCCGTCCTGGCCGAGGCCGGGACCATCCTCCTCGGCGGCCACAGCATCAACGACGAGGAGGTCAAGTTCGGTTTCGCGGTCACGGGCCTGGTCAGGCCGACGGAGATCGTCACGAATGCCGGAGCGAAGCCCGGCGACGTCCTCGTGCTGACCAAGCCCCTCGGCACCGGCATCGTCTCTCTGGCCGTTCAGCTTGGCCGCGCCTCGGAGGAGTCCGTCCGGGCCATGGAGGAATCGATGACCGCGCTCAACCGGACGGCCGCGGAGATCATGGTCCGGCGCGGCGCGCGGGCCTGCACGGACGTCACGGGATTCGGTTTGATGGGGCATCTCGCCCAGATGGCGATCCAGAGCGCCGTCACCGCCGAGATCTGGTGCGAGGCGCTCCCGTTGTTCCCCGGCGTGTCCGAGTATGTTCGGCTGGGCATGTACTCGGGGGCCAACGAGCGGAACGCCGAGTTCAGCGCTTCGTTGACCGAGTTCGAGGACGGGATAGGCGAAGACCGGAAAGCCGTTCTTTATGACGCCCAAACATCCGGCGGCCTGCTCATCGCCTTTCCCGTCGAGGAGGCGGGGCCGGCCCTGGCCGAAATGCGCCGGGAAGGACTTATCGCGGCCCAGGCCGTCGGACGCATCACCTCCCGTTCCGAGGGAAAAATACGAGTCGTGGCCAAAGCCGCCGGCTCAGGAATCCCGGCGGAAGCTCCGGCTGCGCGAAATGAAAAAGAAAACGAGCGAACCGCCAAGGAGGCACCGATGCCCGAACCCGCAACCAAACACGCCGACGAATGCTGCGCGTCCGGATCCGGGGATCCGGGGCAGTCCATGAGCCTCTTTCAGGATTTCATGGGGACCGCCCTCCAGCCGGGCGCGGTCGATGTCGTGACGAAGGAGCTCATGGCCGTCGCCCTGGCCTTGGCCGTTCACTGCGTGCCCTGCGCGAAGATCCATCTCGCGAAGGCGCGGGAGATGGGGATCGGCGGGGCGGAGCTCGAGGAGGCCGCCGCCCTGGCCACGGCGTTCAGCGGCTGCCGGGCCATGATGCTCTGGAATGACCTGAAGAGCGGATCCGTGTAGCGTTCCCCCCGGTTCCGTTTCCTTTCGCTTGCCCGGACAAAACGGGGAAAATCGAAGCCGGGCAGGTTTCGCATTTTTTACTTGACACGGAAGGATCGAGGCATTATATTATTAATGATAATGATTATCATTATCTATAAGAGGTAGAATCATGCGTCGAGGACACCAATGGCAGACTCGTTTCCGAAAAAAAGTCTGCCGATGGACGGTTCCCCGCGGGATCATCCTGGACATTTTAAGCCACACCGCCGATCACCCAACGGTGAAAGATCTTTATGCGGCTTTGCACTTCAAATATCCCGGAATAGGTTTAACTACGATTTACAGGACTCTCGAACTGCTCCACAACTTAGGGATTGTGCACAAGGTCACGGCAGGCGACGGCCAAAGCCGCTACGCCCTCAAGAGATCGGACGAGGAAGGCCATCACCACCATTTGATTTGCACAAAGTGCGGGAAAATCATCGATTACCGCGACTTCCTCCAGGAAGAGCTGGATCTGGTGAAAAAGACGGAGGAGGTCTTGGCCAGAAAGCACAATTTCGCGATCGCCGATCATAACGTCGAATTTCTAGGACTGTGTGAAAAATGCCGTTAGGCATGAAAACAATATGGAAAGGAGGCAAAACGATGCCTGCAGGAGATAGAACGGGGCCTTTAGGCTACGGACCGAGGACGGGACGAGGGCTCGGTTTCTGCGCCGGCTTTCATGCTCCGGGATTCGAGTATCCCGGACCCGGAATGGGATTCGGCCGAGGATACGGCCTAGGAAGCGGATTCGGCCGAGGGATGGGCATGGGCCGCGGCCGCGGTTTTTGGCGGCCCAGGTTCGGCCTCTTTGGCTATTATCCTTACGCGCCCGCGGCGTGGACCCCTTATCCGCCGGGCCGTGAGGGAGAGGCCGCCTGGCTCGAAGGCCAGGCCCAGGCGCTCGAACAGGAGCTCCTCCAGATTCGGAAGAAACTGGAGGAGATCGATAAGGCCAAGGGAGCGAAAAAATGATGAATCGTCATCGGAGGATGTATGAGCTCACCGGCCTGCCGGGCTGGATGCGGTTCGGCTATTCCCCCGGCCGGTTGGGCCGAATCCCCTCGGGCTTGGGTCCCTGCGCGCAATACCTAATGGCCGGCAGGTGGCCGACGCCGCAGATGGATACAGCTTGGCAGCAGGGAACGATTCCGTCCGCTCCGATGCCGGGCTTCCCCATACCCGGCTTCTCCACCCCTTTCGATCCGTGGGGAGCTGCCGCCCTGACTCCGGAGCAGGAGCTGGAGTTCATGAAGGCGGAAGCTCAGGCGGTCCGGGACGAGCTGGCGGCGATCGAAAAGAGAATCGAGGAGATCGAAAAGGAGAAGACATGAAGATCGCCGTCACCGCCTCCACCCCCCGCTTGGACGGCCCCGTCGATCCGAGATTCGGCCGCTGTCCCTACTACCTGATCGTCGATCCCGAGACGATGGCCTTCGAGGCGGTGGAGAATCCTCACGTCGGCGCTTCGAGCGGTGCGGGAATCCAGGCCGCGCAGCTCGTCGCCGGGAAAAATGTCGAAACCGTGCTGACCGGGAGCCGCGGGCCGAACGCCTTTCAAGTCTTGAGGTCGGCGGAGTGAAGGTCGTGGTCGGCGTCGGCGGAAACGTCTCCGAGGCCGTTCAAAAATATGCCTCGTGCGGGGCTTTCCGGGAGGCGGATGGATCGGACGTCCCCGCTCATTCCGGCATGGGCATGGGAGCGGGGAGGGGAGGCGGAGGAATGGCCGGAACGAGGAACAGAGCCTCGTTCGCCGTGGAAGCCTCCCCGGCTCGGCCGGCGCAAAATCCGGGGCCCGGCCGGATGTCTCCGGAGGCCGAACTGGACGCGCTGAAAAAACAGACCCAGGACCTCCGCCGCCACATGGACTGCGTTTCGGAACGAATCGCATCCCTGGAAAAGCAAATCAAGTAGTCCGTCCTTCCTATGAGACGGATCGACGAATGCCCTACACGAAAGAAAAGGAGCCATATATGAAAATCGCCATCTCCACAGACAACGGATATGTCTCGGCGCATTTCGGACGATGCCCGGCCTATACGGTCGTCGAGATCGAGGAGGGAAAGATCGTCCGTCGCTCGGAGATCGCCAATCCCGGCCACCAACCCGGATTTCTTCCCGTTTACCTGTCCCGCATGGGCGTCAGCGCGATCATTGCCGGGGGGATGGGCCCCCGCGCTCAGGATCTCTTTGCCGAGAAGAGCATCCAAACGATCACCGGCGTCCAGGGCCCGGTCGACGAGGTCATCGGGAAGTTCATCCGGCAGGAGCTCGAAGCGGGGCAGGATCTGTGCGATCAAGAGCATCATGCCGAGGACGCCTGCCGTCACGGCCGGCCCCACGCCGCGGACGGCGCGGGAGGTTCGATCGAAGGGAAGGTCTGCGTGAGCGCCAAGGGGCCTGACCTGGAGGCGGAGATCGATCCCAACTTCGGCCGAGCGGCGTATTTCCTGATCGTCGATCCGAAAACCTTGGAATTCACGGCCTTCCCCAATCCCCACGCCCAGGCCGGCCACGGCGCGGGCGTCCGATCCGCCCAGTTCGCGGCAGAGCAATCGGTGGCGGCCGTCCTGACCGGACAGGTCGGACCGAACGCCCATCAAGTCCTCGAATCCGCCGGCATCAGGATCATCGCCGTGCAGGCGAAAGGGCGCGTCATCGAAGCCATTTCCGAGATGATGGGACGCTAAGCCGTGGCCGCACCAGAGGATGAGGCCAAGGTTTCCAAGGTCCTGGCGAGGATCAAGAACAGGATCCTGGTTTTCAGCGGCAAGGGCGGCGTCGGCAAGAGCACGGTTGCGGCCAACCTGGCCTTGGCTCTGTCTCTGAGAGGCCGGAAGGTCGGTCTCCTGGATGTGGACATTCACGGCCCGAACCTGGCCAAGATGCTGGGGGTGGAAGGCCGGAAACTCGAGATCTCGGAGGATTCGATCAAGGCCGTGCCCGTCAACGAGAATCTGAAGCTCGTGTCGATGTCTTTTCTCCTGGACAGTCCCGACCTTCCGGTGATCTGGCGGGGGCCGATGAAGATGAAGGTCATCCAGCAGTTTCTCGGCGAAGTGGATTGGGGCGATCTCGACTGGCTGGTCATCGATTCTCCTCCCGGCACGGGAGACGAGCCGCTGTCCGTGGCCCAGATGATCCCCGCCACCGGGGCGATCATCGTGACGACGCCGCAGGACGTCTCCGTCCTGGATTCACGGAAGGCCGTCACCTTCGCTATGCGGCTCGACCTGAAGGTCATCGGGATCGTCGAGAACATGAGTGGCATGAGCTGTCCGCATTGCGGCTGGACGATCGACCTGTTCAAGACGGGCGGAGGAGAACGGGCTGCCGCCGAGATGAACGTCCCTTTTCTGGGAAAGATCCCGATCGATCCCCGGATCGTCGTCTCCGGGGACGAGGGAAAGCCGTTTGCCGTTCATCAGGCGGATTCGGAGGCCGCCCGAGCTTTTGGGGAGATTGTGGACAGGGTCCTGGATGACGAAATGCCCTGATTTCGAACGAAGGAGGCGACTGTGAAAAAAATCGGCATCATCATCTGCGGACGGTATCAGACCTGCGGTGGCGGGAAGTGCTTCCGGGCCGTGCGCGAGCGGACGGGAGGATTCGCCCGCTATCGCAAGGACGAGCCGGTCGAGGTGGTCGGCTTTTCCTATTGCGGCGGCTGCCCGGGCGGGAATATCGAATACGTGCCGGAAGAGATGACGAAGAACGGGGCCGAGGTCATCCATCTGGCCACCGGGTTGGTCGTCGGATACCCGCCCTGTCCTCACATCCGGAAGTTCAAGGAATTCATAGAAACCCGCTACGGGATCCCCGTGGTCGTAGGCACCCATCCGATTCCTCTGAAGTACCTGGAGGTGCACAATAACCTGCCGTTCTGGAAGGACGCGGAGATGGACGAGCTGGCCGGCGATCTGATGAAGGAAGACAAGGCCGTCATGGAGGCCTATAACTAAAAGGAGTATACAATGCCGGGAAGAGGACAAGGACGAGGGCTAGGAGCGGGACGAGGGCAGGGACAAGGGCTGGGACGAGACCAGGGTCAAGGTCGGGGGCGGGGCGGAAGTCTCGGCCGGATGGGAGGCCAGGCGTCGGGGGTGGGCGGCACCTGCGTCTGCCCCTCTTGCGGGGCTACCGTTCCCCACGCCAGGGGAGTCCCGTGCGCTCAGACGGTCTGTCCCAAATGCGGCGCCACGATGACCCGTGCCGTTTGAGGCTTCGGGACGATGCCCCTCTATGAATACAGGTGCCGGGATTGCGGCCGAGTGACGGAAGTCCTGGTCCGCTCGATCGATCCCAAGCCGTCAATCGTCTGCGGGCATTGCCGGGGCCGCAATCTTGAAAAAATGATCTCCGTTCCGGCGGCGGTCGGCGTGGGGAACTCCGCTCGCAAGGGAAAGACCTGCTGCGGTAGGGAGGAGCGCTGCGAGGCTCCGCCCTGCTCCTCCGGCGGATCCTGCCGGAGGGATTGAACATGGTTGGAATATTAGCCCAATTATCGACAACCATAGGATTTCCAAGGAGGACGACGTGACTCACACTTACGACGATATCTTCACCGCCGCGGTCCATGCCGGTCAGCATCCCGATCCCCTCTTCCGCGGCGTTTCCGTCCCCATCTATCAGTCTTCGACATTCGCCTTCGAAAGCGCCGAGCAGGGAGCCGCCTTGTTCAAGGGCCGGGAGCACGGCTATATCTATACGCGGATCGGGAACCCGACGACACAGGCGCTCGAAGACTGCGTCGCCATCCTCGAAAAAGGCTGCGGGGCCATGGCCACGGCTTCGGGGATGGCGGCCATCTCCACGACCTTCCTAGCCTTTCTCGACCGCGACTCGCACGTGATCAGCACCGACGCGGTCTATGGCCCGTCCCGGACGGTCGTGGAAAACGAGATGTCCCGTTTCGGCGTTCTTTCCGACTTCATCGATACCTCCGACATCGAGAATATCAAGAAGCACCTCCTGGCGAACACTCGCCTGTTGTTCATCGAGACGCCGGGCAATCCGACCATCCTCCTGACCGATATCGAGGCCTGCGCCGCCCTGGCCAGGGAAAGGGGGATCATCCTCGTCGTCGACAACACCTTCTCCAGCCCCGTCCTCCAGAATCCGCTGGACATGGGGGCGGATGTCGTCATACACAGCCTGACCAAGTTTCTCAACGGCCACAGCGACGTCGTTGGTGGGATCATCGTCGCCAAGGAAGAGAACCATTTCAGACGTTTGCGCAAGGTCCTGACCCTGATGGGGGGTACGATCGATCCGCATCAAGCCTGGCTCGTTCTCCGGGGGATCAAAACCCTGGCCTTACGGGTGGAAAAAAGCCAGGACAACGCCATGAAACTGGCCCGGTTTCTAGAGGCCCATCCGATGGTCGGCTGGGTCAACTACCCCGGCCTGGAAAGCCACCCCCAGCACGACCTGGCTAAGCGGCAGATGAAAGGCTTCGGCTCGATGCTCTGTTTCGGGCTCAAGGGCGGCTTCGAGTCCGGGCGCCGGATGATCAACGCGGTCAAGCTCTGCACCCTGGCCGTTTCGCTGGGAGGGGTCGAGAGCTTGATCCAGCACCCGGCCAGCATGACCCACGCCGGCGTATCCGAGGAGGAGCGGAGGGCGGCGGGGATCACCGAGGACCTGATCCGCCTGTCGGTGGGCTGTGAAGGCGTCGAGGACCTGAAGGCGGACCTCGATCAGGCCTTGAGCCGGGCGAAAGAAGCCTAAAAAAAGGATCGAAAGGATTCGCTCGTGATCGTATCCGTCGCCAGCGGAAAGGGCGGAACGGGCAAGACGACCGTGGCCGTGAGCTTGGCGCTCGCCGTGCAGGCCGATCGCTCCGTCCAATTCCTGGACTGCGACGTCGAGGAACCGAACGCCCACTTCTTTCTGAAACCCGAGATCGAGGAGAGCGAGGAGATCCGCACGCCGGTTCCCGAAATCGACGAAAGCCTCTGCACTCATTGCGGCCGGTGCGCGGAGGTCTGTGCTTACAATGCCCTGGCGGTTCTCAAGGATGACGTCCTCGTCTTTTCCGAGCTCTGTCACGGCTGCGGCGCCTGCAGCCTTTTGTGCCCGGAGTCGGCGATCAAAGAGACCGGAAAACGCATCGGCGTCGTCGAATCCGGCCGGGCCGGGGATCTCCGGTTCGCCCACGGCCGCCTCGATGTCGGCCAGGCCATGTCCCCGCCCCTCATCCGGGCCCTCAAGAAGAAGCTGGATCCCGGCCGAGTCGTCGTCATCGACGCCCCTCCGGGGACGAGCTGTCCCGTCATCGAATCGATGAAGCGCAGTGATTTCTGCCTCCTCGTCACCGAGCCGACGCCGTTCGGCCTGCACGACCTCGAGCTGGCCGCCGGCGCGGCCCGGGAAATGAACATCACCTGCGGGGTCGTCATCAACCTGGCTTCGATGGGAGGAGGAGACGAGGAAATCCGGGATTTATGCGCCCGGGAGAAGATACCCGTTCTGATGGTGATCCCGTTCGATCGGAGGATCGCCGAGGCGTATGCGCGAGGCCAGTCCCTCCTCGAGGCCTTCCCTACGTATCGAACGGAATTTTTGAAGCTGTTTGCGGCCGTAGCCCGGGGCGCCTCGTGAAACAGATCGTCGTCATCAGCGGAAAGGGAGGGACGGGGAAGACGGTGATGTCGGCCTGTTTCGCCGCGCTCGCCCGGAATGCCGTTCTGGCCGACGTCGACGTCGACGCTTCGAACCTCCATCTGCTTCTTCATCCGGAGATCAGGGAACGGCACGTCTTCAGGAGCGGCCGCAAGGCCCGGATTGAACCGGCCCTGTGCACCGCCTGTGGCGCGTGCTTGCCGCTCTGTCGATTAGGCGCCCTCTCGGAGGATGCGGCGGGAAAAGCCGTCGCGGAGCCCCTGTCGTGCGAAGGGTGCGGCGTTTGTTTTCAAGTCTGCCCGGAAGGAGCCGTGGCGATGGATCCCCAGGTTTCGGGCGAGTGGTTTGTATCCGCGACAAAATACGGCCCGCTCGTTCATGCCCGGCTGGGCATTGCCCAGGAAAATTCGGGAAAGCTCGTAACCGAGGTCCGCAAGAAAGCCCGGGAAATCGCCGAAACCGAAGGGCGGGACTTCCTGATCATGGATGGATCGCCCGGCATCGGTTGTCCCGTCATCGCCTCGCTGACGGGGACCGATCTGGCTCTCGTCGTCACGGAGCCGACGCCGTCGGGACTCCAGGATATGGAGCGGATCATCGAGCTGGCACGGCACTTCAAGATCCGCACGGCCTGCTGCATCAATAAGTTCGATTTGGATCCGGAGTATGCCGGACGGATCGAGAGATGGTGCGGTGAGCGATCCATCCCCGTGGCGGGAAAAATCGTATTCGACCCGGCCGTTCCGGAATCCGTTGTCCGGCGGATCCCCTTCGTGGAATACGTCTCGAATGCGTCTTCCGACGTGATCCGGACGATGTGGTCTTCCCTCTGGGCGCTCGTCCGCTGAGAGACGGAGAGGTGTGAGATGATAGAGCAGAGACGGGACGAGAGCAAAGAGATCGAAAGAGTCACGCGCGAGATGCAGGAGAGGATCCTAGCCGATCTGCGCCGGATTTACAGCGCCGCCGTGGTCGACCACTGGCAGCATCCGCGCAATTTCCGCGCGCTGGTGTAGGCGGCGATCAGAAGGGAGCCAAAAGCGGCGGCCATGGCGTCGTGCGGAAAACGCTTAGTCTGAGGCTCTCCCCATTTTCTTGTTTGTCGGGCGTGTTGTCGGACTCTCGTTGACGTCGGGTCTCACTTCTTACTCCGATAGGACCTCCCCTCGCAGATGATGAACCGGCCGTTCATGCTGAGCCGGTCGAGGATGGCCGAGGCCGTGACCGAGTCGAAGATCTTTCCCCATTGGGAGGGGATGAGGTTGGTGGTGACGATCGTGGTGCGGACCTCGGTTCGTTTGGAGATGATCTGGAAGAACGCGTCGGCTTGGTCCTTGGTCGGGACGACATAGCCGAGCTCGTCCAGACAGAGGAGCGGCACCTTGGCATAATACTCGATCAGGCTGTAGGGATTCTTGGCCTTGGCCAGGCGCGACGTGAAGTCAAACAGGGTGATGAAGATGGTTTGGTGGCCCTGGAGGAGGGCCTGATGGCAGAGGGCCGTCGCCAGATGGCTCTTGCCCACGCCGGCCGCGCCGATGAGCACCAGGTTCGAGGGCTTCTTGAGGAAGTCGGTCTTGAGGAACTCCATGATCTTGTCGCGGGGGATCTTGGGGTTAAACGCCCAGTCGAACTCCTCCAGGAGCTTCGGCCGGCCGATGCCGGACATCTTCAGGAGGTACTCGGTCCGGCGGCGCTCGCGGCTGCGGTGCTCTTCGCGGAGGAATCGTTCGAGGAAGGTCCGCTCGGCCTCGGAAAAGGCCTCCACACTCTGGAGCAGCCGGAACTCTTTCCAGAGCTCAGAAAAGGTCATCGTAGTCATCCAGCCTCCGGGCCTCGTAAGAGATCTCGAGCAACCGCTCGTCCTGGGGCCGGACGGTGGCCGGCTCCTTGGCCCCGGACCGCTCCAACAGACTGTGGACGTACTTGATTTTGTAGACCCGCAGGGCGTTGGCCTCGCG
>Ga0172371_10008317_pt1 | contig 14559 bp, 17 predicted proteins | sample Lak12m_FD_114543 | JGI IMG/M metagenome (GOLD analysis project Ga0172371, IMG submission 114543) | Freshwater microbial communities from Kabuno Bay, South-Kivu, Congo - kab_022012_12m | ecosystem: Environmental > Aquatic > Freshwater > Lake | place: Democratic Republic of the Congo: South-Kivu... | reverse complement strand
CGACGTAAAATTTAAGAGTTGAAACCTTTGTAATGTCGTCAATTTTAATCCAAAAGCCTATTTTACCCTGCGTTGGAGTGCCCGAATTAGCCCCTGTAAAGAAAGATATATTGGTAGAGGCAGGAGATGCCTCCCAAGTAGCTGATGCTCCCGTAGAGTTCTGAAAAACGCCCCAATGGTCTGCCTCATAAGGGGTTGTACCATCAGTCGTAGGGTTTGCCCCAGCTCCACTCTCTAGCCATTCCGCCTGTATATCTCCGTTTGTCGCATAATCCATCTGATCAAACTCGTGATTGTAATTGATAAAATTGTTACAAATATCATTGATTATATATCTCGAATCTCGGTTCTCCCATGTATCAGATATAAGTTTTTTGTCTGCAATCTTGGTATAATCCGTACAGGTTATTTCATATTCAAGATTTTGAAGGACATCTACATTTGAATCCTCGACTCTACTCACTACCCCGCCAAAGATAATTTCTCCTATCTTATCCCCGGCAGAAATTACCCCAGAAGGGGTGGCCGTTAAAGTGAGAGTCAAAGTTGCTTCCACATAACTTAAAACCTCGACAATTATTTCGTCCGCATCCGTTATCCTTATATGAAGTTTTTGTCCGGCATAAAATATCCCAGCATTTCTTTGAAAATATCCTTTTAAAGTAATCACAGCCCCAACGGAAGAAGCAATCTCATCCCCTTTAAAAATTCTGACAGATTGGTTTTCCGAAGGTTTAGTCCCTTGAAAAATCGTGAAATATGCTTGATCTGTTCTTTGTTGAAGTTGATTGTCGATTGATAAACTATTATCAACAATATCCGCAGACCTATCCAAACTATTCACGTAATAATAAATCATCAGACGACCTTTGTTACGAGTTTTAATTTATCGACAACAATATCTGCATATTCTTCTGCAACTTCTTTGCTCGACACAATCCCATTAAAATTAAAATTATAAACAATTTGTTTCCCTCCAACTACATCATTTGGCCAAATAAAGCCATCCGTTTTTGGGGTAAACATTTCCGTGCCTTTCTCTCCTACCATATATGACCCTCCCGCAAAAACATCTCCGCCTCCTGCCTTTTTACCTTTAACAGCTTGCGTTACGGCTTTAGTAACATTTTGTGCCGATTTTCCCTTTAATCCACTTGCCGAATTATAAGTCGAAGTATTGGCAATCCCCAGAGTTGCAACTTCTTTTAAGGTATCAATTACGATATTTGCAGTTTTGATAATAAGTTGCAGGGCATCGACTATAAAATTCGCAACAGTTTCTACTTTACTTTGGAGGCTACCCCAAAATTCAATCCAATCGGGAGAAAAAGAGTTTTTCCACGCATAATATCTCGTGAATAAATCCACCCAAAAAGAGTCCCATTTTGTCAGAATACTCTGCATATTCGTGAAAAACTCAGTAACAAACCATGCCGTAAATTCCCCTATTTTCGCCTTGATAGGTGCTATTTGTGCCCCTATTTGTTCTTTGTAATTTCCCCATGCTATCTCCGCTTTCCTTAATTCTCCTTGTGTAGTATTGCTTAACTCCGTTGCCGCTCCTCCATATTGTGCGGTTACCAATTCCGCTACCATTCCCATCCTCTCGAGTTCTGTCGCATTATCAAACGCCGCCTTCTGATCTTCATTTAAAGTAATTTTGTATCTTTCGAGTATCCCTACCGAACCATCAAAAGTTTTACCTAACATTTGGGCAATATCTGTTAATTCCACTTGTGTTCCTGTTGTAAGTTCAATAGAAGCGGCGAGATCAAGCATCGCAGGAGTCAATAATTTTACTTGTTCAACTCCAGCACCGAATTGTAAAAAGACTGACTCTGCGGCGACTATTGCATCATCCTCAAAGGCTAGAGTCGATTGTAATGTCGTTGCGTAAGTTTGCAGTTCATCAGTTGCTTTTTTAATGCCACCTGTGGCTTTTTCATATCCAGTTCCGAGATCAACAGCATTTTTTGCGGCAATCTCTAACGCAAGAGATACTCTCGTGCTTTCTTCATAAGCCTTTATACATTCATCCGCAAATTGCAAAGTTTTCGTTACGGTAAAAGCTCCTGCAAGTAAAGATAACCCTTTTTTTAAATCCAAAACTGACCCGCCGACTTTTTCAATTTTTTTTGAGGCATTATCTTCGGCATTGATTCGCACATTTTCATTCTCATTTATCGTAGCCATATTTTTTTGAACTTAAATTTTTTCGTGCACGTTCATTATAGCATGAAAATATATGTATAAAGTACCCCATTCTCACCGAATCTTGTTGTTGCCAGTCTGTCCCGAATTTCTCGCTCATCAGATAATCAAGAAGTTCATCATCAACCCCTTCTCTTGCGACTTCATGGACTATATTTGCTCGAAGAATATCTAATTTTTTTTTTGAGGCATATAAAGTCCCATTGTTTTTTCCATCAATTCGTTTATGGTTTCAATGTCGAGATGATCTACCAGTTCGGGCTTGTAGGATATAATTGTCCCCTCTGAGTCCACAAAATTCCAGCCTATGATAATTGTTTTTAAAAATTCCAAAGCAATATTAAAAAATTCCAAATCTTCTTTGCTTTTCTTTTCATTCTTTAATCCTCTAAACTTTTCCATAAAAAGTTTATACGTTGCGTAATCCATCAATCCTTTTACAATAACAAAACTCCCATCCTCCATTTCTATTTTATGCGTTTTTAAGGTAGAAAGACGTACTTTTTGCATAGTGATTTTTTTAATTTTAATAACTTGTTGATAAGTTTACCAAGAGAAACTCTCCCAACATTCCGGTCGTAGAATCGTAAACAGAGTCAAAAGGGACTTCCTGATCAATCAATTTGTCGTTTGATAAAGGAGTTTTAAATCCTCCAAACTTAACAGCAGGCAAATCAACTTTAAAGGTGTATCTTGTAGCACTTGCGGCAACTGCACCCTGACAAAGAAGCCTCAAAGCCTGTGAATCGTTGTCCCTCATATAACTCATAAATCTTTCATCAGAATAATACATTTTGAAAGTTCCGTTTATATCTATTCCTTTCTGTAAAATGGCTGTTGGGAATCTGTTGGCCATCCCATATCCACTTGCCGCATGGCGTTCTTCCAAATCATTATCAACTGTAATTGCCAACTCCTCGAGTGATTCGGTTGCAAGAGTAGATAATAGTCCTCCGAGGGAAGCAGTTGCTCCTCCTTGCCAAGCAAACTCTTTGACTGTTGTATAACTTGCAGTCTGTGGGGCAAGCACTATTAAATCCCCGACTGCTAGAGAAGTTTCGAGATTGGTTATTGCGATTGTGAGAGCCGAAGAATCGACAGAATTTACTGTGTGAGTTTTTACGCTCGCCGCAGAGAAATCAAGAAAAGCCTTTGTAGAAGGTCTGTAAACCTTGATTGTATCTGTTGCAACCAATCCTTGAACCTGATCAAGAGTGATAGTTTTAGCACCTGCTCCGGCTGTAACTACAGCCTGAACCTCTGCACATCTGAAGTGACTTTGAGCCATAATCTTGATCGCCGCAGTCATTATGTTATCGGTATGATCAATTGCATCAATCCCTTGTATTCTTACTCCCATAAATCTGTGAGCTGATTCTGCAAGATTGAATTGCATTGAATAAGTGGTTGCAACTTCTGCCGGAAATTTTGAAGCATGGCCATAAACGGTAGCATCGTAATCTGTTAGAGTTGCAGAAACGCCCGTCCCATTTGAAATTGTTTCGCCCGCAGTGAACGCTCCTGATGGAGCAGTAACAAGCAAGAATCCATTTGCCCCAACGTAAGCAACTGTGGCCGTTTTTAACGAAGTACCTCCCGTTACAGTATCGCCTACCGCAAAAACTCCTCCTGCGAGTGCTGTATAGGCCATATACCGGCCACTTGTGAGTCCTCCAAGAAGTCCATTAAGAAAATGTCCGAAAGTAGTAGGTTCAATGTTCAACTTGATAGTCCCTTTTGGTGAAGGGATAGGGAGTTCAAATTTTCCACGTTTTTTTGCCCTACTCCCCGAAATTCTCATCAAATCTGCCGTAGGATAATCATACGTCAAATCTTCTTCATTAAAATAAACATAAGTATCAGGAATAACAGCGGTATTGGGGGTTGTTTCCTTTTTTAAAGAGAACGTGCCTCTTTGGGTATATACTTCAGCCATCTTGAGTATTGTTAATTATTTTTTTGACTTTTTAGGTTTCTTTTCTTCTTTTCCAAATTCTTCTTTTGCCTCTTTTGCTTTTTCGGTTATAGCCTCCGTTCCTTGATCGTATTTTGCAAATCCTCTTTGTACCAACAGATCAGCGATATGGTCTCCCACTCTCACCTTTTGTCCCTTATCAAATCTGGGAGTATCTGGCATCTCTACATCTTGAGTTATAATTATTTCTTGCATGGTTTGTTTGTTACGAATAAATTATATCCTTTTTTTAAATTGTTTTAAAGGCTTTCGTTTCAAGAGTTATATCTATATACCATATTTTCTCATTTGCAACCTGATCATCCCGAATCGGACTTATCCCCGTACTAAGCACAGAGTACCCGTTGCAGTTGAGATATTGGTTGTCATCATCTCTTAATTCATCAAGAACGGCATCAGTAACCGTCAAAAGTTTGGTTATCTGCGTAGAGTCATCAGAGTTTTTCAAAACAATCACTCTTATAATCCAATTTGCGTTTAAAGTGTTTTGACCGCTTGTGGCATAGGTTTCACTACTATCTGCTAAAAGAATTGCTACACAGGGAGTTTTTGGCATTTCTGTGGGCATATAAGAGAAGATTGAGTTTATCCCAGCACTCGTTTGTATTGCGGTGATAATAGTGTTGAGTTGTGCGAGAATGTTTACTAACGACATTTTATTTTGTTAATTGCTTCTCAAGGTTATCTGCAAAATTTTTAAGTATTTTTTCCGAGTTTTCTTCGAGAGCAGGTCTTAAGTATCCTTTTCCTTTGAATGGCGGGATAATTACTTTCCCAACAGTTACCCAGTTTTTACTTCGAGTCATGAATCGTAAATATTTCTTTGTTTTAGGGAGTATTACTCCACCGAGTTCCTGTATTCTTGCATATATTACATCCGTACCTATTTCCGCATAATTTTCTTTGACTTCATTTGTTATGCTTCTCCTTAAATTCCCAGTAAGATAAGGGGAATTTATTTTTGCGGCATTTTGGACTATCAATGCCGATTGTTTCAAAGATATTGCTATCGCTTTTTTTGTCCTCTCGGGAAATTCCTTTAAGAGTCTTTCCAGATGAGGAGCGTCGAATGTTACACTTGAAATCATTGATCTTTAGTTATCACGCATTTTCTATATATAATCCCGTTAAAATTAAAATTCTCCAATTCCTGTATGTAATAATTTGTGGAACTTATTACGAGTTTGTCTGAAATCTGTAAATCTGTTTCTTCTGTTAGGAGTGTATAAGCCACGACTGCTTGTGCTATTCCCAAAATTGCTCTTAATTCCATCGCCAACTGTTCAATGTATCCCCACCCTCCGGTTATTGTCGCAGAAGCAGAATAATCATATTTACCACTACCGAGCGTCTGCCTATAAGATGTGAATTGTGCGTTGTAAATCATTAAAAAACCATTACAGTTTTATATTTTTTGATAATCTGTTCTGCCGTGTGATAATCCTTATCGCTCATATTAACACTAAGTCCTAAAATAGAATGGCTAGAAAACCCTATGGTATTCCTCGCATTAAAAAGCCCGGCGATAATAAGAATGACCGCGAGTTTTAAATCTTCGGGAGTTTCCGTTGTTTTGTATCCAACAGTATAACTTAATCTTAAATTTCTAAACCCTTGACCAGCTACAAGATAAAGTGTATAGATTTTGTCATCTGAAAAATCCACATCACCGATTGTTTCATCCGTATATTCTTCCCAATCATTGTTAGCATCTCTCCTTTCAATTTTCGTAAGAGTTCTAATTGGTTTAAATTTTGTTTTAATTCTTGTTGTGCCATCAGAGCTTACAATTTCATTTGAAACAGTACCGTAAGTATCTGTAACCGTTCGTATTCCTGTTTCTTTCTCTATCAAAGCAGTCACCTGAGTTATGAGTTGAGTCAGTAAAGTATCATACGTCGAACCTGTAGTCGAACCAAAAATATATTTCTTTATTTCGTCAGTTGTTACTAGAGCCATATTATTTGTTTATATAATCTTTAATATCCTGCTTTAACGTTTGTATATCATCTTTCGTTGCAACATTTTTCATCATTTCCTCGAGTTTGCTTATTCTGGATTCATGTGAGCTTAGCGATGAATATGCAATCGCGGTTTGCCATACAGCAGTACCAATGGTAATAAGTAGAGCGAGAAACGCTCCAATTGTAATTTTTACTGCGTGTTTTTCTATTAAAGCCGACATTATTTTTTAGGTTTTAAGAAACTCCAAAGAGCAAGTCCGGCGGTAACAAGAGCAGAAATAGCTCCTCCCAACGCTGTGAGTAGGTCTGTAAGAACGGGAACATCAACATTGACAGTTACTTTCAATGTTGCCAATACGAATGTTATTATCCCGACAATTCCAGCCCATACACGTCTTTGTTTTAACAGTTCCAAAACTTTTTCCATAATTTTTGGGTTATTCAAGTAATTTAACGAGTTCTGTTCTTAATTTTTCTTTTGTCATTCCGGTCATTGAAAAACCTTTTGTTTTGACTTCTTTATCTAAAACCATATAAAGCAATTCCCGGTTGTTAATATCAAAGTCATAGGATTTGCTTTTATCTTTAAATTCATTCAATAAATTTGTCTTTACGGTTGCATATTGAGTTTTTGTTAAACAAGTTCTCGTTACAGGAATAGCTCCATCAAATTTTTCAAGAGAAACCTCAGCGACAGCACATTGTTTTAATCCAATCTTATCGCCGATTAACGCTTCACTTTTAATTCCTTCCGCAAGAGCATTGCCTCCAAGAATTATAAAGGTTGCTATTATCCCAAAAACTGCAAACGCATTGAGAAATTTATTGGGCATTTTCTACTGGTGTTGTTATAGGCTGATTGTTTACTGTCAATTTTCCATCCTTAACCATCTGATTAACTTCATTCATTGCGGCGTTGTACCCTTGTTGCTGTGCGACTACCAAAGCGACCGTGGTACTTCTGTAAAGATAAAGCCCGAGAGCCGCCGCCTGCATTAGTAGCGATAAGATGATCGCTACTGCAATACTGATTTTTAGTGATTTTTGTTCCATTGTTTTTTTATTGTTAGAAAATAAATGGACTTAGTTAGTGATTTTTTTATTTTTAGGGGGATGAATCACTTAAACATCCCCCTGATTTTAGAGTGCTTTAGTGCCTAATACCCAATACCATTCTCCTGCTGTGCCTGTCGAATACACCCAATAGACGGCCGTTCCATCATCATTGTCATCCAGTACGCCCACAAATCCTGTTCCGACAACTGTTGGATCGCCAAAAGCAGAATCAAGCTCAGCGTCAGTTGGAGGATTGGATACATTGGCTGTTGATCTCTTAACTTGTACGCTTGCGGTCGTAAATACTCCTTTGCCTGAATAATCTATTGAGGCAAGTTCTGTGCCACCAGCTCCTCCTATCAAATTATCTCTAAAACTGATGAGAGTTCCCTGCGTAAGATTATTCATTGCTCCAAAAATTTCCCCTATCACTCCTACTCCATCGGCCGCCGCCCCTACCATTGCAAGAGATGTTGAACTTGCTCCACCTGCGATAGCATATCCAAATGGAGTGCTATTATACATAAACTCTACTTGTCCTTTTGCACCAGTACCAGTCGGCACGCCTAAGTCTAATACTATTCCGCCGCCTATATTGTCTCCCGTTCCTTTTGCATCGCCAGCATGTAACGAAATGCTTCCGCCAACACCACCAGTAGTTGCCGTTCCGCCATCTTGTCCGGCTATTGTAAAGTTTGTAGCATTAGTAGTAACTGCTCCGATTGTTCGCATCGTTATACCAGAATAGGTATACAATGCACCTTCGTAAGTCTTGGTCGCATCAGCGGACTGAATAGCTATGGTTGGGTTTGTTTGTGCCACCCCCAATCCAAAATTGGCCAAAGTAGGAGTAAGAAAGTCTGCTTTCTCCGCAATTATTATTGCGTTGGAATCAGCGGATAATCCAAGCACCAAAGAATGTGTAGTTTGGGTTGTGTTATATTGGAATAATGCATCATTGCCAGTACCATACAAGTCCTGACTATCATCCTTGATAGCTCGGGTGCTAAAAGTAGCAGTAGAGTTGAATCGTGAAGCGTTGTTTACCTCAAAATAACCATCAACGTACAATGATTCTGTATTGAATACTGATAAAAGATTTGTCGGTGTACCATTACCTATCGCCACATAACCGGACTGACCAGAGTTCACTTTCGCTCCTCCATATAATCTGACTATACCGCCCGCACCATTACCAGTTGAACCACCCGCGTCTCCAGCGGTGATTGTAATTCCTCCTCCATTTGCCACACCAGCAGCTAGTCCGCCACCATCATCGGCTAGGATTGAAAGCCCTACACCAGCCGTATTTCCTAAATCCGATTGGTCTTCTACTCCTATGATGAGAGCCTTATTAGCAACCGCGTAGAAGTTGCCAAGATAATCAATATATGCTTTTTCAACTGTATTATTCTTGAAACTAACTAATTTACCGCCTGCTGTCGTCAAAGTAACTCCGTTATCAAGCGTTACTCCTATTGCACTGGCATCATCAGCATCGTTTCCTTTTACAGTCAATCCGGTACTTGCGGTTGTAGTGAACGTAGCATTTGTAGAGTTAACATTACCGGCAAATGTTACTGTGCCAGCCGAGTTGAGAGTCATGCCTGTGGCAGTCAATACTCCATCCCTCCAGTGTGTTATGGCTAAAGTTCCATTAACACCTGTACCAGTTGAAGCGTTAGTCTGAAATCGAAATTCTACATCTCTTGCAACCGCGACATCGTTTGGCGGAGCACCACTCCCATCAGTATCCCAGCCGGAAGCCATCAAGCCAAGATATTGTGAACTATAAGTAGTAGTGCCGACAGTGGCCGTTCCTTGCTTTGTGAGTTTTTGGTAAGTTGGTTGCATGTCCATGAATGCGGAGAACACGCGACCTCCATATAAAGTAGTCGAACCGCCCGGAGTCGTGTTCGTGAATGAATACACGTTGTCCGTATCTGTTGTTTCCGTAAAAGTATTAACTGCAATAGTCGTACCTTGATAATAAATATTATTGCCGTCGTGTATTGCAACAATCCCATTCGCTAAAGCATTCCATGCTCTTGTAAGGCTATCCATAGTTTCAGAGAGAGTACCTCCAAGTAAGAATTGATTAGCTCCGGGGGCTGTCCATACTCCCGTAAGAGTTGCTCCGCCAACTGTAAATACTATAGGCTGTGCCGTTCCATAAGAAGAAGGATTGCCTGTGAACACCATTGCTCCCTGAAACGTGAACACGCTACCTGCGTCAGTTGTTTCGGTAAGATTGTAGGTATTGCCATCTATTCCAGTAGCGTCATATTCGATTATGATTGACGTAGAAGAAGCCCCTACCGGATTTGCTATCGCTGTTACGTTGCCAGCTTCAGCCGAAGCGTTAATCGCCGTAACGATGTTATCAATAGTTGCGTCAAGATTTGCTCCAACGGCAAAAGTAACTCCTGCCGTAAATGGAGTCGCTCCAATCGTGAACACATCTCCTGCGGTGAGATTACCCGAGAATGACATTATCCCGCTCGCCCCGATAGCTTCAAAACCAAATCTATGACCGCCAATGCCTGTCAAGTGATAAGAATTAGAACCATCGTTGTACCATTTCACCCACTGGCGATTATCTACATTCGGATTATTGACTGATTGTAAGTACAGTGTTGGATTTGATTGTACTGCGTGGTCATAATCATAAGCTCCTGCATTGACATTGTAAGTTGCCTCTCCGATAATAAACTGCCTCCCACTAGCACTACCTAAGAAAGAACCAAATTGTGCGGTAGTTTCGTCATAGGTAAAAAATGTATCTGTCGCGGCAAATCCACCAAACCCCAACCAAGACGAGGTGGCAGAAGAATAAAGACCATTACTAGAAAAGATAAGTGCACCAGTAACAGAAGTGGTCGGAGTCAGAATAAGACTTCCTGAACTTACATTCACGACTCCATTTGTTCCATTATGTTGTAAATAAAGAGCCTTCGTTGCATCATCGCTGACAACTGCAATCGTTGGATTGGTAACTCCATTGAAAAGTCCTAAATCTTTATTTAAAGCGGTTTCATCACCATAAACAAACACAGGAACATTGTTTGCGTCCTTTGTTTTATCTATGTAATAAACCATTTCGAGGGCGTTTGCGTCTGCGGTTTCATAGAGTTGTCCATAATCGAGTCCTGTACCCTGATTGAGTTGTATATCATCATTTAAAGCAATTCCTCCAAGTGGAGCAAATGCTCCGGCTATCCCCAAATCACCATCCTCATCAAGAGCCAATAATTCACTCCAACCTACTTGTCCTGCTCTTGCCGCCCCTTTTCCTATCTCAAAAATTTCCTGATCAGCAGTCATTGAAGCATTCCCAGTATCGGTTGCTATCTGGTACATACCATAATCAATATTTTGTGACCCTACTTTTGCCGTTGTATTTAAAAGAACATCATCATTTGCTTCATCATAACTTAAAAGCACCCAGTCGGAATCAGAGCCGCTTTTTATAGCCGTTGCATCTTCCAAAAGTTGATTGCTACCTGCCAAGATAGTAAAAAGGTTTGCCGCCCATTTAAAATCTCTTGCACCAGCAATATCAAAAGCAAACTCATCATCGCCAAGAGTTGCATCACGATCATTTACAAGAGCCGTGTCACCATCTGTATCAAGAATTAAATTGTAGCCATCCATATCGAGATTGCTCCCCATCATTCCTCCAAAGGTAAAAACTCCTGATACATCAAGATCAACAGTCCATGTCTTTGCCCATCTCGTAGTATTTGAACCGGATTCATAGGTTGTATCAATAGGCACAACATTCACACTCCCTTCGAGCGTTGTATAATTTTGTATCCCAATGTCAGAATTTAATCCGATTGCAAATGCAGTATTGCTTAAAAGCAACAAAGATAATGCCGAAGCAATAAATTTTTTGATGAAACTCATTGTATTTTAAGTTAAGGTTAGGACTGGCGTATATTCATAAAATATTTTATCTGCATTCGTTCCAACATCCACATAAATTTCATCGAGATAAACCCCTTGCCATGTAAAAGTATTTAATTTTGCCAATATAAACCCATATTCTGTCGTCAAATCAACGCTTGATGTTCTTGCAACTGCCAATTTTGTGCTTGTATTCCCTGAGGGCACTTGCACCGTAATTTCTCGACAATAAACTCTGCCGAGTTTTGTAATTGTTACTGTTGCTCCGGCCAATTCCGCCGTTAATGCGTCACCGGCAACAAGGGTAATAGTCCCTGCAACTACTGTCGCAATTTCATATACCCCATCATTTGAAACAGAACCTGAAACTGTGATTTTATCACCTGCATTAAACCCTTTTAAAAGGAATTTGTTTCCTGTATCGGTGATTGTATCAGGGTTGGAATCAACAAACGCAATCCCCGTCCCTGTGATCGATGGTTGCAACGACTCGGGAGTTGTCGCCGCAGTTATTTCCCTTAAAGCACTAATAGGGGTTTTCCCTTTTTTTACATATCCTTCTTTAGCCATAATTTAATTGTTAGAAATTAACTTTTGCTTTTCGTCCTCTTTTTGGTTTTTCTTCTCCTTCCATTTCCTCACCTTCTGCTTCCTCAATTTCTCCTTCTTCTTTTTCATAAGAAACAGCTTTTGCTATTTCTTCTGGTGTCAATTCTTCAGGTTTAAATACTTTGAAATTTTTATATCGTGAACAGGTAGATTTTGCCTTAACAAAATCCATCAAATAAACATCTCCGCTTTTAAATTCTACCTTTTCGCCCATACGAACCAACCTAGTTTTCATAGGCTCTTCGCCTGTAAATTTTACGAACACTTTTGGGTTTTCCATTTGTTTGTTGTTAATTAAGTTCTTATCCCTGCCCCTGTAAAGGAGCAGGAGATAAAACCTCAATTTTAGACAGTAACATCACGACCCATCGCACAAGTGTTTGCAAGATCAAGAATCACAAACCCAAATTTCATCGTCAAAGTCAATTCAAACCCATAACCCTGTACTCTTTCAACTTCAATTTGAACATCCTTACCGTAACCCCATCTGATAGCTGGTTTGAATACACAAAGGAATTGTCCTTTTGTATTGTTTGATGGAGTTGCAGACACTTTCCCATCTGCTTCGGTTTTTGGTACTAGATCATGGACGATACTTGTAACACCAAATGCACTCTGTAAATTTGACCCATCCACGCTCGGATTGCGTGTAGCATAAGCTAATTTGAAGGCATCATCCGTCATTGCCGTCAAATGAGTAGATGGCTCGAATAGATACAAGAGGTCAGAAGCTCTTGAGTTATAGCGTCCAGCCAAAAGAGCTCTTACCGTCATCATGTCATCAGAGTCAAACGCAGAAACGTCATAAGTCTTTGAATTCGTAACGCAGTTCTCACGGATACCATGATCAATTTTTAATGAGTGATACTCTGCTCCACCCTCTGTTGCAAAGGTTGTCGCAGGAGCTTGATCATCAGAGTTTACATTGCCCGTACCACCAGTTTCCGTGTCTCCATTGATAATACAACCCTCGACCGTTGATACGGCCGCTTTTGCAAGCATTTGTACCAATTTGTCATAAAGTCCCTTATCTGTTGAAGTAGCGATCATCTCATCATTCACACCAATCTGTAATATGAAGGAAACGGGAGCAATAGTACCCTTCGCATCTGTCATTGGACGATTATCGAAAGATGGTCTTGCCTCATCCCTCCATACAGTTTTCCCCTGCATGAATTGATTAGTGATATTGTAAGGCACAGGGTAACTGTCTGGGAGATTGTTGCCCTCAAAACCTTCTTGAAGTTGTGAAAGCAATTGTCCTCTTTGAAAAGTCATGTCCTTAATCTCACTCACCATCCCATAAGCGGAATACCAATTTGCATTGGTTGTTGGATCGACGTTCTCGTTTGCCTTTGTTTCCATCGGCGACCCATTTTTTCTTGCATAGAGGAGCAAGTCCTCTACTGATTTAATCTGTTCTTTAAGCATTTTTTTGCTTGTTATGAATTAGTTTGCCGCCGTCTTTAAAGCGTCAATAAAGCCACTTTTTTGATCAGGCGTAGTTTCTTCTTTCTTAACTCCATCAGCGAATTTTTCCTGCTTTACATAAGCCAATCCTTGTTTAGCAGGCAGTTTTTCCAATCTCGACTTAAGTTCAACGTTTTCCTTTTCTGCTACTTCCAATTTCTTTTTTGTAGCATCAAGTTCTTCGTGAACTTTTTTTACAGCCTCGATTGCAACTTCTGCCTTAATAAATCCTTTATCTTCAGGATTTTCTTCAGCAGGTTTATCCTCCTCTTTTGGAGTTTCAACAGCAGGGGCTTCCTCGGCAGGAGGAGTTGTTTCTTCTACCTTTTCACCTTCGGTAGATGTTTCACTACCTTCCGTTTCAGCGGGTTTTTCACCGCTGTCGGTCTCGGTTACTGGTGCAGTTTCAACTTTCTCCGGTTCTGTCGGTGGAGTTGCTGGTGTTGTTGTTTCTTCTTCCTTTTTAGATATAGCCATTTCTTTTTTTGTTAGAGATTTTGACTTATATAAATCTTTAAGATGTTGTTTTACAGATTCAATGTCCCAATCTTTTTTATAGAATATCATTGGTTCACCACTTTCGCTTTTCATCCCATTGAATATTATAGCATCTTTTGTCTCTTTAAAAAACTTTTGTGAAATGACATCATCAAAATAAGCGTTAAAAGATTTTTCCATTGTGAATAATGCTTTTGGGTTCGCAGGTAGGCTTACAACCGAATTTTCAACAAGATCAAGACGCTTGATTGTTCTTTTTACCGTACTATCAAATAAAATTCTTAAAATATCCATCTCCTCGTCGAGTAAGTTTCCGTCTTTATCTCTATATTCAATCTCTTCCGGTATGTAGCCTATCGAAAATGCTCTCAAAATGCCTGCTTGAATTTTAGGCTCAATCTCGGCATCCACTATTACAGCTTCGATATAAAGTCCATTTGAATCAATTGCCATATATGTGGCTTTTCCGATTGGTCTGTACGGGTCATGTTGAAAAAGCACTATCGGATTTGATTTGTAGTCATCGGTTATCGAGTCAGTAAAAGCTCCGGGCTCAACAACATCATTGTATCTATCAACATCAGGGGTTGAGGCATACCCTGTTATCACAGTCCCGAGTTTGCTTTGTTCTTTTGTTACATCTGACAATTTCCCGTCAAATCCTTCTTTTGGTATTGCCTTAAATTCTGCTTGAAAATACCTTATATCTTTATTTTTTTTCAAACTATGTTTCCCCTCGTTGGCTTCTTCGCAATCTTCTCGTGAATCATAAACACATTCACCATTTTGTCCCCATTTCCATTTACCATTATCACATTTCATAGCGGGCATAAGAGTAATTGTTAATTAAATATTTATTCTGTAAAT
>Ga0172371_10008311_pt1 | contig 14564 bp, 15 predicted proteins | sample Lak12m_FD_114543 | JGI IMG/M metagenome (GOLD analysis project Ga0172371, IMG submission 114543) | Freshwater microbial communities from Kabuno Bay, South-Kivu, Congo - kab_022012_12m | ecosystem: Environmental > Aquatic > Freshwater > Lake | place: Democratic Republic of the Congo: South-Kivu... | reverse complement strand
TAAAGACCGAGAGGAGTTATCCGGCTCATTCTGCCGCGGATGCGGATACTGCCAGCCCTGCTCAGTGGGAATCCCGATCGAGCTGTCAGCCAGGATGTCTTTGTTCCTGCGCCGCGCGCCCTATCAGCAGTTTCTTACGGACGAATTCAAGGAAAAAATGGAACGGATTAAAAACTGCACGAACTGCGGCAATTGCCGAAAAAATTGTCCATACGCATTGGACATCCCGAAGATTTTGAAATCCAATCTTGCGGATTACAGGGAATTTTATACGGCCCTTAAAAATAAATAAAAATTTTTCATATAAACCTGAAGAGCATTTACTGTAGAAGATTAAGCAAGATACCGACTTTTTATTCATTAATATTTATGCCGAGCGTATTATTTTGCAAATAATGGAAGAAACGTAATTGAGTCGGAAATACTGTTCATCGGTTATGTTTGTGACATTCGCTCCGGGCGTCGGCTAATGGAAGAAAACAAGGTAGAATTTCATATAGATTTCTAGACTACATACTAACGGACAAAGTTCCCGATTCAAGCGTAATTTGTCAAAACCGTCGGAGATGTTTTAAACAAACGGATACACCCTAACATTTGATAACGGTGAATTTATCAGGAATATCAACAAACATATGATAAGGATAATGACAATCACAACACATTCCCTCGTTGCAATCAAGGCAATAAGTATCCTGACTGCAGCGATAGCCGTTTTAAACGCGGCCTTCTTGCCTTCTGTTAAAACTACTACAGGAGGTTTTTGAGTTCAACTACAAATAATAAGCTTTTTATATATGAAAATAGTAGCTCGGTCACTAATTTTTGGACAGTTAATCTTATTTTGGAAGAATAATCATTGCTCTATAAATCAACTTTTTTTACTATTTTCAAAATAATTAATAAATAGATTGACATAATTTATATATTGAGTTAACATAATAAAAATTGTAGTACAAAAATATAGGATAAAAAAGTAATACAAAATGACATCAGCCATTGTATAAATCTATTAGTTTTTAAATAATAAAGGGGAAATAGAACGAAAAATATGGATAATAAAGAGCTTTTAAAGACGTGCCAAACCGTCCGTGTCGACATTGTCAATATGGTAGGCCATGCAGGGTCTGGTCATTGCGGTGGATCGCTGTCAGCGGTTGAAATTGTCGTTGGATTATATTTTGGCGGGATTTTTCGTCATGATGCGAAAAACGCTCAATGGCAGGGAAGAGACCGGTTTATCCTTTCTAAAGGGCATGCGGCCCCAGTTATTTACAGCGTGCTGGCGCGCAAAGGTTTTTATGGGGTAGCGCGGCTCGACACCTTAAGAAAACTTGGGAGTATATTGCAGGGTCACCCTAATGCTGAAAAAACGCCTGGTATTGACTGTTCAAGCGGTTCGCTCGGGCAGGGATTGTCGATCTCAAACGGGCTGGGGATCGCGTTTAAAAAGCTTAATATGGATAACCGTGTTTATTGCCTGATGGGCGACGGAGAACTTCAGGAAGGTCAGATTTGGGAAGCAGCTATGACGGCAAAGCAGCATAAGTTGGATAATATATGTGCCATTGTTGATTGCAACAATGTGCAGCTTGATGGGACAGTCTCGGAAATTAAGGATCTGCATCCTCTGAGAGAAAAATGGTTGGCCTTTGGATGGCATGTGATTGAGTTGGACGGGCACAATATAGAACAAGTCATTGAATCCTTTAGGAAGGCCGCCGATATCAAAGGTTTGCCAACAGTACTGCTTTGTCATACGATAAAGGGCAAGGGCATCTCCTATATGGAAAACCGATGCGAATGGCATGGTACGGCGCCAAATGCGCAGCAGCTTGAGAAGGCGTTGAAAGAAATTCATAAAGAATTGCGGGGAATGGGTTAATGAGTATGTTGGTACCGATGCGGGATGGATATGGAAAAGCACTGCTAAAACTGGTTGAAATAAACAAAAAAATTATGGTACTTGACGCAGATGTCGCGAAATCAACAAGAACCGAGTGGATAAAAAATACAAATCCGGATCACTTCATTGATATGGGCATTTCGGAGCAGGATATGGTTGGTACCGCCGCAGGGCTTGCCCTTGGAGGCATGATTCCATTTGCCACGACATACTGCGTGTTTTTGGCTGGAAGAGCATGGGACCAGATCAGGACTGCGGTCTGTTACAACAAATTAAACGTAAAGCTTGCGGGAGCGCACGCCGGTATTTCAGTGGGCCCCGACGGGGCGACCCATCAGTCGCTTGAGGATGTCGCTCTTATGCGGGTGTTGCCAAATATGACGGTGGTAGTACCTTGCGATGCACTTGAAACGGAAAAGGCAACAATGGCAATAGCCAATCTTAAGGGCCCGTGCTTCATCCGCTTCGGGAGGGAAGCTGTGCCGGTAATCACCCAGCCCGACTCGCCTTTTGAGATTGGGAAGGCGAATGTTTTAAGAGAAGGCAAAGATGTAACGATCATGGCAAATGGAGCTATGGTTTACGAATCTATTTTGGCAGCGGAGCAGCTCGCTCAAAAAGGCATTGAAGCTGGGGTTATTAATCTACATACGGTTAAACCTTTGGATACGGAATGTATCCTCAAAGCTGCAAAAAGCACCGGCGTTGTTGTAACAGTCGAGGAACATCAGAAATATGGGGGCATGGGCGGGGCCGTGGCGGAGTTTTTGGGGCAAAACTGCCCAGTACCCATGGGAATGGTTGCAGTAGAAGACTGTTTTGGCGAATCGGGCACTCCCGATGAGCTTATGAACAAATATGGATTAAAGGCACGGCATATCGTGGAGGAAGTTTTGCGTATTATGGAGAGAAAATCCGTAAAAGTTTAAATACTGGCAGTCTTTCAAGGATTCAGCTGGCAATCCTGTTATTGAGGGGATTATTCGTTTTGTAATATAAAAAACGCTTAAAGAAAAGTCTAATGTTATTGTGAAGTATACGGTACCTAGTTTCACAATGAACTTTAATGTTGTATATCAGTATTTTCAGGGGTTATGCTGGACAGTTGTGTGTGCTATTCCATGTTGTCGGCAGATGCAGATGTTTTTTAAGGAGGAATTTTTATGAGGATAGTTATTTTGGATGGATATACGGAGAACCCGGGTGACCTAAGCTGGGAAGGTTTTGAGAAGCTTGGTGAGCTTAAGGTCTATGACCGTACACCAAAGGATAAGATAAAGGAACGAATTGGCGGTGCAGACGTTGTTATTACAAATAAGACACCTATTATTAGGGAAACGATGATTGCCTGTCCTAACATGAAATATGTTGGAGTACTGGCAACTGGTTATAATGTGGTGGACGTCGTTGCTGCGAGTGAAAGGGGAATTATTGTTACAAATATCCCGACTTATGGCTCTGCGGCGGTTGCCCAGATGGCGGTAGCGTTACTGCTCGAAATCTGCCATCACACGGCGCATCATGCTAATGCAGTTTTAGAAGGCCGTTGGTCGTCAAATCCCGACTGGTGTTTTTGGGATTATCCTTTGATTGAACTGGCCGGCAAAACGATGGGCATCATCGGATACGGAAGAATCGGGCAGTCGACAGGAAAAATTGCTAAAGCGCTCGGTATGAAAGTAGTCTCATACGATCCAATTGAAAAAGTGGAAGAAAGTGTTGATCTGGATACATTGTTTAAGATAGCCGATGTCATCGCGCTCCATTGCCCGCTGCTCCCGGAAACAGAAGGCATCATAAACAATAATAATATCGCAAAGATGAAAGACGGTGTTATAATACTCAACAATTCGAGAGGCCCGCTCATCGTGGAGGAAGATCTTTGCGACGCGTTGAACTCTGGTAAAGTATATGCAGCCGGACTAGATGTCGTGTCCACCGAACCGATTAGAACGGATAATCCTCTCTTAAAGGCAAAAAACTGTTTCATCACACCGCATATTTCTTGGGCACCAAAGGAAAGCCGCGAGAGGCTGATGAACATAGCTGTCGATAATCTTGAGAAATTTATTATTGGAGAGCCTATCAACATCGTTAATGCTAAATAAGAAAGCCCTTAAGGTATATCGTACAAATAACAGTGAATCAAGTGTTGTGATCGGTTTTAGTGATGTCCTCCAATTCACAAATCCAAGATATTATACGACTTTTTTAATTGTAATTCCAAATAATAGCGAGGTAGTAATGAATAAAATTATTCTGGCTCCTGACTCGTTCAAGGAAACAATGAGTTCGACAGAAATTTGCCATATTATGAAGCAAGAAATACTAACGGCATTTCCCAAATGTACAGTGATTAGCATACCAGTTGCGGATGGAGGTGAGGGTACGGTTGATTGCTTCCTAGAGGCTATGCCCGGCAAAAAGATCAAGACTATAGTTAAGGGGCCACACTATGAAGATATAGAGTCGTTTTACGGAATTGTAGATAAAGGGAAAACCGCGATCGTTGAAATGGCTGCCGCTGCCGGACTTTCGATGGTTGGAGAAAATAAAAATCCGATTCTCACTACAACATATGGGGTTGGTCAGCTTGCTCGGCATGCAATCAAACAAGGAGCAACAAACATTATTGTTGGTCTTGGAGGAAGCAGCACGAATGATGGTGGTTGTGGCATGGCGGCAGCGCTTGGTGTAAGATTTTTTAATAAAGAGGGCAAAGAGTTTGTACCGGTGGGCGGTACTCTTGATGAGATTGTAGCGATTGATGTGTCTGATGCCCGCAAGCTACTAAAAAGTGTGCGGCTTATCGCAATGTGCGATGTCAATAACACGCTGTATGGAAAAAGCGGCGCGGCCTATATTTATGGTCCTCAAAAAGGCGCAGATAAAATTATGATTGATTTGTTAGACTCTAAGCTTATGCATTTCGGCAGTATGATCGATACGATTCCAGGTAAGCATGATGTATCGGCCCTGCCGGGCGCGGGAGCCGCTGGAGGAATGGGTGCGGGCATGTATTCCCTTTTAGATGCTGAGCTTGTACCTGGGATCGAGGCAGTGCTAGATACTGTGCATTTTGATGATCTTCTCTCGGGTTGTGATTTAGTGTTTACAGGAGAGGGGAGAATTGACGGTCAAAGCCTAAGAGGAAAGGTGGTTATAGGTATCGCGCGACGCGCAAAGAAAAAAGCCGTTCCGGTTTGCGCTGTAGTGGGCGAGTCTCTTGACGAAACCCTTACTTCCTCTTACGACGAGGGAGTAACTGCGATATTTACAATCAATCGACTCGCAATCCCGTTATGTGAAGCAAAGCTACGAACTAAAACCAATTTACGGTATACAATGCAGAATATTATCCGCCTGATTAGATCAGTCGATACAAAGTATTAATAGAAGTAAATCACTGACATTATTAGAAGGTGCAAAGTTGGGCTGCCTCAATAACAGGTTATTCTTTTTAAATAGGGCTTTTTTATTATGGTTTTTCGAATGAAATGGGAACTGTTATATAAAAGAAAAATACAATATTCTGAATATAATTCGGTTAATACTGTTTTGAAAATATGCTTTAAGTCGAATATAATAAAGGAATTCCTGAATGTGCCGGAGGATCTATATATAAATTTTGAGCATGCAACTGATAAGGAAAAATTCTTCAGAGACAAAATTGAAGGTGTGTTTTGTATTAAATAAAGAGTGCATATCATCTCAATCCAGGTTAGGAAGCTGTTGGAATTGGAATTCTAGAGGCCCTAGGTCCAAACGATTGGTGAACAGGATCATTTCGCTGTTATAGCATGTATCTTTGTCTATTGGTACTAAAGCATTTATCGCTAAGATCATTGGCAAAAGCACTGGCATCTACGTTGGTAAATCGAGCGAGGCGGAGGTGCCGAGTGTTAAAAATCAATTTGGTTGTTGCAAACGCAAAAAAGAAAAGGGATCCAATAAAGATTAACCGTCAATATCTGATTCCAAACTGCTAATCAAATTTCATTATATAATTTTAGAAATCAATTTTTTGAGGGGTAATATGGGATATATATTCAATAATAGACCGTCTATAAAAAAACATGAAATATTGGAACAATTATATTATAAATATAATAGACTTATGTACCATATCGCTCTTCAGATTTTAGGTGATCAATTTCTAGCAGAAGACGCAATCCAAACGGCTTTTTTAAAACTTGAAAAAAATAAATTTAAAATTGACTCGATATCTTGTAACAAAACAAAGTCGTTTATGGTTATTATAACAAGGAATATAGCATTTGGGATGTATAATGCAAGGAAAAAAGAAGCTATAACTTACGATTGTGATGAGTTGGAAGAAATTCCGGATGATAAAATGCTACCATTAGATGTAGTCGTCAGCAATGAGAGCATCCTGGATATCCAAGATGCTCTTTCTTCGTTAAATTCCAAATATTCCGACATACTTCTGATGAAGTATTTTTCAGACTATACAAATGCAGAAATTGCATCCCTCTTTAATATTTCTGAAGAACTTGTAAGGGTACGGCTTTATAGAGCAAAGAAATTATTAATGAAAAAATTGAATGAGGGGAAAACATCCGATGAATAAACATGAGCTGAATGAAAAAATATTTGATCAACTATTAAAATATGCAGCAGAAGAAAAAATGGATAGCATGGCGAATGATTTTCCCTCCGATGACGAATTGGAAAGGGCAATTTCTTTTACTCCTGATTTTCAAAAAAGAATGAATGCTTTTTTGAAGAAAATGAAGAATAAAGAACGTTTCTTGAGTTTTAGAAAGAAAACAATGAAAGCCGGGATAATAGCTGCAGCGTCTTCTATGATATGTTTTTCAGTTGTCTCAAATGTTGATGCTTTGCGCGTACCCTTTTTAAATTTTTTAAATGATATAAATAAGCAGTCGACTACAATTCGTGTTAATGAAGGAGATGGATTATATGGTTCTTTTGGGGATAAGATAAAAGGTCTATATTTACCCAGCTATATTCCGGAGCTATATAAAGTAAAATCAATTAATAAAGCGGACAATAATTATATAGTTACTTATGTAAATTCTGATGGTGAAATCATTAAACTCCGGTCTTTGATCGGGGAAAGCACATTAGGCGTTGACACTGAAAACGCAGAAATTATGCAATTAACAGTCAATGGTAATATGGCTCAGTTTTATTCAAAGAATGAGCAAAATTCTTTGATATTTGAATATGATAATAACGCCTTTATTTTGGATGGCCTGATGCCAAAGGATGAATTAATCAAAATTGCTGAAAGTATGGAATATATAACTTAATAAAAATAATTGTAATAATATGTAACAAATCTCTCCTTTTCATGGTTATTATAACAGAGCTATAAAAAGGAGGGAGTTGTTTTCTTTACAGGTATTTTTAATATTGCTGGAAATGGTAAAACGAATAAGGAGGATTAAGATTATGTTTAAGAAGTTCACGGTTTTTTTACTCGTTGTATTTGTTGCGTTCAGCTTATTTATGCCGACAGTAGCGTTGGCCGAAAGTACAGATAAGGCTGACACTGGAGCCCAAATGCGGTGGACCTATATTCATACAGTATACAACTGGATGGGTATTAATGATTCGGGGAAAGCGACAATGGTTTCTGATATGGATACCTATTCCGGCTCGGTAACTCAAGTCCGGATGACTAATTATTTGCAGAGGTATCAAAACGGTTCCTGGACAACGGTTAATAGCTGGTCACAGACCACCCCCGGTACATATGCGTATTGGTCAAATACCTATTATGTTTATCAAGGCTATTATTACAGGTTATTGACTTATTTCTACGCATATAATGGTTCGACATTGCTAGAATCAACATCATTGACGTCCGGGACTGTATATTATTGATAGTTATGCAACTAGTTTCATTTTAAATAACAAAAAGGAATGGTTGCCGAAAAGCAACCATTCCTTTTAAAGAGCTAAATATAATATGATAACTACTTCTTAAGCAAAGCGTCGGTTGTTGCGCTTATAACGCTTATCTGGTATTTGTCACACAGGCGAATTTTTCTGAACAAGCCCGCAAGCTCGGGGTTATTCGTCTCGTTTTGCGGATAGAAAATTGCGTCTGGTGATATGTCCAGTTTGTGTATAAGCTTGCAAAGAAGATCGTAGCCGGGTTTTTTATTATCATTTTCAATGTATTGAAAATGACGGGGGCTTATTTCGAGAATTTCAGCCGCTTTATCTTGTGTAAGATTTTTATTAATCCTGGCTTCTCGGATAATCTTTCCAAGCGTATCGCGTTTAATATGCACTTTCGTTCACCTCAATATTAAGTTTGCATAAAAACCGTTGATATTTGAACGATTTAAGGTGCTATATTATAATGAATTATAGTGCGTAAAAAAGTGAGTACGAAGATAATATGATAATGCTTATCTCAATTAATATGCTTAATCTAATACGGAGATCATTATACTCATTAAAAAAATCTATTACCTAATAGAAGATCACTTCAACTATAAACACGAACTTAAAGTTCAATATAAATATGCGCAAATATTAATTCCCCAGCTAAAAGCGATATCTGATTTTTATATCTGCATGATATGGCTGTGCCCGAGGTCACCGCCCTTCTTTTGTTATCAAAAAAACAAATGGAGGAAGGAAAATGACAAAGATTAATTTAAAGGATCTTTATCCTGAATTATATCCTAAGGATACGTACCTATTTATAAAAAATAAAATATTCGCACAAGAATTAATAAGCGCTTTTAAAGTGTTCCGAAAAGAAGAACATGCTTTTAATGAAAGGCGTAGAGCGAATAAGGCTTATTATTTCTACGAAGAAGACTATACTGAAGCAATAATGCAGAATCCCAATCCTTCTCTTGAAGAAATGTATGAAAGGATTGAATTAGAGAAATCACTATATTCTGCGTTGAATCAATTGTCACCTGTACAGTTTCGCCGGGTTTATGCATTTTTCTTTTTAGGCTACAGTAAATCTAAAATTGCTCGTCTTGAAGGAGTTGATAGGTCGTCTGTTCGTCAGTCTATCGATAGGGCACTAAAACAGATTAGAAAAAAACTAAGTGATTTTTTATGACTCCCCCACACCCAAAGGAGGTGTTTTCCTGCTTAATATATGGAAGTGTTTTTTAACTGGTCTTTGAAAACTGAATATTCGGCAGCTTAAATACATTAGCTGACCCGGCGAGCGGTACGAGGGTACGCCAGGACTGCCTGTGGAAGGTTTTTGTAGGCACGAGCGACAACTACCTGTCCGCAACTCTATCGCGGCGGATAGAGCGCAAGGACCCGGGTAGTGAACAATGATACTCCCGTATAGTCGAGGTTAGGTCCCAGAGTGCGGCCCGGAGGATCTCGGGGTGGTGAAATTCCAGTGATGGTTGTTTGCTGCAACCAGTTTAAGCTTTTGCCCAAGTGTTTCAGGGAGAAATATCGAATAGGAACGCAATTGATATAAAGAAAATGAGGTGGTTGACCCTTGTGATTAAACGATGATTAATCGCCTCTTTTCTTTAATAAAAACATAAAAGGGGCAAATATATATGGCAAAAAGATGGCTAAAAGCACTGATGGGATGATGCCAATTCTGAAAACTGTTGAACAAATGAGCCGAATAAGTGGCATTGGTGAAAATCGTCTGCGAGAGTTGATAGTAAAAGATGAAATTGAATATGTGCAAAATGGCTTTATCAAGCAATTTTAAATTGGTATGAGCGAAATCGGATATTGCCTGCAGATACAGCGGTTAAAGGGGTATTGCATAGTGTCGGTTCGACTGAGGTAGGTTAAATATAAACGGAATCAGGATGGTGCAAGTATCGGAAGAACTGCTACCGTAAAAAGGAGGGGGTGATATAAAGCATGAACATTCCACAGATAACGGGAATTGATGCTGCAATCCGCATCTTTTATCGAAACCCCGAAATTGGCTCAAAAGAAATAGCGGAACTTTTCACACGTCATTCGCGGTCAACCATTAATAGGCTTAAAAAATTGGCATATGAGCAGATGATCAAAGATAACGTATATAGGCATGGAATGTATAAAATCAACACTTCGTCCGCATATAAGGCTTGGGGCATTGACATTGAAGATTTGGAAAAGCGCAGATGCAAGCTGCAAAAATTGGGGCTTTAAATGGGGGCTTATACTTGTATTTGAATAGTATTTAGGCTATGCTTTAAATACACTCAAGTGCAAGCCTCCATTTTGAGGAGGTGGCAAAATGCCGATATACAAATTAACCGGTAAAAAGGAAGGCTTGCAGAAATACAATGTGCGTGTAAACTATATGTCCGACAGCGGTAAACCAAAGCAATTAACTCGCACGGCCTACGGACTGGATGCTGCAAAAGAAATGGAACGCCGATTGGAGCATGATTGTAAGGTTAAAGGTGAAATGCCTATTAATAAAATGAAGGTCAAGGAGTTGTTTAACGAATACATCAAGTTTAAACAGTATGAAGTACGGGAGACAACGCTTGACAAGACAAGCAGGATTTTCAGATGTCATATTCTCCCCATGCTTGCCGATGTAAGCATTGATAAACTGTCGGCGAAGATTCTTCAAGAATGGAAAGTATCACTTGAAGAACAGGGATTGGCTCTGAATACAAAAAAAAACGTCTTTGGCGAATTTCGGACAATGATCAATTATGCCCTGAGAATGGAGTACATTCCTAAAAATCCATTAACCAAGGTTGGAAATTTCAAAGGTACACTGGAAGGCAAACAGGAAATCAGTTTTTACACGCCGGAAGAATTCAGAAAATTTATCAACGTTGCCAAGCAAAAAGCGATGGAGAAGCAAGAGGTAGACCGAGACGTATTTGAATGGCACTATTATGTATTCTTTTGCATCGCTTTTTACACGGGGCTACGGAAAGGCGAAATACACGCCTTGCGTTGGAAAGACATCAACAACGGCTATTTGAGCGTATTGCACAGTATAGCCCAGAAACTGCATCATAAGGATATTGAAACCCCGCCAAAAAACAAGTCGTCTATTAGAACGCTGCAATTACCTAAACCGCTGATTGACATTCTGGAGGATCACAGAAAGCGTCAACAGCAGTTCGCTAATTTTACGTATGACAGCCGCATTTTAGGCGATAGGCTCACGCTGAGAGATACTTCAATCCAGAATCGTAATATTTTGTACTCATCTCTCGCTGGCGTTAAGCGAATACGGATCCACGACTTCCGACATTCTCACGCCTCTCTGCTTGCCAATATGGGCATCAATATACAGGAAATCGCAAGGCGCCTAGGACACGCAAAAATTGAGATGACGTGGAATACATATTCGCATCTATATCCGAAAGAGGAAGAAAAGGCTATGACGGTGTTGAACGCGGTGTAGAGTTTTTACACGATTTTTACACGATTAATCAGAAACCGATGTTTAAGGGTTGAATAACGAAAATTCAAAAAGGAACGAAAAAACGCATAAATAAGGGCTTTTCTGGATGGTTTGGTACTGAAATGAAACAGCTTGAAACAGTATAAATGTTCCCAGCTGTCTCCACCAAACGCCCTTTTTAAAGGGGCGTTTTCTTTTTTTGAATAAAAAATAAATTACTTATTAAGCAATTATTGACTTATTGGTTTTTTATGTTATACTTTACCTAACTAATATTAGTTAGGTAATGGTGATGGATAGAAAAGAAGAAGTCCTGCAGGCCGCATTTCATCTTTTTGCCGAAAAGGGATATCATCTTTCATTGTCCGATATTGCGGATGAAATCGGCATAAAGACGCCCTCCCTGTACAGCCATTTCAATAATAAAGACGAGATCATATACCTGATGGTTGAAAAAGAGACCATCAAACTGTTCGAGCATATGACCGAGTGCGTGCAGGCCATAAGGGACCAGGGATGCAGGCTGATTTTAAAAGAAGTTTTTTTTGAAACAATGGCCTATAACGGTCTTGAAAGGCTCCGCGTATTAAGAAGGCTTCCCTTTATTGAAAAGGATAGCCTACGCGGGCGCTGCATCGGCCTGATGCGGGAGCGGGAGATGGGATTCTTAGGACTCCTGTCCCAGGTTGTGCGCGAAGGGGTTCAAAACGGCGAGATATTTGAAGAACTGGAGCACAGCGCGCTGATATCTTTTATGGCAATGCTCCAAGGAACCCTGGACGGGAAACTGCTGTATGCGGGTTTTGCGGACATGCAGGAATTCTATGAAAAATCATGGGAGTGTTTCTGGAACGGGATTAAAAAAAGGACGAAAAGCAATTGTGAATGCTTTAATAATAGAGCTTAAGGAGGAAAGGCAATGAAATTTACAGGGATGTACCGTCCGATCGACCGGCTTGGGCGCATCGTGCTGCCCATTGAACTGCGGAGGGTTCTTGACATGAAGATCAAGGACACGGTGGAGATTTATGTGGAGGATGATAAGATCATTTTAAAAAAGCATGAAAATTCCTGCGTATTCTGCGACAGTATCGAAGATCTGAAGAGTTACGGCGGCGTTTTCGTCTGTAAAAACTGCATCAACGAACTTTAAACAAGAGAAAAGCAATTTATCCGACATTATAAAATATTCTCTTTTACCATAAGGAAACGAAATAAAAAGCTTATAAGAACGGCAATATAAACATGCAGCCGTTATACAAACAAATGCATAACGTTTGCCGCCGAATACCGCCAGGGCAAAGCAGGGCGGTTTTTATTTTGCCCGAACGCTTGCGATTCAAATGATTGAAAAAGGCCTTCCTTTACTGTAAAATAAACCTTGGGGAGTGATCGGGCTTGAAACTTTTCGGCGGCCTGCACAGGCCGAAAATGACCGCGATTGATTTTTTCAGGTATATTGGGCCGGGCATGCTGGTGACGGTGGGATTTATCGACCCCGGCAACTGGGCTTCCAATATTGCGGCCGGGTCCGGGTACGGCTATCTGCTGCTCTGGATGGTAACGCTCTCCACCCTTATGCTCATCATGCTGCAGCACAACGCGGCGCATCTGGGGATTGTGACCGGGAAGTGCCTTTCCGAAGCGGCGACCGAAAATCTAAGGCCCAAACTGAAAAACACCATCCTTTCGACCGCGGTGGTGGCTTCCGTGTCCACCGCGCTGGCCGAGATCCTGGGCGGCGCGATCGCTCTCAACATGCTGCTGGGGCTTCCCCTTAAAATAGGCGCGCTGATCGTGCTGGGCGCCGTTTTATGGATGCAGTTTTCCAATTCATATAAAAAAATCGAAAAGATCATCATAGCATTTGTATCCGTGATCGGGGTATCGTTTATTTTTGAACTTGCCCTGGTAAAGATAGACTGGGGCGCGGCGGTTTCCGGATGGCTGACGCCCGCTTTTCCCGAGGGTTCCATGCCCATCATTATGAGCGTGCTGGGCGCGGTGGTGATGCCGCACAATCTGTTTTTGCATTCCGAGATCATACAGAGCAGGCAGTGGAACCTTGAGGATGAAAAGGTGATCAAGAAGCAGCTGAAATACGAGTTCGCCGACACGCTTTTTTCCATGATCGTCGGGTGGGCCATCAACAGCGCAATGATACTGATGGCTGCGGCAACCTTTTTTAAGACGGGCACACCCGTTTCCGAACTGGGGCAGGCACAGACCCTTTTAAAGCCCCTGCTGGGGAACGCGGCGTCCGTTGTTTTTGCTTTTGCCCTGCTTTTTTCCGGGCTGTCCTCCAGTATTACGGCCGGCATGGCGGGCGGATCGATCTTTGCCGGTATGTTCGGCGAACCGTACGACATCAAGGATTCACACACCCGGGTGGGCGTACTGCTGACCATGCTTTCCGCGGTGGCTGTGATTTTCTTTATTACCTCCCCGTTCGACGGGCTGATCTATTCCCAGATGCTGCTGAGCATCCAGCTGCCCGTGACCATATTCCTGCAGATATACCTGACCTCTTCCGAGCGTGTGATGGGCAAATACGCCAACAAACGGACGGACAAGATACTGCTCTGGGCCATCGGGTCGGTGGTGACCGTGCTCAACATCATGCTGCTGCTAAGCTTTATAATGAAATAAAAGAAATAAAAAAAAGCGGGAGGCCCGCTTTTTTTATTGTTCTTGAAGCACCTTTTCCGCCAGGCGCGCGTCTTCCGCGAGCTGGTTATTGTCCCGCTGGAAAATGCCCACCACCGCGGCGTCGGAGGGCTTGATATTCCGGTAGGTTTCCCGGAGAACGTTTTCCACTTCATCCGGGCTACCGGCAAAATTGCCGCCCCCGAGGATCTTGAATGCGATACATGGCTTGGGGGTTGTTTGGATCACCCCGAACATTTCAATACGGTCCTGCGGGTCAAAATTAAATTCATGGGCAACGCCCGTAATGAAGGAGCTTTCATACTGAACGTTTTTGCGGAGGTTATGGAGGCAGCACATATAGAAATCCGCGCCCCAGCCCTCTTCTTCCGCGCGCCGGACGGTTTCGGGCACATGCGTGCAGATGCCGGTGGGCACGCCGGATTTTTTGATGATTTCCAGGCTGCGCAGCAGCTCGTCCAGCCTGCCCGCTTCCACCAGGTTGTCCGTCATGGTACCCTGATGAAAAATGGCGACGGGCTCAAGGTTCATGATGAGCCGTACGTTCACCTCCAGCATCATCGGCGGATGGGGCTGGGCGATCCAGTTCATTTTGCCGCCTTCTTTTTTATATTGGCGGATGAC
>Ga0172371_10008308_pt1 | contig 14568 bp, 8 predicted proteins | sample Lak12m_FD_114543 | JGI IMG/M metagenome (GOLD analysis project Ga0172371, IMG submission 114543) | Freshwater microbial communities from Kabuno Bay, South-Kivu, Congo - kab_022012_12m | ecosystem: Environmental > Aquatic > Freshwater > Lake | place: Democratic Republic of the Congo: South-Kivu... | reverse complement strand
TCACACCGAGGAGGGCATTGATCGTCTGATCTTGAGTGGCGGCGGTTCGAGGATCAAGGGCTTCGATCAGTTCCTGCAGGAGGAAACTGGGATCAAAACGGAAATTTTTAACCCATTTGCCACAGCGGCCGTCAATCCGGAGCGGATTGATCCCGCCTATGTTGCCCATATTGCTCCAGAGATGGCCATTGCGGTTGGTTTGGCCATTCGGGCAGTTGAACTGTAACGGCGTGTTGCCCAGACCATGATACGAATTAACCTCCTGCCCGTTCGGCAAATCAAGCAGCGGATCAGGGCCCAACAAGAGATCGTGGCCTTGCTGGCCGTTTTTTTTGCCTTGCTCGCCGTCATGGCCTTTGCCGGTTACCGTCAGTCTGTCCACGTTGCCGAACTCCAGGCGGAAACGGCTCGTCTCGCTCAGGAAAAGGAAAAATTCAACGCCGTCATTGCCAAGATCGCCAAAATCAAAAAGGATCAGGCGGTGATTGAATCAAAGTTGACGGTGATCAAGGGCCTCAAGTTCACCTCGCAACTGCCAGCCCGGGTGCTGGATGAGCTCGCTCGGCTGACCCCGCCAGACCGGATGTGGTTGACCTCGCTCGACTACGCCGGCCCAACGCTCACCATTGCCGGCACCGCCCTCGACAACGCCACCATCGCCGAGTACATGAACCGCATCGGCCAGTCGTCCCTCTTTCTGGGGACGGAGCTCAAGAATTCATCCCTGTCTTTGCTCGGCAATCAGAAGCTTAAGGCCTTTTCGATGACGATTGCCTGCCTGGCCCCGCCGCCCCCGCCTCCACCGCCAGACGCCAAAAAATAATCGGACGACGCTAATGGATACCAAAGCAATGCAGGTGGCCTTCGGTGCCTTTGTGGACAGCAAGGTCGTCACTATGCCCGGCAAGATCAAGTTGGCGATTGCGGCGGCCACCCTGTTGCTGCCGGCCGCCCTCTTTTACTTCCTCTACTTTTCGCCGAAGTCGCAAGAAATCGAAGGATTAGCGCAGGGCGTCATTGCCACCCAGGGTGAGCTTGTCACCCTCAAGGCCAAGGCCGCCAAACTTGACGAGCAGGACGCCTTGATGGCCGAGACGGAGCTGAAGTTCAAGGAGGCGGCGACGGTCATCCCGGATACCAAGGAGATCCCTTCCCTACTGACCAGTATCTCCACCCAGGGCAGTGGCGCTGGCTTGGATCTGCCCTCCTTTGTGCCGGGGGCCGAACGGGCCAAGGAGTTTTATGCCGAGATTCCAATCTCGCTTTCGGTCACTGGCACCTATCACAACGTCGGTTACTTCCTGGATGCGGTCAGTAAGTTGCCGCGTGTTGTTAACGTTGACAAGGTCAACCTGTCTGGGGCGAAAATGACCGATGGCGAGATGTTGCTGACCGCCAAGCTCGATCTGGTAACCTACAAATTCATTGAACCTAGCGATGCGCCCACCGGAAACCAAGCGAAAAAATAAGGAGAGGCACCCTCTCCTCGCCCTGATGCTGATGGCAACCGTCATCCTCAGTGTGGGGAGGGGCAGGCTACTGGCCGCGCCCGAGGGTGGCGAGACGCCAGGGGTGGCCAAGGCCCCACTGACCGCTTCGCTGGAGAAGCCGGCGAAAAAGACCTTGGAGGAGGTGCTGGCGGTGCCGTTTGGCTATCGACGGGACAGCCGTTCCGACCCCTTCATGCCCTTCATCACTGAGCAGACAGGGCCCAAGCAGATGGCCCCTGAGGAGGATGCGCCGCTGGCAGGGATGCAACTCTTTGAACCGGGGCAACTCACCCTGGTGGCCATCATGGTGGCAGGCCAGCAGACGGTCGCCATGGCCGAGGATTCGACGGGCATGGGGCATCTCTTGAAGGTGAAGGACAAGATCGGCCGTCGGGGAGAGGTGAAGGCGATTGTCCCCAACGCTGTGGTCATCGAAGAGTGGTCACTGACCCCGAGCGGGGTAAAACGGTCAACGACGACAGAAATGGTTTTACGAAAAGAGGGGGACAAAGAGTGAAGATCCGACGAGTGCGTACCCGAATCCTAGTGCTCCTAGCTCTGCTTCTGACCACCTATGGCTCGGGCTGTTGGGCACAGGAGAACTATCAAGCCTCAGAGGTGGTTTTTGCCAAGGTGGATGGGGGGTTGGCCATTACCATCAAGGGCAACCAATCGCCGACCTTCACCACCTATCAACTTTTTGATCCGCTGCGGCTGGTGGTAGATATCGCCAATGCCACCTTTGCCGACTCCCTCCATCTCCCCATTGCGGTCAATCAAACCCCAGTGCAGACCATGCGCGGCACCCTGCTGACCGAGAAGAAGCCTGAGATCGCCAAGTTGGAACTCTTGCTCAGTGCCGATCACCCCTACACGGTACGCCGGGAGGGCAACGACATCACCATCGTCTTTGCGGCTGAGGCGAAGGGCGTGCCCCCAGAGACGGGCGTGGTGCCGGAGATCAAGGATGTCCCGCCATCCCACCAGGGCAAGGTGGCGACGACCGCTTCATTGGCCAGGGAGGCGGCTGCGGGGCGACCGGAGATCTACGATGTCCGGGTCAACAAGGAGGCCAAGCCGCTGACCGTGTTGTTGGTGGCGGATGGGCCGATTCAGGAGTTCAGCAAGGTAGTGCTGCCCAAGGGCGATGGCCGGCCAGACCGGATGTATGTCGACATTCCGGGTTTGAAGGCCCCGGCCCTTGATCGTAAGCTCCCGGTTGGTGCCGGGGGGCTAGCCCAAATTCGGATTGCCGATCGGCCCGAGGGTGCCCGTTTTGTCTTTGACTCTAGTTCTGATAGCCTCTTCGCCTTTACCGTCACCACTGCGCCAGAAGGGATATTGGTCTCCATCGGCGAGGCAGGGCAGTCTCTCAGCCCGAAGACGAGCCAAGACCCAGTCGCGCAGATATTGGCCACGGCTGGTGCCCACTCTGGGGCAAGCGCCACCGGTAGGGAGGCAGCGGTGCCCAAGGCCAAGGTGGGCGGTAAGGACGAGTTTGCCGCCGCCGGCTATAACCGAGAGCAGATCACCGTCGACTTTTATAAGACCAATCTGCACAACGTCTTTCGTCTGATGGGCGAGGTTGGTGGCTACAATATCGTGGTCGATGAATCGGTGTCGGGGGTCTTGACCCTGTCTCTGCGCGAGGTGCCCTGGGACTTCCTGCTCGATGTCATCCTCAATTTGAAGGGCCTGCAAAAGGTAGAGAAGTACAACACCATCGTCATTTCGGCCAAGGATAAGGGCTTTGTCTGGCCGGAGAAGACGGTTGAGGACAAGAAGGAAGAGCTCTTAGTCGAGGCCCCTGGGGCGGAGATGGGGGTGGCGATTGATCGTCAACTCAACCAGCCACCGGTGGTGATGGAGGCCAAGATGCTCATGCAACGAGGCAATGCTCTGGCGCGTGAGGGCAAGTTCAAGGAGGCACTGGAGGTCTATCAGAACGCCTTGGATAAATGGCCGGACAACGCCGAACTCGCCAAACGGATGGCGGGCATGTGCCTGGTTGATTTGGGCTATCACCAGGCGGCGGTGGGGTACGCCAAGAGGGCGCTTTCGATTAACGCCAACGACCAAGAGGCGGCCCTACAGGCGGCGGTGGCTTTGGCCAATATGCACCAACCGGAGGCGCGACTCTACTTTGATAAGGCCGTCAGCGGGCCGAAGCCCTCACGCTCTGCCCTGCTCAGCTACGCCGGATTCCAAGAGGAGAACGACAATTATGTCGGCGCCTTGGCCACCCTGGCGAAATTTAGCGAGTTGTATGGTGCCAACCTAGATACCATGATCGCCCGGGCCCGCGTCTTAGACAAGCAGGAAAAGCCGGAACTGGCGCTGGCCGAGTATCAGGCCATCCTCCTCTCCGGCTACGACTTGGCCCCTGACCTCGCCCAATATATCAAGGGGCGTATCGCCCTGGCCAAGACGCAAGGGGCAGGTCTCAAGTAGGCAGGGTACCTCCAGTGGAGAGGCCCGTGTATCCCCTTATCACTATTTCTTGCCAACCATCCATCGCATCGGAGTAACGACTATGCCCGCACGACAGTATCGCACCAATGATCATGGTTTGATCATTCCCACCCTCGGGGCTCAACTGGGGGGGGTGATGGCCATTCTCTGGCTCGCCCTGCTTTGGGGCTGCATGCCCCAGCCCTCGCCCGAGGAACACGGAGCGGCCTTCATCAAGGAGCAGAGCAAGGGGGCGGTTGATGGCTCGGCGACGCAGACCAAGGCAGAGGCCGCCAACGCCGAGCACTTGCCGATCCGCTATCAACGCCCCTCCTACCTCTTGCAGTCGGCACCGGGGGCGGACAACAACCTTGCCATTCCCGTTGGCGCCAAGATCGCTCCCGCTGGGCCTAAGCCCTTACGGCTGGTGATGCAGGAATTGGCCAAGCTGAAGGGGATGAATATCAGTTGGGCCAACGATGTCGACAAAGATGCCCTGGTGCATGTCACCATCATGCCAGAGGAGGACTTCTTTGAGGCGATCGACAACGTCTTGCGCCAGCTCGATTACTTTCATGAGATGCAGGGCAACACCATTATGGTCGGCCACAAGGAGACCAGGAAGTTCCATATTGCCATGCCCTTTATGTCCTCCAGCTACTCCACTGGTGTGGGCGGTGACGTCCTTGGCACTACCCACGGTGGCAATATGAGCGGCACGTTAAACATCAACAGCGCCGAAAATAAGTTCGATATTTGGGCTAATATCGAAAAGAATCTCGATAAAATTCTGCAGATCTGGTCGGCACCTCCGCCGCCGGTGGCCGTCCCCGAGGGCACGACTCCGGCCACCGCCACTGCGACGCCGCCCCCACCAGCTGCCGCTGCCCCGGCCGCCGCAGGTGTGCCGGCTACAAACGCCTCTCCGGAGAATAGCGGCCGCTCTGGCCTGGGCTACTATACCATCGATCGGCCGATTGGCCTGATTTCTGTTACCGCCCCTCGCTCACTGTTGGCGAAGATCGAGACCTATATCAATAACCTAAGCGGTGAGATTTATCGCCAGGTGTCGATTGAGGCCAAGATCGTCGAGGTCACCTTGGCCAACGACAACACCACTGGCCTGGATTGGAGCTCCCTGCTCCACACCTCAATTGGCGCCAGCTTAGACCCCGGCAAGTTCCGCCCAGACACAGGGCTCAACGGCACCCGCACCACGGTGACCACCAAGGATGGTGTGTCGAGCTCGACAAGCATGACAGGTCCAAATGTATCGCAGACCACAGCCGCTGCGGTTGGCGGGGCGGCGACGGCGATGACCACAACCGGGCCCGACAGCTCAATCACCGTGGTTGGCCCCGACCATGCGGCTTCAACCGCTGCGGAAACGATCACGCAGAGCGGCTCAGTACTCACTCAACGCTTTGTCACCATGACTCCGATCAACTTCAATGTCTTGATCGACGCCATGAAGGAGCAGGGCAACGTGGACGTCCTCTCCAACCCCAAAATCAGCGTCATGAATGGCCAGCCGGCCATGATCAGTGTTGGCGAGAATGTCACTTACATCAAATCAATTGCCTCAACCACGGACGAAAAGACGGGCACTATTTCCTACACCGTCACCCCCGATAGCGTCATGTCTGGCCTGGGCATGGGGGTGATCGCCACCATCATGGACGACAATCAGATCATCTTGAGTCTGACCCCGGTGACCTCGGCCCTCACACAACCGATTGAGTATCGGGCGGTGGGCACCAACCAGGTGGGACTCCCCCGGGTGAATCTGCGCGAGATGAGCACCATGGTGCGGGTCAAGAGTGGTGAGATGCTGGTGGTTGGCGGGTTGACCGACAGCACCTCGGCCTACAATAACACCTCAGTGGCAGGACTCGGTGCCATCCCTGGCCCTTTGGGCAAGTTGTTTAGGCGGGACGGCACCAACAGCAGAAGGAAGGAGCTGATTATCTTGCTCAAACCGCAGATTATCTCGATGCAGTGACTACTATTTGGTTATAGTAACGCTGTCAAACCAACACAAGGAGGGTAACAGGATGCGAGCGATGAGACGAATGGGACATGGGCAAGCAGGCATGGTGCAACGAGCCGGGTGGGATTGGCACCGATTTTTCTTGGTCTGCCTGCTCGTTTTGGGAATGAATGCCGTGGCCCCGGTCTTGGCTCAGGCGGCCTACACAGATAACGGTGATGGCACGGTGACCGATATGGTCACCAACCTGACCTGGAAGCGCTGTGCTGAGGGCCAGACCTGGTCGTCTGGTGCCTGCACAGGGGCGGCCTCGGCCTACACATGGACGGAGGCGACGGCCTTGACCAATGCCGTTAGCTACGCCGGTCAAAGCGATTGGCGTTTGCCAACGCTTACCGAGTTGCAGACGATTGTGGTGGCAACCACCTATGCGCCGACTATCGCCTCTATCAACACGGTGGCCTTTCCCAATCAGACCCAGTCGGTCTGGTCGAGCACAGCGGATGTCGGCACCCCCAGCAACGCCATGTTTGTCGGCTTTGTCTACGGCAACACCAACTCGTTGAATAAGCTCAATGCCCTTGCCGCTCGTCTGGTGCGCGGCAACATCAGTACCACCACCACGACGAGCACCACCACCACGACCGCCAGTGGCGGCACATCCACCACCACGACGCTGCCTCCCATCTTCGTCAACCAAGCGCTAACTCAGGGGTGGAATCTGATCGGCAATACCCTGACGAGTACGATTTCGGTCTCCGCCCTCTACGGGGATACCGCGTTCTTTGAAACCGTGTGGAAGTGGGACGCTCAGGCAACGAGTTGGCAGTTCTATACCCCGTCGATGACCGCAGATCAACTGCTTGCCTATACCGCAGACAAAGGCTATGATCCGCTCAGTGAGATCAAGGCTGGTGAAGGCTATTGGGTCAACGCCAAGGCCCCAACCACTTTGGCTACGCAGAGTGGTCAGGCCTTCAGTTTGGCAGCCGCGAACTTGGTCTCCGGTTGGAATTTGGTCAGTACCTCTGACGATCTCACTCCGGCGGAGCTCAACGCCAAGTTGAGCTCCGCCCCTCCTGGCTTGGAGGGGGTGCAAAGCAGCTTCACCACCCTGTGGGCTTGGGATGGCTTGAGCTCAAAGTGGTACTTCTATGCCCCGAGCCTGGCGGCCCAAGGAGGAACAATCCTCTCGGATTATATCGTCAGTAAGGGCTATCTCGATTTCACGGCCAGCAACAAGTCGTTGGGCAAGGGTATCGGTTTTTGGCTCAACAAAACGGGGTCTGATGTGGTCATTGCCACCCCGACCATTACCCTGGCCATGACCGATGAGGCGGGGGATGCCATTTCCTCAATCTCCAACAGCAGCCCCGCCCAGGTAACGGCGACAGTCACCAAGGCGAATGGCACGGCGGTGGCTGGGGCGATTGTCACCTTTAGCGTCGAGCCCTCCTTTGGAGCCTTCAGCGGTGGGGCCAACACCGCACTCACCGGTGCCGATGGCAAGGCGATGGTGACCTTGACCACCGCCAATACCTCCGGCGGAGCCTCGACGGTGAAGGCTGACACCACGGTGGATGGCATGTCGCTCACGAGCTCCATCAACTTTGCGATTGGTTCCTCTGTGCTCTCTTTGAGCCCCCTCACCTTAACGCCAAATCCCCTTTCCGCTTACGGCACGGCCACGGTCAGTGTCACGGTCTTAAACGATAATGACACCTACACGAAGCCAATGGCGGTTAGCTTCACCTCCGCCTGTGCGGCGGTGGGTAAGGCCAGCCTGACCTCAACGGTGAACACGGTCAACGGTGTGGCCACCGCCTCGTACCTCGACAACGGTTGCAACAACACGAATCCGGGGGACACCATCACCGCCACCCTGATGAATGGGGCAAACATGACGGGCTCTTTACAGGTCTCCCCCCCATCAATCGGCTCCTTACAGTTTGTCCAAGTGGCCACCAACCCGCCCACCACTCCGACGATGATTACCCTGAAGGGTACGGGGGGGGCAAACATGTCCGAGTCGGCCAAGGTAACCTTCCGGGTGGTCGACAGCGCCGGCAATCCGGTGGGCAATGTCCCGGTTGACTTTTCTCTCAACACCAAGCTGGGGGGGATGCAGCTGACGTCTTCCTCTGCGACCTCTGACCCAGCAACCGGCAACGTGGTCACCTATGTCCAGGCCGGGACGATGAGCACCTCGGTGCGGGTGACGGCCAAGAATGGTGGGCTTTCCACTCAGTCTGACGAGCTCTGGATCTCAACCGGGATCCCGGCCCAGGACTCAATATCGCTCAGTGCCTCGACCTTCAATATCGAGGGCTGGAATTTTGATGGCCAGACCTCGGATCTGACGGTGATGCTGGCCGATCATTTCCACAACCCGGTGCTGGATGGCACGGCGGTCTACTTTACCTCCGAGGGCGGCTCGGTCGCCTCGGGATGCACGACGGTAGGCAGCAAATGTTCGGCAACGTTGTCGAGCCAAAACTTGCGCCCCAAGAATGGTCGAGTCACAGTTCTGGCTCGTACCACCGGCGAAGAGGCCTTTGTTGACTTAAACAGCAACGGCACGGCCGACGCGGGTGAGACAATTGACGCCAACGGTGATTCTTCCGATATCGGTGAGGCCTATGTCGATTTTAATGAGGATAGCCTGCGCGACGTTGCCAAAGAGCCGTTTGTCGACTTTAACGGCAACGGGGCCTACGATGGAACGCCGGGTGGGGTTGGTGTTGGTTCGACCACAACAGGGGACGGCTACTATAACGGTCTGTTGTGTACCGCTGGTTCCGTTCTATGCAGCCCGCAAAAGTCAATCGATGTCCGGGCTAGCTTGGTTATCGTCTTCTCCACCTCAACTGCGGATATTGTTATTAACGATGACGCGAATGTTGTCTTGCCCTCGTGTACCTCTGGTGGTGGGGCGGGAGGCCCTGTGTCATTTATCGCCTCCGTGGTCGATCAGCACGGCAACGCCATGCCTGCTGGCACCACTATTGACTTTGTGGCCGATAATGGCACCGTCGTTACGCAAGCACAATACGTGGTGCCCAACACACCGGGGTGCCGAATTGGGGCGGGCTATGATTGCCCGGCCTCGGCAGGGTTTCCGACTTTCGGCAATATCCCGGTGACCATGAAGAGCGATGCCACCTACGACTCCGAGACCAAGACCTGCACCAACGACCAGTCCGCTGGCACCTTGACGGTGACGGTTACTACCCCAAAGAAGGTCATCTCCACAAGTTCGGTGGTGGTCACCGACTAACCTTTCACGCCGCTCCGGATCGGGGGAGAAGAGATAGCTGCGCCTCTTCAAGGTAAGCGATAACGTCAGCCAACGTGTGTTGTGATTCAACGCACTTGGTGCAAACTAGCGGCAAAAATCAGACAACGGGTGAGTATCATGCGACAAAATTTTGTCAGTAGAGTGACGAGGGGACAATTCTTGGAGAACCTCCTCAGGCAGCAAGGGAGGTCTTCAGTTTCCCGCTTGGCACTGGTTGCCTTCCTCACCTTGGGAGTATGGGCGAGCTCGTTCGGGCTGGCCAGTGCTACCTATACGGACAACGGCGATGGCACGGTAACGGATTCAACCACAGGCTTGGTGTGGAAGCATTGCGCAGAGGGGCAGACCTGGTCTGGCGGGTCTTGTGGTGTCGTTTCGACTATGTCTAAGTATAGTTGGGAACAGGCCCAGGTATTGACGGCAACCTTCGGTGGCAAGAGCGACTGGCGGCTGCCTACCATCACTGAGTTGCAATCATTGGTGATTGCCACCACCTATTCTCCTACTATCTCTTCTCTTGACCCTGTGGCCTTCCCTGGCCAAAACTCAATCTTCTGGTCAGCTTCCACAGACGCTAGTAGCAGCGTCAAGGCGTTCTATCTCAATGCTATGTATGGCTCTCAGGCCTCCATGGGCAAGGGCAACACAATTGCCGTCCACCTAGTGAGCGGGACCCCATCCAGCACCACGACGACGAACAATCCCAACACGACCACGACCACCGTTCCTAGCGGTACCCTTGAGCAAGTATTGCCGTCGGGGTGGAATCTGCTTGGCAACAGCCTGAGCCAGACGATTCAGGTTGCTAACCTCTACAAGGATGCCGCCGCTGTGACCTCGGTCTGGAAATGGAGTGCCCAGGCCGCCTCGTGGCAGTTCTACACCCCATCCAAGACTGCCGAGGAATTGACGGCATATGTGGCGGATAAGGGCTATGGTGTCTTGACCGAAATTAAACCGCGTGAGGGCTACTGGCTGAATGCGCTGAAACCAATGACCGTAACGCTAAGCGGCCAACCAGTCAGCTTGGCGGCAGGGGACTTGGTCACTGGTTGGAACTTGGTGAGCACTGCCGATGAAGTATCTCCTGCCGCACTCAACCTCAAGCTCAGTGACTCGGTTCCTGGGGTGGGGGAGAGTATTCCGAATAACTTTACTACCTTGTGGGCCTGGGATAACGCCGCATTCAAGTGGTATTTTTATGCCCCTAGCCTCGATAGCAAAACCCTGTCTGACTACATCATCAGTAAGGGGTACCTTGATTTTACCCTGTTGAACAAGACCCTGGGCAAGGGGATGGGGTTCTGGATCAACAAGGTCTCTGGGCCTGTGACCATCGACAAGCCTAAGTTGACCCTCTCCATGACGAAAAACGATGGCAGCACTACCCAGGTGTCCACTGTGTCTAACACGGCCCCGGCCAAGGTCACGGCGATTTTGCTTGATGCCACCAGCCAGCCACTGCAAGGTAAGGTAGTAACGTTTAGTCTTGCCGATCAAGCTATGGCCACTCTGACCCCAGCCTCCGGCACGGCCTTAACCGATGCCGCCGGGATCGCGAACATTACCCTCGCTGGCGGGAGCAGCAGTGGCGCCACCACCATTACGGCTGAGGCCTCGGTGGGATCGGATACCGTCTCCAGCAGCTTGAGCTTTGCCGTGGTTGGCAGCATGGGCTTGGCCCCTTCCTTAAAACTGGAATTGACCAATCCGACCACCGGCACCAAGGTATCTTCCCTCTCTGCCGATGCCCCCGCCAAGGTCACGGCGACCCTACTCGATGCCGCCGGCCAGTCGATCCCGGGAAAGGTGGTAGCCTTTAGCCTTAGCGACGAAGCCATGGCCACCATGGCCCCCGCCTCTGGCACTGCCTTAACTGGTGACGATGGGAAAGCGTCGATTATCCTCACGGGAAGTAGCATCAGCGGGGCCACCACCGTTACCGGCAAGGTCACTATGGGATCAACCTCTGTCGAGGACAGTTTAAGCTTTACCGTGACTGGGGGGAGCCCTCCTATCGTTACGGCTTCGACGGTTCAACTCCTGGTCAGCAGCCCCCAGATGCTCTCCTCGGGAATCACCCCAACTGACCTGACCGCTGTGGTTCTCAACGACCAAGGTCAGGTGTTGGCTGGCAGGACCGTCAACTTCTCTGCCCTGCAAGAAGTCTCTCCGAATAAAGTGTTAGACCCCTCCGCCTACATTAACAATATCAGTACTGGGGGGATCTCTGATGCCAACGGGATTGTCACTGCCAAACTCATGTTAGGATCAGAAAAAAGCAATCGGGAGATCATCGTTAGCGCCACCTGTGATACGGTCGTCAAGACCAATAAGATCAGCGTGGTCAATACCAGCGTGGGTATTAGCGGCAACACCTCGATTGCCTTTAACGATTCAACCAAACTGACCATCAGCCTGAAGGATGCGGCGAGTGTGGCGATCCCAGAGGTGCCGGTTACTGTCACCTCTAAAACGGGGAATACGATCGAGGTAAGCCAAGCCACGACAGATTCATCGGGATCTATCGTGGCCACCGTTACGGTTACCAAGCTGGGCAATGATGTCATTACCGTGCAGGCCGGTGGAGTTACTAAAACCCAGGCCTTGACCATCAGCTCCGCCTCATTTAATTTTACCGCCCCGGAGGCTGTGGTGCCGCTTACGACCCCGCAAATCTATCTAAACACCCCAACCGACGTATCCCTGACCTGGATCGATGCCGGAACGCCGCAGGCCGGGAAGAAGGTTACCTTCAGCAGCAGTCGCGGCAGCTTTGACCCGCCGAATCCGGCCACGACAGATGGGGACGGGGGCGTCACAGTCAAGGTCTCCTCCAACTCAGCAGGGCCTGCCATCATTACTGCGTATGGCCCCGGAGGAACGCCATCGGCGACCAAGGAAGTCCTCTTTGTGGCAAACACCGCGAGTACCGTGACGATCCAAGCTCTGCCCGCTATCCTCAAGCCAACCACCACCACTGCCGGTCAAAACGATAATGTTTCTACCATTTCGGCGGTGGTTCGCGACGAGAAGAACAATTTAGTGAAAGACGCCAGGGTTACCTTTAGCATTGTGGAGGACCCCACTTCAGGCGAACTCTCTTCCTCCACCGCCGTGACCGATGTCTCCGGTACGGCCTCAGTGAATTATACCTCCGGCAACGTCAGTAGTCCCCAAAACGGGGTAATTATTCGCGCCACTGTGAACGACATCAATGGTGAGGTCTTAGCCGATCCAGTTCCCGCCCCTGCCGATGCTACCTTAACTGTCGGAGGTTCTGCCCTCTTTGTCCGTTTGGGTACGGATAATCAGGTCACGGATACACCACCAACCAACCTCTCCAAGACCTATTCGGCTCTAGTCACCGACGCCGCCGGCAATCCTGTACCAGCCGGGACTACGGTACACTTTGTCTTACGTCCAGAAGATTACAGAAAAGGATCGTATGAGCTTGTTCCGATTATTGACTCTTTGTTTAGCCAATGGGTACAAGGATCATATCCCAACACGGGTGGCGTCAGCAGTTGGGTACAAGGCCTCCCCACGACCTGTGTTAACGAAGATGTCAATTTTAACGGCATAATCGACCCCCCGGGGGATGAAGATTTCAACCATAATGGCGTCCTCGATCCAGGCGGGGTGGCTAGTGTCAATCCAACCGCAATCACGGACGCCAATGGTTTTGCAACGGCAACCGTAGCCTATCCGAAGGATCATGCGGGTTGGGTGCAAGTCTTATTGGAAGCCCGGGCGGGTGTGGCTGGCAATGACCCACCCAATAGCGTTTCTTTTGTTCTCGCAGGCTTGGCCGAAGATTATGTTTACGACCCCACGCGAATAATCATCATTACCCCTCCTCCTGCCGGAAGAGTAAGTCCGTACGGGATCAGTGATAACTGTCTGGATAAGGATTGAAGAAATATTCTGACCTCGTAGTCGCTGTGGGCAAATGATGATCGTTTGCACAATGTGGCGGGGGATATGGCGATCAACGTACTCAAGACATCAAAGTGACCATCTATGAAAACCGCCGTTGAAAAGGCCCAAATCCTCATCGAGTCCCTGCCCTACCTCAAGACCTTCGCCGGGAAGACGGTGGTCGTCAAGTACGGCGGTCACGCCATGGTCGATGAGGGGTTGAAGAAGAGCTTTGCCCTCGACATCATCTTGCTCAAGTACATTGGCATCAACCCGGTGGTGGTGCATGGCGGCGGGCCGCAGATCAACCAGTTTCTGCAGAAGATGAATATCCAGTCGAGCTATGTCCAGGGGATGCGGGTAACCGACGGGGAGACCATGGACGTGGTGGAGATGGTCTTGGTCGGCAAGGTCAACAAGGAGATCGTCGGCCTCATCAACCACCACGGCGGCAAGGCGGTGGGGCTCTCTGGCCGTGACGGCGACCTGGTCAAGGCCAAGAAGATGCGGATCGTCAAGAGTCAGATCGCCGATGCCCCGCCGGAGATTATCGACCTTGGCCGGGTCGGCGAGGTTACCGAGATCAACCCGGAGATCCTTGAGACCTTGGACGCCAAGGCCTTTATCCCGGTCATTGCCCCGGTTGGGGTTGGGGCGGACGGCCACTCCTACAACATCAACGCCGACCTGGTGGCCGGGGCGATTGCCGCCCGGCTCAAGGCCGAAAAGCTGCTGCTCCTCACCGATGTTAAGGGCGTGCTTGATGAGAATAAGTCCCTGATCCCCAGCATGACCTGCGCCGAGGCCCAAGGGCGGATCGAGACCGGGGTCATCGCCGGGGGGATGATCCCCAAGGTGCGCTGTTGCATGGATGCGGTGCTGGCCGGCGTCAAGAAGGCGAGCATCATCGATGGCCGCCTGGAGCACTCCATCCTGCTTGAGATCTTCACCCGCCAGGGTATCGGCTCGGAGGTGGTGGCATGATCAACAGTCAGGAGGTGATCGCCCAAAGTCAGGCCTCGATGATCAACACCTACAGCCGCTTCCCGGTGGTCATGGTCGAGGGCCGGGGCTGCCTGCTCAGGGACGCTGATGGCCGGGAGTATTTGGATTTTCTCTCCGGGATCGCCGTCTGCGGACTAGGGCATTGCCACCCCGCCGTGACCGAGGCCATCTGTCAGCAGGCGGGGAAATTGGTGCATGTCTCCAACCTCTTCCACACCCTACCCCAAACGGCACTTGCCTCTCTGCTCGTGGCCAACTCCTTTGCCGACCGGGTCTTTTTTGCCAACTCCGGGGCGGAGGCCAACGAGGCGGCGATCAAGTTGGCGCGGATCGCCAGCCCCCCCGGCAAATACGAGATCATCAGCTTGGAGGGGTCGTTTCATGGCCGCACCCTGGCCACCGTGGCCGCCACC
>Ga0172371_10008305_pt1 | contig 14572 bp, 10 predicted proteins | sample Lak12m_FD_114543 | JGI IMG/M metagenome (GOLD analysis project Ga0172371, IMG submission 114543) | Freshwater microbial communities from Kabuno Bay, South-Kivu, Congo - kab_022012_12m | ecosystem: Environmental > Aquatic > Freshwater > Lake | place: Democratic Republic of the Congo: South-Kivu... | reverse complement strand
GTACCAAACTTTTTTTGAAATTGCAGCAGACTGAGAGCTTGCTGTTGCATATCTTCACCCCATTTAGCTATATATTTTAGATAATTATAGCACATTATACGGAGCAAAAGCAACAAGCGTTTATATCATTATGATACGTTAATACTAACGGCTTTTTTTTCAGCACTGACGCAAGGAAACTCCAATCGGCACTCCAGGGTGTAGGCAGATGGGTGTGAATTACATCAAAATGTTCATGTAAAATGTGGAATGGTAAAAAGGGGGTAATGTTTGTATTGGCTATTTTTAATGGATAATATAATCTTTTTATATTGATACCTTTTATAAACTCTTGTTTTCGCGATGGTGGTTCATTGGCACACAGAACCTGAACATCGTGCCCCATTTCTGCCAATTCTTTTGAAAGATAGTAAATGTAATTTTCTACTCCGCCAATGAAGGGATAAAATCTTACAGGCGTCTGCAGGATCTTCATGGCGCTTTTTCCATTACTAATCTTTTACCAATTTATAATAAAAAAAAGGAGGTGCTGTGGCAATTGCCATATAAATATAACGAAAGACTTTCATTATGCCAACTCTTCACGCGGTTTATTAAAAATATCCCTCATTTTCTTGGCAGGCTAAGAATACTCAAGAAAAAGCTGGAAAAGATCACCTGGACGCCCATCATGATAAGGGTAACGGCCGGGATGACCTGCCGCAGGCTTTCGGGATAGGAAATGGCCCCGAACTGAGCCGCCTTCCAGTATAAGACTGCTTGCACCAGTTTGATCACCCCTATCAGGAGGATGGCCAAGCCGAAGACGATCCCCCTTTCCAGGGAAAAGTAGGTGAAGAGCTTACTTATAGGCCCGGAATTATCGGGAAGGAGCCCCTCCGAGACGGCGAAGACCCGGGCGAACATGCCAAAGAAAAAGATCTGCAGACCGACTACTTGGAGCATGGAACACACCAGCATGGTATTGGTGTCAAAGCCAAAAGGCCCGATCTTCCAGGGTCCCATCTGCAAGCGGGCGCTGAAGACCATCCCCACCAGGAGGAAAAGCACCCCCGGCACCAGAAACAGCCAGGTGGGGCTATAGAGAAGCATGAAGCGCAGGTGCCGCCAGCCGTCCCGCCAACTGCGCAAATGGGGAGGCCGGGAGCGCCCGTCCTTATAAAGGGTAATGGGGACTTCGGCGATCCGCATCCCCTGCAAGGCGGCCTTGATGACCATCTCGGAGGCGAACTCCATGCCTGTGGTCCTGGGGCGCAACTGCTGGTAGGCTTTCCGGGTGAAGGCCCGCATCCCGCAATGGAAGTCGGTGACTTTACTCTCGAAAAAAAGACGGCCTATCCCGGAAAGGGCCGGGTTGCCGATCCAGCGATGTTTCCAGGGCATCGCCCCCGCCATGATCTTGCCTCCCCCCTTGGGGAGACGGCAACCCATAACCAGGTCGTAGCCCTGCTGAAGCTTTTCCACAAAGGGAGTAATGTGGCTGAGGTCGTAACTGTCATCGGCGTCTGCCATAATGATCCATTTCCCTTGGGCTGCTTCTATCCCGCCCCGCAGGGCACTTCCATAGCCCTTTTCCTTCACATGGACCACCCGGGCTCCCAGACTCTCGGCAATTTCTCTGGAACCATCGGTGCTGCCGTTGTCCGCCACCAGAATCTCCCCATCAATTTTGAGCCTGGCAATACTTTCTTTCGCCTTCTCAATGCAGATAGCGATGGTTTCGACTTCATTTAAGCAGGGCAGGATAATGCTAAGGTCTCGCATGATGATCTCTCAGGGCGTCCATTTTATTAATAATGGCTGAATCATTAAAACTATAACTTAATTAATTAGCAATAGAATAAATCTTCCGGCACCCGTTTGCGAGTTTTTACAATTATCCCCTTATCCCGAAAAATTATTTATGTGGTCTCCTTCTATGAGAATGGTAGGGAATTTTTGATGTAGAGCGAAAGTGTCGGCAGTCACTCCGGGGTTCCATCCACAAAAAGCTCCACCTCCCTCACGGCCCGGGTTTCGGCCCGGCGCACGGTGAATCTGAGTTTGCGGTAGCTCAGATGTTCCCCGGCTCGGGGCAGATCCCCCAGTTGGGAGATAAGGAACCCCCCCAGGGTTTCGTAATCCCCGGGGGGCAACTCCAGGCGCAGGGCCTCGTTCAGGGCCTTGATCTCGGTGCGGGCGCTGATCAGGTAATGGCCCTCCCCCAGTTTCTTGAAGGGCGCCACTTCCTGGTCAAATTCGTCGGTGATCTCCCCGACGATCTCTTCCAAAAGGTCTTCAATGGTGACAATCCCCACTGCGCCGCCGTATTCATCCACCACCACCGCCAGGTGGATCCCCTGGCGCTGCATCTCGGTCAACTGCCGGTCGATTTTTTTGAGCTCCGGCACGTAGGCCGCCGGCCGGACGAAGCTGCGAATGGGGCGGTCCGGGGCGTCCTCGCCCAGCAGATCAAAGCCGTGCAGGACCCCGATGAGGTTGTCGATGCGCTGGTGATAGACCGGCAGGCGGGAAAAGCGGGAGGTGCGGAACTCTTCCAGGGCCTGTCCCACGGTGAGGGTGTCCGGGATGGCCGTGACCCGCACCAGGGGCACCATCACTTCCTTGACGGCCCGCAGGGAAAAATGCAGGATGCGATGGATGATGCGGCGCTCCGGGGTCTCCAGGTCCACCTCCGGGCCGCTTTTCTTCACCACCAGGCGCAAATCCTCCCGGCTGATAAAGGGCGCCTGGCTGCCGGGGGGCGCCCCGGTCAGGCGCAGCACCAGGCGGCTCAGGCCGGCAAAGATAAAAGTCAGGGGATACAGGACCCAGGAAACCACCCAGAGGATGGGGGTTAACCGTTTAGCCAAGCGGTTGGGATGCTGACGCCCGATGGATTTGGGGATGATTTCGGCCAGGATCAGGATCAAGGGCGGCAACAGGAGCATGGCCAGCAGTTCCCCGGCGGCCCCCATGGTCTCCAGCAAAAATGCGGTGACCAGGATGGTGTTGCTGGTTTCCGCCAGGTTGGCGCCCACCAGGGTAGTGGACAGGAAACGCTCCGGCCGGTTGAGCAATTTCAAGGCCTGGATCGCCCCCCGGACCCCCTGCTCGGCCCAGTGTCGGAGCCGCCGGCGGCTAGCCGACACCAGGGCGATCTCCGAGGCGGAGAAAAACGCCTCCAGGAGCAAAAACGGCACGAAGATGAAGAAAAAGCCGATAATCACTGGTCCTGCCGCCGCACTGCCAGTTCCAGAATACGGGCGCCTTTGATCTTCAGCACCCGGAAAATCAGATGGTCATGCGCAATAACCCGGCCCTCCCGGGGCAGGGAGCCGAAGAGGTCCAACACGAAGCCGCCGATGGTGTCGAATTCCTCGGAGGGCAGCTCCAGGTCCAGGGCGTCGTTAAAATCCACCAGGGACATGGTCCCCTTCACCCGCCACACCCCCGGCGAGATTTCCCGGAGAGCTTCCTCCTCCTCCTTGAACTCCTGGGGAATATCGCCGCACAGTTGCTCCAGGAGGTCTTCCACCGAGACCAGGCCCGTCAGGGAGCCGTATTCATCCACCACCAGGGCCAGGCGCTGGCGCTGAGCCTGCAGCTCAGTCAGCAGGTCAAAGGCCTTCTTGTTTTCCGGCACATAATAAACCGGCCGCAGCAGATGGTTGGGCAATATCCCCTGGCAGGGTCCCTGGGGACCTAAGGCCAGGATGTCCTTGGCGTGCAGCAGCCCCAGGATATGGTCGTGGGTCTCCTCATAAATGGGCACCCGGGAAAACCTGGACCGCTTCACGGCCTGGATGATCTCCGGAAAAGGCAGGTCAACCGGGAGGGTGAACATATCGGGACGGGGCACCATGATCTGGCTCACCCTGACCTCCCCGAAATCCAGCAGGTTCTGGATAAAATCCCGTTCCAGCGCGGCGATCATGCCGCCCCGGTGGCTTTCCTCCACCATGCGGGCAAAATCATCTTGCAGCACTGCGGGAATCGGCAGGTCAGGACGAAACCCCAGGGCGGCCAAGAGTCCCCGGCTGATCTGGAGCAGCACTACCCGCAGGGGCGCAAATACCGTCAGGGCCAGGCGCACCAGAGGCGCCAGCCGGGGGGCCAGGCGGGCCGGATAGGTGAGGGCCACGGACTTGGGAATGATTTCCCCCAGGAGCAGCAGGGTGGGGGCCATGACGATCAGGGCGATCCACTTGCCCCGTTCCCCCCAGATGCTCAAGGCCAGGTAAGTGGCCAGCACCGACGCCAGGATGGTGACAACTTCCAGACCCAGCACCAGGGTGATCAACAGACGCTGGGGCCGATGGAGGAGCGCTTCCACCAGCGCTCCCCGGTTGGGGCGGCGTTCCTTGAGGCGTAGACGATCCAGGGGACTCAGGGCGAACAGGGAAGTTTCCGCGGCTGCGAACAGGATATAGAGGATCAGCAGGCCGCCCAGGGCCAGCCAACGAATCAGATGAGGATTGGCGAGGATGAAGTCCACTTCTTCAGCAAAGTATTGTGAAGTTGGCGCCCGCCCGAGGCCGGGGAATTTTGTCCAGGCGCTCGTATGGGTGGGACAGCCGCCCCCGGTTGTCCAGGTGTCGCCGCCCGCCCTGTCGGTTCAGGTGGCGCCCCCGGCGGCGTGCGGGGCGGGAGGCGAACCTGGTCGGCGACAGCGTCCACCCGTCGGTTTAAGCCTCCCCTCAAACCACCGGCCGGGATATCGGCGCGCTTAGCCGCCCCCGGGGGGTCTTGGTCTTTTTGCCTGCCTCCTGGAAAGGAGACCTTGCCAGGGCCACGGCCAGCACCTGGTCCATGTCGGCCACCGCCGCAAACTTGAGGCGGCGTTTAACGTTCTTGGGAATCTCCACCAGGTCTTTCTTGTTGGCCTCGGGGATAATGACTTCCTTGACCCGGGCCCGGAGGGCTGCGATGGCCTTTTCCTTGAGGCCGCCGATGGGCAGCACCTTGCCCCGGAGGGTGATTTCCCCGGTCATGGCCACGTCCCGGCGCACCGGGATCTGGGTCAGGGCCGAGATCAGGGCGGTGGCCATGGTGACCCCCGCCGAGGGCCCGTCCTTGGGGGTGGCCCCTGCGGGCACATGAATATGGATGTCCAGCTTCTCGTAAAAATCTGGGGCCAGATTGAGGCGGTCGGCCCGGGCCCGGGCGTAACTCAAGGCCGCCTGCCCCGACTCCTTCATGACGTCCCCCAACTGGCCCGTCAGGGTGAGCTGGCCTTTCCCTCTCATCAGGCTGGCTTCCACCGCCAGGGTCTCGCCCCCCACCTGGGTCCAGGCCAGGCCGGTGGCCACCCCCACTTCGTCCTTTTCCACCTCGCCTTCCGGCAGATAGCGGGGCGGTCCCAGGTAAAGGTGGAGGTTTCCCCTCGTGATGGCAAAGGGACCTTGCTCGCCTTCGGCGATGCGCCGGGCCACCTTCCGGCAGAGGGAGCCGATCTCCCGTTCCAGGTTGCGGAGGCCCGCCTCCTGGGTGTAGTGCATGATGACCTGTTTGATCACTTCGTTGGAGATCTTGAAATCTGCGACCCGCAGGCCGTTTTCGGTCAACTGCCGGGGCAGGAGGTGGCGGCGCACGATCTCCAGCTTTTCATCCTCGGTGTAGCCCGCCAGGCGGATGACCTCCATGCGGTCCCGCAGGGCCGAGGGAATCGGGTCCACCAGGTTGGCGGTGGTGATGAACATGACCCGGGACAGATCAAAGGCCACGTTGAGGTAATGGTCGCTGAAGGAGTGGTTCTGCTCCGGGTCCAGCACCTCCAGGAGTGCGGCCGCGGGGTCTCCCCGGAAATCCATGCCGATCTTGTCCACTTCATCCAGGATGAACACCGGGTTGTTGGAACCGGCGTTTTTAATCCCCTGGATGATCCGCCCGGGCAGCGCCCCGATGTAAGTGCGCCGGTGCCCCCGGATTTCCGCTTCATCCCGCATCCCCCCCAAAGAGATGCGCACGAACTTGCGGCCCAGGGCCCGGGCAATGGACTGTCCCAGGGAAGTCTTGCCCACCCCCGGTGGCCCCACGAAACAGAGAATCGGACCCTTCATCTTCTTGTTGAGCTTTCGGACGGCCAGGTATTCCAGGATACGGTCCTTGACCTTTTCCAGGTTGAAATGGTCCTCATCCAGGATGGTCTTGGCTTCTTTGACGTCCAGTTTGTCCCGGGTCCCCTTGCTCCAGGGCAGGGACACCAGCCAGTCCAGGTAGGTGCGGACAATGGAGGCCTCGGCCGCGTCGGGATGCATCTGCTCCAGCCGGGTAAGTTGTTTGAGGGCCTCCTCCTCCGCCTGCTTGGGCATCCGGGCCTGGGCCACCTTGAGACGGTACTCTTCCATCTCCTTGGTGGCTTCGTCCATGTCCCCCAACTCTTTCTTGATGGCCCGCAGTTGCTCCCTGAGGTAATATTCCCGCTGGGTGCGGTCCATTTCCTCCCGGGCCTGGGACTGGATCTTGGCCTGGATGGCGGAGACTTCCATTTCCTTGCGCAGAAAATCATTGACTTTGATGAGGCTGCGGATGGGGTCCATTTCCTCCAGCACCATTTGGGCTTCTTCGATCTTGAGGCGCAGATTGGCGGCCACCAGGTCGGCCAAATGCCCCGGGTCCTCGATGGACTCCAGGATGGCCAGCAGATCCGGGGACATGATGCCCTTGAGGGTCAGGATTTTCTCGGACATCTCCCGGGCGTTGCGCATCAGGGCTTCCGCCTCCGGGGAAATCTCGGCTATGGTCTTTTCCGGCAAGACTTCTATGCCCACCTGGAAGTAAGGGCGTTCGTGGATATACTTCCGGATCATGGCCTTGGCCCTGCCCTGCACCAGGATTTTCAGCCGTCCGTCCGGCAGTTTCAGCATCCGGAGAATAAGGCTGGCCGTGCCCACGGGGTAAATGTCCCCGGGTTCGGGATTCTCCACCGATTGATCCTTTTGGGTGGCCAGGAAGATCAGGCGGTCCTGGGCCAGGGCCGCCTCAATCGCCAGCACCGAGGTCTCTCGTCCCACAAACAGCGGGAGCACCATATTGGGAAAAACCACCACGTCCCGGACGGCCAACATGGGGAGCGCCGCCGGGATGGCGATTTGAACCTGTTCTTCTTCTGTGGTAGCCATGTTATCTCCTGAGAGAGGCGCGCCGATGGATTTGACAGGATACGCCGGTTAATCGGCGGGGCAGGGTTCCGGAGGGAGGGATAACGGTCTTCTTCAATATGTCTCTCCCATAGCAAAATTTCCGCTTGGGGTCAACCGGCGGGTCCGGCGCTTATTTTTATTTATTTTAACATAATACCGATCAATACCGGTATCAACCTGCGGGCGGGGACCAACCCTTTCTCCGGGCCACCAGGAATGCCAGTCACCATAGAGAGTCAGGAGCTGGCGGCGATATTTGCGGGCGAATTCTTCATTGACCGCATATACCTGAATGCCCCGGATGGCGGCATATTGCACGGGGGCGTTCTCTTCTTCCAAGAGCAGGAGATGCAGGCGCAGAGGGGCAAAGAGCGGTGCCAGGTTCTCTTGCAGGCGTTGCCGCAATTTCTGTCCTTCCCAATAATCCAGGGGATGTTCCAGCAGCACCACCCCCAGGTCCAGGTCGCCGCCCGGCGCCCCATCACCGCTTCACCGTCCAGGAGGGGAGGCCCCAGTTCCTTTTGGGAGCCCAGGAAGTAGGCCAGACCAATCCCCTCGGATTGCACCAGGGGAAAAAATTTTTGCCGCCGGCTCTCGGGGTCTGAAGGGTTCATGAAATGGTTTTGCTATCGCATGAAAACGGTTGGCCTTTTTTAACGATATGTTATAGTATCAGAATTCAGAAAACAATCCGGGGGGAAGAAATGGCAGGGGGAACCATTTCAGTCCGCAGCCAGGCCGTCATAGACGCGCGACCCAGGATATATCTCAACCGCATCGAACACGCCGTCCAACGCGCCGCCGCCGCCATACTGGCCATGCAGGACCCGGCCGGTTACTGGTGGGCCGAGTTGGAGTCCAATGTCACCATCACCTCCGAGTACATCATGCTCCACCGGTTTTTGGGGCTGGACGAACGCCGGGTCCCCCGGATGGTGGGGGATATCCTGGCCAAGCAATTGTCCAACGGCGCTTGGTCCATCTGGCATGGGGACGGCGGCGAGATCAGCACCACGGTGGAGGCCTACCTGGCCCTGAAGATGGCGGGCCTGCCTGCGGAAGACCCTCGCATGCTCAAGGCCCGGGAATTTATCCTCTCCCGGGGCGGGGCCCTCAAAACCCGGGTCTTTACCCGGATTTTTCTGGCCCTGTTCGGCCAGGTCAGCTGGGACGGCATCCCCCTGCTGCCGGTGGAATTCATCCTGCTGCCCCCCTGGTCCGGGCTGAGCATTTACGAATTTTCCAGTTGGACCCGGGCCACCGTGGTGCCCCTGATGATCATCATGGCCAAGCGCCCGGTGCGCCCCTTGCCGCCGGAGGAGGGAGTGGCCGAACTCTTCTTGTCTTCCGACGCCCCGTTTTCCCGTCACCGGGTGGCCTGGAAGCTGGATGCCCCCTTCCTGGAAAACCTCTTTGTGATTGTTGACCGGATTTTGAAACTTTACGCCTGGCTGCGCCTCCCCTGGCCCCGGAACCTGGCCATTAGGCGGGCCCAACGCTGGATCCTGGAACACCAGGAGGCCAGCGGCGACTGGGCCGGCATCCAGCCGCCCATGATCAATTCCCTCCTGGCCCTCCACTGCCTGGGCTATGACCTGGAGCACGACGCCATCCGCCGGGGCCTTAAGGCCCTGGAGTTCTTTACCCTGGAACAAGACGACCGCCTCTGGCTCCAGTCCTGCATCTCGCCGGTATGGGACACCGCCCTGGCGGTGAGGGCCCTGGCGGCCGCCGGCCTCACGCCAGAACATCCCGCCATGACCAAGGCCTCTTCCTGGCTCCTGGCTCAACAGATTTTCAAGCCCGGGGATTGGAGCATCAAGTGCCCCGAACTGCCGCCGGGGGGTTGGGCCTTCGAGTTCGTCAACAACTGGTATCCCGACGTGGATGACAGCTCCATGGTGTTGGTGGCCTTGAAAGAAGCCTTGGCCGACCCGGCCAAACACCAGGCGGCCTTGCAGCGGGGCATCAACTGGTGTCTGGGCATGCAGTCGAACAACGGCGGCTTTGCCTCTTTTGACAAGGATAACACCAAGGAGTGGCTCAACGCCATTCCCTTCGGGGACCTGAAGGCCCTGGTGGACCCCCCCACCGAGGACATTACCGCCCGCATCCTGGAGATGATGGGGGCCTTCGGCCACGGCCTGGACCATCCCGTGGTCCAGCGGGCCTTGACTTTCCTGCGCCGCACCCAGCACCCCCAGGGACCCTGGTGGGGCCGCTGGGGCGTGAACTACCTCTACGGCACCTGGTCGGTGCTGGCGGGCCTGAAAAGCATCGGCGAGGATATGGGCCAGCCTTACGTCCGCCGGGCGGTGGACTGGCTCAAAGCCCATCAGAACCCCGATGGGGGCTGGGGGGAGGGCTGTGAATCCTATCGCCGCCCGGGACTCATGGGTCAGGGTCCCAGCACCGCTTCCCAAACCGCCTGGGCCCTCCTGAGCCTCCTGGCCGCGGGGGAGGTTCAGTCCCGGGAAGCGAAGGCGGGGGTGGATTACCTGGTCAAGACTCAGAACGCCCAGGGACGCTGGGACGAAGAATATTTCACCGGCACCGGCTTTCCCAACCACTTCATGATCCGCTATCACCTCTACCGGGACTGCTTTCCCTTAACGGCCCTGGGGCAGTATCTCCAAGCCCTCAAGGCTATGGAAGAGGAATAAATTTCCCGTCGCCGCCGGTCCGGGCGGAAAATTTGCGCCGGGTAACGGCTAAAGGCCCGATTTTTTTTCAAAACCAGTATTCCCATGCCCCGCGTTAATGCCAAGGGCGGGATGCGCTTCGCTTTCCCACCCCACAGGTTCTCGGATACAGGGGGAACTGTTGCCAATCTGGTCCCCGGGCCCATGAGGGGGTTTCGGCAATGACGACTGACGGCAAAACCCTGGTCACCGGCGGCGCCGGCTTCGTGGGCCGGGCGGTGGTCCAGGAACTCCTGGCCGCCGGCCGGCCGGTGCGGGTCCTGGCCCGCAATCCCCAGCCCCCGGCCCTGGCGGGGCTGGCCGTGGAGGTGGCCTTAGGCGACCTCCGGGACCCCGATTCCCTGAAGCGCGCCCTCTCGGGCTGCACCCGCCTCTTCCACGTGGCCGCGGACTACCGCCTGTGGGTGCCGGACCCCGCCGTCATGTACGCCATCAACGTGGACGGCACCCGGAGCCTCCTGGAGGCGGCGAGGTCCCAGGGGCTGGAGCGGGTGGTCTATACCAGCACCGTGGGCGCCCTGGGGAACCCCGGAGACGGCGCCCTCGGCTCCGAGGACGCCCCCGTCAGCCTCCGGGACATGGTGGGCCACTACAAGCGCTCCAAGTTCCTGGCGGAGCAGGCGGCCCTGGAATTCGCCCGCCAGGGCCTGCCCCTGGTGGTGGTCAATCCCAGCACCCCGGTGGGACCCTGGGACTCCCGCCCCACCCCCACCGGCCAGATGATCGTGGATTTTCTGCGTCGCCGCATGCCCGCCTACCTGGACACCGGCCTCAACCTGATCCATGTCCGGGACGTGGCCCGGGGGCACCTCCTGGCCGAAGCCAAAGGCCGGAGCGGGGAGAAATATATCCTGGGCCATGAAAATCTCAGCCTGACGCAGATCTTCCACCTGCTGGCCGAGATTGCCGGCTTGCCGGCCCCCAGAGTGCGGCTGCCCTACTGGCCCATCCTCGGATTGGCCTACGTGGATGAGTTTTTCGCCACCTATATCCGGCGGAAACCGCCCCGCATGCCCATCGCCGCCATCCGCATGGCCAAGAAATTTATGTACTTTGACAATCGAAAAGCGGTAAAATATCTAGGGTTAACCGTAACCCCCATACGCCAGGCCCTGGCCGAGGCGGTGGCCTGGTTCCGGGAACACGGCTATGCTTGATGGATTATGTTCTTGGGTCGGTGAAATGAAATCACGTTTAACCGGGGGGCGGCGGCGGGTGGTTGCCTTCCGGTCCGGTCCATAAACTGAGGAGAAAAGGGCTGTGCGTTTTCCGTTAAGTTTAAGTATTGATTTAACCCGATACCTCCTGAAGAAGCGGCTCCAGGGCGAGGAGAAATTCCCCCTGGTCCTCATGCTGGAGCCCACCCACCGGTGCAATCTGGCCTGCCAGGGCTGCGGCCGCATCCAGGAATATCGGGAGACCATGGGACAGTCCCTGAGCCTGGGGGAGTGCCTCCGGGCGGTGGAGGACTGCGGCGCCCCGGTGGTCACCATCACCGGGGGCGAGCCCCTGCTCTACCCCCCGGTCTTTGAACTGGCCCAGGAACTGGTCCACCGCCGCAAGCACATCTATCTCTGCACCAACGCCATTTTACTGGAACGGTCCCTGCCCAAACTGCCCCGCTCCGACCGCTTGACCCTGAGCATCCACCTGGACGGCCTGGCCCACACCCACGACTTCATCCTGGGGCGCCCCGGGCTGTTCAATCTGTGCATCCAGGCCATCAAGGAGGCCAAGACCCAGGGCATCCGGGTGTGCACCAACACCTCCATCTATAAGCAAACCGACCCCCGGGAGATCGAAATCCTCCTGGCTTACCTGGGCCACATCGGGGTGGACGGCCTCCTGGTCTCCCCGGCCTACAGCTTTCCCGGGGTGGATGAGTCCCTGTTTATGACCCGGGGGGAAATCAAAGAGAAGTTTATTCATCTGACGAGCAACGGCCTCAATTACAAATTCTTCAGCACCCCGTTGTACCTGAGCTTCCTCCGGGGCGAACGCCACTACGACTGCACCCCCTGGGCCAATCCCACCTATAATCCACAGGGTTGGCGGTCCCCCTGTTACCAGGTGGTGGACACCCACTACCCCACCTTTGACGACTTAATGAATAAAACCCCCTGGGAGAACTACGGCGTGGGCCGGGACCCCCGCTGCGCCCAGTGCATGATGCACTCCGGGTTCGAACCTACGGTGATCCGTCAGTTGGGCAACCTGGGAGATCTCTGGACCATGCTCCGGTGGAATCTCAGTTGAATTGAGCCGCACGTCGGCCTGAGGACCAACCGCGACGGGACCGACAAGCTAATTTGCGCGTTCTGGCGACCTTGGAGATTTTTTTGATGGCACAGGCGTCTCGCCTGTGTTTTTCTATGAGCCGGAAGAACTGAATGGCGCGACGCTATGGAACCGCCCGTAAATCAAACCGCTTTTCACTCCCTCCTGCTGAACGGCGTCACCCTGGCGCTCATCTGCCTGGGTCTCTACCTGCCCCTCCTCTGGCAGCTCCACCTCTTGCGGTCCGAAGCCATGTACGCCCTGATCCCCTGGGAAATGCTCACCGCCGGCTCCTGGCTGGTCCCCACCCTGAACGGCGCGCCCTACCCGGACAAGCCCCACCTGCTCTACTGGCTCAATATGGTAAGCTATCAAGTTTTCGGGGTGTCCGCCGGGAGCGCCCGGGTCCCCACCCTGGCCATGACCATGGGGGAAGTCTGGCTCACCTATCTCATCGGTCGGCGGCTCCTGGGTTCCAAAGCCGCCTGGTTGGGGGGCTTTATCCTCCTCACCTGCATCGGCTTCTTCGTCCTCCACCTCCAGATTCTCACCGACCACCTGGTCACCCTGTCCCTGCTCACGGCCCTGTACGCCTTGCTGCGCTGGCAGACGGAGCCCCGCCGCCGCTGGACCGCCCTGTTCTTCCTGTCGTTGGTGGCCGGCTTTCTCAGCAAGGGCTTCATCGGGGTGGTCTTTCCCATGCTCATCGGCCTCCTCTACGCCTGGCAGGCAAGGGACCGCGGCCTCCTGTCCCTGGTGTTCTCGCCGGGCGGCCTCGCCCTGGCGGTGATTCTGCTGACCGTCTGGGGCGTGGCCACCGAACTGGCCAATCCCGGTTTCCTCCAGTTCCAGATCATTAATGAGCAGATCATGCGGTTTTTGGGCCGGCGGGAGCCCCCGGACGTCAACTCCTTCACCATCGCCGGGTTCTGGGTGTTTTTGGGCATCTGGCTGATGCCCTGGACCTTCATCCTGCCGGAAGCCCTTTACCGCTTCCGCCCGGCCACGCAGCCGGGCTGGGAACCGGGCCCCGCCGCGCGGCTCTTGTTCATTTGGCCTGCGGTCATCCTGATTTTTTTCACCCTGTCTTCCAACCGCATCGAATATTATTCCCTGCCGGCCCTCCCGGCCCTGGCCCTGATTCTCGGCTGGCGGGTCAAAGGCTGCCTGGACGCCCCGGGGGACCGGGTCATCCCCTGGACCCTGCTGGCCCTGGCCTTGGTGGGGCTCTCCCTCCTGGGCCTGCTCCCCTACCTGGAAGGTATCTGCGTGGACAACCGCCGGGAATTCAGCGGCATGGTCACCCTCATTGCGCCCATCGCCCGGCAGGCCGTCTGGTTCATTCCGGCCGTGGCCCTGGCCGGGGTTCTGGCGGGCCTGGCCCGGCGTCCCCGGCTGGCGGTGGCCGCTTACGGCGTCCTGGCCCTCGGGGTGGCCTGGTTCACCTTCCAGACCATGGTGATCCTCAACCCCGTGCTCAGCGACCAGGCGGCTGCGGCTTATGTCCGGCGCCAGGCCTCGCCCCAGGACCTCCTGATCATGGGGCCTATCGAAGAATTTGAATACGGCGCTTCCCTGAGATTCTACGCCCGGCGACCCATCCTCATGGTCAAGGGCGAGAGCCTGCCCCAGTTTCCCTACCCCGTGCCCCCGGAAGCAGACTACATCATTACCCCGGAGCGCCTGCGGGAGTTGTGGCAGGGGCCCCGGAAGGTCTTTTTCCTCCTGGATGACGCCACTCCCCCCCCGCCTTTCCTGAAAAACGGCCAGGTGGCCCTGACCCTCCCCGGCAAGCGCCTTCTGGTCAACCGGCCCTCGTGTAACGTTCCTTCAGAAATCTTGCATTAAATCATAAGGAAAACCTCAGCATCTGGATCAGCAAACTCCTCCTTTGAAAATGGTTATTTAGGGTAATTTCAAGTGGTTAAATAAAATCCCCCCTGCCCCCCATTAGAGAAGGGGGGTAAATCTCGGAGCAGGAAATCTATCAGCGAATCTTTGAACCCCTGGTCTGGGCATAACCCGCATTCTCAACTGTCCAAGCCCCGCCCTGCCGAATTTGCCGGCAGTCACCTTCCCGGTCCTCACAAAATTTTGATTGACAGAAAATTTCGACCTATGTTAGAAAAGTTTCAATCAGGAAGGTGAACTTCCTGGATTTTTCCTAACTATCTTAAGTGAATAATTAAGCCACGAAGGCCGCTGCTTGCAGGGATAAGCAGCCCCCGTGGCTTTTTTTTGTAAAGAAACCGGCCGGATGACTCCGGAGCATTTCCGCTTGACAAAGAAGGCGACCCCCCTGCCAGGACGAGCCGCCTTCTCAGGAACCGCACCTCTTAACCGCGGCCCCTGTCTTCTTTTTTATCAGAGACGGGGGGCGCTGTCAAAAAATCGCTCCGTCGCTGAACGGGGAAAGGAGATGGGCATGGAGATAGGTAACTGGGTAAGGATTTGGGGTAGTGCAGGGTT
>Ga0172371_10008303_pt1 | contig 14575 bp, 20 predicted proteins | sample Lak12m_FD_114543 | JGI IMG/M metagenome (GOLD analysis project Ga0172371, IMG submission 114543) | Freshwater microbial communities from Kabuno Bay, South-Kivu, Congo - kab_022012_12m | ecosystem: Environmental > Aquatic > Freshwater > Lake | place: Democratic Republic of the Congo: South-Kivu... | reverse complement strand
CCTTGAAAGCCGGATTATCTAATGTTAAAATACCACTCACAATTCCCCCTTAGCTCAGTTGGTAGAGCGAGAGACTGTTAATCTCCAGGTCCTAGGTTCGAGTCCTAGAGGGGGAGCCAATTTTAATTAAGCCCGGCTAATTTTATAGCCGGGCTTTTATTTTTCTTAATTTAAGTTTGACAAAGCTTGCCGGATATAGTATTATTAGCATATGCCAATAACTCAAGAAAGGAAATATGCCTAGGCCGAGCAGGTGCAGGCGAATAAGATGCAATCCCGATACAAATTACTTTAAGCCGGCCGGTATCCCTTTGGATATGCTGGAAGAAGTTAATCTTAAGCTGGATGAACTGGAGGCGGTCAGGCTTGCGGATTTAGAAGGTTTATATCAGAAAGAGGCGGCTAAAAAAATGAATATTTCCCGCCAGACCTTCGGCAATATCATAGGAAAGGCGCATAAGAAGATAGCGGATGTTCTTCTAAACGCGAAAGCATTAAAAATAGAAGGCGGTACGGTTAAAAGGGTTTAAGAAAGGAGCGGCAAAATGAAATTGTGCATTCCAACCGAAACAAATGAAGGCAAGAGCGCGGTAGTTTACGGGCATTTTGGCAGCGCCCCATATTTTACCATTGTTGATACGGAGAAAGATTCCGTAGAGATTATTAACAACGCGAACCAGCATCACGCGCATGGCATGTGCCAGCCGATGAACGCGTTAATGGGCAAAAAGATCGATGCAGTGGTTACCGGCGGGATGGGCTCCCGGGCAGTTCAAAAGCTTAATGAGGGAGATATCAAGGCTTATCGGGCTATTCCCGGAACGGTTGGGGATATTGTCAGCCAGTTCATCAAGGGCGGGCTTGAGGAAATAACCGTCCAGAATGCCTGCGCGCAACACGGTTGCCATTAAGGAGGATTATAATGAAGATAGGAGTTATTATCTCAAGTAATGACGCTGAAACTTCCTGGAACGCCCTGCGGTATGCGAATTTTTGCCTCGGGCAAAAGGATGAGGTGAAAGTGTTCTTGACCGGCAAGGGTGTAGAGTATCAGAAAATAAGCACCGATAAATTCAACACCATTGAGCAGGCTGAAAAATTCCTTCAATCCGACGGGAAGATACTTGCCTGCGGTACGTGTATTAAATCCCGCAATCAGGAAGGCAATGAAATGTGCCCTATTAACACGATGAAGGATATGTACGAGATTATCAAAGAAAGCGATAAGGTCGTAACTTTTTAGCAAGAAATTCAGAATTTGTTTGCCAAAGCAGCTTTTTGCAGTATAATTAAAAAATGCGAAAAAGAAAGCCGCTGAGCGCGGTCCTGTTATTTTTCTTCGGAGCGCTTTTTCTGTTTCCAAATTATTCCTTCTGCGACACCCCGCAGCCCTCGCCTCAAACAAGCCAGCCTGTATCTTACCTTCCGGGCAGGGGGATCACAATAGAGCCCATAGACCTGAACGTTAAATTATCCGGGAACTTTATCTACCAGAATGCTTCTAACCCCAACACAACTGTAGATAGTAAGTCCGGGAACTCCTGGGTAGGATACCTGGATTTTGCCAAAAAGGTCGGGCCTTCCGGCTTGATATTCCTGCGTTTTCAAGGAGGCAGGGGTGATTCGGTTAATTCAAAATTGAGCCTTCTTACCGGGGTAAACTATGATGCCATTAACAACGGCGCAAGGGCCGATGTGCGGCAGTTCTGGTATAAACAATCGCTTCTTGCCGAACAGTTCTCCTTTACCGTCGGCAAGATCCAATCCAGGAATTATCTGGATAAAAGCGAATATGCCGGGGATGATGATGCCCAGTTCCTTGCCAACATGTTCAATAAATCTTACGCGATAGAGTGGCCGGCCAAGTTTGGCTTCGGGGTAAACCTTAATTTCTGCTCGCAGCCGGTTGATTTTCTTGAATTGGGATTCAATTATTTTGATGCCGCGGCAAAATGGAGCGAGCTGGGAAGCAATAACATGTACTCGCTTGAGTTGAAGCTGAAAACCCCTCCTTTTTTCGGCAGCCAGGATAAGAAATGGGGAGGCAATTACCGGCTTTACTCCTGGCTCAACACCCGCGAGCATAATATGCTCCTTAAACCCGACGAAACCAAAAAGGCGAATTACGGGTTTGGATTTGGTTTTGACCAGCAGGTAGCGGATGTATTCGGGATTTTCGGCAGGGCCGGCTGGCAGAGGCCGGACCTGATACCCGCCGACGGAGGAACAGCCATTGAGTTCACCTGGAGCGCGGGAGCCCAGGTAACCGGCCAATACTGGGGAAGGAAAAAGGATGTGCTTGGCCTGGCAGCAGGCCAGGTTTTTCCCGGGGATGAATACAATAAGGCGGGCCGCCCGGCAGCCGGGGAGGGCCACCTGGAATTATATTATAACCTTGCGTTAAATGAGTATGTCCATATCAGCCCTGATTTTCAGCTTGTGTGGAACCCTAACGGAGTGAGCAAGAAATCCGGTGGAGATAATGATACTGTTTTTATCAGCGGAGTAAGGGTAAGGGTGGATTTCTGACCTGAAATCATAAAAAAGGAGGAGGAGATGAAGAAAGTTGCAGTGCTGGTATTAATGGCAATGTTTTTGTCTTTATCGGTGTCTTTATTATGCGCCGAAGAAAAGGCAAAGGATGAGGTCCTTGCTGTCGCTACTGCCGCGGTAAAGGGGCAGGGTTTAAAATTAGAAGAGGTCAACATTATTTATGACGAGGGCGGAAAGCTCTGGAACGAAAGAATGGGATACCTGGCGGAGGAGGACAAATCCCCTAACCACGGCATCCTAAGGAAAGGATTCCTTAAAAATTACAAGATAGTATTTTTTGATTTCAAGGAGCCGCTTCGCGATGTCTGGGTATTTGTAGACAAGGACACCGGAGAAGTGCTTGAGGTATATCGGGAATGAGATAAAAGGAGGGGCGTAATGAAGATCACCACGAAAGAGGAGATCAATGCCGTATGCCCGCATTGCAGTAAAGAACTGACCGAGATCTTCAGGAAAAAGGAGACGCTTTCGGGGCCGTTGATACAGCCGATTTCCGTATATGTCTGCCCCAATTGCTTAAAAGTGCTCAGCATCACTACCTGGTATTCCTGGTAGAGGGGGTTTACGCCAGGGCTTTTACTGCTGGTCTATCCTATCTTTTATCGCCTGGACCTTCGGGTTGTTCTTCAGCCGCATGAATTTTTCGTTATTAGCGAGGCTGGCGGCATTGCCGGATTGTATGGCATTTATTATTTCGGGGTCCCGGAGGATCTCCTGAAGCTGGGGATCATCCTGCAGGGAGATGAGCATCCCTACTGACTGCGGGTCGGCCATCATTTTATTCTTCATCGCCTCCGCTTTGTTTGAGACTTGATCATTGGACGCAGCCGGTATGGAGGAGGCGCTGCCTGCCGTATCAAAGGAGCCGATCTGCTTGATCCGCGATTCTTCTATCTGAAGGAGCCCCATCCCCTGGGAATTGATGGTATAAGCACCGTTATTAATCCCCGAGATCTCGCCGATAATAACGCTTCCGTCAACAAGTTCGATCCTGTTGAGTTTGCCTGCCAGGGCCGAACCGGAAAGAATGTTGAAGAATAAAATCAACGGCAAAATTATCTTTTTCATTATTTTTTCTCCTTTTGCTTGCCTGTCCATCTATAATATAACACTCTTAAGCCGGGCTGGCAACAAAATATGTTGCAGAGGGTTTTTATTCGGTGTAAAATAACAATAAAGGAGGATAGCTATGAAAAAGCCGCTGAAGCTCTCACTTATAGTCGTCGTCTCCATCCTCGCCGCAGCCATTCTCAAGGACTTCGTGATCAAATCCGTAATAACAGTAGCGGCAACCCAGGTCACCGGCGCCCCTGTCCACATTGACGGGTTTTCCCTGGGCGTCTTTAACCAGACCGTGCGGATATCCGGGTTCAAAATGTATAATCCCAAAGGATTTCCCAGGGGCACCCTTGTGTATTTATCAAGGATAAACGTTACTTATGACCTGGGGGCTTTATTCAGGAAGAGATTGCATCTGTCCAACGCCGAGATCGAATTAAAAGAAATGGGGCTGATCAAGAACGCCGAAGGAAAATTGAACGTCAATGAATTAAAGGTAATGAAGCAGGTAGAAAAAAAGGAAGCCAGGGGCAGGAAGCCCTCCAAGCAGATGCCCATGCAAATAGATACCCTTAAGCTGGGTATAGGTAAAATTATTTCCAAGGATTACAGTTCAGGTAAAGAGCCGGTTGTTTATGTGTATGACGTAAATATACATAAGACTTACCGGAATATAACCAGCGCCCAGGCATTGGCCGCGCTTATCTTGGTAGAGCCTATGAAAGCCGCCGGCATACAAACAGCGGAGATCTACGGGGTGGCCATGGCAGCAGGGGTGGCGGTCCTGCCTGTGGGGATAGCCGCGACATTTGCCGGTAAGGACAACGCGCAGCAGGAGTTTGCCGCTTCGTTTGATAATGCTTATAAGGCAGGTTTGGCGGTTTTAAAACGAAAAGGCAAGGTTACCGAGGACAGGCAGGCCGGGCTCATCACCGGCGAAGTGGATGGAGCCACGGTGAGGATACAGATTAAGAAAAAAGCGGTTGATAAGGTTGTAATCATGGTTTCGGCCAGGAAATTCATGCTTCCCAAGCCGAAAATAGCCGGCGGGGTGCTTTATGAGATCGCTGAAAAGTTAAAATAATGCAAATATATGTTGCCCGCTGATTTATTTGCGGTAAAATAATACAAAACAAAGATAAAAGGAGGGAAAGATGAAAAAGGCATTGGGTTTTATGGCATTCGGCTTATTATTGGCCGGATTTTCCTCCCTGGCGCTGGCGGAGGAGCCGAAAGAAGCGATGAGCAGCAAGGAAATGGCGCCAGCCGGTATGATGGGGCAAGGTATGATGTCCAAAGATAAAATGATGGGGACCTGCGCCTGCCCGATGATGAAGGGATCCCTCATTGCAACACAAGACGGCGGGGTCATCCTTATGATAGGCAATAAACTGCAGAAGTATGACAAAGATCTGGTCCTTAAAAAAGAGGTAGAGGTCAAGGTAGATATGGAATCAATGCGTAAAATGATGGAAAGCTGCCCTATGATGAGCGCAATGGCGGAGAGCCCAAAGACCGAAACGGGGGAAGCTAAGGCGCATTAAGATCGGCAAGGAGGAGATATGAAAATAATCTTTGTCCTGCTTTGTTTGGCCCTGGCCGGGTGTGCCACGGCAGTAAAGAAGCAAGAGTCCTGTCCGGGGATGAAAAAGGAGGCCGTTACCGTTGATCAGAAGGAACTGGATAATATGATCTCTCTTTTCACCGAGGAAATAAGGAGGAACCCCGGTTATGCCGGAGCGTATTACAACCGGGCGGTCGCCTATTATCATAAGAAGGAATATGATAAGAGCTGGCAGGATGTGCGTAAGGTTCAGAAATTAAACCCGGGGCCCGATCCTGCCCTGGCGAATTTTGTGGAAAGATTGCAAAAAGCCTCCGGTAAGGAAAAATAGGCCGGGGCTTTTTTAAGTAAAGATTGTTTTGGAAGCTGTGAAAAATGGGGGCAGAATTATTTTTTAAAAAATAATTCTGCCCCCATTTTTATTTTTGCCTTGACAATATGCTGGGGCATTGTATTATGAACATACGTTCATAACCAGAAGGTTACTTTGCGGCCCAAGAAGACAAGATTGGTAAAATGCGCACCCGGCGAGCGGTGCTTTAAGCCCCTGTGCAAACCGTTGAATAAGGCGGGAGGGGTATATTTGTCCCTGGATGAATTTGAGGCGGTGCGCTTGAGCTGCCTTGAGAAACTGAAGCAGATTGACGCAGCAAAGCTGATGAATATCTCCCGGCCGACATTCTCGCGGATATTGACCTCCGCCCAGCAGAAGATCGCCGATGGTCTGGTAAATATCAAGGCCATCCGCATCGAAGGCGGCTGCTGCAAGATAATCAGAAAAACACGGAGAGAATAACAATGATCAAGCCGCTGGCTGATTGGCTGGTATACGAAATTCTTAAAATGCCGCGGGGAGCTGTTTTCTCCGAAGCCCTGGATTTCTTTATTTATGACGCGCTAAAAATATTCCTGTTGCTTTGCGTGATCATTTTCAGCGTTTCTTTTATCCGGAGCTTCTTCTCTCCCGAGAGGACCCGCTCAATCTTAAGCCACAGGCATAAACATATGAGCAATCTCCTGGCCGGCCTGTTGGGGATTGTAACCCCTTTTTGCACCTGCAGCGCTATCCCGCTTTTTCTAGGTTTTCTTGAAGCCGGGGTCCCTCTGGGAGTTACCTTTTCCTTCCTGGTAGCCTCCCCGATGATCAATGAGGTGGCTTTAGTAATGCTTTGGGGGCTTTTTGGATGGAGGATCGCCCTGCTATATATAGGAAGCGGGCTGATTATCGCGGTATTTTCCGGCATTGTTATCGGCAAGCTTAAGGTTGAGGATCTTGTTCAGAAACCTGAATATAAAAAACAGTCCTGCTGCGTTTCTTCGGAAACGCAAAGTTTCAGGTCTAGGGTTGAATTCAGCAAGGGTTATACTATTCTCATTATCAGGCATATCTGGTTATACGTGGTCATCGGTATCGCTATCGGCGCCTGGATACACGGCTATGTGCCGCAGGATTTTCTGGCCCGGGTTGCCGGCAGAGACAATTGGCTGGCAGTGCCTGTAGCTGTTTTGATCGGGATCCCTCTTTATTCCAACGCCGCGGGTGTCATCCCTCTGGTCAGCGCCCTTACTGAAAAGGGGGTTGCCATGGGCACAGCGCTTTCCTTTATGATGGCGGTGACTGCCCTTTCCTTACCGGAATTCTTTATCCTTAAAAAAGTAATGAAGTCCAAGCTGTTGTTTATATTTACTTCGGTGGTCGGGCTGGGGATAATCCTGACCGGGTATTTATTTAATTTGATTTTAGGCTAAGGCGCGGTATAATCGCTATCAGGAGGAACTGTTGCGTACATTTGTCCTTTTATTCCAGTGCCGGGACCAAAAAGGCATCGTTGCCGGGATATCGGATTTTATCCTTAAACATGACGGGAATATCGTCACTGCCGATCAGCATTCTACTGATCCGCGGGGAGGATATTTTTTTATGCGCGTTGAGTTTATCCTGGATGATCAGAAATATGACAAGCAGTCCCTGTCTTCGGAATTTCTGCCTGTTGCCAAAGAGTTCAACGCGGGCTGGGAGATCTTTGATAAGTCCGAACCACTGCGAATGGGGATATTGGTATCCGAACCCGACCATTGCCTGGTAGACCTGTTGTATTTATGGAGCGCCGGTGAACTGAAGGTGAAGATACCTTTTATTTTAAGTAATTGCGAAAAGCACCGCAAGATAGCCGCGCAGTATAACCTTTCGTTCCACTATGTGCCGGCGAATAAAGATAACCGCCGGGAATCGGAGTTGTTGGCTTGCTGCGTTGGCTCTACTGATTTCCTGGTGCTGGCGCGTTATATGCTGGTGCTCTCACCCGACTTCCTGAAAAAATACGATAAGGACATAATCAATATTCACCACGGCTTCCTTCCCTTCTTTAAAGGCGCGGACCCGTATGGGCGGGCGCTTAAAGAAGGGGTAAAGGTGATCGGCGCGACCAGCCATTTTGTAACAAATGAGCTTGATGAAGGCCCGATCATCGCCCAGGAGGTCCGGCAGGTTTCGCATAAAGATAACCGGGAGGATCTGGTAAGAAAGGGGAGGAACCTGGAGAACAGGGCATTGGCGCAAGCGGTATCAAGTTATATTGACCACCGGATCATAAAACACGAGAACAAAACCATAGTTTTCTAAAGAAGGAGGGAGTTATGGCAAAGTTGGATATAAGGTCGTTTGGGCTGGCTTGGGGTATTGTCGCGGCAGGCTTTATCCTGATCCTGGGCGCGTTAAACTTATTTTTTTACTGGGAGACCGGTTTGGATAAGGTCATGGCGGTTATGGGGTGCAAAGCTACTGCCTTTGGTTTGATCCTGAACGCCGTCTGGGGTTTTGCCTACGCGTTTCTCTTCGGCTGCGGGATCGCCTGGCTCTATAACCGGATACTGGATGAGAGCAAGGAAGATATTAACAAGAGAATAAAAGAAACTGCCCTGGCCATCTGGGAAAGCAAAGGCAGGCCGGAGAATACTCAAGCAGAGGATTGGAAAGAGGCGGAGAGAAGGGTCAGGGGTTATTAGGCTTTATTTTTTGGATAACTTCACGGATTGTTGATTCCGGGGTGGATGCCCCGGCGGTGACGCCTGCACTTTTGGCCTTGGAGAACCAGCTTTGTTTTATTTCTTTGCCGGAGTTGACCCAGTAGCTTTTCTTGTTCAGGGACCTGGATATTTCATAAAGCCGTCTTGTGTTGGCGCTCCCCGAAGAGCCGATGATGATCATTACATCGTTTTCAAGCGGCATGTGCCTTATCTCATCCTGTTTTATCCTGGTGGGGTTGCAGATAGTGTTGTGAAATTCTACCTCCCCTATATTTTTGCGCAAAACATCAACTATTTTAAGCGCCTTATCCAGGCTTTGGGTTGACTGCACGACTATTCCTGCCCGCCGAATACCTTTTATCTTCTTAAGAGGAATGTTCTTCAGATCATCAATTACGATCGCCTTGGTTTTGAGCTGTCCGGCGATCCCCTGCACTTCATCATGCAGCTTGTCCCCGATCACGATCACCCTGTGCCCGGATTCCTCCAGGTTCCTGGCGATCTTATGTATATCTTTGACCATCGGGCAGGTAGCGTCAATAACCGTATAGCCGCATTCTTTTGCCCGGAGCAGGGTTTTATTTGAGCAGCCGTGCGCGCGGATAAGGAGTATCCTGCCGCTTCCTGCGCCAATCCGGTTGATCTTCCTGATACCGGCCTTCTCCACCTGTCTGACCACATCTTCGTTATGCACGATATCCCCGAGCATAAATACGGGCCGGCCGCTTTTTGCCTTATCCAGCGCGATAGAGATCGCCCTTTTTACCCCGAAGCAGAACCCCGCTGACTTTGCCAGGTTTATTTTCATGTTATGTAAAATGGGGTCAGAATTATTTTTCACCCGTTTTATTTCTGAAAAATAATTCTGACCCCATTTCTTTCAGCGCCTCTTTGTAACTTTTGTCTATTTTTAAGCTATTGATCTCTTCATCAGCTTCCGCCAGCAGGAATTTTATTTGACCTTCAGCGTAGCTAAGCGCGCCGGTATTAACGATGATCCGGCGGATCTTGACGAGCTCTTGTTCCCTGGCGGATTTGCCCTCCATTATCTTTTTTATGATAAGCCGGTCTTTTATCCCCGCGTGATTAAAAGCATACCAGATAAGCAGCGTTCTTTTAGCCTCCTTTATATCGGTGAGGCTTGATTTACCGGTCTCTTTTTCCTCGCCGAATACCCCGATTATATCGTCTTTGATCTGGAATGCCCTTCCTAGGAGCATACCATACGAGAATAGCTTTTCTATCTCTGCGGGTTTTGCTCCGGCAAGGGTTGCTCCCATGCTTAAGGGAGAGGCAAAGGTATAGTTGGCGGTCTTATGATCATAGATCTTGTAAATATCCACGCGGGTGACCTTCTCTATGGGCTTAGTCCCCAGCAGTAATTCAATGAATTCTCCGCTGCCTGTGTATAAAGCAGCCGAGATCAGTTTTTTCAGGGTTTCCTCTTTGCGCCGCATATCTTCTTTGACCGACAGGAAGGCATCTAAAGCCATAGAATACATAACATCCCCGGCAACCAGCCCTAAGTCCTCTCCATTGAATTTGGCTTTTTTTGCGGTCAGGAGATAGCGGTTCAGTAAGGCGTGCAGCGAAGGTTTCCCGCGCCGGGTATCGGATTTATCAATGATATCGTCGTGGACCAGCATGAAGTCATGCAGTAACTCTAAAGAGAGGGCGCTGCGATAAAGCCCGGGAGGGGTTTTCTTGGAGAAACTCAGATACCCGATGCAGAATAATACCGGCCTTATCCTTTTGCCGGGGCGCAGGATAAACTCTTTTATGCTTTTAAAAAGCAGGGGGGAGAGTTGCCGCAGGGAGTAGAGCTTATCCATCTGGCGGCCGTATACCTGGAGCTCTTTTTCAATCCTGATTTTTATTTTCAAAAACATAGGTTTATGTTAACATATAAGGGACGGTTATGCAATTATTTTGCCTATGAAAAATGTCATCATTATCGGGGGAGGTTTCGCGGGATTAAGCTGCGCAGGCAGGCTGGCTAAGAGCGGCCTTGCGCTTGAGGTCTCCCTTTTTGACAAGAGGGAACATTTTGATTTTCTGCCGCTTCTGCCGGATGCTATCGGCAGGCAGATCGGCCTTGAATGCCTCAAGTATAATATAAGTGATCTGTCCCGGAAGTTAAAATTTAAGTTCATAAACGAAGAGATTACATCCCTTGATCTTGATTCTAAGCAAGCCGCCACAGCCGCCTCTACCTATACCTGTGATTACCTGGTTGTTGCCAGCGGTAGCCAGACCAATTTCTTCGGGCAATCCGATATACAAAACCGCAGCTATGCCTTAAACAGCGCGGATGATATCAAAAAGATACAGGATGCGCTGGCGGAAGACAGATTTGAGAATTTTGTTATCTGCGGAGGCGGCTATACCGGGGTTGAGGCAGCTACTAATTTATGGCTGTATTTTAAGAAGAAGGGCCTTGCGAAGAAGATCATTATCGTTGAGCGCTCACCCGGCATACTGGGGCCTTTACCGGAGTGGATGAAATTATACACACAGGATAATCTAAAGGGAATGGGAATAGATATCCTGGTGAATTCCTCGGTTGAGGGCATTGAAGAAGATAGGGCTGTTGTTTCCGGCGGGAGGGTATTTACGAATACCATGGTTATCTGGGTACCCGGAGTAAAGACAGCGGATTTCATCCAGAAGCTGCCGGTGGAAAAGAACCCGCAGGGCAGGATAATTGTCAACGAGTATCTGGGATTTAAGCCGGATTGTTTCTCTGTCGGGGATACCGCCTATTTCGGAGCCAAGAATAATTCCTTAAGGATGGCTGTCCAGTTTTCCATCGCCGAGGGTGATCATACGGGGGTTAACGTAATCAGGAGCATAAAAAACCTTCCGCTCAAGAAATTCAGGCCCCGGGACCTGGGCTATATTATCCCGATGGCCAATAACCGGTCGTGCGGGATAGTTTTTGGCTTAAAAGTAAAAGGGCTGCTTGCCACGCTGCTGCATTTTATTATGTGTGTTTACCGCTCAATGGGATTAAGGAATAAAATGGGGGTCATGGGGGGATTGATAAAAGGCCTTGCGAAAGGCAAACAAGGAGGTGCGGTATGTTAGACTGGGGGACATTGGTTTTGCGGTTGGGAATAGGCATTATGTTCATGGCTCACGGCCTGCAAAAGGCGCTTGGCATGTTCGGCGGCCCGGGAATAAAGGGCTTTGCGGGAATGCTTGCCAGTATGGGATTTGCCCCGGCGATATTCTGGGCGTATGTCGGCGCCTATGCGGAATTGCTCGGCGGGCTCTTTTTACTTCTGGGCCTACAGACCCGGATATCGGCAGGCCTGCTTTTTATCTTCATCGTTATCGCGGCTGTAAAAGTGCACATAGCGAAAGGTTTCTTCTTGTCTAACGGAGGGTTTGAATATACTTTCGTCATTGCTGCAGCCTGCCTTGCCCTGGTTTTCTTAGGTTCAGGCAAGTTCAGTATTTTCCGCGGATAGCCCGATCAATAAGTAAGAGGGCCCTAAAATCTTATGAGGAAAATAATACAAAAGCTGTTTTTTTGTCTTTTTCCGGCATTGCTCCTCACCCAGCCGGCTTTGGCGTCCGGTAAACAGGGGTTGCCCAAGCTCCTGATCTTTCATTCCCCGGGATGCCACAGGTGCATTGAGGTGGAAAAGAAGGTAATGCCGGTTATTGAAAAAGAGTTTCAAGGCAAGGTTGCCTTTGAATACCTGGATGTAGGGTATCCGGAGAATTATAAGCTGTTTTTGGGATTACAACAGCAGAGCGGTTCTACCGTGGAGTTCCATATCCCTGTTTTTTATATAGAGGGAAGATTCCTGAACAGCCAGGGAGAGGTTGAATGGGCGCTGCGCAGTCTCATCAAAGAAGCCTTAGGAAAACAGCAGCCTGCGGCTGGGCTAATACCGGCAGATCCTCTGGCATTTTTCAAGAGTTTTGTCCCCCTCTCCGTGATCATCGCGGGATTAGAGGACGGGATCAACCCTTGCGCTTTCACGGTGATCGTATTCTTTATGTCTTTTCTCGCCGTGCAGGGCTACCGCAAAAGGGAGTTGTTCTTTATCGGCAGCAGCTTTATCCTGGCGGTATTCCTGACCTATCTTGGTATTGGCCTGGGGATATTCAATTTCTTTTACCGTTTCAAGGGTTTTTGGATGGTCAGCCGCCTGTTCAATATGGTTGTCGGAGCAGCCAGCATCCTGTTCGGCGTTCTTGCAGTTTCGGATTTCATTAAATTTAAAAAGACAGGCTCTACCGAGCACCTGATTTTGCAGCTGCCCAGGCAGATCAAGGAGCGGATCCATAAGGTGGTCGGGTTTTTTTACCGCAAGGACAGCCGGAGGGAGGGCGGAAATCATCCTATCGGTTTAGCCAAGCTTGTTACCAGCGCTCTTGTCACTGGGTTCCTGGTCTCCCTGCTTGAGGCGGTTTGCACCGGGCAGGTATATCTGCCGACGATCGCCTTTGTCCTGAAGGCCAGCCCCCTTAAGCTGCAGGCATTGGGTTATCTTTTGCTCTACAACATTATGTTTATCATCCCTCTATTGGTGATCTTTGTTTTGGCGCTTACGGGCACAACCAGCGCTCAATTTTCTTCTTTTTTGAGAAAGCATTTGGGTTTAATAAAAATATTCATGGCGGCCTTGTTCTTTGGCCTGGGGATATTCCTGATCTGGAGGGCTTAATGCGCAAAGTTTTCGTTTTATTTTTATTTAGTTTCCTGGTTTTTCAATTCGCGTTCGCGGTGCCCGGCCCTATCGGATGGGCCGGTACGCGCCTCCGCGCAGAAGATGATCCCGGCGCAGCTAATGAGTGGGATTTCGGCAGGGTTAAGGAGGGGGTTATCGTAAAACATGATTTTACCTTTAAGAACGAAACTCCCGGAATTTTAAAGATAACCGGTATTAATACCTCCTGCGGCTGCACTGCTTCGCAGGCAGGGAAACAATCTTTAGCCCCGGGCGAGAGCACTCTAATAAACGTGGCTTTTGATTCCAAGGGTTACTCGGGAGCAGTTAAGCAGTTTGTTTATGTAAATACGGATAATGCGGGCCTTGCGGTTATCCGGTTCATCGTTAAAGCCGAAGTGATTAAATGAGAGATACCCGGCGCTAATTAGAATTGCGCCGGTATTGTGTACGTACACAAGGAGGATTAATCAGATGTGGTCATTACAGTTAAGAATGTGGTTATTGGTTACCCTTTTATTCGGGATAATTTATGCTTTGATCGTGGTCATAGGCAGGAGTTTTTTGCATGTGGGGGATTTTAGCTTTTACCTTATCCTTTCAATAGCAATGATGTTCATCCAGTATATGCTGGGGCCTAAAATAGTAGAGTGGAGCATGCGGGTAAAATATATCAAGCGCGCAGAGAACCCGCGGCTCTTTCAGATGGTAGAGAGTTTAAGCGTAGCTGCCAATATCCCCATGCCCAGGATCGGCATCGCCCAGATAGATATTCCTAATGCCTTTGCCTTTGGCCGCTCGATAAAAGACGGAAGGGTCTGCGTTACCAATGGGATCATCAATCTGTTGAATGAAGAGGAGTTAAAGGCGGTGCTGGGGCATGAATTAAGCCATTTAAAGAACCGCGATGTGCTAATGATCACCCTGCTTTCAGTTGTCCCTATAATTATGTACCGTATTGCCTGGCACTTTTTATTTTTCGGCCGCAGAAGGGATGAACGGGGCAGTAATACTATGTTGATCGGCCTGGCAGCTTTCCTGTTTTATTTCCTGACCAATCTCCTGGTGCTTTATGCCTCGCGCATCCGGGAGTATTTCGCGGATCGCGGGTCGGTGCTTCTGGGAAACCAGCCCAAGGCCCTGGCCTCCAGTCTTTATAAGCTGGCATACGGTTCAGCCAGGATGGACAAGGAATCTTTAAAACAAACCGAAGGCCTGAAGGCATTCTTTATAAATGATCCTTCCAAAGGAAGAAAAGAGGTGCTGGAATTATCGCAGTTGGACCTGGATAAAAGCGGCACCATCGACGCTGCTGAATTAGCGGCACTTAAGGGCTCAACTGTCCGCCTGAACTTAGGGGACAGGATGATGGAGCTCCTAAGCACGCATCCCAACATGCTTAAGCGCATCAAAAAGCTTTCGGAATACAGGTAGAAAAATGGGGTCAGAATTATTTATTTCTGCCATCCCTTACTTAAATAAATAATTCTGACCCCATTTTTCCTAATTCAGATTATGAGCAAAGCGTTCAACTATGTTCTTTTTCTGATAACCAATGTTTTTGTGGTATAATCCCCAATAGAATAGATTATCAAAGAGCCCTTTACAGCATTTAGACATCAGTAATCAACTATTCGCGCTCACAGTTCAGGCGCACAAGAACTAATACACGGCTCAAGCAGGCCTT
>Ga0172371_10008302_pt1 | contig 14577 bp, 8 predicted proteins | sample Lak12m_FD_114543 | JGI IMG/M metagenome (GOLD analysis project Ga0172371, IMG submission 114543) | Freshwater microbial communities from Kabuno Bay, South-Kivu, Congo - kab_022012_12m | ecosystem: Environmental > Aquatic > Freshwater > Lake | place: Democratic Republic of the Congo: South-Kivu... | reverse complement strand
TATTTAATGAAAATTATAATAATTTTTTCTTGCAAGATTTTAATAAAAGAGCTATTACTTATGTAAGGAATTTTATTTATTAATGGTATTATCTGATTATGGAAATGTCTACCTATCTATTTTTAAACATGTAGAAGATGGTTTAACATCAAGAGGATTTATTGTTTCTGGTACAACTGGTGGAGTTACTCTTCTAGATGCTTATCCTGATGATGATCAAATTAAAAAAATTATTTTTAGATCAGATTCTACTGGTGATAATCAAGAAATATTATTACCTATTATTTCTATAGAACAAAGTGGCCCAGTTTATACTCGTCCTTATGAGCTTGGTTCTATTAATAAAGATGTAACATATCCAATAAATTTAACTATTTTTGCTGAAACACATTTACAAAATTTACAATTATCTGGTGCAATTTCAGATGTAGTTTTAAAGAATGAAATAATACATTATGATTTTGATCAGTCTTTTAGTAATCCTGTAGTGTCTGGTTCCCTTCTTCCAGAGAATTATAGGTTATTTCCAAGACCGTTAGAATCTTCTAATAAAGCTGTAAAATGGAGTTCAGATATATTTTTTGATTTAAGATTTGTAATATGATAGAAATAAATATTTAAGAAAATTATTTAAAAATTGATTTAAGGAGAAAATAATGGCTAAAAAACCTGATTATGTAATACACTCGGCTGTCGCCTTATATTGTGATGAATCACAAATGAGACGAGTTAATTCTTTTTCTGCCGACGCTGCATTTATGGATGATGATGTTTTGGAATTGGCAAATAATGGAGTTGCAGAAACTATTGATACTCTGGATACTGTTTCTGTTACTGTTGATTGTCATGAATTTGGTTCTACTGAAAATTTAGCTAAAGCTGTTAATATTTTTGCACCAACTACAGATACTGGTGCTAGTGCAAATAAACATTATATTACTGATGCAAGTTTTGATAATGCTCAAGTAGAATTTATGCTTAAAGTTACCTCTGCTACTAATACTAGTGCTTTGGCAGCTTCTTGTTGGTTCGGCTCACAATGGCTTACTGGATTTACTTTATCTTATAGTGCTGATGGCAATGCTACTGAAAGTTATACTTTTGAAGGTGAATATAAACGATGGTTTATGAATTCATTCCGAGATATGTATGTTGTTAGTGGTACTCGTACAGGTGCAACTCAAGCTACTATTTATGGGAAGAATTTGCAAACAGGTTATACACCTAGAGTTCTTACTGTTAATGGTTTGATTGCTTCTGATATAAAAGCTGGTGGTTCTAATGCTATTACTTTTACCAATAGTTCCTCTGATACAACTGTAACAGCAACAGATATTGGTGGAAGCAATGTAACTTTTCAAGACGGTGATAGAATTCGAGTAATTTATGCTAAGAATACGCCCGCAAGTTTTCCATCTCTTTCTAATACACCTGCTGGCATTGGTGCTTTAAGAAAAGGCATGATTGATTGTTATTTGTATAATGGAACTAGTACTACAGACGCAAATGCAACTAGAACTCTTCGTCTTCAAAGTGTTTCTATTAATGCTGGATTAGACAGAACTGCCGCTGGTGAACTTGGTAATAAGCGATCTTATACTCGTACATTAAATCGTCCTATTAATGTTGAAGTTTCTTGTGAAGCTTATTTGAGTGACTTGGAAGAATATGCTCAGTTAGCTAATCAAGATACAGCATTTGATGCTATGACATTAAATGAAATTGATACTGATGATTTTACCAATGATACAAAATTAGTTGTTAAACTCTATAAGAGTGAAACTTCTCATACTGATGCTAATAAATTAAAGACAATTACAGTTGATGATTTGTCAGTAAGTGCAGATGGATTTAGTATTGATACTGGCGGACAAGCTACCGTGTCTTTTACTTTAACTGGAACAGCTTTTTTAGTGGTTGGCAATAGTGTAAATCCGATATTATAAATAAAAACAATAGTTTAGGCCATATTTTAGGATAATAATTTAATTTGTTTTTGGATATGTAAGGGGCCACCTTTCTTTTAATAATTTTATACAAGATAGGTGTCCCCTTTTTTAATTTACAAGGAGCTATTATGGAAAATAATCTTGAAGAAAAATTTAAAGAAATAGATAAGGAAAATAGTGCCTCATTAGATTTTAAAACAGAATTTAGTGAAAGTGAATTAAGGAAAGCAGAATCTGATATTTTTACTGATAGTAAAACTTTATCTTATCCTAAGATAGGCACAATAACTATTAGATTTCCTACTGTTAAAATAAATTCAGAAGTAGATAGATATTTTTCTGAGGTATTTACTGATTTAGTTATGAATTCTTCTCTTCTTATAGATAAGAAAATGAAAGTAGTCTTAGAAGAAAAAGGAATTTGGACTAATCAAGATGAAGAGGAAATTAATAGATTACAAGATTTATATATTAGTAAATCTGTTTCTTATGAGCAAATACGTTTGAAAAAAAGAAAATCAGACGAAGATAAAAAGAATATGGAATCTTTGGAAAAAGAACGGTCTGAAGTATATGCAAAATTTACTGAATTAACGGTTCAAAGAACTATATTATTTGAAAACACAATAGAAAAAAAGGCAGAACAACAAGCTCTTTATTATAAAATTACAAAATGTGTTTATAAAGAAGATGCTACATTAATGTGGTCATCTTTGGATGATTTTTTAAAATTTGAAACTTTTCCAGATTTTGAAAAATTTTTAGCAGATTGTATTATTTTTTGGAGGGGTGTGCCGTCCCCTTTTTACGGAAGCTCGCCAGTTCAATTGAATGGCAAAGAAAATATAAATTAAGTTTGGAATCCAATCTCCCCTTTTTTGAAGGAAATATTTTAAATTTAAATAAGTTACAGTTAGATTTTTTATATTATTTAGAATTTTATAACAAAATATATGAAATAGAAAAAGACGAAAGACCTTCTGATGAAGTGATACAAAATTCTTTTTTATGTGATGAGTGGATTCGTCTTTATATTGATAAAATGGATAGGAAAAGAAGAGAAATGAATAAATCAGTGGGAAAAACTAAAGGACATGAAAGAATGACTATTAATTTTGATGGTTAAAATATGCCGGGTGCAACATTACCAGTAGAAGCCGCAATTGCCGGTCTCGGAAATACAATTAGAGAAACAACTAGAGAAGTAGTTGAATTTGGTAAAAAGGGCGCAAAATCCGAAAAAGAAGTTGCAGATGAAGTTAGACGACATACTGAAGCAATAGCAGATTATATTATAAAGAAAAAAGAAGCCGGTAGGGCCGCTACTGAATTTCGTCAAGCTGCAAAAAGAGAATTTGATAAAACAAAAGAACAAGCACAAGAAAAACTTAGTGGTATATTATCAGATAAAGATATTAAGCGCTTAGAAGAATATAATAAAAGAGTAAAAGATTTTGGAAAAGTTGGGGCTAAAGAAAGATATGATCCTGAAGGTTATGAAAGAATTTTAGACTTACAAAATAAACTTAAAGAAGCAAAAAAAACATATAAAAGAGAAGTTGTTGGTGCTGAAACATTATATCAAGGTAAAATGAAAGAAAGTTTAAATCTTGATAAAGATGCTATAATTAAAAAAGAAGAATATAATCGTGCTATAAGAGATAGTCGTAAAAGTATCAGAGATTTAACTAAAGAACAAAAAGTTATTAATGATGAAACTTATACTTTTGGTCAAAGATTAGATATAGCTATTAGTAAAATTCTTACCTATCGTATTGCTTATGGTATTTATAGAGAACTAACACAAGGAATAGCAGATGCTACAAGACAAGCAATAGAATTTCAGTCTACTATACAAGATTTAAAGAAGGTATTAGACGCTGATACTACTACTTTCCAGAAACTTTCAGATGAGGCTTTTAGAATTGGCAAGATTTTTGGTAAATCTGGAAATGAAGTTGCTAATACTTTTGCTGTATTTGCACAACAAGGTTTAAACACTAATCAAATACTTGAAGAAACACAAGCTTCCATGCTTTTAGCAGCTACTTCTGGTATTTCTCTTGAAGAAGCTATTAATGATTTGACTGCTGTTGTACAAGTATATCCAGAATTTATGAATGCTGCATCTATAGCTGTAGATAAATGGGCTAAAGTTCAAGCTATAGCTCCTGTTACTACACAAGATTTAGCTAATGCTATGAAACAAGTTGGTCCTGCTGCTGCTGAGGTTGGGTTATCTCTTGATGAATTTAATGGTATTGTTACTGCTATTAACTATACTACTCGTAAGTCTGGCAAGGAAATTGGCAATTCTTTAAAAACAATGTTTTCACAATTTGCATCTCCAGAAATTATTAAAAAATTACAAATGCTTGGTATTGCTGTAATGCAAACACAGGATGAGTTTCGTCCTTTAGGAGATGTTTTAATTGATCTTAATGAAAAATGGCAAACTTGGGATAATGCTCGTCGTGTTTCTGTAGCTCAAATGATTGGTCAAAAAAGACGATATACAGATTTTATGGCTTTAATGCAAGGTTTTGGTAATTTTATAGATGCTACATCAGCTAGTATGATAGCTCAAGGTGAAGCTTCTAGAATGGCACAATTTGAACTTGAAAAATTTAATAGAGTTATTGGAACTATTAAAAATTCTATTTCACAAACTGGCCAAGAAATTGCTAAACAAGCTACAATTCCATTGGAAATTTGGGGACTTACTTTTTTAGCTAAAAGATTAAATGTAGTTAATCAAAGTATAGATAGATTTAAAGCACTAGGTATTGCAGTAGGAATTACTGGTTCTGCTTTTGTTGCTTTAAGAATAGCTATTTGGGCTTATACTAAAGCTATGACTGGTGGTACAGGAGCTACAATAACATTTGCTGCTGCAATGGATCAACTTAGAAATAAAGCGACAACTGCTGCTGGTGCTGCTGCGCTTTTTAGTAAAGCTTTAGGAATTTTTGGAATTCTTGCAACTGCTGCTACTTTAGTTACTTATGTTCTTAGTATGAATAAAGCTAAAAAAGCTAATGAAGAACTTCAGAAATCTATTGAAGGAAGTACAGAATCACTAGATGATTTTCTTAAAAAGGAGCAAGATGTTTTTAATTCAACTGTTATAGGATTAGATAAAATAGAAAAATTAAAACCAATAGTTGAACGAGGTGCAGAACTTAAAAAACAAATAGATTATTATATTGATTATAAAAAAGTTTTAGAAGATACAAATAAAGAAATAGGTATTATAAATGAAAAAGAAAAAAAATATAGAGAAGAATTAGAAAAAATTAAGCATCCAACCGCTATTATTAAACCGGGCGGTAGAAGTTTAATACCTACTGTTCCTACTATTAATCAAGAAAAATTAAATAAAATACAACTTAAATATAATTCCATTATTGAAGAAAAAAATAAATTAGAAATTAAACACATTCAGCTTGAAAAAATTTCTAATATGACTATTGATGAAAGAAAAAAAGCACAACAGGAACTTATAAAAGAATTTGAAAAACTTAAAGCAGAAGAACAAGATATTCTTTATAAAAAAACTCCTTCTTTTACTGGTATAGAGCTTGCTAAAGCTACTGAAAATGTTTATGAGCTTATAGCTAGACTTGATAATCTTCAAAATAAATTAGGAAAGTCGGCATCTATAGCGGATAATTTTGGAAATAGTTTTAATTATGTAGAAGAAAAGTCTAAAGAAATAGAAAGAATACAAGGTGAATTAAATTCTATTAGTTTAGAATATGAAGAAACTAATAATAAATTACTTCAAATTCAAAATAAAATGAAGTTACTACGTGGAGAAGAAAGAGATAGCTATGAAAAACAAATAAATATTCTGAAAACTAATAAAGACCTTTTAAAAAAAGCTAAAGATGATGCTCAAGCTAAAATAGATGCTCATAAAAAAGACATACAAGCCTATAAAGAACAAAAAAAATTAATTATTGAAACAGAAGCAGATATAGCACGAACAAATGAACTATATGATTTTCGTATTAAATTATTAAATGTTGAAAAACAAGGTGTACAAAAACTTTCTTCTATGAAGGCTATTGATTTTACTACACTTCAAAAGATACTTAAAGAAGAATTAAAAATTATTGATCTTCAAGAACAAAAAGAAATAAATGAAGAGAATACTAACTATAATTTAAAGAAACAAATAAATACTATTCAAGATAGTAATTTTGAGCTACAACATTCTATTAATTTACAAAAAATTTATGGTAAATATGCTAAAGAGCGTGCATTAACTCAAATACAAGAACTTAATAATATACAAAAAACTATTCGTAATATTCAAGATGAACTTTCTACTGCATTTTCTCAAAGTTTTGCCGAAATACCTAAGAATATTGTAGAAAATAATCGTGCTAGAAAAGAAATAGAGATTGATAGAAAAGCTGCTGAAAAAGAACTGGCTAAAGCAATTAAATCAAATGATCAATCTGCCATTATAGATGCCAAAAATCGTATTATTGAACTAGAAAATTCTATTAAGAAATTAAAACCGGTTTGGTTAGGAGTTTTTGAAAGTATTGGTGATATTGGATTAGAGCATTGGGGTAAAACTTTAGCACAAAGTATTTTAACAGATAGAAGCGCTGAATTTTTAGCTAGTGGTATTATTCCAGCTTCTCTTAAAGGTGCGGAAGCTATGAAACAAAAGATTATTGAAGGATTTTCTATAGGCACTGGAAAACCAATACCTTCTAATACTGCTGGTACAACAGGAATAGGTATAAATTATACTAGAAAAATTCCTACAACTCCTACTAATATTGGTGTAAAATATACTGGAAAAGAAGCTAAAGGTGGTATTGGATTACAATATAATCCGAATTTATATGGCAAGCAAATTATTGATAGTGGAAGTTTAGTAGCAGATAAATTTCAAAGAGCTATTGAAGCTGGTGGAAATTTAGCGGCTGTAGTTCTTATACGAGCAATGGGAATTGGTACTAGTGAGACTTCTAATGCTTTGAGTAATGTAGGAGCTTTATTTGGTGCTGCTGCTGGCGAACAGTGGCTAGGCAGTTTGAAAAAATTTGCTGGCCCTGTTGGCACACTGGTTGGCTCTCTTTTAGGGGCAGGCATTGGTAGTTTATTTGAAAAAGATTTAAAAGAACCACTAGATCAAAATAGTTATGCTACTAGACAAAATACAACGGCAATAGAAAATAATAATAGTTTATTAGAACTTCAAAGAGAATTTATAAATGCTCCTTCTAATTATATAGCACCACCTCTTTATGGAAATATTGGTACTGGTGGCGGTAATATGACTGTTAATATTAATGTTAATGGTTCTGCAAATCCTTCTCTTGTAGCTAATGAAGTAGTAAAAATAATAGATAATGAATATAGTAAATCAGCTAGAAGAACACAGAATAGTTTTATGAGATTCGGAAGGTAGGACAAATAAATGGCAATAACAAGAATATCATTTTCAGACTATCCCGGTGGTGGAAATACATATACATGTTTGATAAACCCAAAAAATTTAGATGTATTAGATTCGTCTGATATAGAAATTATATCAGTATTAGACGGAACACCAATAAGAAGTAGTTCTACTTTTGATGATCGAGTTAGAACTATGGAATGGGATAAATTTAAAGTAAGCAACACTACTTTTATTGGTATGGTTAGCCAATTAAAATCTTATAAAGGATTAAATAAAATTCTTAATCTCGGAGATATAGACGATGCCTATTCTTATGGTAATAGAAATATTAAAGTCTTAGATGTTTCAACTCGACTTTTAGAAGGTGGTGAATTATATTTGATTCTTACTTTAACTTATAGCTACATCTCTTCTTATTAGGAAATTCGATGATAAGTTATGTATTTAAAAATTCAGTTGATATTGCTGGTGTAAAAGAAGTTAAACCTATTTTTCAAGTAAAGACCTATGATACACCATTTACCGTTCCTAGTGCTGGTATTCAATTAAAGCGCTATCTTATGAGTAATACTAGTACACCAGATTTTACTAGTCTTACTAATTTAACTCTTGTAGATACTGTTATGACTAATATAATAGGATTCTATAGTGATGATGGAAGTCTTTTAGGATTTCATTATACGGATAATTTTGCACTTCATTATACTGGTTATTTTTATGCTGACCATGCCGGTGTAGCAGGCGCAACACAATATTATCTTTTTAAAGCTTATGGAAATGGTTATATTAGAGTAAGAATTGCTGGAACTAAATATATTTTAGGAATAAATTCTTATGATACCTTAGAGCCTCTAAAAGAAGGCGGTATATCCGGTATTTATAAGTTTACTAAAGGACAATGGTATCAAATAGATGTTTATTATTATAATGTAACTGGTAATGCTGGGTTTTCACTTTTATGGTCAAATTCTTATTATGGTTTAGATAAATTTACTCCAATATCAGCTGGAGTGTGCTCTATAGATAGGGCCTACAAAACTGGAACAACTCTTAGTGATATTATTTCTATAGATAGAGAAGAAAGTAATGGAGATGTTTCATTATTAAAATTTACTGTACCTCTTGTAGCTAGTGGTAGTTCTAATAGTGGTTATTATTACAATACATATTGGGACAAATATTGTCATTCAATAGATAATATAACACTAGATAAATTTAATCTTATAGAATATAGTGTGGGATATAGGCCATCTACATACCCAATTGATGCAGATGATTTAATTAAAAAATTTACTGGACATATAGAATCATTTAAACCTAAAAGAGAGGCTCAAGACTATATTGAAATTGAATGTGTTGGATTTGAAAATTTATTTAAACAGACTTTAAATTTAAATTATCCGAATATATATGATTATTGGAATGCTGGATATGCAGGTAAAAGTGTAACAGATTCAAATCCAGATGGCATAGCATGTCCAAATACTTATGATGGTTGGGAACTATCTGAAGCTTTTAAATCACTTTGTATTAGAGCAAATATTGATCCATATCTTTTTTTAAAGAAAAGAACTTTTTTGAATAATTCTAATCAGATTGTATCTGGTACATGGCTTATAGAAGAAACATCTCCTCGTTCAGTTGTTCTTGATACTGCTATAAATTATGGTAATTCTCAAGTAGTAAATAAAGACATTGGTTCTATTGCTGATGATGAATATGTTTTAAAATCTAATTTTGGTGAAACTTTATTTGATTATACTTCTAAAATGACAGATGTTTATGGATGGCAGTGGGGCTGTAATCCTTATTATTCAGGAGCACCATATCTTAAATCAAATAATAATCCTTATGTTATTTATACTATGAAAACACTGGCTTCTTCTAGTAGTGCTTATGGAAGTTCCTATACCGGAAGCGGTTTTTCATTTGATTATGATATAAATACAATTAGTGGTAAAATTATTCAAACTAATACTGCCGGAGATTATGTAGATTTTTTCTTTAAAGGAGTTAAGGCAAATTTAGTTATTATTGCTAGTAATGATAGTGGTGCAGAAACTACTGCTGTTGGTATTAATGCAGATTTAAATCAAATATCAGTTCTTTCTATTACTGGATTTTCTGCTAATCAAATAATAGTAATTGAAACACACTTAGGAGAACAGTCTGCTACAATTAGTAGTATAAAAAAGGAAAATATATTAGTTCTTTCTAGTGCCCTTACTTCTAAGCCAGTTTTAAATGGATATGTTAGAACAGCAACTTTTTCAGCAGTTCTTAAAAGAGGAACGTCTTTTTCTTCCGGCACTCTTATACAAACTACATATCATAGTTGTTATTTTTTAAATTCTTATGAAAGATTGATTACTCAAAATAGTATTAAAGATTATACATTAGAACTAGACACACAAAGATTTTATTATGATGGAATTGACCCAAAGACTAATGTAAATCCTACTATTATAGGAATTGCTTCTACTTTAAGCTATGATGATTATGTAATTCGTTTTACTAGGTTGACCAATACTCAAGCTGGTTCTACAAATTATATGCGTATTGATGCCTTAATGGTATATGATCAAGATACTAATAAAATTTCTGAAACTTTTTATACTGGTGATTCTGTTGTATCTGGAACTGTAGTTGCATTAAATGTAGAAGATTCAGGAATTGATTTAAGAAATGATACTATTGTAGTAGGAAGAAGATTAGGTGTAGATGTTCCGGGTTCTGATACTAGTAGACCTATTAATCCGAATAATCCTACTTATAGACATATTATAGCTAGGGCTACTGATAATGCTTCTATCTTTGATAGAAATGCTAAAAATTATATAGGAATGCCAAGACAGACAATTCAAATTGTACCAGAAATTGCATCATTTGACAGAGCTAAATACTGGGCAATAGCTTTTATAAATCGTTATCGTTATCCTAAACGATTTCCAGAATTTGAGGCTTTAGGGCATCCACTTATAGAAATTGGAGATTGTATTTCTGTATATGATGAGGGCAAAGGTTTATTAGGAACAAATGATAAATTTTGGATTACTGGTATTGATGAAACTTTTACTAAGAAACGTTATTTAAATCGTTATACAACAACTACTTATGAACCTTGGGAATCTTATACTCCGAGACCAACTCTTGATGTAGCAGATTTTGATAATCTTGCTATTATTAATTTTTCTATTACTAATGGTGGAGATGGAAATGCAGATGGTGATGAAAATACTACTGCTTATGATCCTTATTCTGCTGATTCTTCTGGAACATATGTATTAATTAAATATGATTTAGTTGTAGACGCCTATGTTAAAATTGATGTTTATGCCTCAGAAAGAAGCGACCTTAGAGTTGCTACATTATTAAATCCAACAGGTTCATCTGGTCCTGAAGGATGGCAAAAACAAGATATTGGTAAAAACTATATTGTTACTTGGGATGGGGTTGATCTTTATGGAGATTGGAATAAATATTGTACTGAAGGACAAACCGAGGAAATAGGTAAAGGTTATTATGTACATGAAGGAAAAAATCCTATTAATAGTAAAGGTAAATTTTTTGTTAAGATTATTATTCTTAGAAGAAATACTTCCGTTCCTTTAAATTATTATTCTTATGATCTTTTATCAGATGGTTATATTTATACTAAAAGAGCTAATGTGAGTTCTATTGAAGTAGATGTGGCTCCAGATATGTATTTTAAAAATTCTGATGGTGTTCATGTAACACCTAATTGTTGTTTTACTGATAGTTTAATTCACAATTTAACACCACAGGCTTTTCGTATATCAGTAAGAGATGATACTAATAATTCTAATACTACAACCAGACGAACTAGAGGAGAGGACTCTTTAGGAAGACTTTGTGCCTTACCGGGAAATCTTGAAGGAGCATTATATGGTGGATATGGATTACCAGAAAATGGTGAAAGAAATTTAACTAATAGAAAAATTCAAATAAAAATTACTGGTTATAATAGAATTATGGGACTTTATATGTTTAAGAATAAATTTACTGGTAATTTTTATAGTGCTATTGATAAAGACAAATATTGTGATATACAAGAATTTATACATTATGATAGTGAACATGCTTTAATAAGATTTATAAATCCAACTACTTTTGGTTCTTATAATCCTTCATATGTAGTTGATAATGCAAGTTTTAATAATATTAAAGCAGATAATTCTAAATCTGGTGGGGTGTATACAGCTGGAGTTTATTTAGGATGGTATATTTATGTAGAAGTAGAAGCTAGAGATAAATCTGGTAGGCGTTGTAAAATGGCAATGCCTTCTCCTAAACAAAACCATTTATATAAAGTTGATGCTCTTGGGTTCTGGGTATTATGGGTAGATGATAAACTTCCTTATTTACCTCATAATACAGATGAACCAAATCTTACTGGATATGGATGTGTTGTTGGAGATGTAGATGTTTATAATTGGACTTTTATAGACGCTGATGGAAATAGTATTTTAAATAGTACCGAAAAAGGAATTGGACAATATATTACAGTTGTACCAGTGTGGAAACGTTCTTTAGTTGCTGCTGGAGATACTGATGGAAAGAATTGGGGATACTAGTATGCGAATGCCAAAAATAATACTTGAACAAATTGATAAGTCTAATAATCCTAATCGTAATCTTGGAAGCGTTAAATTAGATAAACCAATTCAATTAAGTTATAGAGATTCAGAAGATGTTTCTAGTGAAGAATTAGCTACTTTAATCTGGAAGAAAAGATATTATTCATTTGATAGGGGAGATTTTTTTCAATTAGATATTTATAAATTTGTAAATTATTTTGGTAAAATCTATAGAACATCTGTCAATAGTTCTTATGGAAACTTTACAGATTATCTTCCAGAATCTTATTCTAATGTACATTATTCTACTCAAGTTTATGTAAAGCAAAATACTAATATTTCATTAGACATAGACATGTCTTATGGCAGTCTTTCTATATATTTAAATCAAGTTGCAGTTTTTGTTTCTTCAGATTCTAATTATTATATTCCGGGTAAACATTCTATTTATTTTAAAAAAGGATGGAATACAATTGATTTTTTTGTATATCATAAAACTGGCTCTGGAAGAATAATAGTTAAAAGTGATTTAGGAAAAAGAGTTGAAACATCAAGGGCAGTAGATTTTGAACCTCCTAGTCCACCAAAATGGTATACCAAGTCACCTTTAGTAACAGAATATGTAGATGTATATAAAAGTAATGCTTTACAAAATGTATTAAGATGGAAAAATAATACTTATGCTCTTCCTTATAGCTCTATAAGAGGGTGGGGAGCTTATAGAAGATTATCTGAACAGGCTTTAAATACAGACGGTACTCCTATTCTAGTGGTTTCTGGTTGGAGTGATTCTGGTTTTATAACTAGTGGAGATAAACGAGTTTATTTTCCAAGTGATATGTTTGTACAACCCGGATTTTCTGCTTTTTTTAGAGTTAGTGGTACAGATTATCATGCTTCAGATGATCAAACTTTAGTTACTGTTTCTGGATCTGGTTTGAATTTTACTCTTTCTGCCGGAAGAATTATTAATCGTAGAATTTATAAACATTTATTTGATATAGAGTATGATCCAACTCTTCCAGTAATAGTAAGCGGTATAGATAATAAAGATTTAAAACAAGGTATGTTATGTGAATATGCACTAGATTGTTATGATGATTCTGTTAATAAAAATAGAAGTAATAAGACTGATGTTCAAACTATTATAACTGGCGATTTTACTAAACCAGTAAGATTGGATTCTTCTAATATTACAATAGCTGGTGGTGGATTAAAACGTGTTATTGCAACAATTAAAAATCCAGATAGATGGTCTCCTCCTGCTCCTGAAATAAGAGGATTTAGAGTATGGACAAGTGCTAATCCAGTCGTTCCTTATGATAATTATTATGTTGGAGAATGGCCACTTAATATATCAGGAACAAATACTAGAATGGAGATAACATCTACTGTAAATGCTGGACAACATATTCCCTTAACTGATAAAACAGCTTATTCTTTTTATATTTCGACTTATGATTGGTATGGGAATCAAGAATTAACATCTTTACCATCTATTACTGCTACGACTAGTGTAATTATAAAAACAGATCAAACTAGTTCACGAGTAGAAATCAGTTCAGAAACTGGCGCTCTTCATATTTATGCAGATTTAGCTTAATTTTATAAAGGAAATTCAATGGCAGAAGTAGAAATCGGTAGGCTCGGAAATTTAAATGGTAATTGGGGATATTCCAGCAATATACAAGGATTAGCGATAGGGCAATATGCGGCTGATCAGCCTAATATGATTTATGATTCCTCAACTGGAAATCTTACATTTTCTATTTATGATACTCCTTATTTATCTCTACAATATAATTCAGGAACTCCAAGAGTATGGCTAGGAGGATCAGTTAATGCAGTAGAAATTACCTCAGCAGGACTTAATGTTGGTTCTTCTGGCAATATTCGAGGAGGGCAAACAGCATTTCGTACCGGCTCTGGTTTTTGGATGGGCTATGATAGTGCTTATAAGTTCAGTATTGGTAATTATTCTACTAATCAATTTTTAGATTGGGATGGTACAACTTTAACTGTAAGTGGCACTATTAATGTAAGTAATGGCGGTACTATTGGAAATTGGGCTATTACTACTAATACTATACAAAGTTTAAGTACCGGCGCTGGTATTATAATGGACTCTAGTATTCCAGTTATTCGTTTAACTGATGGTACTTATAATCGTGTATATATTGGAAAAGATGGTTCAGATTATGGCATTATTCTTAGAGATGAGTCTGGTAATATAATCCTACAAAATGATGATTCTGATAAAGTTTTAGCTGGATGGAATATAGATTCTACTAAAATCTATAAGACTAATGCTTATCTCTCCTCTTCTGGATATGTTTCATTTGGTTTAACTCCACCTACATCTTATGGTAATAATGTAGGAACATGGATTGGTTATTCTTCTGGAGCTAAATTAAGTCTTTATTCTGATGTAAACAATTATTTACAGTGGGACGGCTCTAATCTTAATTGGCGATCTGGTGATACTTCTCTTATAAGTGGAAATTTACAAGCTAAAAATGCTGTTATTTCTGGTACTATTACTACATCTAATATTTCTGCAACTGGTGGAACTATTGGAAGTTGGATAATTGAAAGTAATCTTTTA
>Ga0172371_10008301_pt1 | contig 14577 bp, 17 predicted proteins | sample Lak12m_FD_114543 | JGI IMG/M metagenome (GOLD analysis project Ga0172371, IMG submission 114543) | Freshwater microbial communities from Kabuno Bay, South-Kivu, Congo - kab_022012_12m | ecosystem: Environmental > Aquatic > Freshwater > Lake | place: Democratic Republic of the Congo: South-Kivu... | reverse complement strand
CCAACTTTCCGATCGTCAATGCTAATCTTTATATAAAAAAATATCATAAAAGATTAATGAAGCCATACCATATTATTAATAAGGCTGGCTTTGATTTCCTATTTACAGGGATTATTACTGAAAAGATCATCGACGCTTTGTCGCTTGATAAATTAATTGGTAGTATTGTCACACTTGAGGAAGCAAGCTCCGAAGTTGGGAAAATCTGCAATGCTTATAAAAATGATGATATAGACCAAACGATTTTACTGACCCATATTGGTTTTGACTCGGATATTAAATTGGCTCAAATGCTTAAACCTGAATGGGGCGTTGATATGATAATCGGTGGTCATTCTCACACAATTTTAAAAAAGCCTGAAAAAATTAATGATATTTTGATTGCACAAGCAGGTGTTGGAACAAATCAAATTGGAAGATTTGATATTTTAGTTGATGATGACACAAACAGTATTGTTGATTATAAATGGGAAACTATTGAGATCAATGACCAACTTGTAAAACCTGATAAAAAAATGGAGGATTTTATAAACTCCTTTAAAAGAGAGGTCGATCGAAAATATAATATTATTATTTCAAGATTAAATGATAAAGTAACTCACCCAAAACGCGAAATAGAAACTAGCCTTGGAAATCTTATTGCTGATGCAATTTCTTCATCTTCAGAATGTGATATTGTCATGGTTGGTAGTGGCTCAATCCGAGTTAAAGAACTGGGTCCTGTCATCACTCTTGCTGATTTAACTTCCTGCTTTCCTTATGATGATTCAATCCATCGATTTTCAATAACAGGTAGTCAACTTAAAAGAATTTTTAATCATATTATGAGAATTGAGAATAGAGACGGTGAAGGAGAGTGTTATCAATTAAGTTATAAAACAAAAGCAGTCTATAGTGAAAAAAATAAAAAGCTTTTGTCTTTAAAAATAAATGATAAATTAGTTGAGGATAACCAATATTACACAGTCGCGATTCAAGGTTATCATTTTAAAAACTCCTCCTCCTACTTAGATATTACTAATGAAGAATTAATGGCCTCAGGTAAGGGAAAGGTAATCACTACCTCTGCTTTTGAAGTTTTAAAGGAATTTTTCCGCAATAATCAAAATATTAAAAAAGAGGTTGAGGGAAGGATCATCTACATATAATCTTAAATAATTTTTTTTGACTTATTTTTCAATATAAAAGGAAGAACTAAAGAAACAAGCTCTCCTCTTTTAGTCAATTTTCTTATTTCATCAAGCGTCACCCAACGATAATCTGAAATTTCATTAGGATTTTCAGGAGTAAAACTATCTATACTTGGGTCACCTAAATACTCAAAAATTAATCGATGAACTTTATGTCCATCTTTCCAATCATATGATTCATAACTTCCTGGTATAAAATTAAATAGTGATATTTGCTGACTTTTAACATCGTTATGAATAACCTCTTCTTTTAAAGCTCGACGGCATGCCATAAGTAGATTATAATCACTCTCCTCTACTGTTTCACAAACTGTATTCCAAGTACCTGATTTTCTTCCAAATTCTTCATTCCCCTGCTCTTCTTTAACAATTAAGAATTGATTTGTCGGCCGATGAAATATCAAAGTAGCGATTGAGTCTCCTGGTTTAGCTAATCTTAAAGCATCATTAAATTCAAAATAAGGTATAGAACGTCGCTTGATTTTAATAGGTTGAGATTCTTTTGTCATATTTTTTCCTCCGCTGGTATTATCCAGATCAGGTAATAAGGGTCTATATCTCAGCCTTCAATATATGAAAGCACCCCTTGAAAAATTATTTATTAATCATAACATATCCAGTCATTAGTCAGACCAAAGTGAACCTGTTGAATACAGCCAAAAATCATTTTATATTTTGGACATTTACCAAATGAAAATATTTTTTCTTTTTTCAAATCTGCTTTAGTAATACAGATACCAGCCTGACATTGAAAACCAGCAAAACAATCTGAGTTATAGTCTTTAAACGGAAATCGACAAAACTCTTTTGGAAAAATTCCAGCTCTTCCCCAATCACCACCAAGTGCTTCGCATTGATTTTGCGTCTTAATATCGTATAAATCAGTCACTGGCTTTCGCATTACAGTAAAAATAACCTTATCGATTGTTGGAGCTACTACTGAACGTAAAGTTTTAATTGTTATAAAAAGAATAATTCCTATAAAAATAATTTTTAGTATTTTTTTCATTGATGATTATGGTCCTGTTGCTAATCCTTCAATTTTCCATTTACCATCTTCTTTTATTAAACCTAAGAAACGAATATTACTACCGTTTTCATATCCATAATATGGAATAGGCTTGTTAGCTGAACTTTGATCCATGACAACATTAAATGTCACTTTATATTGATGCCTCGCCTCTGTCCAATCATCTTTCATTGACTCCTCAACTGCAATAATTTTTACTGATTTCATAGCAGCAAACTGAACTCCAAAGGCCTGTTTTATCGAATCATCTTTAGTAATAGTTGAAGACATCATCATTACAGCATCGCTTGCTCTACCCTCTTTAATCAACTCAAAAAAATTATTAATAATGTCTTTTTCCTGAGGTAAAGGAACAATATTTTCTCCTGATTTTTTTGTTGGGGTTGATTCTGAACCCTGATTTTCACTATTTTGAATACGATCGGCTACTTGAATAGCAAAATCAACAATCTCAGTCTCAGTAGCAGCTTTAGCTGAGGATCTATCAACTACAATAAATAAATTTGGATTAATTATTAAATATACTCCGTTAATTAAACCATTTTCTTGAGTAGCAATAAAATGTTCCATTTGTATTTTCGGATTAGTCGAAAGAGTTCGACCCATTGATTCACTACCTGTTTTTTGATTAGCAACACTTAAAGCATTCATTCGTAAAGTAAGGAAGCTTGTATCATTTACAAAATATTGACATATATGAGTCGGGCCACTATCTTGTTTTTCTGTTTTTAAAATTGTTTTGCCAGTCGCTTTCTCAACAAATTCTTTTGGAAATTCAGCACAAATATCTTCACCAACAATTATCTCTTTTTCAAGTAAATTATTAAGCGGATTATCAACTTCTTTAGTTTTATCACCTGATTGATTTCGAATAAATAATAAATAACCAACTATAGCAATAATGATTAAAATAGGTATAAATTTTTTCATATGTGCTAATTGTGACAAAATTTTTGTATATTGTCAATTTTAAGCTGGCCGTGGTAATTTTTGAGGGATTTTTTCACGAGGAATATGAAAATCTAAATTTCCACCTCTTGCTTTCACTCGAGCGCCTACGCTACCTTTTTTCTCTTCCCTTACCGGTGTCGGCGGCTCCACTACTTGCCTGAGAGATTGTTCTGCTTCAAGTAATAAACTCAATTGATATCTATTAATAGTTCCTCCTAATAGTCGTCTTTTTGGTTCGAGCTGATCATGTTGTAAGGCTATTTCTTTTGCTGTACTTGTAAAAGTAAAACCACCTATCTTTGGATCACCTCTTTTATAAATAGGCAATCGACCAACTGGCTCTGTTGTTTTCTTTTTTCTTGCTTTATTAACTACATCTTCCATCCCAAGTAAAGGAGCACAATCAAGATCTAATTCTGGTAAAGTCAACTCTAGCTCATCAGGCACATACCTTAATGGTAATGCACCTGGTTGACTAGTAACTGAAGGTCCTCCTGCAACCATTGAAGCTCTTCCATAGCTTATATCAACATGTTTAGTACCTTTTAATACTGGTCCAACATGACGAAGTCTCTCTTGACCTTTAAATTTTACTTGAGGAGTAAATGCTTCTTTAACCATTATCAATATTATACAAATTAATAATTAAACTTTATAATAAAATATTATTTTAGCTTGTAATAAAAGCTTAAATTATGTAAAATTTTTCCTTAATGGAAAGATTTAAAAAAAGAAATACTTTCAAAGACATACATTTATCTCACATCACTCGTGCCCTTCCAATTGCTACTCTAACTATTAGTCAAGCATTAGAAAAGAGTCGAAAACAATTAAGACAATTTACACGAGGAGCTCGATATCAAATATATATTGAAACAAATAGTAGTAATAATCACGAAGAAATAGCACTTAGACAAAGAATAGTCGCGACTGAAAGAGACCTACTTAAAAGAAACCCAACCTATACAACTTTTTCTTCTTATATAAAACTTCGTCCACAGATAGAAGCTAAGGCTCATAGACTCTGGGGAGAAAAAAAACGAAATAAGAAAAAATCTTATGGTAAACCTCAAAGATAAATATATATAAATATAAATATCGACTTAATGTAAAAGCTTTATTAATAAATAATAATTACTCTGGTTTTTCTGCCTTAATAAGATCCCAAGCGTTTTTTAAATCCTGACGAGCTACCTGCAACATTGAACGAGCGCTCTGTAACTCAGATTTATTACCTGGATATCCTGATGGATCAAGGTTAATAACTTTTGTGATAGCACCCTGAGCTTGAGTAATAGCATCAGTAATCTTTGTCAAAGCATCGGGTGATGGATTTTTAGTCTTCATTAGTTCTGCTGTTTCAATAATAGCATCAGCATGGGCAATGATGGTAATTTTTGGCATAAAGACTACAAAAATCCTATAAGAGTCAACAATTGATTTTTTATCTGCGGTTAAAGTAGTAATATCAGTATCTGCGGCAATTTTTGCCCTTAAATTTGTAAGACTGGTGATTTCTGCTTGAACCTGAGAGATTAAAGAATTCTTTTGCTCTTCAGTGATTCTTTTAACTTTATTAATTCTTTCAATAAGCTGATTTAATGCTTCTTTCCTTCTGTCGATCTCTTGATACGCTCTTTCTCTTTTTAACTCTGTTCTTCTTATAACTTTTTCAAGTTGTAAAGCTGCTTTTGTAGGAGCGAGACTGATCTGACGCCTAATAATCTCAAAATCAGCTTTAATTGGCATAACTAATATCAACATAAAGACTGTAACTATCAAAGTCGAAAATAATATTTTTTTCATTTTTATTTTTATAATTTATAATATTTTATTACTCACCCATCACGTCAACTGCCGTATCATTAAAACTATCGTTAACCTTATTTGCATCTAAATCAAGCTCTTTTATTTTTGTATCTATTTCATCATCAGTGACGCTTGATGGTTTTGAAGTAGGAGAAATCTCTGTTTTTTCTTCACTTGTTGAGGTTACGGTAATCTCATTTTTTGTTTCAGACTTTTTCGTCTCAATTTTATTTTGATCAGTAGCTTTTTTATTAGTACTATTAAAAAAAATTATTCCAATTATAAAAGCTGTCACTACCATTAACCCAACAAAGATCTTATTTTTGAACATAGATATAAATTAACTAATAATTATTAAGAAAATTATAAGACTTTTTTAAGTTTTAGCAAGACTATCAATGTCTTTTAATATTTCAGGAGCATGAAGCAAGGGATCAACTTTATTATAAATCTTTACAATCTCACCTTGTGGATCTATTAAATAAGTAATTCTTTTTGTAAAAAATCCGCCTTGAGCTTTATAATCTCTTATTAAATCACCTTTAATATCTGATAAAAGCGGAAAATTCAATTTGTATTTATCTGCAAAATTTTTATGTGATTCTGTCGAATCTTTCGAAACACCTAAAACTATTATTTCTTTTTCTTTGTAAATAGTAAAGGCATCTCGAAATCCACATGCCTCTTTCGTACAACCTGGTGTATCATCTTTAGGATAAAAATATAAAACTATCCATTTTCCTTGGTAATCAACAAAAGAATGAATTTTATTATTTTGATCTGGTAGTGAAAAATTGATTGCTTTCATATTTTATTAGTCATCGGTCGTTGATTGTTCAAGACGGGAAGCAATACCATTTTTGACAGCTCCCTCCACTAATTTATAAATATCATTTTTATTAGAAAATTTCTTTAATGTATTCTCTGCTTCTTCATATATTGGCATCATTTCTTTTATTTTAATTTCATCATATAAATATCTTTTTACTGAGAAAATATTTTTTCTTTCTTTTTCCATATATAAATAGTTTTTTTCAAGAAGACTATCTTTTGATATTCTGACAATCTGTCCCCACGGTGATGTCTCGTCGTCGTCTAATAGATAATAAATAGCCTTTCTTACCTCAGTTTCATTTTTAAAATTATCAAATAATTTTTTTTCAATACCAGTAATGTCTGATCCTGCTTCTTTTAATTGTTTTCCAAAAATATCCTTACCATTAAAGAAAAATAATTTTTTTACATCCTTTATAGATAAAGATATCAATCCTTTTTCAATTAAATTAACTAAGGCCGCAATCACCATTTTATGGGAAAGCGGTTTTACTGCTATTTTTTCGTTTGTTGGATGAATATCATAATTAAATATTTTCGAACGCTCAGATATTGCCTTATCTGCAAATAAATATATTAATTCTGAATAAGTAAGATTGTTTTTAATCATATTAATATTTTAAAACAATTTTTCCTGAAAATATTTACTATTTAGTTTTTTTAAAGAAAGATTCTCTATCTGTCTTATTCTTTCATAAGATACTTTATATTTTCGTCCTATTGATTTGAGTTTTTTTCGCTTTAATCGAAGAGCCAAAATATCCGCCTCTTTAGGTTTCAACCTAATATTTTTTTTGACAAAGTCTATGAAATATGAAAGCGTCCGATTAGACATATCTAACGATATTATACAACAATCTGTTGCCCAGCCTCGATTTGAACGAGGATAAATAGATTCAGAGTCTATTGTCCTACCGTTAGACGACCGGGCATTGATATATTTTACCAAATCAATTTAAGAAGACTAAAGGTTCAGACAAAATGTGTTCGACAATCTTCGCACATTTGAGGAGTTTTACTCCAGTCTCCTTTTCTCAAGGCTTTTCTAGTATTTTTATTTTCTTTTTTATCCCAGATTTCCCAAAAATTCTCATCGTTTAAGTTGCCTGTTGGATTTTGAATATAGGCATCATGTGCACACATTGTCATTTTTCCATCTGTTGAAATAAAAGTGCAGTATGTGTTTGAAATACATCGTTTTAATGGTCTTATTGCCTGATCCATAGGAATTCCATCAACCGTCCCTGCTCGATTCGAAAAAAATCTTATTGGTTGACCAAGAACTAAAATCTTTTTAAATTTTTCTATTTTTAATAATTCCAATATGTGTTCTGGTTGAGGATCGTCTTTATCATGTGGGGTAACATAAACATTATCTAATCCAGCATCTACCCATCCATTTAATATTTCTTCAGTTAAAAGATCACCATTAGAGAATAATCCTACTCTTGCCTCAGGTAATTTGTCTTTAGCAATCTTAATTCTTTGAGCCATTTGCTTATCTAAAACTGGCTCTCCAAAAGCAACAAGAAATAAGTTTCCATTATAGCCTATTCCATTCTTAGTACGAGGAGCAGCTGCTAAATCGTCTATTATTTTACTATAAAGTTTCATATCCATAGAAGCATGATCCCTTGTTTCTCTAAATCTTTTTTTTCCAACAGGGCAATAACCACAACTTCTATTACATAAAGAAATTGTTTCAATACCGACCCCTTGAGGCATATCGCCACGACCATAGGAAAGATACGAGCTTATTTCATGTAAACCCCACTTAGCTATAGGTAATAAACTATCCGGTAGTTTATATAATAAACCTACTAAAGATTGTTCGTGCCTTAACTTTGAATATAATCTTGAAGCTTCAACACTTAATCTACTCATAAGCGCCTATTTTAACACATACTATAAGATAGCACAATTAATACTTTATTAAATAGTTTATCTTAGCTTTTGTTTTGAGATCTCCAAGATAAGTTTGAATGTTTTCTTGAACTTTTTGTTGTTCTAATAGATTTTTAATCTCTGTGCGTGTTGGCTCTTCTTCCATCTCAGCGGTTGATGACTCTCTTAAGGTTACAAGATAATCATCAATCTCTTTTTCTGTGACAGACATTTTTTCTCCAGCTAGTTTAGTGACCATAAGTTGAATTTTTATCTCTGAATTTAAATCATCTTTTGTCATGCCTTGTTGAGCTAATAAAGCATCTATACTCATACCTTGAGCAGTGACACTTGTTTCAATCTTTTTTATTTCAGCATCAACATCTTTTTGAGTAACTATTATTTTATTCTTTTTTGCTTCTTGATTAATAAGCGCTTTTAAAATAAGAACGTCTAATGATTTTGCACCATATTGTTTTTCGAGATCTTTAATAACAGAACATCTAAAAATTGGTCTACCGTTTACTAAAGCAACGACAGTAAGACGAACCAATCCATATAACAAACTTACCGCTAAGACAATAGCACCAACTGTGATTAATAGTTTTTTTGGTGTTTTAACTAATAATTTTTTAGGAGAAGTTTTTGAAACAATCTTTTTAATTTTTTTCATAACTATATCTTATATAAAATTATTAATAAATCAAGGTATTGCAAATTTTAGAGCAACTTTTTTTACCTCGTTTTTAATTATCTTAAGATCTTTATTATTTACTATTTCTTTTTGAAAATTAGCTAGATATTCTTTTCTCGCTTCTCTTTTTTTAGGCATTTGGTATTTTTTTATTATTTTTAAAACTTGTAATATTTTTTTTCCAATAAAGATCATTTCTTTTTCTTTCATACCCCTTGTCGTTGAGGCAGCTGTCCCTAGTCTTATACCTGAAGGATAAAACGGCGACATTAGCTCATCTGGAACAGTATTTTTATTTAAAGTAAGACCAGCTAAATCTAAGGCTTTTTGGGCAAATACACCTCCGCCTGGTCCTAAAACTGAAGTTAAATTAACCAGTAATAGATGATTTTCACTTCCTCCACCAACTAAATTTAATCCACCCTCTATTAATGTTTTTGATAACTGTTTTGAATTTGCAATAATCTGTTTTGCATATTTTTTAAAAGAAGGTTGAGACGCCTCAAAAAGCGCAACAGCAATTGCTCCTGTCTGATTGTCATGAGGACCACCTTGGAGTCCTGGAAATACAGCCTTATTTATTTTATCTCCTAAATCTGGATCTTTTTTTAAACCTTTACTTGTAACCATTATTATTGCTCCTCTTGGACCCCGTAAAGTTTTATGTGTAGTAGTTGTCACTATGTGAACAAAAGGAACTGGTGTTGGATGAACACCTCCTGCGATAAGTCCAGCAACATGAGCTATGTCGGCTGCTAAATAGGCATCTACTTCATCAGCAATCTCTGCAAACTTTTTATAATTAAATTTTAAAGGATAGGCAGTTGCCCCAACCCAAATTAATTTTGGTTTAAATTGCAAAGCTAGTTTTCTTATTTCAACATAATCAAAAAGGTCTTCGTTTTTATAAACGTTGTTTTTTTTCAAACTATATTGAATAGATTTATAAAATATTCCCGTTGTCGAAACAATATGTCCATGAGTTAAATGGCCTCCAGCAATAAGCGCTTGACCCATGATAGTATCTCCTGGCTTACAAGTAGCTAAATAAACAGCTAGATTGGCTGGTGATCCTGAATAAGGCTGGACATTAGCATAGGGCACATTAAAAAGTTTTTTTACCCTTTCTTGAGTAAGTATTTCAAGATCGTCAACGTTTTCATTTCCACCATAATATCTTTTTTTAGGATAACCTTCTGAATATTTATTTACATAATATGAGGAAAGGACACTACGTACCTCACTTGAGGCATAATTTTCCGAAGGAATTAGTTCAATTCCCTCTTTTTGTCTCTTTATTTCTTTATTAATTAACTGCTTTACGATTTTATCTTTCATAGCTTCGTAAAAAAGAATAACTAATGGAAACGAGTTTTTCAAGTCAATCTTTGGTGATATAATAAAGACATTATGACTTTATTCTTAATTATTGCTAACATTCTATGCTTTGGATCATTTCTTTTAAGGTTTAGTACAATGCCACCGCAAATACCTTTATTTTATACAAGACTTACAGGTGAAGAACAGTTAGTTGATACTTGGGTAATTTTTATCTTACCAATTATGATGAATTTACTTTATATAATTAATAATCGAATTCAAAAAAAATATTTTAACGATAATGATTTTATAAAACGAATTTTTTATTCATTAAATCTTTTTATTACCTTTGTTCTTTCTTTTATTTTTATAAAAGTTATTTTTTTAGTTACTTAAATGAATAATCTACTAGTCTTTTTATTCAGTTTTATTTTCTCATTTTTATTAACCATTCCAACTATTTATTTGGCAAAAAGGTTAAAACTTGTCACTGATATTAAAAAAAGATACCATCCAGCCCACACTCATCAAGGTATAATTCCAAGAGCAGGAGGCGTGCCAATATTTATTGCTATTGTCCTTTCAACATTGTTATTCATACCAATAAATAAAATTGTAATTGGTATTTTAGTTGCAAGTTTTTTTTTAGTCTTGATTGGTGTTCTTGATGATTACAGTGATATTTCTCCTTATTTAAGATTTGTTGCTAATATTGTTATTTCAGCAATCGTCATTGGTTTTGGTTTGGGTATTCCTTTCATATCTAACCCTTTGGGAGGAGTAATTCGACTTGATACATGGCAGATTCCGATTGTTTTTATCGGCGCTCATACGATCTGGGTTTTTGCGGATTTACTAGCGATTATTTGGCTTACATGGACGACTAATATGATTAATTGGAGTAAAGGAGTTGATGGACAGCTTCCTGGTTTTGTCGGAATTGCTTGTATATTCTTAGGTTTAATATCACAAAGATTTACAGCCCATGATATATCGACATCGACTGTTACCCTTCTATCTTTCGTTGTTGCTGGTGCTTATTTAGGTTTTTTACCTTTTAATTTTTATCCCCAAAAAATAATGCCAGGATATGGGGGTGGAGGCTTAGCTGGATTTTTACTCGGAGTCCTTGCAATTCTTTCTTTTGGAAAAGTTGGTACGGCTATCTTAATATTGTCAATTCCTATGCTTGACGCTATCTATACAATGTTTCGTCGTATAAAAAAGTTAAAATCTCCTTTTAAGGCAGACTGGGGACACCTCCATCATCGTCTTCTTGAAATTGGTTGGGGAAAACGTAGAATTGCTATTTTTTATTGGTTTATCACCTTAATTCTTGGCTTGTCAAGTTTATTTTTAAAAGGAATCGAAAAGATTATTGCCTTTGCTACAATTGCTCTTCTACTTTTATTTTTCATGATCTTAATTGATAAGATGAAAAAAAGAATATGAAATATTTTATTAAAACCTTTGGCTGTGTTCAAAACCATGCTGATTCAGAAAGAATCACTACCTATTTAAAACAAAAAGGTATGAAAAAAGCTGTAAACATTGAATCAGCTGACTATATCGTCATTAATACATGTATGATCCGTGAATCAGCAGAAAATCGTGTTTATGGACTGATTAATAATCTTAAAAAAATGAAAATTAAAAATAGAAAATTAAAAATAGTTGTCACTGGTTGTATGACCGGTATGGCTGTTAAAGATAAAACTGGAAAATTTATGAAACTTTTAAAAAAAAGAATTCCCGAGGTCGATGAATTTTTACCGATTGAAGAAATAGGATTTGATACGATTCCAAACCGCGCTGATAAAATCACAGGTTATGTACCAATATCAAATGGCTGTAATAATTTCTGTACTTATTGTGTTGTCCCCTATACACGAGGTCGAGAAATTAGTCGACCTTTTGAAGAAATTATTAATGAATGTATAGATCTTAAAAAAAAGGGTTATAAAAACATTACCTTACTTGGGCAAAATGTAAACTCATATGGAAGTGATTTAATTAACGACAAGGAAAATGTGGTAGATGTCGCGAGTGAGGAGTATCTTCGAGAAGCGGATTGCGACAAGCGTCGCAGAGCCTCGCAGAAGAGAAGTGGTCACGAGCGACAGAATCTACCACAACTAAAACCAATTTACGTTAAACATCTTGGTCGCTATCGTATCCCGACTCTTTTTCCTCATCTTTTGGAAGCTGTTGCAAAACTTGGTTTTGAAAAAGTAGATTTTACCTCAAGTAACCCCTGGGATTTTAGCGATGAACTTATTGATATTATTGCGAAAAATAAAAATATTTCGCGAACAGTACATCTCCCAGTCCAATCAGGTGATGATAATGTTTTAAAAAGAATGAACAGATGGTACACAGCAAAAGAATATTTATTATTAATATCAAAACTTAAATTTAAAATTCCAAATTTAAAAATTACTACAGATATTATTGTTGGATTTTGTGGAGAGACAGATAGTGAATTCGAAAATACTGTAAAACTCTCTAAAAAGATAGCTTTTGATTGGGCTTATGTATCTGTCTATTCGCAAAGACCTTTAGCAGCTGCATCAAAAATATTAAAGGACGATGTTCCTCATACTTTAAAAGATAAGCGTTGGAAAATACTTGATGACCTAATTAATAAACCTCATCTAAAATTTAAACAATAATCCTTTTTATTGTTGAATTAAGATGAATTAATATTTCATAAGAAGTTGTATTGCATATTTCTGCAGTTTTTTCTATTGAATTATAATCCTCAGCGTTATTTGAAAATATTATTACTTCCTGATTAATAGATAAATCTTTCACATCACTAATATCTACTACTGTAATATTCATATTTATCTTACCTACGATCGTACAAACGAAGTTATTAATTAGCACTACCCCTTTGTTTGAAAGTCTTATGTCTACACCGTCATTATAACCAATTGGTAATATGGCAATTTTTCCGTCTTTTTTTGCTTGATAGGTGAAATCATAACCAATTTTTTCTCCTTTTTTGATATTTTTTATTTGAACTATAGAGGTTTTAAGCGTTAAAACCCGGTCATATAGGGTAAGACCTATTCTTGCTACGTTAGTAAAATTCTTTAAATGTAAATCTTTATTTGAGAATCCTTCTGAGTTACCTAAGTGAATCCATTTAGGATCAATAGAATATTTTTTTAATAATTCTATGCTCTTTTTAAAATTAACAATTTGATTCTTTGTCTCTTTTGTATTCTGGCTACCCTGTCCTAGATGAGACATTACCCCTACGATATTTCTTTTTTCGTAAACAGTTAATTCTTTTAGGAAAAACTCAAGCTCATCAACTCTTATGCCTTCTCTGTTCATACCAGTGTCTATAAAAAGATGAAATTTTGCTTGAAGTTGATTTTTTAATATTTTTCGAAATTGCAAAAGATCAAAAACTGAATAAGAAAAAGGTAATTTTTTAATAGACAGATTTTCAGGATTTACATAACCAGTAATTAGTATTTGAGTATTTATCTTATTCTTTAATAATCTATATGCTTCGTAAAGACTGTCAACACAAAAAAATGGTGGGTTTAACTTATCTAATATTGACGCTACCTCAATAATACCATGACCATAAGCATTGCTTTTTAAAACCGGAGCAATTTTTAATGATTTATTTAAAGAAAAAAGATGATAATAATTATCAATTAATCTTTTTTTATTTATTTCGATGGTATTTAAGGGGTTATAAGTTTTTTTAAAAAAATTTCTTATGTCGTTAAATAACATGAATATATTATATAATTTTAGTTATGAAACTATTGGTTACAGGTGGCGCTGGTTTTATTGGCTCAAATTTTATTCTTTACTGGCTTAAAAAATATTCTGAAGATAAAATCGTTAACTTAGATAAACTTACCTATGCTGGTAATCTCGAAAACCTTAAGTCAATTGAAAAAAACCCAAACTACGTTTTTATCCAAAATGATATTTGTAATCCAGAAATTGTTAACTCATTAATATTAAAATACGAAATTGATACTATTGTTCATTTTGCCGCAGAAAGTCACGTTGATCGCTCAATAAAAGACCCTGCGCCATTTATTAAAACAAATATTGAAGGTACATATGTATTACTCGAAGCTGCTTTAAAAAATAAAGTCAAAAGATTTCATCATATATCAACTGATGAGGTTTTTGGCGCTTTAACTCTTGATTCTAAAGAAAAATTTAACGATAAAACACCTTATGATCCCCGTAGTCCCTACTCGGCCTCAAAAGCAGCCTCAGATCATCTAGTTATGGCATATCATACTACATATAACCTCCCTATTACCATATCAAACTGTTCTAATAATTTTGGACCCTATCAATTCCCAGAAAAACTTATTCCCCTTGCAATTACTAATATTCTTGAAGGTAAAAAAGTACCTGTCTATGGTGATGGTTTATATGTCCGTGACTGGCTTTATGTCGAAGATCACTGCCGGGCTATAGATCTTATTATTCAAAAAGGTACAATTGGCAAAACATATCTCGTTGGCGGACTAACTGAAGATATTCCTAATATTGAGATTATCAAAAAAATTCTCAAGCTTATGAATAAAGAGGAATCTTTCATTGAATATGTCAAAGATAGACCGGGTCATGATCGTCGATACGCAATTGATTGGTCGACAATAAAACAAGAGCTTGGATGGACTCCAGAATATAATTTTGACGACTACTTAAAAAAAACTGTTGACTGGTATACACAAAACCAAGACTGGTGGAAAAAAATTAAATAATAATATGCTTAAAATTGCTCTTACGGGTGCTGATGGTTTGGTTGGCTCACGAATTATTGATCTTCTTAAGGGTGACTTTGAATTTATTTCCCTACCTCAATCAAAAAT
>Ga0172371_10008300_pt1 | contig 14578 bp, 21 predicted proteins | sample Lak12m_FD_114543 | JGI IMG/M metagenome (GOLD analysis project Ga0172371, IMG submission 114543) | Freshwater microbial communities from Kabuno Bay, South-Kivu, Congo - kab_022012_12m | ecosystem: Environmental > Aquatic > Freshwater > Lake | place: Democratic Republic of the Congo: South-Kivu... | reverse complement strand
AGTTTCATCTTTCCTTTTATATAAATATAAAAAAATTTAGAAATTCATATTTCTAATAAAGATAAATAGTTAATGATTTTTAGAGGATTTTGATGATGTTGTGGTAGATGAAATATTTGTTATTCATATCTGATTTTTATGTTAATTTAATTACTATTAATTAGTTTTTATATTTATATATTATATTTTGAAATGATCCAGCATTTCCATTAAAATTTCTTCAAATGTTTCCCATAATTCTTTCTTCTCTTTATTCCTATCTTTTATCAAATCTATTGCTTCTTGTAAATTTGAAAATTCTTCAGCATAAATAGCAGCAAGTTTTTTTAGTTGTATCTGTAATATACCACTTACTCAGAAGAACCACTTGTATTTTATCATTTTCTAAAACTACATTTATATCTCTATCATCAAATCTTAATTCAAAATGAATACCCTTATCAATAGATGGTCCTACCCACAACTTGTCTACTATATCATTTTCAAGGAATAAATTGGTTAATTGAATTGCTTTTTCAATTTCAAATTTAGAAATAGATGAAGATCCATAACCATCCCAGTTATCTTGTAATTCACCTATTTCTTTAAGACTTACTAAAATTTTTTTTTCGATATCTTTATACTTTTTATTCATATTCTCTAAATTTTACCTTGGATAAATTCACTCATCATCTGAGGAGTATTTGTATCAAAACCTACTACATCTAGCATATAAGGATCAGAAGGATCAGCAATTGTAAATCCTGTTGCTACCATTCCCACAGAAATCATTTTAGCATCTGGAATATTCATTTCTTTACGATATTTTTGCATGGCTTGGAAAGGATGAATATTTCCAGTATTGAATTCATTATCGGTATAAAATATAAAAACATCATAAGATTTTTTATTTTTAAGTGATTCGGTAACAGGTAAAGAACAATTGGTAGAATAAGCTCCAATAGTTCGAATATAAGAAACTACATCATCTAATCTTCTTCTTGGAGAAATATCAAGTACTTTTAAAGTATCAGAAAATCCTACAACATCACAATTTTTTTCTACAGCCATGGTTACCAAAGCCATACAAGCCGATGCTTCTCTTGCTGTCATTCCTGCCAATTTTCCAATTTTACTTTCCGACCAATCCATGGAACCAGAAACATCTAAAGAAATAAGAATTCTTTTGTTGGTAGGTTCAATAGCCCCAAAACTTAAGTAGAATGCTTTATCAAGAATATCACTTACCTTATGATTTACTTCCCATTCTCCTGAACCTTTAGAACCATGCCCAGAAGTATAAATATGCATAGCAGTTAAAATTTGAATAGGATGAATTCTGGCTTTCTTTAAAGTATCTTGATTAAGAAGAACACTTTTAATATGATCAATGTTTTCATTTGTCATAACATTCCATTTAGAAAAATTACCTAAGTTACGAATCAAAGCTGTAACTCCTACGGAATGTAAAAGATTTGAAGCAACTTCAGGATGGGAAAAAAGATTGTTTGGAACCATTTCCATTGGAAGTCTAAATTTCTTAATTGCTTCAACAACTGTAGTAGGATTGGTTTCCATTTTCAATGAATCAACAACATTGATAAGTTCATTTTCAAAAGGTTTATCATTAACAAGCCAATTAAAAACTTTATTCATTTGTTCATTTGTGGTTTTAGGATGGGTTAAACGAATCAAATCTTTATGTGACCACCCATCTCTTTGCTGATATTTAAGAAGTTGGAAAACAAGTTTATCAATGTCTTTGTTTAAGTACCAATTTGCGATACCTTTACGAAGCAATTTTCCCCATCCTCTAAATTGTGAAACAAACTGAGCAAAATGAAATAAATGGGTTCCAATTCTTGCTACTTTATCAAGATTTGTAATTGCATATTTTCGAGTTTCTAAATCACCTAAAGAAACACAAAGTGCTAATGTAAATAAAGCAGGATCATTATCAGAAGATCTACCAGCATCTGAAATAGCAATTACGGTGTCTACTACTCTTTTACCATCTATACCAATTAATTTGATAACTGTTTCACAATTATCTCTTGTCAATTTCTTTTCACCAACATAGTAAGTTCCACCTTCTGTTCCTAAAACAAGAAATCTTTCAAGTTTCTTCCAATTATTAATTTGAAAAACATATCCATCAGTATTATTTAGAACTTGATTTTTTCCTATAACTGGTTCATTGGCGGAAGTTTGCTTGTTGTTAATTGTTTGATAAGTTTTTAATGCCATTTCGACCTCATGTTTTAAAAGAGATTATTTGAAAATTTAAAAACAAAGGATGAAAATTTGTTCTGGTTTTTAGCGCTCTACCAGTTGAGCTACAATAGCCGAAACTACTGGTGGGCTTCGATCCCACAACCTCTCTTTTTTAAGAAGATAAACCAAAACCGCCGACCCTTTGTTTTTTAAGTTTTACAAAGATAAAGGATAAAAATTTGTCTTTGGAAATTATTCTTCTGCTCTACCAATTGAGCTACTCTGTCTTAAAAAGTGACAGAGGATAGATTTGAACTACCAATATGAAGATCCACAAGATAACCAAAAACGCCAACCCTTTATCTGTTTTTTTTAATTTTGGTGGATAAAGAAAAATTGAACTGGACTTTTACCTTAACAAGATAACCCAATTCATCCGACCTAACCAAATTTCTTTAGAAAGAACAAAGATTGGATAAAATATCGATCTGGATTTTATCACCTTAAGATAACCCAAATCTCCGACCCAATCTTTTGAACCCTTGATAGAAGTTGAACCCCCATTTACAATTCCATTACGATTAGTTGGTTCAAAGCCAACCTTAATTACAAAAGTTAAATTTCTTTATATATCATAATTTAATAAACTTTTTCCAAATTTCCAAATTTTTCTTAATTTGCAGGGCTGGTAGGATTCGAACCTACGAATATAGAGTCCAAAGCTCTATGGCTTAGACCAAACTTGCCAACAGCCCTTTCTAAATATAAAATGAATGCTCCGCTGTTATCTTTTTCTTTCTCCTGAAAAATTTAATTATCCTTTCAATTATTTTTAGAATTTCGATAAAAGGAATTCCGATTAAGACAATCAAAACAATTAACCCAAATAGTAAAAACAAAAGAAACGTTTTAGATAATTCCATAAATTTTCCTTATTTTAAATTGAGCGACTGGTGGGAATCGAACCCACATACCCAATTTGGAAGAATGAGTTCCTAAGCCATTAGAATACAGTCGCTTTTATTTTGATAAAAATTTAAAAAGAAAATATAAACCGAAACATCCTGTAATCATAAAAACACAAAGTGTTATACATTCGTATAAAGTTATTATTTGATTCCCCTTTTTAAAATTTAACTTAATCCATTTAACTAAGATTTATGTTAGTTGGTATTTGTGTTACACATATACCCCACAAAATTACATTTCCATTCTTATCTTTATATAGAACTCCAAAATGAAAAAATGGATTACAACCATAAATTTCTAACATATCTTTTGTTATACTCGTCTTTAAAATTCCTCCTTTCTAAAGTTCTTTTAGATACCACTTCATAAAAGAAACAAGTCCTTTTAAAATCAGTAAAACCGCCACTAAAACACAGATAACAATTATCATATCGTAAATGTTTGTTCCCATTTTTATCCTTTTATCAACTTAATCCGTTTAAAAAACAAATTTGTAAATCTGCTTGATAATTTTCAAATTCATTTTCTACTTCTTCATCTTCTTGTCTTTGATCTTCTTGATATCTTTGTTCTGTTTGTTCCATCCATTGTCTATAATATCTATCATATCCGTAATCTATATCACCATAGCACATTGAGCAAATAGATTGATCATCTGGTATGTGTATTCCACAACTATGACAATTTGTCATAAGTTTTCCTTTTTATTTTTGACATTTTTATTCCTTCTTTTTGATTTGTGCCACTGATGGGTAACGATCCCATTCACCTGGATTTTCAATCCAGAGCTCTTCCATTTGAGCTACAGTGGCTAAAAATATCTCAATTTTTTAACCTGGAATTGAGAAACCAGAGGGAGGTTGACCTCCTTCCCGCCACTTATTTTTTGATTGGAAATAAGAAACCATATTTTATTTGTGCCAGAGGAGGGATTTGAACCCTCACAGACATAAAGTCCAATGGATTTTAAGTCCATCTTGGCTACCTAATTACAACACTCTGGCATATTTACAAATCATTTCTTTTTATCCAATCTATACAATTATGTTTATCTTCCGAAATTTCTTTGATTTCATTATCTACATATTCTCTAATGAATAATTCCCCCACAATTATCACAAACAAGAACACTTACTTCAAATTCTTCATCTGAAGAGTAACTGTATTTTCTTATTACATTTAAACTAACTTTTCCATTTCCTTCAATTTTTAGTTTTGCTTCCATTTTTATAACTCCTTGTTTTTACTATTTATAGTACCCCTGGCAGAAATCGAATCTGCATACCTGGTTTAGAAGACCAGTTTCTTATCCATTAGAAAACAGGGGCATATGTAAAAATTATCATTTAATTACTTTCATACCTCCAATTTTATCTATACTTACAGGTTCCCATAGATACCAGCCTAAACAAATTACAGGAATAAATACTGTTTCTACACCTATGATTGACCAGACGACATTGCCTATAACAACTTCATACTCTATTCCTTTTACTTTATCATCCATGTTAAAAAGTCCATAAGGTCTTACTAACAAATGATCTATTTGGGTATATGCAGTAGTATCTTCAGGAGTTTGAACTTTAACATTTTCAAAAGATTTGCTATTAGCACATCCTAAAGTTATCATTACTATAAAGCTAAATAGGATAATGCTTACTACAATTTTCTTAAACATTTTATCTCCATTTTTTAAGATTTGGAAAAATTTATAAATACTTGTTTTTATTGTGTCTCCAACAGGATTTGAACCTGTGATGGCTAAAAGCCGCTACATTAAAAGTGTAGTGATCTACCAACTGATCGATGGAGACATATAAATTATTTAAAAATAAAGATAGTATAGCTTCTACACAAACAATATGCTCCACTATAGCTATAGGCTGCCAGATTGTTTCTCCCCTTGGTCATTGTACCAAATTCGGAAACTGTTCCTATTTTACATCCACCTACTTTATTTGTTTTTTAAAAGAACAATTTCTACAATTCGTCCTTACCAGGACCTTCACCAAAAAAATTAACTTGTGGTTCCATTTTCTTCTTTCTTTTTTAATTTTTAATTTTTAATTTTTTTTCTTACATATAAATATAATAAGAAAAAATATAAAATCCAAATTTATCTGTTTAAATTTTTAAAAAAATTTACTTTGTACCAGAGGTGGGAGTTGAACCCACACACCTTTAAGGCACTAGATTCTAAGTCTAGCATGTCTTCCATTTTCATCACTCTGGCTTATAAAAATTTATATTTTTATTGGTCCTCCCACGGCGACTTGAACACCGATTTCAAGCTTGAAGGGCTTGCGAACTTAACCAGTTATTCGATGGGAGGGTTTAAAAGAACATCTACTTTTTCTTTATATATAAATATAATAAGAAAAAAGAATAAATCCAAATTATTTATCAATTATTCTTAAGAAATTTTGAATAGAATGTAAAATCTAACAGCAAATCTTTAAAAATTGAAATATCTGATTCCAAACCAAGAAAACGGTGTTTAATTAAAGCAACATTCCAAAAATCTTGATGCTTTGTATCTTTTTCATTCAATCCAAATTCCTTAAAAAGAAATATTTTAAATTCTTGTAGCGTCATAACTTATGATTCCATTTTAATTCTTTTTATAATTATTTATTTTTATTAAATTTGGAGCCAGCAGAAGTAATCGAAACTTCATCAGAGGTTTACAAAACCCCTGCTCTACCATTGAGCTATGCTGGCTTATTTATTTTTCGAAATATATCATTTCTTTTTATTTTGAAATTTCCAATTTCGCTTTTATAGAAAGTAACATCGTTTCTTCCTCTTTTAGAAACTACCCATTTTTACTTCCTCTTTAAATTTATAACTCTTTATTTTTTATTAAGCTCCAGTGATAGGACTTGAACCTACATCTGGGTGGTTAACAGCCACCTGCTCAGCCTTTGAGCTACACTGGATTAAAACTATTCAATGAGGGTGGTTATCGGGAATCGAACCCGAACTCTAAGGAGCCACAATCCCTCGTTTTAACCATTTAAACTATAACCACCGGAAATCTACTCTTTTATAATTTCTAAATTACCATTTTCTTCCAAAACAACTTTAGGAATTTCTCTTTCTTTTTTCAAAGATTCATTGTTTTTTAAGTAATTTGAAATTGTTTTTTCCATCGCTAAAACATTATCATTTGCTCCCACTAAATCTTCTCTATTTTTAAATCCACTTGCTTCTAAAATTTTTTGAGGAACATTTTCCAAATCTTTCCAAGGAACTTTTAATTTAGAAATAGTTTGATGGGTAACAGGAAATATAAACCCACCTTTATTTTTTTCTACTTTACTTAAGCAACACTTTTTATACTTTTTTCCACTCTCACAAAAACAAAGATCATTTCGACCTAATTTTTCCATTTTTCCTCCTTAAATTTTTATTTATACTCCCATTGGGGCTTGATTATCTAAAATATCCGCCAGCCATTGTTTATAATTTCCTGTAAGAGTTTCATATGTACTTTTTACTTTGCTTAAGATGTCTTTTATTCCTTCTAATGACACATTATCAATAGTTTCATTATCTTTAAACAATTGCCAGTAAATTTTTTCTTCTTCTGATGATAAATTGCTTTGTAAAATTCCCGAACTATCAATTAACTCTAACCAGAAATCATCGGTTTCATTTTTTTTAAATGATACTGTATTTACAAATTCTTCATCATTACTATGGAAAGTGGGTTCTGAATTATCTTGTAATGAATGAGGTATTTGACGAATTTCTATATCTTCTATTTCATATGGTTCTATATTTTTTGTCCATCTTTTAATACAATGAGAATCTATAGGATATTTTAGATATTCATTGAAATGTTCATCATATCCGAATTTACTAAAAATTTCTGATAAAAAGCCATAATCTTGATATACATTTTTCAATTTTTTAATTTTTTAATTCCTCTTTTTAAAATTTTTATATTCTTTTTTGTTTTTTCTATTTGTCTTAAAAATCTAAATTTGGATTTTTTCTATCTATCAAATAAAGTTTCATAAACTATCATTTCTACTTCAGATAATTTACCTACAGATTTGTTGTATAAGTGTTCTAATTCTTCTTTTGTATAACAAGCTTGTAATTCTCGTAAATTTTTTACAATTCTATCTTGCTCTCTCTTATCAAAATATTTCCAAACTTTAGTAGTTAAAATACAAAACCCAGCCAAGAAAATTTTTGTGGATTTATTTTCATCTTTTGTGAAAATACTAAAAGAATAGGAAAATAAAAAGTTACCAAATCTGAAAAGATGTGCACCATACATCTTTGGATTTTTTCTTTTGCAATCCCAGGTTATTGCAAGATTAAATCCTTTTCTACAAACTTCAAATGGATAATCTAAAAAGACATCTTGCTTTACTGACCAAAATTCTATCATTTTATAACCTTTTAATTTTTATATAAAAACGAAGTTAAATTTTTATGAAATCAATTTTACTTTTAGTATGTTTTAAATTATTTTTATTTCTTATATATAAATATAATAAGAAAAAAGGAAAAATCCAAATTATTTTTTTAACTATTTTCTATATAAAATATCAAGCAATCTTTTTTTCCTTTGTTATCATTAGTACCGATACGTATTTCCGGTGTTTCGATAGAAAATTCGTTTACTGAACATACATTGTAAAAAGTAGAATTAAAAATAATTTCCATTTCATCGGGATACTTAGATAAAATGTCTTTTAGTTTTTTAATTGTCATTTTCTCTTCCTTTTTGTAACTATTTGTTTTTATTAAAGTGAGCCACTGATGGGATTTGAACCCATAACTTCATCTATACCACAGATGCTGTCTCCCATTGACATACAGTGGCGTATATCATTTGTAGCAGAGAAGGGAATCGAACCCTTAAATTTTAGTTTTTGAAACTAATGCCTATTCCAAATTCGGCTACTCTGCCTTCTTTTAAAAATTTAAATTTTCCATTCTATTTTCTATAAAATCCACATTTACTTGAAAATGTGCTGCTAATCTCATCTTATCATTTTTAAACTCTGTCATTTTCTCTTTAAAAAGTTCTAAAGGTGTTAAAAATGCTTCTGCAAACCAATTTGCTTCCCATCTTATTCTTTCCTCATTATCATTGTGAAAAATTGTTGGAATTTCACCAAATTCAGAATGGAGAATGTAATTACCCAAATACTTTGTTAGATTAAATCTATCATGATATGGTCCAGCCCATCTTGCAAGATAAATTTGGAAATCTTTGTTTTCATTTACAATTAGTGGTTGTTCAAAATATCTATCCCAATCATCTGTATAATTTATCTTTCCTCCTAATTTTTCAATTACATTTTTTACATCATACCAATCTGACTCTAATCCATACTTAAAATCTACTTTATTTGCTACTTTTTTAGCAATTTCTGCAATTGCTTTCTTTGTTAAATTGGTAGGTTTAGGAATTTGATAAGTTATATTTGCCTTTAACATTTTTCTCCTTTATTTACTACAAACTTCTATTCTAAATTTAGTTAAAGTAGAAGTATCATCTTGTATAATTTCTATGTTATTTGCCAAAGTTTCTATTTTGATAAAATCTAAAAATTTTGTAATACTTTCTTTTATATTATCATTACAGTTTACAGTGATATTTACTCTATCTACTATATCTTCCCATTTTTACAATTTCCATTACCCAGTGCATAAGAATTTCTATTTTTTCATTCCTTAAAGGATTTCCATACAAACATAGATTTTTCAATTCTTCTCTGGTCAATTTTTCTTTGTTCAATTTTTCTCCTTTGTTTTAACATTGGTGAGCAAGGTAGGATTTGAACCTACGTAGACCGAAGTCAATGGATTTACAGTCCATCCCAATTTCCACTCTGGCACTTGCTCTTTAAGAAAAAAATTAAAAACCCATCTAAAAAATTTCTTTAAATGGGCTTCTTTTGTAAGTCTTATAGGTAATCTTTTAAGATTCCCATTACATCTTCCTTCTTTGGAAGTCCATATAAATCGTAAAGTGTTGTTTCATTGTGATAGAACATAAGTCTTGGAATACCTTGGGTGCCTAAACGCTTTGATAATTCTGGGTATTTTTCTACATCCACTACACCAATGTTTATTCTACCGGCAAGAGCTTTATCTAAATCAATAATAACATTATATGCTTTTTTACAAGTATGACTTTGCATAGATTTAAAAAATATCAGAATTTTGTTATCCTTTTTAAGACTAAAATTATTATCTAACTCGTAAATCATTTTTCCCCCAAGTTATTTTTATTGATTAATTGTAAAATTGCTGGATGTAAAAATTGTTTAGCTTCTTTGGTTGTTACCCATTGAAATTTTACTACTTCTGGTACCTGTTTTCCATTCATTTCAAAAAATGAATTACATTTCAATTTTTCTGGTAAACTATCTATTCTTGCTACAAATAAGTGGATGTCTTTATTTTTCAAATATGGATTTATCCCTAAATCAAATACTACATCATCTTTTGTAATTCTTATATTTGTTTCTTCGAAAAGTTCTCTAATCATTGTTTCTTGTTCTGTTTCTCCTTCTTCTAATAATCCTTTAGGTAATGACCAGTATACTGTTTTAGAAGGCCCAAATGGTTTTACAATTAAAAATTTATCTTCGAAAAACAAAAGACATCCACAAGTTAATTCCTTTTCATCATCCAACTTCAATTCCTTCTAAATATCCTTCTTTCTTAATTTCTTTTCCTTTATATGTCTTCATCACTTTTGAAAATAAATCTGGATGAATAAAGTAAATTTGAACTTTGATATTTGGTTCTTCTTTCCACCAATCTAAATCATGTTGGTCTACACTTAATTCCATTTTTACTTCGGCTCCAGCCCCTATACCTACTGTTTTAGTAGTTATTTGAGGTTGATAAGAAGCATTTACTGAGTAAGTAGATATTTGATTATTTTGATTTGAATCATTGCTGGCATTGCAAAAAAATACTTGATCTTGTGAAATTTTCATATTAGAACTAAAACTCATCCTTTTCGATCCTAACCTCAAATTCCAACTTCTTATCAATGGATGCATATTAGAAGATTCATAGTAAATCCAATCATTAGCATTTGTTACATACTTCCACTCATTTCCTCTTATCATATTTGGATTCTTTGGTAAAAACATGGCCCAACCAAATGCTTCAGGGGCTTTTTCTTTTAGAATTTTTGTTGCCACTATTCTTTCTTCTTTTTCTGTAAAGAAAAATTGTCTTAAGTGTCCATCTTCAGTTCTCCATCCATCCCACCATTTCGGATTTGGATCTGTTATATAGTTTTGGGATGGCCAATGATACTTACATTTTGGACAATATCTATCTGATTCAAATTTTACTTTATGTTTTGGGCATTCATTTTTATACTGTTCCAATTGCACACTTGTAAATGGTAATCCAGTAATAGGATTTATTCCTTGCATATTTGGTAAAAAAGCTAAAGGATATTGATTTCTTCCCCAAGCATACCAAATTCCAGAATCTAAAGGAGCCACTGTAAAAAATGTATCTTTATTTACTATCCAACTTTTAGGTATTCCTTCAAATTCATCAGCTTTATAAAAGAGCAATGATCTACCAGGAATTTGAACTGCATGTTTGATATGGGTATCTTTTTCATTATCTACTCTTGGTGCTGCCATAATTCTTCCAGAAAACCCATCTACTATTACATTTTCATAAGAATGATCCTGATGTTCATTTAGCAAATTTTCTATGTCTTTTCGTAGATATTGATTTGTATAAAGCATATTCGGTCTCCTTCTTTTTTAGTGTTTTCTTGTAGGATTCCAAATATCTTTCTTTATACTTGAACCATTTGCTAAATTAACCTTTAGATTTGGAAGAGCATTTGCATCTTTTGCTTCACGATATCTTAAAGCAGATTCTGAAAAAAGTTCAAATAATTTTTCAATGCTTTCGCTTTTAGATCTTTCTATGATATTCATAGATTGTAATCTATCTTTTATATCTATAAATCCATCTTCCCAAACTATTCTTAAAAATTGTCTCTTTTCATAAGAAATATCTTTAAAAGATAAATTTGTTGCTGAACATCTATCGTTTCTTAAAGGTGTTCCAGGCGAAAAAGGACTTTCATCTACCCAATTAGAAGGTCTTTGACCAACTGAATAGCACTTTACTTTTGTTCCGTCTTCATAAGTAAAAAAAGGATCATCTTCCTGAATAAGATTTTCATTCCTTGCTTTAATATTGTCTAAAGTTGCTTCAGGATCATATTTATTATCTTTATCAAATACAAGTATCGAGTTGATTTGATATCGATTTTTTAATTCTTTAGCAAATTTAGAATTTGAATCTTTTGGGTCAAATTTAGTTAGTAATTCTTCAATAGACATATCCGATATAGGTTGCATTTCTTTAACTACTGCTTTAACTAAATCCAATGTTTCATTTTTTTCTTCTACCTTCTCACTTTTCTTAAAAATCTTAATTGCTTTTCTTACCAAACCTTTTCCTATTTCATTTTCATCATGAAAAAATTTCATAATGTCTGAAAAGGGTGTTACATCGTTGTCTTGCAAATCTTCAATTGTTCTGATTGGATGTTTTTCAAAGAATTCTAATACTAAAGATTCTTCACATTCCATAATTTTTGCAGCTTGAACCGCAATAACAGATAAAAGTTGATTATTTTCCATTTTCAATCTCCCTAATTTTGTTTTTTCTTACACTCTTTCTAATTTCTAACACTCTCAGAAATTCAAGTTTTCTGGTGACCTTAATTTGCTTTTATAAATAGTAGCAGGAGCGGGAATTGAACCCACAATTTCAAGCTTATGAGGCTCGTGACTTAACCACTTGTCTATCCTGCAGTGTAAAAATCTATAAAGTGCCCACAGTAGGACTTGAACCTACAACTTTCACCGTGTAAAAGTGACTTTCTTGCCAAATTGAATTATGCGGGCATTTGTCCGGGTGAGTGGAATTGAACCACCATGTGACCAAAATTTACTCTTTCAACGGTTTATCAGACCGAGGAGATACACCCGGTAAAAATTTTATCATCTATCATACATACTACCATCTTCAATTTTCCAAACATCTTCTTTTGTATTCCAATCTCTAAGATCCTGAAAAATATATCTTAAACAACTTTCTGCTTCGCTATCAAGATCATCAGAATACATTTTAAATTCTTCTATATTTGATTTAAAAATATCATTAACATCTTCTCCATTTATAACTCCTATCAATTCTTCAAACTTTAATTCATAATAACTTTGTAGTTTATAAGAAACTTGATCTTTGTAATCATTTAGCAAATCGATTTTTCTTCTTTTGATAAATTTGTAATGAGGAAAGAAGATGAGCTTGAATTTGTTACAAATGATAATCTTGTTTTCATTTTTCTTTTTGTAAAAATTGATAAATATTCGTTTTTAATAGATTTGTCCACCTGGGAGAAGTTGAATCTCCAAACCTTAGCCTTATAAGGACTCTGCTCTACCATTGAGCTACAGGTGGTAAAATACATATTTTTATAAAGTCGGAGTGGTGGGACTCGAACCCACATATGCCGAAGCCCTGGCCCCAAACCAGGAGGGAAGCCATTTCCCGACACTCCGTAATAATTGAAATTTGGTATATAAGGTAAGGAATGGAACCTTACTGGAAGCTTCTACCACTCACTACTTCCTCCATTTTTGCCTTAGTCAATTTGTGAGTAATTGCTAAGACACAAATACACCAAATTCCAATAATAAATTACAAATTACAAACGAACAAATTACCGATAAACATATCACAAATAAACAAATTACAAATAAACGATTACATAAGATTTTACAATTTATACGATTTACCACATATAAATTTATCTGCAGAGTCGATGGGATTTGAACCCACATCTTCCAGAGTGACGATCTGGTATCCTAAGCCATTAGACGACGACTCTTAAAAAAGCAAGTGGGATGGGGTTCGAACCCACAATTTTCGATTTTGGAGACCGATAGTTTTGCCAATTAACTGACCCACTTGGATATTTTTTCTATGTTTTATCATAGGAAACATAGATTAACCTAAGTCTATTTGTGAAGGCTCGACTCATTGCCCACTTTAAAAATACCTTTGATAAAAACTATTACAGAAATTTTTATAAAGTTCAAATAGTTCATTTTTTACAAAGAACATAAAATTATAACTTAAATAAAAATAATAAAGTGGAGCTGGTGGAATTCGAATCCACAATCTACTGCGTGCAAAACAGTCACTTTCCCAACTAAGCTACAGCCCCATAGATAATACAGAAATTTTATAACATATGATACTAATTTCTGGGAATATAATATCAAAATCTAAAAAATAAGATTTTGAGGAACACAATTTTCAACTCTTTAAAAAACTTTACTTTTACACCTCGTTTTATCTATCCGAAATTTTTTCTTCTGTATCATATCCAAATTCGTAATTACTATTATTTCCATGTAGCTACATATATACCTTCTTTATCCACCTTTATATTTGTAAGGGATAATGTTCTTACCTCTATCTCTGATTTTTGTTTTTGTTTTTTAGAATTTTTTAAATGAATTTATATAAATATACAGATTTGTTTAGGTATTTTTTCTTTTGATTGATCATGTATATAAGAATTATTACTCCTACTGTAATAACCTTCCCATATTTTATGATATTTATTAAATTTAATACTAGTAAGATTTACAATTTCTATATTATCTGCTTCATTAGTGTTGTCATCAAAAAAATCTGCCCTAAAGCAAATCATATCATCAGGTAGATTTGCTATTGCTTTTTTTAGTTCTTTGATTGTCGTTTTCCTTTTTCCTATTTTTGTTTTTGTTTTTCTCTTTGTAATAATTTTTCAAATTATTAATTGAAATGTCTACTATATCATAATCTCTACTATTTTCCAGATAAAGAATAGATTCAAGAAATTCATTACTTATACCTGGTATTTCTTTTAGAAGTCTTTTTCTCGTTAATTTTTTTCTCAATCATTGTCTCCTCCTTTTTTATTCCGTAATAAGTTTTTAAAGACCATTCAAAATATACATCAGCATTATAATGATAACCATTTCTTTCTAAATACAAAATATCTCTTAATTCTAACTTATCTATGTTTGAAATTTGTCTAAGAATATACTGCTTTGTTAATTTTCTTCGCAATTTTTCTCTTTTATATAAATATAAAATAATTTTAAGAAATTTCCAAATTTTTTAAGCCTGTAAAAATTGATTGACTGTGCTATGAAAAATTTGAGAATTTTCTCTTAATTTTCTTTTCTTTAACCATTGTAATTCGCTATTTAATGTTCCATTATCAATTCTAATTTGTTTAAGTATATCTAAAGGAACATTAGATCCTATTGAAATCAGATATTTTGAAAATTCTATGGCTTCTTGAATAGGATGATTATCAAATTCAATT
>Ga0172371_10008299_pt1 | contig 14578 bp, 9 predicted proteins | sample Lak12m_FD_114543 | JGI IMG/M metagenome (GOLD analysis project Ga0172371, IMG submission 114543) | Freshwater microbial communities from Kabuno Bay, South-Kivu, Congo - kab_022012_12m | ecosystem: Environmental > Aquatic > Freshwater > Lake | place: Democratic Republic of the Congo: South-Kivu... | reverse complement strand
GGGCAGTTGCCATTTCACTCCTTTGCCAAAGTAGTTGGGCATAAAGTGATTGGGGTCGTCTCCTTGCGAGACAACGGTTTTGTTGGCTTCGCCTTGGGACGCAAAGTTATGGTCAACGCCAATAAGGATGGCAGTTTCAATGCCCATGAAGAAGGCAAGTTGCAGCGCCAAGTTTGTGACCGTTGCGCCCTCCCATACGCGCAGACGCACATCAGGCGCAAAGCGCGGACCCGTGTAGGAGGTGTAAATAAAAGTTGGCAAGTTGGAAGATTGTAGAGTTTTGGAAAAATGTCGGCGTGAGCGCCATGCAATAAATTTTGGAATGGTCAGCGCGTTGAGGTCGGCGGCAAATTGTTCCACGACCAAATCATTGGTGACGCAAAGGTAAGTGGTGGAAAATCCCCATTCGGGAAACGCCAAATAAATGCGATTCATGCCGAAGGTAATTTCATTTTTCAATTTGCTCATGTCAGTTTGTTTGAGCGAAGGTCCATTGCCGATGATGAAGGCGCGTTTGCCTTTGTGAATATTCCTCAAAGCGAAAAGGCGGCGCAGGCTTTCTCTGCGCCACGGGTGAAGATAGGCGGCGGGCAGTTCAGGGATTCTCCGCAGCGCGTCATACGAATCACGGGCGGCGCTCCACAGCGGAAGGGGAAGCAATGATTTGAGAGTTTGTTTCATAACAGGTTACAGGTTGCAGGTTTAAGGTTGTGGGATGAAGGTTTTGCGGTGAAGGAGCAGCAAAAATAAAATTGCCAAGTTGAACAGGGCAAACAAAACGTCTATCCATCCAAGTTGGTCAAAAATAACGCTGATTGCGTTTACTGTAAGAAGAATCACCGCCAACCAATAGACGCGCGCGTTTTTTGTAAACCAGTACGCGCAAGCCAATACTAGCGCGGCTTCAAGAAACATCAAAAACGCATAGACGGCTTGGAAGATTGCATATTCTGGATTTTGCGTTAAGTATGATAAAGAAGCGGCGCCAAAAAAGGTCAAAATGGCGCAGAGTAAAATGAGCAGGCGATGAACCAGTTTGGCGGGGTCGGAGAACATGGCTACTCTGTGCTAAGTCTGGCGGTTGCGCCGCCATCCACGACCAGCGCTTGCCCGGTCATAAAGGAAGATTGTTCGCCATCGGCGAGGAAGTAAATGGCGTGGGCAATTTCCGCTGGCTGCCCCACCCGCCCATTGACGGTTTTGCGGGCGAGATTGTCGAGGCGTTGTTGCATGTCGCCATGTCCGACATGACCGCGTCCAAGTCCGGCGCGCAGCATGGGCGTATCCACCGCGCCGGGCAAGACAGCGTTCGCGCGAATTTCATCAGGCGCAAATTCAATCGCCATAGCGCGAGTCAGCGCTAACAAGCCGCCTTTTGAGGCGGCATAGGCGGCGATGTTGGCGGAGGTTTGAATGGCATGGACGGAAGAAACATTCACCACCGCGCCGCCGCCGTTGGCTTTAAGCAGCGGGTACGCCAATTTGACTCCTAAAAAAACGGAGCGCAAGTTGGCGTGCATGACCGCGTCCCATTCTTCCACTGTGGTTTCAATGAGCGGCTTGGCTACCTGCATGGCGGCGTTATTGACCAGCGCGTCCAGCGATTCGGTGAAGGCGCGGGCGCGTTCAAAGATGGATTGAATCTCTTCGGGGTGGGAAATATCGGCGCGGATGAAAAGCCCGCCCGATGGAAAATCCGCGCCGAAGTCGGATTTATCCACGCCGATGACGCGCCAGCCCTTTTCCGCAAAGAGCCGCACGGAGGCGCGCCCTATGCCGCCCGCCGCGCCAGTGATGAGCAAAGTATGAGTCGTCATAAAATTTGATTCTCCTCGTTGAGTTCTTGCTCCAACGCGCCATGCGGCAGTTCTGCGCCAATTTTAGAAAGCCAAAGCGCGCCCGGCAAAGTCGTCAAAATAATTAACAAACGGCTGACCAATGCCAGCGCCGAAGCTTGCTCGGTGGAGACTCCTAAAGCCGTGTATAAAGCGGTGTAGGTCAGCTCGCGCAGTCCATAGCCATTGACCGAAATTGGCAGCAAGGAGAGGAAGTAAGTTGCCGTCTGCACAGATAAGACCTGCAAAAAAGAAACCGGCAAATGCAAGCCGCGCGCCAGCGCCAAAATTGCCAGCGTAAAAATGAGGTTGGAGGGCATCGCCGCAAGAAAAGCGTAGAAGAGGGCTTGCGGGCGCGAAGACCAAATCTTATAGGCATTGAAGAATTTTGGGGCGTATTTTTCAAAGAGACGCTTGGGTGAAGCCAAAAGCGCCACGCTGGATTGAAGTGTAAAATTCGCCCAGAGCGCGCTGAACATCCACAAGGGCAAGGGCGTTAAGATGAGCATGGAAGCCATGTTGGTCAAGCGGTCCAACATCACCGAGCCAACCGCCAGAGTCTTTCGCCCGACAACAGGAAAAATGGCAAGCATCCGAAAGCCATCCCCGCCAACGGTGGAAGGCAGAAAGTTGGAGGCGAAATTTCCCGCCCAAACAATTTCCAGCGCGCGCCAGAAGTCAATCTTCACATCTTGCGCCCACAGTAAAATGCACCAGCGCAAGGTGTTAAACATGACCGAAATTATAAAAAGAACCGCCGCCCAAAGAAAAGCGCCCGGCGTAATGTCGCCAGATTTTTTAAGGGCGAGCGCCCAATTTTGTTGGGTAAGCAGCCAGAAGAACAAAGCCACGTTGACGAGCGTGCCAAACCAGCGCAGGGCAAGAATCAATTTGGGAGTTTTTTTGGCGGACAATTTCATGGACGCAGCCAATCTGAAAGGTCGCGCTCTATCAGGTGGGAGAGTTTTTCCACGTCGGGCGCAAAATGCGCGCGGAGCTGCTCCGCAAACTGCGTGTCTAATTGCGCGCGCGGGGCGCGAGTAGAATTTGCCAATTCCACCCGCCGAAAGGCAATTGAGACTGCCTTCATCAACCCGCCGCCAAACAGGGACATAAAATTGATGACAAAGCGATAGAGCGGTTCAGGCGGGTGCAAGAGCCGCGCCAGTAGCGCGGAGCGATTTTGGAAGCCTTCGTTCACGCGCAGAAAATCCACGCGCCCATCAGAAGGCACGTTCAGAAAAGCAAGCGCATCCTCATATACGGCGCGGGCGTCTTTCTGCCAATCGTCCAGCAAAATCACCTTGACCTGTTCACGCGGAAAGACTTGAAAAATTTTTTCCAGATACTTGCCAAACTGCCCCAACTCGCTATAACGCAATAATTCCACATGACGGGCGCTGGCTGGCACAGAGATTCCTTTTAGGCGCTGCGGCTCCAAGTCCCATGCGCGGCGAAAGTCGCGCTCGTTTTCGCGCAACAAATTCAATTGCAGTTGATGCAGGGAATGCACAAAATCCACCGGGTTACGCAGCGAGACAAGCAATTTTGCCTGCGGCGAAAAGGCGTGGATGTTTTGAATTGCCACCCGCGAGAACATATAAAAAGGCGAAACATCCCCCGCCGCCAAATGGCGCTCATCCGCGCCGGAAAACAACGCCAGATAATCCGTTAAACTGCGAAACTTAATTTTCTGAATGTTGTAAAAATCTGATGAAAAGTAATGCAGTTCCTTAACCTCCGGCATAAAAATGCGCGGATGCTGCGAGAGATAGGTGTATAACGCGGTTGTTCCGCAGCGCGGCGCGCCGACAACAAAAAAATTTGGGGGGGGCATAAGCAAAAGATACTCGCATCCATTCTTTTTTGAATCAATTGTACGCCAAAAAATCTGGCTGACAGTTTGCAAGTATAATCCGTTGCGGGTTATAAAATCTTTTGATTTTGCGTCCCTTGTTAGGTTTTTATCTTGCGCCTGTCCATGCGCCCATCGGAAGGCTTTCAACGCCAGACAAGACGGGAAAATTATAATTCTCAGCATGACTCATCCATCCCCCTCCCCCTATCTCGGACGCTGGGTTGCCCGCTTGCGCGGGCAAATCATTGCGCAGGGCTTCACCGCAGAAGAAGCAGCCCGCGCCGCGCAACAAAGCCGTCACAAAGAAAAACCGGAGATTATCTTTATGCTTTCGCTTCCCCCGCTCGTTCAAACTGCCTTAGAGGCGCTGCCCGCCAAACAAGAAATTGCCCTCGTGGGCGGCGCGGTGCGCGACCTGTTGCTTGAACGCGAATGCGCCGATTACGATTTCGCCGTCCCCGCGCATGGGATTGAGGTCGCCCGCAAAATGGCAAACGCGCTCGGCGCGGATTTTTTACCTCTGGACGCGGAACGCGACACCGGACGGGCGCTACTGACCCGCGCAGACGGAACGCGCCTCATCCTCGATGTTGCCGTCTATCGCGGCGCTTCGCTGGAAGAAGATTTACGCGCCCGCGATTTCACCCTCAACGCGCTGGCGTTTGACCTGCGCCGCCAAACGCTCATAGACCCCACCTCAGGCGGCGCGGACTTGCGCGCAAAAACCATCCGCGCTTGCTCTGCGGCAACCTTCACCGATGACCCGGTACGCATCTTACGCGCCGTGCGTCAAGCCATCTCTTTTGAATTTCAAATTGAATCAAATACCCGCGCCTGGCTAAAAACAGCCGCGCCGCTTTTGCCCAACATCTCCGCAGAGCGTCTGCGGGACGAGCTCTTCAAAATGCTCAAAGGAACAAAAAGCGCAGCCGCCATCCGCGCGCTGGATATACTCGGCGCGTTAAAATATTTACTGCCCGAACTGACCGCGCTCAAAGGGATACAACAACCCGCCCCGCACACCCAAGACGTTTGGGAGCATACCCTCGCCGTGTTAGACGCTCTCGACCAAATCATCTCGGCGCTGCGCGTGGGCTATGACGCGGAGCAAACCAAAGACCTCTTCACCGGCTTGCTCGGCTTGCGGCTGGGGCGCTACCGTGAACAAATTGCCAAGCATTTTTCCAGCCCGCTGAACATAGAGCGCCCGCCGCGCGCTCTGCTCTTCTTCGCCGCGCTTTACCATGACGTAAGCAAACCGCAAACCCGCAGCGTGGATGAAAACGGACGCATCCGTTTTTTTGACCACGACCAGCAAGGCGCAACCACAGCCGCCGAGCGCCTGCGCGCCTTTAACCTAAGCGTCAAAGAAATTCAGCGCGTGGAAATTATCATCCAACACCACATGCGGCTACACGCCTTCGCCAGCCGCATAGAAAGCGAAAAACAAACGCCCTCGCGCAAAGCCATTTACCGCTTCTTCCGCGACAGCGGCGAAGCCGCGTTAGATTTAATCCTGCTAGGATTAGCGGATGCGCGCGCAACCTATATGCAAAACCTCAGCATAGAAACATGGAGCGCCTACCTAGACGTTGCGCGCCTGCTGCTGGAAAATTATTTTGAACGCCCCGAAGAAACCATCGCCCCGCCGCGCCTCCTCAACGGAGAAGACTTAATGCGCGAACTTCATCTGCAACCCGGCAAACGCGTGGGCAGCCTGCTGGAAGACATCCGCGAAAACCAAGCGGCTGGCAAAATTCACAACCGAGAAGAGGCGCTCGCTTTTGCGCGCGCCGAACTGCAAAAGGAACAAAGCGCATGACGCTCTTACTACTCATCCGTCACGGAGAAAACGACTACGTCAAAACCGGCAAAATGGCGGGGCGCGTTCCCGGCGTTCACCTCAACCCGCGCGGGCAAAGCCAGGCGCAAGCGCTTGCCGAAGCGCTCCAAAACGTCCCGCTGCAAGCGCTCTACGCCAGCCCGCTGGAAAGAACCCTCGAAACCGCGCAGCCCATCGCCGCCGCGCGCGGCTTGCAAATTCTCCCCCAACCCGACCTGATGGATACAGACATCGGCGCATGGCAGGGACGTTCCCTCAACCTTGTGCGGCTGACCAAAGCCTGGAAAATTGTGCAAAACGCGCCTTCGCGTTTTCGTTTTCCAAACGGCGAATCGTTTCTTGAATGTCAATTGCGCGTGGTCGGCGCATTGGAGCGCATGGTCAAAGAACACAACAAACCCAAAAGCATTGTTGCCGCCGTCTTTCACGCCGACCCCATCAAATTGGCGGTGACGCATTTTTTGGGCATGGCGCTAGACAGCTTTCAAAAACTGGGCTGCGATACCGGCTCGCTGACCGCGCTGCAAATTAACGAAACGGGAGCGCAGTTGCTGACCCTCAATCAACGCCCGCCCTTTGATTTTTTACCCAAGAAAAAATGAACGCGCCACGCCGCCAAACGCCCCCACTCGCGGATGAGGTTCACCTGTGGCGCGCGCCGCTTAACCTACGGGCGGGCATCTTCTCGGACTTCGAGAAAATCCTCGCCCCCGAAGAAACGCTGCGCGCGCAGCGTTTTTCTGTTCCCCATGCCAAAAGCGAATATATTGCCGCGCGCGGATTTCTACGGATGATACTCAGCGCCTACCTTGCCAGCCCGCCCCAAAACATTGAGCTTAGATATGGCGAATACGGCAAGCCCTTTTTGAAAAATAACGCCTTGCAATTCAACCTTGCTCACAGCGGCGGGCTGGCGCTGTTTGCCATCGGAGCAAACGCGCCGCTGGGCGTGGACGTAGAACGCGAGCGCCCCCTGCCAGAAGCGCCCAACCTCGCACGGCGTTTTTTCTCCCCCGCCGAGCAGGCTATTTTTTTTGACTCCATAGAACAAGAAAAAACATTTTTTGAATTATGGACGCGCAAGGAAGCGCGGCTCAAAGCGCAAGGGCGGGGAATTGCCCACAACGGCGAAGAAGAAGAAAATTTATTTTGCGTTTCTTTTTGCCCGCAAGAGAGCTACGCCGCCGCGTTAGCGGCGCAAGGCGCATCTTCACGGCGTTTAATTTTTTTTGACGCGGAGAGTTTATAAAAAAAAACGCGGAGTAAAAACTCCGCGTTTTTTTATTCTTCTTTGCGCTCAGAAATGCGCGCGCGCATTTCCTTGGCGCGCGAGGAAAGGTCTTTGAAGAAGTCCGAATCCACAATTTCAGAAACCTGCTTTTTGCGTTTGGCTTCGTCAATTTCAATGCGAAGTTGCTTAATTTCTTGCTTTAATTGTTGTTCGCGGGCAAAGGCTTCCAACGCCGCCACCGCCAGCGAGGAAAAAGATTCCATCATCTGTTGTAAGTTTGCGTCAAAATCAATAGAGCGCGTTTTTTCCGCGTCTTGCGCGTTAAGCAGTTGCAACGCGCCGAGCGTTTTACCATCGCTATTTTTGAGCGGAATAATCAACAAAGAATGGGCGGCGTAATCGCGCCAAATTTGATTTTCCTGCCCTTCGCCCCATAAATCATCTTGGGCGTTTAGCTCCGTCTGATTGATGGTTTTTTGCGTCCACGCTGCGCGGGCGACGAGGTTGGTTTGATTGGGCTGCCCGTCCGACTTCATGGGCAAAGCCGCGTAGGTAATCTTTCCGCCGGTGGAGCCGCCTTGCCGCAAATCTAGCGATTCGCTGCGAACAATCACAAACTCCAATTCATCGGCTGTGTTGAGCATGTATAAAATGCCCGTGTCTGCGCGACAAAAAGTTTTTGCTTCCATCAGCATTTTTTCGAGCAGGCGGTTGAAGTCTTTTTCCGTGCTGAGTTGCACGCCGATAGGAATGACAACTTCCAGCAGGTCATCGGCGCGTTTCTTTTCCATGCGAACTTGGAAAAGCGTGTCGCGCAGTTTGGTCGTCATGCTGTTAAAGGTTGCCGCCAAGAGACCAATTTCATCGCGGGATTCCACGCTGGCAAGAGCTTCCAAATCTCCGCCGCGAATTTGCTCGGCGACTTTGGTCAAACGGCTAATGGGCTGCGCCACCCAACGGCGCGAGAAGTACGCCATACTGAGCGCAAAGAGGAAAGCCAGCACACTCGTGGCAATGTTGAGCGTGTTTGCGGTTTTCAATGCCGCGCTCCCAGCGGAGAGGTCGGCTTCTAAGAGTTTTTGTTGGTCTTCGACCAGCGTATTCAAAGATTGGTTGAGCTCGTCTGTCGCCGGAACGGCTTGGTCGGTAAAGAGATATAAATCTTCGCGCCAGCGCTCGCTTTCTAAAATGCCAAAAATTTCGTCCGGCATTTTGACAAACGCCGCGCGATTTTTCTCCACGCTATCCAGCAGTTCTTGCTGACTGGGCGTTAAGTTTTCGCGCTGAGTAAGCAAACGTTGCCATGAATTTTCGTTATCCGTCAAATTGACTTCATACTCGCCGCGATAGATGCGGTTGCGGGTGGTGACGTAGCCGCGCAAAGCCGAAAGCATGGCGGAGAAGTTACTTTGAAAACGCGCCATATCGCCGAGCAGTTCCAAGTTTTCTTTGGAAGCGTCTCGCTGCGCTTGTTGCGAGATAAGTTCGTTCATTTTGATGATGACCGTACCGGCATACTGCACGCCGTCTGTGGCGAGCGCTTTGTAGGCGGGTTCGCGGGCGAGCTGGTCATCCCGCAATTCAAAGAGTTGGTTGGGGAGCGGCGTCCACGTTTGATAGACGCTTTGCAAGGCGTCCAGTTGCTCGGCGCTGTCGTCTCCTAAATTAGCGGCGTAGTTGCTCTTCAAAGAGGAGAGGTCTTTTTCAAAATCAACGGAAGATTGCTCGTAAGAGTCGCGGTATTGGGATTCGCCCAGCGCCAAGTAACCGCGCACATCGCCCAACATTCGCAACAGGTCGGCTTGGGCTTGAGCAGCCAGCAGCGCGGCGGGAACGCGCACGCGATTGGTCGTTTCAATTTGACGCGTGGCGGTTGCGCCGTTGATGTAACTCACCACCGCGCTGAAAAAAATCAACGCCACCAGCACGAGAAAACTCGCCCCCAATTTTGCGCCGATGCTTAAATCGGCAAAAAAGCGTTTTTGTGGAAAATTATCTTGCGGGGAGCGTTCAGAATTCATAAAAACCTCAAATTGAAAATTGAATAAGCGCGCTTGACGGCTAGATTTTACCAGTTATCAAAGCCAAAACATTTACGGCGCGTTAAATGTCCAATTTTGAATGTTCCATGTTACCGCGTCCCAGGGCGTCGGCTCTATGCCGCTCAAGGTTTTGTTTACGCCTAAGGCGCTAGCGCGCCAGACCAGCGGAATCGCCGCCGCGTCTTCCACCAGCAAATCGTTCATTTGAATAAAAATTTCGGCGCGTTTTTGCTCGTCCAATTCAGTTTTAACCTGTTCCAGCAACGCGTCATACTCCGAGTTACACCAGCGTTCATTGTTATTTCCCTGCCAATTATTCTCCGCTTGCGGAATGGCGGCGCAGGTCCAAAACGCCATAAAGGCAGTGGGGTCAGGGCTGCTGCTGCGCGTGCGGAACATTAACATATCGGCATTAAAGCGCGAGACGCTCTCTGGGTTTTCCGCCGCTTTGGCAAACAGATTTTTAGAATCGACAATCTTAATGTCCACATCCAACCCAATGGCGCGCAAATCTTTTTGAATCAACTTTTGCGAGCTTTGGGCAATTGCGCCCACGTAACTCGTAAACGTCAAGCGGATGTTTGCGCCGTTCATCTCACGAATGCCGTCTTCATTCGTATCGAGAAATTTTGCCTCATCCAAAAGCGCGTTTGCGGCGACAGGGTCATATTGATAAAACTCTCGCGGGGATTGATACTGCGGCGGCGAGACCAAAACGGCGTAAGCGGGGAGTCCATTTGCGCCATATAAACCCGCCAGCGCCTCGCGGTTGATAGCGTAAGCGATGGCTTGACGCACAATCTTATCGCTCAACAGCGGGTGAGCAACTTCGCGGCTAGAATATTCGCCGCTGGCGGAAGGGCGCTGCCAATCGGTTTGATTCAAAAGCAAACGCTCCACGCCCGGGGCAAACGCCGCCAACAACTGCCCCAACCCATTTTTAGAGAGCGCGTTCAGCGTTTCCACATCCACAGACTCAAGGTCGTAGGCGACATCCACCTCGCCAACTTGCAGCGAGAGCCTTGCGCCTTCGTTTGCCGTTCCGCCGCCGCGCCAAATAATGCGGTCAAACGCAAGGCGTTCAGGGTCGCGGTAGTTAGGGTTTGGCACAAAGACCAGTTTAGTAGTTTGCACAATTTGCGCGCCCAACAACAAGACCTCTTGCGGCTCAATGCCCGGCGCTTTGACCATGTACGCCCCTGTGCCAACAGGCATTTGATTAGCGGGCGCTTCCAACGCTTTTTCGTTTTTATATTCGGCAAACACATGGCGGGGCAAAATAACGCCGCGCGTGCCAACAAACGGAACATACCAAGCGGGGTTCACTTCACTAAACGTAACCCGCGCCGTAAAATCATCCAACGCCTGCACCTCTTGCACCAAGCTATAATTTACCTTGCTTGGAGATTTAACCAGCGGCTCGGTAATATACTCAAACGTGAACGCTACATCGGCGGCGGTAAACGGCTGACCATCCGACCAGAGAACGTCCTTACGCAATTTCCAAACCACCGACTTTCCATCTTTGGCAAGCCCGCCATTTTCTACGCTGGGAATTTCCTCCGCCAAAATAGGCTGCAATACGCCGTTCTTATCAAACGCCGCCAACGGCTCATATACAATACGGGCGGGTTCAAAATCTTTGATGTTATTGGTTAAGTGAATATTCAAAATTTCGGGAGATTGCGGATGAAGCGCGGTGAGCGTCACAGGCGCGGCGTGAGTCGGCGCGGGTATTTCCTGCGGCGCGGGCGCAACAACGGGCGCGGCGGCGCAAGCGGGCAGCAGCAGCGTCAGGGCGAGCAGAATCCACACAGCCAAGCGGGAAAGAGATTTAATCGTCATAAGGATTCCTCATTAAGTAAAAGCGCAGAGAGTAAAGCGTTGGGCGCGGCGCGCGCAATGCCGCGTAGAATTGCTTCCATTTTGAACGCCAGACGGCGCGCGTCTGATTGCATAAAAAAGCGCTCGTCAAACGTAATGCTTAATTTTACCTTTGAATTTGGGATTATCGCCACGTTCAAGGGGTAGGACCACCAATCCACGCCTATGAAATTTTTGGCGTTCAACGCGCCGCTGAGCGAATCATTGGAAGGGTAATTTTGAAAACGGAGAACGCTCCAACGCGGCGGCAGAGACGGCGAAGCATACGCATAAGCTTCCAATTTGGATTGCGCGCGCATAAGATTTTGCAGCCAATCTAAAATAGATTGTTGCGGCAGCAAGGCAACCCGCAAAGGCAGCGCATGAATAAAAAGCCCCACACGCGCCTCCATGCCAGCCAGCGGAGCGGAACGCCCCGAAACCGCCACATCAAACAGCGGCGAAGAATTGGGGCGCAGCCAACGCAGAGTCAGCGCCCACGCGGCTTGCATTAAAGTGTTCAACGTTAGCCGCGAACGCTGCGCGAAAGCGCGCAACGCAGACGAGAGTTCCTCGTCCAAATGGAGCGCGTATTCGCCGTAGCGCCTTTGCGATTGAATTTGCTTTGGCGCGGCAGAAAATTCCGCGCCCGTCAGCGCCTCGCGCCAAAAACGCTCGGCGGGGGCGGGGTCTTGTTGGTTAAGCCATGCGATGAAATCTCTATATGAGGAGGCGGCAGGCAGCGGGGTGTCGGGGTCTTGGTATAGTTCGCCAAGTTCGCGCAGAAGCAGCGGGTAGCTCCATCCATCTAGCAGCAAATGGCTAACATGCCAGATGAATTGCCAGCGATTCTCTTCGAGGCGCAGAAGCGCCAGACGCATGGGACTCTGTTCAAGGTCAAAACCTGCGGCGCGTTCCTCCGCAAGATAGTTTTGAAGACGGGTAGTTTGCGCTTCGGGCGGAAGGTCGCGCCAATCTTGCTCATTCCAAATGAGGCGGGGCGCATAGCGGATGGCTTGCAGCGGACGGGGAAGGTCTTGCCATAAAAATTGCGCGCGCAAAATATCATGCCGCTCTGCCATGCGCTGCCATGCCTGTTGAAAACGCGGAACATCCAGACCCTGGTCAATTTCAAAACCCAGTTGGGTAAAGTACACGCCGTCTTGCGGCGCGGATAGAGTTTGCTCTAAGATGAATCTTTGCATGGGCGCAAGCGGGTATAGGTCGGCGATGTGCGCGTCTTGCGGAAGGATGCGGTTGAGTTCTTCTTGGTTTAATCCGCTGAGCGGAAAATCTTGCGGGGCGTATACGCCCGCCTGCGCGGCGTGACAATGGGAGATGACTTCGCGCAGCGTTTCGATAAATTCACGGGCAAGGGATTCTACGGCATGGCGTTGATAGAGGCGGCGGCTGTATGTCCATGTGACCACGAGTCTTTCGTGGAGGATGGCGGCGCTGATGTTGAGAGAATGTCCGAGCGCGGCGTTCTCGTCTATTTCATCGCCGAGCGCCTGCACGGCAATCGTTTTGAGTTGCCCGCCATAGTTAAAGATGATTTGCGGCTGCGGCAACGCGGAAAGCGGCGCGGCGGTTTTTTCGTTGAGGTAGCGCAACGCGCCGTAACTCACGCCTTTGTCTGGAATTTGGCGCAGTTGCTCTTTAATGGAGCGAATTTGCTCGCCGAGTTCTTCGCCGTTAATTTGCAAGCGCACAGGAAAAAGAGCGGTGAACCAGCCCACCGTGCGCGAGAGGTCTAGCGTTTCGCTTTCGCGCCCGTGTCCTTCAAGGTCTATCAACAAGCTGGATTGTCCCGTCCATGCGTAAAACGTTTTTGCCAACGCGGTGAGCAGCAAATCATTAATTTGCGTGTGATAGGCGCGCGGGGCTTCGCGCAGCAGGGCGCGGGTTTCCAATTCCGGCAAAATGGATTGCGTTTTTTGGGCGCGCGCTACGCTATCGGCGCGCGCGTCCGCCGCCGCCACAGGCTCATCTTGATGAACGCCAAGCCAGTAATTTAGCGCCGCTTCCGTTTTGGGGTCGTGAGCATATTGAATCTGATAATCTGCCCACGCTTTGAAGGAGCTGGTTTTGGCGGGCAAGCGCGGCGGGTTGCCCGCAGCGCATTGGTCATACGCCTGCCACAAATCATGGATGAGAATTTGCCATGAGACAAAATCTACAGCGAGGTGATGAATGACGATGAGCAAAATTTGTTTTTCGCCGCTTTCGCCATTAAAGAGCGCGGCGCGTAACAAAGGTCCGCGTGTAATATCCAAACTGGCTTGCATTTGACGATTGACCGCCGCAATTTTTATTTGACGGGCGGCGCGAGTCAGCCCATCCAAAGACTCTACGCGGAGCAAGCCGGCGGCGGGTTGAATCTGCTCGGCGACAGCGGCGCGCCACTGCCCGTCTGCAAATGCAAAGCGCGTTCTTAAAGAATCATGGTGGCGAAAAAGTTCTTCCAACACGCGCGTTAAAAATTCCGGCTGCAAGGTTCGCTGCGCTTCCAGCAAAACGGATTGATTAAAGTGATGCGGATGTTTGGAGTGTTTTTCAAAAAACCAGCGTTGAATGGGAGTGAGCGGAAGGCTGCCGCGCACCATGCCTTGTTCGGCGGGCGCAAGCGGGCTTGCCTCGCAGAGATTCGCCAGCGCGGAAAGAGTCTGCGCCTCGAAGACTTGGCGCGGCGTAAGGTACAAGCCCTGAGTCTGCGCGCGGCTAATAAATTGGATGCTGAGGATAGAATCGCCGCCGAGTTCAAAGAAGTTGTCGCTGCGCCCAACCTGCTCCACGCCCAAGAGCTCGCGCCATATCTCTGCCAGCGCTTGCTCTGCTTCCCCTTGCGGGTCTTCATACGCCGCTTCGCTGCGCGGCGTTATCTCCGGCAGGGCGCGTTTATCCACTTTGCCATTTGCCGTCAGCGGCAGTTCTGTGAGTATCTCTATGCCGCTCGGCTGCATGTACTCCGGCAATAGTTCTTGCAGTCGCTTCCGCAAAGTCGCCGCGTCCGCTTCTCCGCTCACATACGCATACAGCCGCCCGTTCCGCGCCACCGCCGCGCTTTGACGCACCCCCGCGCACCCGCTCAACGCCGACTCTACTTCTCCTAACTCTATGCGATACCCGCGTATCTTCACCTGTTCGTCCAGCCGTCCTAAATACTCTAACTCGCCGTCCCAGCGCCAACGCGCTAGGTCGCCCGTTTTGTACAACCGCTCGCCATTCACTTCGATAAAGCGTTCCGCCGTCAGTTCCGCCCGTCCCCAGTAGCCGCGACTGACCCCCGCCCCGCCGATGTATAACTCCCCTGACGAACCCAACGGCAGCAGTTGGCGCTCGTCATCCAAGATATAGAGTCGCGTGTTGTCTATTGCCTTGCCTATCGGGATGTTGCCGCGCTCCGAGCCTTTTATTTCGTACACGCTGCAACCCACTACCGTTTCCGTTGGACCGTATTCGTTTATCAGTAGTATCTCGCTTGCCACCGCTTGCCACCAGCGCACATGCTCCCACGTCAAGTTCTCGCCGCCTATGATGAACGCCCGCGTGCTTCCGCGCGCTTCTTCCGCCCGCAGCTGTTCGCTCAACATTTGTAGATGCGCCGGCGTGATTTTCACTAAACTGAAATCCCGTTTTGCCCGCAATGCCTCTGCCAGCGCTTCCAGCCCTTCTTCCAGCAGCCAGACCGTCTTGCCGCTTAGCAGCGCCGGGTAGATGCTTGTGACCGTTAAATCAAACGACAGCGAACTATGCACCGGACTGCCGCTCCCTTCCTTTGGATAGGCGCGCAAGCACCAGTTCAGATAGTTGCTCAACCCTTCATGCGTAATTTGCGCCCCTTTTGGTTTCCCCGTTGAACCTGATGTGTATATCATGTACGCCAAATCTGCCCCGCTGTTTACG
>Ga0172371_10008298_pt1 | contig 14579 bp, 5 predicted proteins | sample Lak12m_FD_114543 | JGI IMG/M metagenome (GOLD analysis project Ga0172371, IMG submission 114543) | Freshwater microbial communities from Kabuno Bay, South-Kivu, Congo - kab_022012_12m | ecosystem: Environmental > Aquatic > Freshwater > Lake | place: Democratic Republic of the Congo: South-Kivu... | reverse complement strand
CTGGAGCGCGTCCGGGTTTCGGCGCCGGCGGCGGAACGCGCCGGGGCGGCTTTCCGGCTTCTGCGCTTCGCCCGCCGGCTGGCTGAATCCGGCCGGACGGCGGACGCGGCGGAGATCGCCGCGCCGTTTCTTTCGGACTATGACGCGCCAAACGAGAATCATATCCGCTCGGCGGCCTTGACCTTGTACGCGGACACGGCCGGAGAGAAGGAACGGCGGGAAGCGCTTCTGGCGGCCGCCGTTTCCCCCGACGGAAAATACCGGCGGAAAGCGATCGACCTGGCGGCCGAGGCGAGGTCCGGATGGTCCGCCCCGGAATGGCTGGCTCTCCTTGACCAGGCCGGACCGGAAATCCAGGCGGATGTGATCGCCCTTCTGGCCCGCCGCAACGAAATGACGGCGCTTCCCTTCCTCAGGAAAAAAATCCAGGCGGAGGAAGGAATCGTCCGCCAAGCGGCCGTCGCGGCCGCCGCCCGCCTGGGCGGGACCGATGTCTGGGTTGATCTCGTCCCGCTCTTTAAATCCGGAGACGAATCCGACGTTGAAGCTTCCATCGGGGCCGCCCGGCTCTTTCCCTCCGACTTTTTGATCCCGCGGATCGCGTCCGTTCTTGCGGACGCGACTCCGGCGGCCCAGGCGGAAATCCTCGCTCTTCTGGCTGAGCGGCGGGCCAACGGAATGTCCGGAACCGTTCTTTCCTTATGTTCGGGCGGGGACGACCGCGTCCGGGCGGCCGCGCTTGCCGCTCTCGACCGGATGGCCGGCGCCGGGGATCTTGCGGCCATCGTCGCCCTCCTTAGGGAGGAGCGTCCCGTGTCCGAGATCACACTCCTCCAGAATGCGGCGGTCGCGGCCGCTCTTCAGGACGCGGATTTGCCGCGGCGGGGGGGAGCGCTGCTGGATGCCCTGGCCCTCGCCCCAAGTCCGAAAAAAGTCGACTTTCTCCGGCCGCTTTCGAAAATCGGCGGCCCGGCCGCCCTCGAAGCCGTCTGGGCCGCGATCCAAAATCCCGATCCTTCGGTTCAAGCCGTCGCCGTTTATACCCTCTCCCTCTGGCCGGAGGAAAGCGCGCTGCCCCGCCTTTTCGGCCTGGCCAAGAACGTTTCGGACCGAAAATTCCGTTATCTCGCCCTCAAGGGAATCGCCCGGCTCATCCCCGTGGCTTCGGCATCGCCCGAAGCCAAGATCGCCGGCCTCCGTGAAGCCCTGGCGACGGCCGTCGAGAACGATGAAAAGGTTCTCGTTCTGAACGGCTTCGCCGCCGCCCGCCTGCCGGAAGCTTTGGATACGATTGCGGCGTATCTGGACAACCCGGAGATCCGGGCCCGGGCGGCCGAGGCGGTCTTAGCCCTGGTCATGCCGGCCGCCGGATACGAAGGACTGGCCGGAATGAAGGCCGCGGCGATATTAAAGAAAGCCGTTCCGTTCATTGAGGACGAATTCGACCGGATTCCGGCCGAAAAACGCGTCGGCGAGCTGCTGGTCAAGGACGGTTTCAAGCCGTTGTTCAACGGGAAGGACCTCTCGGGTTGGAAAGGTCTGGTCGCCGATCCGCCGGCCCGGGCGAAAATGGCCGCGGCCGATCTGGCGTCGGCCCAGGCCGCGGCGGACGCGTCGATGCGGGCGCACTGGCGCGTCGTGGACGGCTCTCTGTCATTCGACGGCAAGGGGGAAAGCCTGTGCACGGGCGCCGATTACGGCGATTTTGAGATGTTCGTCGATTGGAAAATCGGCCCTGAAGGCGACAGCGGACTCTATCTGCGCGGCTCGCCCCAGGTCCAGATCTGGGACCCGGCCCGCTGGCCCGAAGGATCGGGCGGTCTTTATAATAACAAGCTCAATCCGGCCAAACCGTCGGCGCCGGCCGACCGGCCGGTCGGCGAGTGGAACACGTTTTACATCCGGATGATCGGCGAACGGGTGACCGTCGATCTCAACGGCGTCCGGGTCGTGGACGACGTCGTGTTGGAGAATTATTGGGAACGGGACAAGCCGGTCTATCCCGCGGGGCAGATCGAGCTTCAGGCCCACAACACCCCGCTCGAGTTCCGGAATATCCTGATCCGGGAAATTCCCGCCGCCGATGGGACGAAATCCCGGGCCGAAGATCGCGAGGAAGGTTTTGTTCCCTTGTTCAACGGACGGGACCTCGACGGATGGGTCGGGGATCTCGGGGGATACGCGGTTGAAGACGGAGCGATCGTCGTCAAACCGGAAAGCTCCGGGAACTTGTACACGGAAGAGGAGTTTGCCGCTTTCGTCCTGCGCTTCGAATTCAAGCTCACGCCCGGGGCGAACAACGGCCTCGGCATCCGGACGCCCTTGGAGGGCGATGCGGCCTACGTCGGGATGGAAATCCAGGTTTTGGACGATTCGGCCGAACAATACCGGGATCTCAAACCGTACCAGTATCACGGCTCGATTTACGGCGTCGTTCCGGCCAGGCGCGGTTTTCAGAAGCCGGTCGGGGAGTGGAACGAGGAAGAAATTACCGTCCAGGGCCGACAAGTGAAAGTCGTTTTAAACGGGACGACGATCGTCGAGGCCGATCTGGACGAGGCCTCCGCGCCGCGGACGATCGACGGCCGGGATCATCCCGGCCTGCAAAGAACGTCGGGGCATATCTCTTTCTGCGGCCACGGCTCGCGCGTCGAATTCAGAAATCTCCGGATCCGGATTCTTCAGTGATCGGATCAAACGTAGGCTATCTTTAAAACCGGTTCTCTTCCATTCGTGTGGGTAATTTGCGGGAAGGACGGCTTCTGCTCCTCGCCTGGTTCTTTACGGCCTTTCTCGATTATCAGGCTTGGCTCCCTAGCTCCGAAGCGTCGCGTAGGATACGCCGAGCCATTTCCAATGATGCTCGGCTCCGATTAACTCGCCCTTGTGATCATTGATTTTCGGGGGGAGAGAAAGCATTTACAAAATTGTTCGGCCTGGGCTTTGCAGGCTTTGCAGTCCTACGCGACGCTTCGGAGCCAGGGCCAGGCCCTTGTGCCAACGCGGCCTTGCCGCATGGTACCGGCTACTTCCGAGCCGGCTTCCCAAGCATGCCCTAGCTCATAAGACTCGCGTGGGACTGCAAAGCCTGATATCGAGAAAGGCCTAAACCAGGCGAAGTTCGCTCCAGCCGTCCTTACCCGCTTTGATATTACCCACAACGAATGGAAGAGAACCTTAAATCCTAACTCGCAGACTGCCCCCGCTTGATAAAAACTAATGTCCGGCCGTCATTATGAAATTCGCTATTTTAAAAGAAAGGATGAGCTCGTATTGCATTGAAGCTATCCGGAACAGGGTACGAGATTGGTTTCCTGCGATTTATGAATAATTTTTGACTGAAGGCCAGAAGACGGCCAGGGTTCGGGAAGGATTCCGCAATTTCCGGCAGATGAAGATCGGCCGGTCGTTCTCGTACGGCATGACGTAAGGATGCCGGAAGCGCCCGAATTCGGTCACGCTTTCATAGATGGGCTCCAGGTCTTCCCGGTCCGGCCCGAAGGTGATGAGAATCTCCCCGGTCGCGCCCCGCGGCCCCCAGAGGAAATACTGGTTGTGGCCGCTGATGGGAAGAGGCAAGCCCATCTCCCGGCCGAACAGCCAGACCGCTCCCGCCTCGCCGTAATTGCCGGTGAAAATCGCCGCCCGTGACCGTTCGTCTTCCGGGAGGGACCGGTACGCGGCCGCGATCTCTCCGGCCAGCTCCGGCCAGCCGAACCGGTCGGCGTAGTGCTGCGGGAGCCGGACGAGCTCGTGCGTTTCCTGTTTGATGCCGGTCCAGCCGGACGAAAGCTTGATGAGCGTTTCGACCGGAAGGACGGGCCGGGCCATGGGCATAAGGATCAGTCCGGTCAGTCCGATCGCGGCCGGAATGAGCGGCCGGAGAACCCGGGATGCGCGCCGTTCCGGTCGAAGGAAGGATTCGAAGGCGATGGCTCCGGCGGCGAAGAGAACCGGATAATAGGGCGAGAGCATATAGTATTTGGCTTTAAGGGCGATAAACAAAACCAGGAGGGCGAGATAGCCGAAACCGAACGGCCGGTATCGCTTCCCTTCCTTATGGAAAAGGACATATCCCAGGCCGGCGATCCAGACGAAAGCGGCCAGCGGGTTCAGAGCCAGGATCTGGTCCAGGATAAATTGCAGCGGCGTCACCGGATAGGTCTTCCCCGAAGCATATTGGGAATAAAATTCGAGTGTCGGAAATTGATTCAGGATTTGCCAGAGGATAAACGGCGAGGCGGCGATCAGGGCCAGCCCGGCTCCCGCCCAGAAGCGCGGACGGAAAAGATGTTTCCGGTCCTTCGTCAGGAGAAGGCCGAGGACAAAGCCGCCGACCAGGAAGACGATTGTGATTTTCACGAGCAAGCCCAGACCGGCGCAAAGTCCGAGGGGGATCCAAAGGCGTTCATCGCCCGTCTGAAGGAGGCGGAGGAGGAGGTAGAGGATCGCGGCCCAGATGAGCTTATCGAACGTGTCGTAAGTATAAATGGAATCCATCCCCACGAATTGGGGGGCCAGGGTGACGCAGGTCAGGGTCAGCCCCAAGGCGAAGATTCCTCCGCCCAGCTTTCGGACCATCAGCCCGGACAGAAGGACGAACAATCCTCCGGCGGCCGCCGGAAGGAGATGCAGGCTGAACAGGGACGTGCCGAAGAGAGCGCGGACGACGGCCAGAAGAAAAGGAGCGGCCGGCGGAACATCGACATAGCCGAAGCCGGGATTGTCGCTGAGGGCGACATAATAGAGCTCGTCCCGGAAGTATCCGTAGTTGAAAGGGAACAGCGTGAGGACGATCTTGACGATGACGAACAAAAGAATCAGGCCGGCCGGATTCCATGGAAATTTTCTTTCGCTCATTTTCCCGATCTCCCCGGCGGTATCCTATCACAGCCCCGGCGGAGGCGGAAGCCGGCCGGGATTGACTAATTCCGGCGGCGGGATATGATAGGGAAAAATGGAGGACAACATGACCGACACCAAATCCAAATCCGAAAACAACCTGTCCCGGCGCGCTTTTCTCGGAACGACCGCGGCCGCCGCGGCCGGCTTCATGATCGTGCCCCGGAAGGTCCTCGGCGGCCCGGGCTACCAGGCGCCGAGCGACACCCTCAACATCGGCTGCGTCGGCGTCGGCGGCAAGGGATTTTCCGATGTCCAGGACATGAGCGGAGAGAACATCGTCGCCCTGTGCGACGTGGACGACATGAAGATGGCCGGGTTCCTGAACTCCGACGAGCATACCGCCGACCGCAAGGAAAAATACAACAAGGCCGCCAAGTACCGCGACTGGCGGAAGATGCTCGAAAAGGAAAAGGCCCTCGACGCGATCACCGTCTCGATCCCCGACCATAACCACGCCATTGTCGCCATGACGGCGATGAAAATGAACAAGCACGTCTACGTCCAGAAGCCCCTGACCCACACGATCAAGGAAGCCCGGCTGCTCGCGGAAGAAGCGAAAAAGCGCAACCTGGTCACGCAGATGGGCAACCAGGGCCACGCCAAGGAAGGCATCCGGCTGATCGCCGAATGGATCTGGGCCGGGGCCATCGGCGACGTGACCGAAGTCCACATCTGGACCAACCGGCCGATCTGGCCGCAGGGGATCGAAGCGCCCAAGGAAATCCCCTCCGTTCCCCCCAATCTGGACTGGGACGTCTGGCTGGGCCCCGCCCCGTGGCGGCCGTATCATCCCGCCCTGACCCATTTCGTCTGGCGCGGGTGGTTCGACTACGGCACGGGAGCGCTCGGCGACATGGGCGCCCACCTGATCGACCAGCCGTACTTCGCCCTCAAGCTCGGCCACCCGCTGACCGTCCAGGCCAGCTCGACCCGGCCGACGCGGGACTCCTATCCGATCGCCGAGATGGTGACCTACCAGTTCCCGGCGCGCGAGGGCATGCCCCCGGTCAAGCTGGTCTGGTATGACGGCGGCATCACGCCGGCCCGGCCGGCGATCTCGATCCTCGAGGACGGCCGGATGATGGGCGACGAGGACGGCGGCGGCGTGTTGTTTGTCGGCCAGAAGGGGATGATCCAGTGCGGGACGTACGGCGACAATCCGCGGATCCTGCCCGAGTCCCTGATGCAGTCCTTCCCGCGGCCGGAAAAGACCATTCCCCGCTCTCCCGGCATCGCCGCCGAGTGGATCGAAGCGATCAAAGCCGGAAAGAAATCGACGACCGACATCCCGACGTACGCCGGCCCGCTGACCGAGATGATGCTGCTCGGCAATATCGCCATGCGCTTCCGGGAATCCAAGACCATCCTTCAGTGGGATCCGGTCAAGATGGAATTCCCGAACCTCCCCGAGGCCAACGCCTTCGTTCACAAGGAATACCGCCTCGGCTGGTCGCTGTAAGAGACGGAAGGCGACGATGAACAAGACATTCGTGTTGGCGGTTCTCTCTGTTTTCCTGGCCTGGATCCCGACCGCCTTTCCGACGGCTCAGGACCGCCGGGCGGACCTCGAAAAATGGGCGATTCACGACGAATCGCGGCCGCGACCTCCGGTGGTCGATCCGGGCCCGGCCGGGCCGTCCGTTCCCGCGCCGTCGGACGCCGTCGTGCTGTTTGACGGCAAGGATCTTTCGGGCTGGGTGACCGGCAAGGGCGAACCGGCCAAGTGGAAGGTCCAAGACGGCTTCATGGAAGTCGTCAAAGGGACCGGATCCATCCGAACGAAAGAGGGATTCGGGAATTGCCAGCTCCATGTCGAGTGGGCCTCGCCCGCGGAGGTCGTCGGCTCAGGGCAGGGAAGGGGCAACAGCGGCGTTTTTTTGATGGACACTTATGAGGTCCAGGTCCTCGATTCTTACGAAAACAGCACTTATGCCGACGGTCAGGCGGCGGCGATCTACGGGCAGTTTCCGCCGCTGGTGAACGCCTGCCGCAAGCCGGGGGAATGGCAGACGTACGACATCGTCTTTCGGGCTCCCCGATTCGATCAGGACGGCAAGCTGCTGGCTCCGGCCAGGATGACCGTTTTTCACAACGGGATTCTGGTCCATGACGACGTGACCTTGACCGGACCGACGGCCCATAAGGCCCGTCCGCCCTACGCCGCCCACGCCGGCAAGCTCCCGATTTCGCTGCAGGACCACGGCCATCCCGTCCGCTTCCGCAATATCTGGCTCCGGAATCTCTGAAGCTCGTCTTTGCCCTCGGATACGAAGCTTGAGTTATTCACTTTTAATTATGGGAACAACATCTATTTCTCAATGGCGTTTTTATGAATAATCCAAGCCAAGTCATTTATTCCATGGTCGGCGTGGGCCGGATCCATCCGCCCAACCGCCAGGTCCTCAAGGACATCTCCCTCGGCTTCTATTACGGGGCCAAGATCGGCGTGCTCGGCCTCAACGGCTCGGGCAAATCGACGCTCCTGAATATCATGGCCGGCCGCGATCCCGATTACATCGGCCAAATCGCCATGAGCAAGGGCTACACCGTCGGCCTGCTCGAGCAGGACCCGAAGCTCGATCCGGCCAAAACCGTCATCGAGATCGTCCGCGAGGGCGTCCAGCCGATCGTCGACCTGCTGGCCCGCTACGACGCGGTCAACGAGAAATTCGCCGATCCGGACGCCGACATGGACGCCTTGATGGCCCAGCAGGCCAAGCTCATGGAGGAGATCGAGAAACACGACGCCTGGAACCTCGACAACCATCTTGAGATCGCAATGGAGGCCCTCCGCTGCCCGCCGCCGGACACGCCGGTCTCGGTCCTCTCCGGCGGCGAGCGCCGCCGCGTCGCCCTCACCCGCCTGCTTTTGATGGAACCCGACATCCTGCTGCTTGACGAGCCGACCAACCACCTCGACGCCGAGTCGGTGGCCTGGCTCGAGCGCCATCTTCAGGAATACAAGGGCACGGTGATCGCCGTGACCCACGACCGCTATTTCCTGGACAACGTCGCCGGCTGGATCCTCGAGCTCGACCGGGGGCAGGGGATCCCCTGGAAAGGCAACTACTCCTCGTGGCTCGAGCAGAAAACCGCGCGGCTCGCGGTCGAGGAGAAGACCGAATCCCGGCGCCAGCGGACGCTGGCCCGCGAATTGGAATGGATCCGGATGTCGCCCAAGGCCCGCCAGGCCAAGGGCAAAGCCCGGGTCACGGCTTATGAGAAGCTCCTCAGCCGGGATTTCGACCGATACCGCGATGAACAGGAGATCCCGATCCCCCAGGGAAACCGCCTGGGCGACGTGGTCATCGAGATTGAAGGAGTCTCCAAGGCCTACGGCGACCGCCTCCTGATCAACGACCTGACCCTCAGCGTCCCGCCCGGCTCGATCGTCGGGGTCATCGGCCCCAACGGCGCCGGCAAGACGACCCTTCTGCGGATGATCACCGGCCAGGAATCGCCCGACGCCGGCCGTGTCCGGATCGGCGAGACGGTCAAGCTCGTCTATGCGGACCAGGCCCGGGCTTTGGATCCGGCCCGGACGGTCTTCGAAGAGATTTCAGGCGGATCGGAAACGATGACGATCGGGGGAAGGCCGATGAACGCCCGGGCTTATTGCGCCTCGTTCGGATTCGCCGGCACCGACCAGCAGAAAAAGACCGCCGTGCTTTCGGGAGGGGAGCGCAACCGCGTCCACCTGGCCAAGGCGATGGCCGAGGGAGGAAACGTCCTGCTTCTCGACGAGCCGACCAATGACCTGGACGTCAACACCCTCCGGGCTTTGGAGGATGCGCTGGAAAGCTTCGCCGGGAACGCCGTGGTCGTCAGCCACGACCGGTGGTTCCTGGACCGGGTCGCCACCCATATCCTGGCCTTCGAAGAGGACGGATCGATCCAGTGGGTGTACGGGAATTATTCGGAATACCGGGAGGATCTCCGCCGGCGCAAGGGGACCGCGGCCGATCAGCCCCACCGCTTGAAGTATCAGGCCTTGAAGCGCTAGACCGGCCTATTTTTCGCCCTCTTCGAAGCGGCGCTCTTCGTCCTCGAAATCTTCCTCATTTTCGCCCTGATCCGTCTTTTCGATGATTTTGAGCTCTTTCTTGAACCGGATGACGACATACTCGATTTTTTTGAGAAGGTCGTAGGGCTTCAGGGGCTTGGAGATATAGTCGTCCATCCCGGCTTCCAGGCATTTCTCCCGGTCGCCCTTCATGGCGTGGGCCGTCATGGCCACGATCGGCAGATGGTCCTCGGTCCCGATTTCCCTTTCGCGGATGGCCGCGGTGGCCTGGTACCCGTCCATTTTCGGCATCTGGACGTCCATCAGGACCAGGTCGAATTTTTCGGTGTCCAGAAGCTCGATGGCCTCGGCCCCGTTGTTGGCGACCTTGACCTTGTGCTGCCGGCGTTCCAGGATGCGCACGGCCAGCTTCTGGTTGATGACGTTGTCTTCGGCCAGGAGGACGTTGTACTGCTGGCGGGCCTTGCTCAGCGAATGGCGGGTGATGAAGGGGGTTTCAGCGCCGGTCGCGCCCTTGTGGGCGCTGGCGCCGAGGGCGAGCATGATCGCGTCAAGCAGGTACGACTGCTTGATGGGCTTGGTCAGATAAGCCGAGAGGCCCAGCTTCCGGCAGCGGGCCGCTTCCCCGCGGAACCCGGCCGAGCTCAACATCATGATGAAGGCATTGCCCAGCTCGGGGTGCTTTTTGATTTCCTCGGCCAGGGCGTAGCCGTCCATCTCCGGCATGTTGGCGTCGATGAGGATCAGCTGGAAGGTCCGGCCCTCCTCCCGGGCTTCCCGGAGGGCTTTGAGGGCCGTGGCTGCGTCCTCGACGACAGTCGGCCGCATGTGCCAGTTGGTGAGCATTTCCTGGAGGATGCGGCGGTTGGTTTCGTTGTCGTCCACGGCCAGAACCGAGGTTCCCTTGATGTCCTCGAACTGGAGCGGAACGATCTCCTCCTCCACGCCCTGCTGCAGGGAGAGCGGCATGGTGAAGTGGAACTGGCTGCCCACCCCGATCTCGCTTTCGGCCCAGATCTTCCCGCCCATCAGGTCGACCAGCTGGGAGACGATGGCCAGGCCGAGGCCCGTCCCGCCGTAGATGCGGGTCGTCGAGCTGTCCACCTGGGAGAAGGGCTCGAAGATCAGCTTGAGCTTGTCCTGGGGAATGCCGATGCCGCTGTCCTTGACGATGAAATGCAGCCAGATCTTGTCCGGGGCGATCGATTGGGGCTGAACGGTGACGACGACCTCGCCCTCGCGGGTGAACTTGATCGAGTTGCTCAGCAGGTTGGTCAGGATCTGGCGCAACCGGCCCGGATCGCCCATCACTCGGTCGGGGATGTCGCCCGGAATGTGGTAGGCCAGCTCCAGGCCCTTCTTTTCGGCCATCAAGGCCACGCTCGAGACCATGCTGTGGATCGTGTCGCGGAGGTTGAAATTGATGTTTTCGAACTCGATCTTCTTGGCCTCGATCTTGGAGAAGTCGAGGATGTCGTTGATGATATTCATCAGGGATTCGGCCGAGACCTTGACCGCTTCCATGAAGTCGCGCTGTTCGGCGTTGAGATCCGTCTCCAGGGCCAGCTCGGTCATTCCGAAGATGCCGTTCATCGGCGTGCGGATTTCGTGGCTCATGTTGGCCAGGAATTCGCTCTTGGCCCGGTTGGCCTCCTGGGCCTGCTTGCGGGCCTGGATGAGCTCGGAGACGTCGACCAGGTTGATGATCACGCCTTCATAGCTGTCGTTGATGTAGATGGGCTGGAGGCGCAGGATCACCTCCAGGTTCTTGAACGGCGTTTCCTGGACGAGGGGAATGGCGAAGGGCTTGCTCTTGAAATCCGCCAGGGCGAGCCGCAATTCCGGCGTCGCCAGCTGCGGGTCGACGTCCCAGATCGTCCGGCCGACGATGGCGCTCCGCTCCTGCTTGAGGAGCTTGACGAAATACTCGTTCACTTCCAGGATCCGGTCGTCCTTGTCGGTCAGAATCACGCCTTCTTCCATCCCGGAGATCATGGCCGAAAGCTTGGCCGCTTCGCGCTGGATGGCGGCCTCGGCCTTCTTCCGGTTGGTGATGTCCGTGTAGAGAACGACCACCCCGGCCAGTGAATCGCCTGTCTTGATGGGCGCCCCGGCGACGATCGTGTCGATGGGCGTGCCGTCTTTCCGGTAACGGATGGCTTCCGTCGGCGGGAGACGGTGGCCGGAGGTGGCGGCCTGGGTGTACGCCCGCGCTTCCTGGCGGCCGGCCTCGGTGAAGGCGACGATGTCGTCCAAGTCCCGGCCGACGACTTCCTCCCGCGTATAGCCGAAGATTTTCTCGGCCCCGGGATTCCATTCGGTGACGCGGTTTTGGGCGTCGGTCGTGACGACGGCGTTGGGCGTGTTGAACAGGACGGATTCGAGGTATTGCTTCCGGCGATCCAGCTCTTCTTCGGCTTTCTTCCGGTCGGCGATCTCTTTCTGGGCCCGGGCGTACAGCCGGGCGCTCTCGATCGCCGCGGCGATCTGTGAGGCGAGGGTTTCCATGGCCGTCACGTCGGATTCATCGAAGGCGTCCTTCCGGACGCTTTGGAGATCGAGGACGCCGATGACCTTGTCCCCCTTGACCAAGGGGACCGACAGCTCCGATTTCGTCACTTCGTCGGTCTTTCGGAAATAATGGGGATCGTTCTCGACGTCGCCGCTGTTTTGGGATTTCCTCGTCACGGCGGCGGTCCCAATCATTCCCTGGCCGAGATTGATCCTCATATCCATCGGGAAATGCTGTTCGTATCCGCCGGAAATCGCCTTGAGGGAGAGGGCGTCCTGGCCGTCCTCCAGAAGCAGGATCATGACGCCGTAATAATCGAAGGCGTCGCGGATCGAATGGACGGTGGAATTCAACAGCTCGCCGAGCTCGAGCTTTCCGCTCAGCTTCTGGCCGATGTCGTAGAGAAGGGCGAACTGCGTTCCCTTGCGTTTCGCCTCTTCGGCCAGCCGCATCCGCTCGGCGACTTCCTGGCGGAGATCCGCCGTCCGCTCCTTGATCTTCGTCTCAAGGTGGGCGTTTCTCTGCCGGATGGCGGCCATCCGATAGCGGACGCCGCCGACGACCAGCCCGGCGATGAAGAGGAGGGCGAGGGCTTGGAACCACCGGGTTTTCCAGAAGGGGGGGATGACGGAGATCTTCAGGGCCACGCCGTCCTCGTTCCATAGTCCGTCGTTATTGGAGGCCTTGACCCGGAACGTGTATTCCCCGGGGGGGATCCCGGCGTAAGAGACGAACCGCCGGTTGCCGGGACGCGTCCAGTCCGAATCCAGGCCTTCCATGCGATAGGAGTACAGGTTTTTGCTCGGGGCCTGGAAATCGAGGGAGGCGAATTCGAAGTCGATCTGGTTCTGAAAGTACGCCAGGTGGATGTCCTTCGTTTCGGTGATCGCCCGGTTGAGAACGATCCGGTCGTCCACCTTCTGCTGAATGGGGACGTCGCGGCCGAACAGACGGAAGCTCGTGAGGACGACCGACGGGACATGCGGGTTGTCGGTGATCAGCTTCGGATAGAAGGAATTGAATCCCTTGATGCCGCCGAAGAACAGCTCGCCGTCCGCGGCCCGGTGGGCGCTGTAGGTGTTGAACTCATAGCTCTGAAGGCCGTCATGGATGTCGAAATTCTTGAATTTTTTATTGATCGGATCGAACCGCGACAGGCCGCGGTTGGTCGAAACCCAGATGTTCCCCTGCTCGTCCTCCAGGATCCCGTAGATGACGTCGTCGCACAGTCCGTCTTTTGCCCGGTAAACGACCGTCGTCCCGGTTTCCCGATCGAACTTGGCCAGGCCGGTGTTGGTCCCCAGCCAGAGCCATCCCCGGCTGTCTTCCAGGAGACTGAGGAGGTAATCGTCCCGGATTCCGTCCGGTTTGGCCGGATCAGTGCGGTAAACCGTGAATTTCTCCGTGACGGGGTCGAAACGATTGAGCCCGCCGCCGTACGTGCCGATCCAGACGATGTCGGTGCGATCGACGAGGATGGCGTAGATCCGGGGATAGCTCAGGGCGTTGGCGCCCGGGGTCTCGTCCACGGGATACCGCTTGACCCGGCCCGTTTTTTTGTCGAACCGGTTCAATCCGCCGCCGTCCGTCCCCAGCCAGAGATAACCTTTCGCGTCGGCGGCGATGGCCCGGACGATTTCGGCGCTTGGCGTGTTCGGATCGCTCTCTTTATACCGGTAGCGGACGACTTTTCCGGTCCGGGGATCGAAACGGTTCAACCCCTCCGTCGAGGTGATCCAGAGAAGGCCGTCCTTGTCGCGATGAATCTGATAAAGGCGGTTGGTGCTGAGCGAGGAGGGATCGGCCGGATCGTGGAGATACGATCGGACCTGGCCGGTCGCCCGGTCGATCCGGCTCAAGCCGGCCCCGTCCGTGGCCGCCCAGATGATGTCCGACCCGTCCTTGATGATCTGGCGGAATCCGTTGATATTTAATCCCGCCGGGATGACCCGCCGTGATTCGTAAAGCCGGATTTTGGCGATGTTTTTGTTGTACTGGCTGAGCCCGGCCCCGTAGTTGCCGAACCAGATGTTTCCCGAGGCGTCCTCGGCGATGGCCAGGATCCGGTCGCCGGAAATGCTGGTCGGATCGTTGGAGTCGTAGCGATAGGAAGCGAACGCCTCCCCCGACGGCAGCAATCGGTTCACGCCCTGCTCGGTGCCGGCCCAGAGCGTTCCGGACCGGTCCGCAAGAATGGCGTTGACCGAGTCGTTGCTCAGGCTCGCGGGATTGCGGGGGTCGTGGCGGAAATGTTTGAAATGCGCGCGCGAGGAATCCGTCATATCCAATCCGCGGCGGGTTCCCACCCAGAGATTGCCCTCGCCGTCCTCGGCCAGGCTCAGAACGCCGTCGTCGGCCAGGCTTCCGGAATCGGCCGGCGAATGGCGGAAGTGCGTGAACGTTCCGGTTTCATCATCCCAGCGGTCCAAACCGCCGCCGTCCGTCCCGATCCAGAGAACGCCGGCGCGGTCCTGGAGGATGGCTTTGACGGTATTGTGGCTGAGGGAGCTCTCTTTCCCCGATTCGGCCAGAAAACGCGTGAATTTTCCGGATTTTGGATCGTAGCGGTTCAATCCGCCGTTGGTCCCGATCCAGATGTTTCCCTCGTTGTCCTCGAGTAGGGCGAAAATCCGGTTATTGCTCAGACTCTCGGCATTCTGGGGATCGAAAAAATAGGAAACAAAATCGTCGGTCTCGGCGACGTACCGGTTCAAGCCGTTGTCCGTCCCCGCCCACAGGTTGCCGGCGCTATCGGCGAGCAGGCACCAGACATAATTGTGGCTGAGGCCCCGCGGATTTTCCCGGTCTTCCAGGTAGACTTTAAAGGTGTATCCGTCGAACCGGTTGAGTCCCGTTTCCGTGCCGATCCAGAGGAATCCTTTCCCGTCCTGGAGGACGCAGTTTCCCGTGCTTTGGGAAAGGCCTTGTTCCAGGGAAAAGTTCCGGCAGCGGAGGCGGTCCTGGGAGGAGAGGGGAATGACCAGTCCGAGGATCAATCCGAGGCTCAGGGGGAGGAATCGTTTCCGCATCTAAGACCTCCAGACAACGGAGCGATTTGAACGCCTATAAACTAATCTATTACGGAGAGGTTTTCAATGCTTGGAGGAAAAATGTTCCTAATGAAATATCAGCCCCGCT
>Ga0172371_10008297_pt1 | contig 14579 bp, 9 predicted proteins | sample Lak12m_FD_114543 | JGI IMG/M metagenome (GOLD analysis project Ga0172371, IMG submission 114543) | Freshwater microbial communities from Kabuno Bay, South-Kivu, Congo - kab_022012_12m | ecosystem: Environmental > Aquatic > Freshwater > Lake | place: Democratic Republic of the Congo: South-Kivu... | reverse complement strand
AGCCAATGGCAACCCCTGCACCGGTTACGATGACAAAAACTGCACCATCCTCAAAGTTGGAACCACCAATCCCGCTCCGTATATTCACACCGTCCTCTCCCTCTGGGTAGGTTACCCAGCCAAGGAAGAGATCATCGCCACCGATCCGGACACCTGGTGGACTGTTGCTGCCAATCATGTTGGCAACGGACCCTTCATCCTCTCCAACCTTGAAGCCAACACAGTTGCGAACTTCACCCCCAACCCCAATTACTGGGGTGGCTTTGCCAAAGTAAACCTTGAATATCGCTACATCACCGATTCTGCTGTGGCTTTCGAAGCCTACAAGAACGGCGAGTTCGATATTGTTGGTTTGGCTGCCGAAGACCTGGCCACTGTTCAGGCTGATGCAACCCTGAGCAAGGAAGCCATGATCTATCCAGGATCCTGCACCTTCGCTTATATGTTCCACCAGCTCAAGGAACCCTTCACCGATCAGAAAGTTCGCGAAGCCTTTTCTGAAGCACTCGATCGCGAAGGCTGGGTGAAAGATGTCCTCAAGGGACTTGGCTCACCGACCCTGACCTGGATCCCGAAGGGCTTCCCTGGCTACGATGCTGCTGAAAACCGCTGGGGCTTCGATCCTGCGGCTGCCAAGGCTGCAATCGCTGCATCCACCTATGGCTCAGTTGATAAACTGCCCGAGATCACCGCAACCTTCTCAGATACCCCGCGCAACCGTACCCGCAATGAGTGGCTGGCTGCTAACTACAAGAATGTTCTGGGTGTCGACATCAAACTCAATCCCGTTGAGTCCACCACCTACACCGCCCTCACCAAGGATATCGCCACTGCCCCGCAGATGTACATCCTCGGCTGGTGCGCAGACTATCCCGATCCTCAGAACTGGCTTTCCGTTTACTGGAAGACCGGTAGTTTTGGCCAACGCATCGGCTACTCCAATCCTGATTTGGATGCCATGCTGACCCTTGCTGACAAGGAACTGGATCCTGCCAAGCGTATGCAGTTGTACGCTGATGCCCAGAAATTCCTCACCGATGGTGCCCCTGTTGCATTCTTCTGGAACAACGTCAACACCTACCTGGTGAAACCCTATGTCAAGAACGTCGTCACCACCCCGATGGATTCCGGTTGGGCTGGTATTTATTCGGCCATCGGCATCACCATCGAGAAGTAAGTCAAGTTTGTAAGTAGTAAGTAGTATGGTTGGCCGGCTCGGGTCAAACCGAGCCGGCCAAAAAGCCTAAAATGCAAGAGGTGTTTTTATGACAGGTTATATTGCAAGACGTTTGTTGTGGTTGATCCCCGTAGTCTTAATTGTTGCGGGACTCACCTTCATCCTGATGCACAATGCTCCAGGCGGACCATGGGATAGAGACCCGAGTTCCCGCCAGGTGGATGCAGTGGCGCAGGCGCGACTGAATGCTTTTTACGGCCTGGATAAACCTCTTTTTTATCAATTCACCTCATATTTAATTGGCGGCCGTAACCTGGTCACCAAGCAATGGACCTGCGGGTTAATCTGTGGCAATATGGGTCCATCCTACCGTGTGCGCGGGATGACTGTTCAGCAATACCTGTTCACGCCACCTGTTGGAAAAAGCTTCCTCTATAGTAAAGCAGGGTACTCCCTGCGCCTGGGCGTTCTCGCACTGATGCTCGCTGTTGTTGTCGGCATCCCAGTTGGGGTAATTTCCGCCCTCAAACAGAACACCTGGATTGATTATGTTAGCTTATTCATCGCCACGATTGGGATTTCTGTCCCCAACTTCGTGATCGCGATTTTCCTTATCATTATTTTCGCTTCTACGCTTAAGCTGGTTCCAGTGATCCCGGTCAGCTGGAGCGATTTTTCTGTGTGGATCTTACCGGCCGTTGTGTTGGGGTTTGGTACACTGGCGCGATCCGCCCGCCTTACCCGTGCTTCAATGCTTGAAGTAATGCGCATGGATTATATCCGCACCGCACGCGCCAAAGGTCTTACGGAACGGCTGGTGATCTATCGCCATATGATCAAGAATGCCATGATCCCGGTGGTAACCTTTCTCGGACCTGCCCTGGCTGGGCTTGTAACTGGCTCATTCATTATTGAAACCATCTTTGGTTTCCCCGGCATGGGACGCGCTTATGTGACTGCCATCAGCAACCGGGATTATTCCATGATCATGGGTACCACCATCATCTTCGCGGTGATCGTGGCTGTGATGAACCTTGTGGTGGATGTGGTTTATGTCTTCCTGGATCCCCGCATCAAACTGGCAGACTGAGGAGTATAAAATGACCGAAAACAACTCATCCAACATTAATGGCACCACGAGTATTGTGAGCCTCAATGAACTAACCACTCCCCGCCGCAGCCTGATGAAGGATGCATGGTTCCGCCTGATTCGCAATAAAGGTGCGGTGGTTGCAATGTTCATCATCGTCCTGTTTTTTCTTGCTGCTCTTTTTGCAAATAAGATAGTCCCGCACAATCCTCTTGAAATGAACTCCGGCAAGGACTTTTTACCGCCAGCCTGGGTTGAAAAAGGTCCAACCGGCGAAGCAGGACAAAAAGCATTCCTCTTTGGTACAGATACGCTTGGGCGTGATGTTCTCAGTCGAACCATATACGGTTCAAGGGTTTCCATGGTGGTCGGTATTGTCCCCACAACGCTAATCCTGCTAATTGGAACACTTGTTGGTCTTTACTCCGGATACGCCGGTGGCTGGATCGACAACCTGCTCATGCGTTTTACGGACGTGATCTACGCTTTCCCTGACTTACTTTTCTTCATTATTGTAATGATCTCCCTTCGTGACACTTTCATCGGGCAATTGTTGAACGGCTTATTTCTGCTGTTCTGCGCGCTGGCGATTGTTAACTGGGTCGGCGTTGCCCGTATCGTTCGCGGGCAGGTACTTTCGTTGAAGGAAAAAGAATTCGTTGAAGCAGCACGGGCTATTGGTGCCAAGGACAGGCGAATCATGTTCAAACACCTGCTCCCCAACAGCCTGGGACCGATCATCATCATTGCCGCCACTTCCATCCCAGGCATGATCATCACTGAAGCCATTTTGGGTTACCTCGGCTTGGGCTTGCGTCCCTCCACGAACCCCAACGATTTCTTCCTCACCTCTTGGGGCGGCCTGCTCCTGGATGGTCAAACAGCCATCAATGCCCAGCCTTGGGCGCTGTTGACCCCGGCAATCTGCGTGGCGCTGGTCGTACTGGCGTTCACCTTCCTCGGCGACGGTCTGCGCGATGCTTTTGACCCCCGTCTGCAGGGAACCCAATAATTTTCAAATATCAAAAACAAAGACCTTGAGCTAAGCCTCAAGGTCTTTTTTTATCGGCAATCGATGCTTTATAATTAATGAAAATCATTTCTTCGCAGCTTGCTGCGAAGTATACCTGTAGTTTTCACCTCACCCTCAACCCCCTCTCCATCGCCTGATAGAAAGGGGCAGGGGAGAGGTTAGAGTAAGCAAATGAGAATTCTTAGAGCAAAAGATAGTTAAGAAATGATACTTCCCATCGAACTGCGCGGAGGTTTTGTTTCAGAACTGAAGGGATTTGAGATGAAATTGATACGCAAACACCTGACTCTGCTACTTACGCTTATATTAATCGTCGCCACTACCTTGACTGCCTGTAAACCTGGCGAGACCTCCACAACAACTACGGCAACACAAGCGCCAACTGCGACCACAGCTCCCACGGCAATCCCGCAAAAGACACTGGTGGTGTGCCTGGGCTACGAACCGGGCTCGCTTTACATGTACAAAGAGTCGAGCCGTGCCATGTGGAGCGTGCTCGAAGCAATCTATGATGGACCTATCGATACGGTCAATTTTCAACCGGAGCCGGTGATCCTTGAAGCGTTGCCCACTCTGGATAACGGCGGAGTGACGCTTTCCTCCGCGCCTGTTTCTGCGGGCGACGAAGTGGCGAATGTGGAAGGAGATATCGTTGCCCTGGCAAAAGGCGTGACAGTTTTCCCGGAAGGCTGCACCTCCTCAGAGTGTGCGTTGACATGGGATGGTTCTTCAGAACTTAAGGTAACCCAGATGAGCGCGCAGTTCAAGATCAAATCGGGCGTCTCCTGGTCTGATGGTACCCCACTTACCGCAGAAGACGTGGTGTACTCTTACACCGTGGCGGCTGACCCTGCAACCGCTGTTTCCAAGACACTGATCAAGCGAACGACTTCCTTCACAGCAGTGGATGAGCAAACCGTCCAATGGACTGGGAAACCCGGTTACCTCACCATGAATCCCTCGGCATTCTTCTGGACTCCCCTGCCGAAACATATCCTCGGAAGCATGAGCACGGACAAATTAAACAACGCAGACGAATCCAACAAAAAGCCACTCGGCTGGGGTCCGTACGTGATCGACGAGTGGACGGCGGGTGACCATATCCGCTTGGTGAAGAACGCGAATTACTTCCGCGGAGGAGAAGGGCTGCCTTATTTTGATGTGCTGGTCTTCCGCTTCACACCCGGGCTATCTGAGACCGACCTTTCTCCGCTGGTCACTGGCGAATGCGACATCATGGACACCTCGGCCGGACTGGAATCGCAGATTCAGCCGCTGCGTGAGCTGGAAAACGCAGGCAAAACAAAGCTATATTTTGGACAGGGACCGGAGTGGGAACTGCTTAATTTCGGCATCAAGCCGGCATCTTATGATGATGTTTACAATCCGTACCTCGACCGGCAGGATTTCTTTGGTGACCTGCGCACCCGCCAGGCATTTGCCTATTGTGTGGATCGACCCAAGATCATCAAGGACGTGCTGTTCAGCCAATCTCAGATCCCAACCTCCTACCTGCCTGCCAACCACCCTTACTGGGAAAACGACCTCAGCCTGATCGCGTATGATCCTGCCCAAGGCAACAGCCTGCTGGAACAGGTGGGCTGGGTGGATGATGACAACAACCCGGCAACGCCGCGTGTATCACGGGGGGTTAAGGGGGTGCTGGATGGAACCAAATTCTCTTTAACCTATAATGTGACGGATAGTTTGCTGCATGAAAGCGTTTCATCGATCATCGCGAGTTCACTCGCAGAATGCGGCATCGAAGCCAAGGTTGAATATCTACCCGTGACGGATATGTTTGCATCCGGTCCGGCGGGGAAAGTTTTTGGGCGTGCCTTTGACCTGGCGGAACTCGCCTGGTCCACCGGCAGACAGCCGCCCTGCTTCCTCTATTCTTCCAGTGAGATTCCCACCGAGAAGAACCGCTGGATTGGTACCAAGTATGGCGGCGTGAACCTGACCGGTTATTCCAACGCGGAATATGATGCTGCCTGCAGCCTTCAACTGACGGCAGGGCTTGATGCCCAGGCTTTTGCAACAGCGAATGCAACCACCCAGATGCTCTTCAACCAGGATCTTCCTGTTCTGCCGTTGTTTTATCACGTGAAGGTGATGGCTGCGCGCCCTGATCTCTGCGGCGTATCGCTGGATGTAACTGCCCGCAGCGGCATCCGGACGATCGAGAATTATCGCCTGTCTGACTCGGGTACATGCCAGTAAGAGGGGTGTTTCTTCAGCCAAAGCGTATTTTTTGTGTTAAAATCGTAGCCACCGGAGAGTACCCGTTGGGGCATGGTGCAATGGCAGCACACCAGACTTTGGATCTGTGGATCTTGGTTCGAATCCAGGTGCCCCAGCCTGATAGGTTACCAAGGGATAAATAGAACAAAGCGAGCGATCAGGCGAAGAGCATTGAACGCTCGCATTGTTTTAAGCGATAATACTGCTGTGAGGAAAAAACAATGAAAATATCTACCATAATTCTGGCAGCCGGCCAGGGAACAAGAATGGTCTCCGACCTCCCCAAGGTTTTGCACCTGGTCAATGGAAAACCACTGATCCTGTATTCTGTGGAGGCAGCCGAAGCCGTCAGCACTGAAAAGCCGGTAGTGGTGATCGGCAACGGAGCAGAAAAGGTGCGTGCCGCAGTGAACGAACGGGCAGTTTTCGCCGTCCAGGAGAAACGTCTGGGGACTGCCCACGCGGTTTTATCTGCTGAAAGTTGGTTTAAAAAATATGATGGCTTGATCCTGGTTATCGCCGCGGATATGCCACTGCTGACCAAAGAAACCCTCAAAAAAATGGCGGATGACCAGCTTGCCACTGACGCCCCGATGACCATGGTAACCGTCCGGCAGCAGGATTCGCATGGCTTTGGCCGCATCCTGCGCGATAAGGATGGCAATGTTCAGGCAATCATCGAAGAAGCGCATGCCACCCCTGAACAATTGCTGATCGATGAATGTAACGTTGGCGCTTATTGCTTCAAATCCGCCTGGATGTGGGAAGTGTTGAAGCGCATCAAGTTATCGCCCAAAGGGGAATACTATCTGACCGACCTTGTCGGTGTGGCAGTGCTGGAACGAAAGCAGGTGCGCACTATTCAACTGGCTGACACTGACGAAGCCCTTGGTATCAACAATCGCGTACACCTGGCAGAAGCTGAGAGCATTGTGCGGCGCCGCGTCAACCGTGAGTACATGCTGGCCGGGGTTTCCATGACGGATCCCAACCTGGTGTACATCGAACCGGGGGTGAAAATCGGCAAGGATACCCTGCTGGAGCCGGGGACAAGATTGACAGGGAAGACGATTATCGGGGAGCGCTGTCATATCGGACCCAATACCATCATTTACAGCTCCACGGTCGGCGATGATTGCAGCCTGCTGGCATCGGTGATCGAAGAAGCGGTCATTGAAGACCATGTTGGCATGGGGCCGTTCTGCCACCTGCGCAAGGGGGCTCACCTTGGCAGCCACGTGCATATGGGTAACTTTGGCGAGGTCAAGGATTCGCACCTTTCTGCCGGCGTCAAGATGGGACATTTCTCTTACATTGGCAATGCTGAGATCGGTGAAAATGTAAACATTGGAGCTGGCACCATCACCTGCAATTTTGATGGTGAACACAAGCACCCGACGATAATTGGCGAGGATGCCTTTATTGGCAGCGATACCATGCTGGTTGCCCCTGTGACCATTGGCAAAGGCGCGCGAACCGGCGCGGGTTCAGTGGTGACGCATGACGTACCGGATGGCGACGTGGTGGTGGGTGTTCCGGCCCGCAAATTAAAAAGGAAATAGATGGGGATAATTGTTGGGCTGATCGTTCTGTTCTTTCTGCTGGATATGACCTTTTCGGTCATTCGGGCAGCGCTGCTTAATGTTCGTGTTCCGCAGTTGATGGATCTTGGAACCGATGAACCCCGGCGAGTAGAAAGCACAATCCGCTTGCTCGAAAAACCACGATTACGAGCCATGTTTCGCCTTCTCGTGGGGCTGATGCACTTGCTTGTGGCTGCTATGGTAGTTGGTTTAATATCATTGACGAAAATTGCCCCGACTGCTGCAGGATGGGCCGGCATCTTTGCCCTGATCTTACTGGTGCTGCTGGCGTTCGAATTCCTTTTTGAGCGGTTGCCACTGAGTAACCCGGAAAAGTGGGCGCTGGCACTGACCCCCACTGCGAGGGTTATTGATGGGATACTGAGTCCTTTTAGCGCAGCACTGGTGAAAATCCAGGGAATGGACGGTACATCGCCGCGCCAGTTTGGGTCAGTGAGTGAAGATGAGTTGAAGACCTGGGTGGAAGTGGGGCAACCGGAAGGTGGGTTGGAAGCCGATGAACGGCGCATGATCTATTCCATCTTCCAGTTTGGCGATACCCTTTGCCGTGAGATCATGGTTCCGCGGATTGACGTGCTGGCTCTTGAGGTGAAGACGCCGCTCTCACAGGCAGTGAATGTGCTCATTGAATCAGGGCATTCACGCGTTCCGGTTTACGACGACAATATTGATAATGTAGTTGGATTACTTTATGCCAAGGACCTGCTTCGTTGGCAAACCAACCCGGGCGAGAAAACCACCCTCCGGAAATTTCTGCGCGCGCCATATTATGTACCGGAAACCAAGAAGGTGGATGAACTGTTGGCGGAAATGCAAGCCAAGGGCACTCACATCGCCATTGTGGTCGATGAATATGGCGGGATGGCCGGACTGGTGACACTGGAAGATATTGTTGAGGAGATTGTTGGCGAGATCCGTGATGAATACGACCAGAAGGAAGAGCTGCTGGTACAGAAAGTGTACGACAATGAATACCTTTTACGGGCGCGTGTTTCTCTGGATGATTTCAACGATGCACTGGGCACAGAAGTGACTTCGGACCAAACGGACACGCTGGGCGGAATCCTGTATGCCGATCTGGGCAGGGTCCCGATGGAAGGGGACACCGTTCAGGTGGAAGATTGGTTATTGACCATTGAAGAAGTACGCGGGCGCCGTATAGGCAGGATCCGCGCTCGCAGGCAAAACGAAACCCATGAGATAGAGGACAACCATGCCATTGACTCCTGACCAGCAAAAAACACTGATCGAAACCGCGCTTCATGTACGTGATTGGGCTTACGCACCCTATTCGCATTACAACGTTGGAGCTGCTTTACTGACGTCTTCGGGGAAGGTATACGAGGGAGTGAACATTGAAAATGCTGCTTATTCCATCACCATGTGCGCAGAAAGGGTGGCGGTATTCAAGGCGGTTTCGGAAGGTGAACGTGAGTTCACGACCCTGGTTGTCGCCACGGATAACGGCGGCACTTCCTGTGGCTCCTGCCGGCAGGTGCTGGCGGAGTTTGGCGTGTCAACTCGGGTGATCTTTGTGGACGGAAAAGGAAGGATCACGCTGGATACCACCGTAGAAAAATTGTTACCGCAGGCCTTTACCCCCGAAGATTTAAAATAGCCGCTTATGCCGCAGCCCGACCGCACGCTACGCGTGGAAGCCATCATCCTTCAGCACTCTGACTGGGGAGAGGCTGACCGTATCCTGCGGATTTACACGCGCGAACAGGGAAAATTGCGCGCCATTGCCAAGGGTGCGCGTAAACTGAAATCGCGCAAGGCCGGTCACCTGGAACCTTTTATGCGCTCCAGGTTAATGCTTGCCCAGGGACGCGACATGTGGATTGTCACCCAGGCGGAGCTGATCGAGCCTTATGACTCTTTACGACAGAACCTGGAGTCTACTGCCCGGGTGGCATATGTTATCGAATTGCTGGATCGCCTGACTTATGAAGAGGGGCAGAACTGGCAGTTGTTTGACCTGGTTTCCAGCACACTCAGCCGCCTGGTGGAACAGCCTGATTCATTTGTGCCAATCCATTATTACGAGATGCGCATTCTCGACCTTACCGGTTATCGGCCGTTATTGTTCGAATGCGCTTCTTGCCGGAAAAAGATCGAGGCTGAAGATCAATTTTTCTCAGCAGAGCTGGGCGGGGTATTGTGCCCATCCTGCGGGGCGCGCACTGCCGGCTCAAGGTTGATCAGCATGGACGCGCTGCGTTACCTGCGCCATTTCCAACGGTCGAGCTACGCTGAAGCGCTGCGGGCAGACCCGCCCGCAAAAACCCGTGCTGAGGTGGAGTCCATCCTCAATTATTACCTCACCTACCTGCTGGAGCGCGGGTTGAACTCAACTGAGTTTTTGAAACAGATCAAATAGATATCCCATACAGAAGGGCACTTATTTGAGCGGTTATAATAGGGGCACTTCATTTTGCGTTTCACAGCCCGGAGGATGTATGACCGAAGCACTCGATTTTCAATCCGTGATCATGACCCTGCAAAAATATTGGGCGAGCCAGGGATGCCTGATCTGGCAGCCCTACTACAGCCAGATTGGCGCAGGTACCATGAACCCCGGAACCTTCCTGCGTGTCCTCGGGCCGGAACCCTGGAAGGTGGCTTATGTTGAGCCATCGGTTCGCCCGGATGATGGGCGCTATGGGGAAAACCCTAACCGCTTCCAGCAGCATTACCAGTTTCAGGTCATCCTCAAACCTGATCCGGGCAATCCCCAGGGGTTGTACCTTAAATCACTCGAAGCCCTCGGGATCGACCCGCGCGAGCATGACATCCGTTTCGTGGAAGACAACTGGCAGCAGCCCGCGCTTGGCGCATGGGGTTTGGGTTGGGAAGTGTGGCTGGATGGGCAGGAGATTACCCAGTTTACCTATTTTCAGCAGGCGGGTGGACTAACCCTCGATCCGGTTTCAGTAGAAATCACCTACGGTCTGGAACGTATTGCCATGCCGTTACAGCGTGTTTCACATTTTCGCAAGATGCGCTGGAACAAGGAGCATACCTATGGTGATGTGAATTACCAGGGCGAGGTGGAACACAGTAAATACTATTTCGAGGTGGCGGATGTTGACCGCATGCGCCAGCTTTACAAGCTATATGAAGCAGAAGCCGAGGAAGCGCTAAAAAATGGGCTGGTGCTTCCGGCGCATGATTACATACTCAAATGCTCCCATACTTTTAATATTTTGGATACACGCGGTGCAGTGGGTGTGACGGAGCGCCAGGCGTTGTTCGGGCGCATGCGTGAATTGGCGCGCCGTACTTCTGAGGCTTATGTGGAACAGCGAAAGACCATGGAATACCCGTGGATCCCGGAAACCCCAACCAAAGCGGTTTCTCAAGCCCCGGTTGCCAAGCCCGTCAATTTACCCAAAGGACCCACGCCTTTCCTACTGGAGATTGGCACCGAGGAGTTGCCCGGCAGTGATTTTACCGCCGCAGTGGAGCAATTACGCAGTCGTGTTCCAGCCCTGCTGGATGAATTACGCCTTGCACACGGGAATATTGAGGTAATTGGCACTCCCCGCCGGCTGGTGGTGCGTGTGCAGGATCTGGCAGACCAGCAGCAGGCGCGTACCACGGTTGTGAAGGGCCCTCCCCAAAGCCGGGCATTCGATGCCAGCGGGCAGCCCACGCGCGCTCTGGAGGGATTTGCCCAGAGCAAGGGTGTTGCAGTGGCAGACCTTGAAGCCCGTGAGATCGATGGAGGCGTATACATGGTGGCGATGGTCAAAGAAACCACCCGCAGCGCCTATGATGTTTTGTTGGAAGCGCTGCCGACATTGACCGCAGCCATCAAATTCGACAAGTCGATGCGCTGGAATTTCACCAATGTGCCATTCTCACGCCCGGTGCGCTGGTTGGTGGCTTTACTTGGCGACGCGGTAATCCCGTTCGAGTTTGCTGGCTTGCGAGCCGATAATAAAACACACGGGCTGCGGTTTATCGAGCCGGAGGAATTAACGATCAAGAATGCGGCTGAGCATGAACCCGTACTGGCGAAACAGGGCATCATTCTTGACCCACAGGTAAGGAAAGAGATCATACGGAAACAGGTATTGGCGATCAGCAAAAAATTTGGCGGCTCCGATCAGTTGGATGAAGGGCTGCTGGATGAGGTAAATTTCCTGGTGGAAGCTCCATTCGCTTTTTTGGGTACCTTTGAGGATTCATATTTACTGCTTCCGCCTGAAGTGATGATCTCGGTGATGAAAAAGCACCAACGTTATTTCCCCCTGCAATCCGTTGATGGAAAGTTGCTGCCGCATTTCATCGCAGTGCGCAACGGTGGAGAGCATGGCATAGACCTTGTTACCGATGGCAACGAGCAGGTGGTACGAGCGCGCTTCGCCGATGCCAACTTCTTCATTCGTGAAGACCTGAAACACCCCCTGGAATCGATGCTTACCCGCTTGGGTACGCTCACCTTCCAGCAGAAGCTGGGTTCGATGCTTGAAAAATCACAACGCATCACAGCGCTGGCGGAAAAACTGGCTCCGGTCTTTGGCTTGAGCGTTGAAGAACTCAAAGTTGCCAACCGTGCTGCCAAACTCAGCAAAGCTGACCTGGTGACTCACATGGTGGTGGAAATGACCTCTCTGCAGGGGGTGATGGGGCGATATTATGCGCGCTATTTTGGCGAACCCGAACCAGTGGCACAGGCGCTTTATGAACAATACCTGCCGCGTTATACCGGTGATGCTGTACCCTCCAACAGGATTGGGTTGATACTTGGGGTGGCAGACCGACTGGATTCACTGACCGGCTTGTTCGCAGCCGGGCTGGCACCTACAGGTACCAAGGACCCATTTGCGCAGCGCCGCGCTGCCCTGGGACTTGTGCAGAGCCTGGGAGCTTTCAACCTGGATATCGATTTACGAGAGGCATTGAAGCAGGCAGCTGCGCAATACGGTTTTGCGGTTGACCAGAAAAGCCTGGACGCCACGCTGGACTTCATCATTGGCAGGCTCAAGAACAGCCTCACCGACCAGGGATATCGCTATGACGTGGTGGATGCCGTCCTGGCGGAGCAGGGGCACAATCCCGCTGGAGTGTACCGCGCGGTGAAGGAGTTGAGCGCATGGATCGCCCGCTCGGATTGGTCGACCATTCTTCCGGCTTTTTCACGTTGCGTACGCATAACCCGCGACCAGAAAGAAACTTATCCGGTGATCCCCAAAGTCTTTGTGGAAACCTCGGAAAAAGAGCTATTCAATGCCATCGAGAACATCGAGAAACAAGCAACCTCTAAGGGGTCAGTGGATGATCTGTTTAAGGCATTTGTGCCGGTCATTCCACTGGTAAACCATTTCTTTGATGAGGTGCTGGTGATGGCGGAAGATAAAAACCTACGCGCCAACCGCTTGGGGCTGCTGCAGCGCATTACTGCTTTGGCCAAAGGCACGGTGGATTTTTCCTTCCTCGAGGGGTTTTAACCACGAAACTGAAAGGGGATACAATTAAGCCAACCCATGACCGCGATTGATGAAATCAAAGCCAGGCTGGATATTGTCGATATCGTTTCCGAGACGGTAAAACTGCGCCGCTCCGGCAAGAGCTATACCGGCTTTTGCCCATTCCATTCCAACACAAAAACCCCCGCCTTCGCGGTATTCCCTGATTCCGGCACCTGGCGCTGCTTTGGGCAGTGCAATGAGGGTGGCGATATCTTCAAGTTTGTCATGAAGAAGGAAGGCTGGGAATTCTCCGAAGCGCTGCGCTACCTGGCTGACCGCGCCGGTGTGGTGCTTGAGCCCTTGACCCCTGAAAAGAAAGCCGAGGAGGATCAATACGATCGGCTTAAAGAACTGCTGGAGAGCGCGGTAAAACTATACCAGTATCACCTGCTTGAAACCCCGGCCGGTAAACCGGCTTTGGATTTCCTCGCCCGCCGCGGGGTGACCGCTGAGACCATCCGTATCTGGGGACTGGGCTATGCTCCTGCCGGGTATGAGACCACGCTGGAGCACTTCCGTGGTCATGGCTGGGGCAGCGAGGATCTGCTGGACGTGGGACTGGTCAACAAGCGGGATGACGGCGGTTATTACGACAAGTTCCGCAACCGTGTGATGTTCCCCATCCGGGATGGTGCTGGCAAGATGGCGGGGTTTGGTGCGCGCATCCTGGACCCGGATGATGTGCCCAAGTTCCTCAATTCTCCGCAGACTGCGCTCTTCGATAAAAGTCACCTGTTGTACGGGTTGAACCTGGCGCGCAAGCCCATCCGTGAACAAAACCAGGTGGTCATTGTGGAAGGATACCTGGATGTGATCCTGCTGCACCAGGCAGGTTTTACCAATGCAGTCTCTCCGATGGGAACGGCATTAAACGAAGACCAGCTTCGATTACTAAACAAACTCTCTCATCGCATTGTGCTGGCGTTGGATGCGGACGCGGCTGGTGAAAAAGCCACCTTGCGTGGGTTGGATCTGGCAAGGACGGCGTTGGAACATGAAACCGAATTAGCCTTTGATGCTCATGGGTTGCTGCGTCATGAAGCGCGTCTCCAAGCGGACGTGCGCGTGACGCTCCTTCCTGCCGGGATGGACCCGGATGAAGTGGTGCTGCGTGACCCCGAGGAGTGGAAGCAGATCGTGGCATCAGCCCGTCCGATCGTGGTGCATGTGATGGAAACACTGGCGAAGAACCAGGACCTGAATGATGCCAAGGTGAAAACCGCTATTGCCGCCCAGGTGACGCCATTGATCGAGGATGTTCCTTCCGCTATTGAGCGTGATACATACCGCCAGCAATTGGCGCGCCTGCTAAAAGTGGATGAACAAACGCTGCTCGGCAGTCAGAAAGTGGTTGAGCGCAGCCGGCGCCGTTCAGAACGCGTGGAAGATCCCGCACGGACGGGGTTGTCTGTAAGAGTAGAGAAGGGAATCGATCAGCGCGTGCAGAGCCTGGAGAATCACTGCATTTCACTGCTGCTTACCCGACCGGAAGGTGTTTACGAACTCAACCGCGAGTTAAAGACCTTTACTCTCGAAAACCTCTCACCAAACGATTTTGTGGCAGTGGAGAACCAGACCATCTGCCGACTATTGCTCAAAGCGCTGGATCAGGATGAACAGGACATCCTGCCATACATCCGGTTGCACCTGCCAGTTGAACTGGAGGAAAGGTTTACAATTCTGCACCAGGAACCGGGTCTGGGCGAAAAAAATCCGCAAAAACTGCAACAGGATGTACTGCGCACCCTGGTGAACCTGCGCCTGATCAACCTGAACAACACCTTGAGCCAGTTAAAATTCCTGCAGGAGGATGGTGAGATCCCGGATGATGCAAAAACCGACCTCGGCAGCCAGATCCTCACGCTGACCATGACCCGCGGTAAGCTGGACCGTGTACTGGTCAAATCGGCGATACGTAATGACTCAAAATAAAATGTTACTTTAGAAGAAACGT
>Ga0172371_10008296_pt1 | contig 14581 bp, 9 predicted proteins | sample Lak12m_FD_114543 | JGI IMG/M metagenome (GOLD analysis project Ga0172371, IMG submission 114543) | Freshwater microbial communities from Kabuno Bay, South-Kivu, Congo - kab_022012_12m | ecosystem: Environmental > Aquatic > Freshwater > Lake | place: Democratic Republic of the Congo: South-Kivu... | reverse complement strand
GCTCGACCATGCCGCCGGTCTGCTCGTCCAGCCGGACGCGGAGTTTGTCGTTGCTGAGCATCGCTCCGCTGGCCGTGGCCGTGGCTCCGGGCGCGGACTGGCCGGTGCTGCGGATCGTGTAGCGGCGACCGGCCAGCGGCGGCAGGTCCTGGACCAGCACGGCCAGTTCTCGGCTGACCAGCCGCTGGGCGGGCACCGGCCGGCCCTGGTCGTCGGTTACCAGGTTGCCGACTTCGGACACTTCGTGCGGCAGCAGGACGACTTCGGTCCGCGGCCACGAGGTGGTGTTGTAGATGTCCACCTGCGAGATCCGCTCGGCCTGCTCGCCCGGCGGCGCCGGAAGCGGCCGAAAACCGGCCCCTCGCTGGGCCGCATCGTTCAGCAGCTGGCGCGACTGCAAATTGGCGGCGGTCGCGTAGGACTGCTTGATGTTCCACTGGTCGGACGTGAATGGGATCGCCGGCTCGGAAATGCTGCAGTACGCTCCCCAGGTGTGCTCGGAGTACAGCAGCACGCTGTTCCAGGCGTCCTCGAACCGCTGGGCCGGATAGCTGCCCGGGTCCAGCAGCGCCCACAGCGCCTCGGCTTGCGCCAGCCGCTCGGAACTGGCGCGATTCAGGGCCGTTTCGGCCGCCGACGAGCCGGCCCCGTCTTCCCAGTACGGCGTCCAGTCCCCGCGGACCTGCGGCAGCTGGTCGCCGTACCGCTGCTCGAAGGCCCGAAACGCTTCGCTGGTCGACGCGATGACAAACCGCGGCGATTCGTGCGTCGCATTCCAGTCCTTGACGAACTCGCAGATGATCGGATCCGGCACCGCGTTGTCGCCGTGGCCCGCCCAGCGGACACAGGCGATGTCGTAGGGATAGTCGCGTTTGGCCAGACCGTCGCTGAAGTCCTCGACCAGCTGGTCCGACATCCGGCCGTAGCGGTGCGACATGGCGTAGCCCCAGAACGGGATCCAGACCAGCACCTTGCTCTGTCCGTCCGGACCGACCCACCAGAACGGCTTGTTCTCCCACTGGACCAAGATATCGCCGATGCGATCGAAATAGTTCGGGGCGACGGAAAAGTACTTGATCCCCGCCTGGGCCATCGCCGTGACGGTGCCCCAGGTGTAGCCCGGCACGTCGCTGATCATCGCCGAGTCGACCGGCACACCGGTGCGCTGGCCGAGCTGGGTCGCATAGCGGAACAGCCGCACCAGTTCCTCCGGGCGGCAGAGTCCGGTCAGCTCGTTCAGGTACATCCCGTTGAGGGCGATCTGGCCGCGTTTCACGGCGTCGCAGAACTCGTCCTGCTGTGGAGGCGAAAGCCGATTCAGGAACAGGTCGGCCGCCCACAGCACTTCGACGTTCCAGACGAACCGGGCGCCTGGGGGATAATCGGCCGTGCGGCGGGCGTCGGCCAAGCCCTGCAGCAGGTTGTTGATCTGCTTCTCCTCGATGTCCGTCTGGATGGCCGTATAGCCGATGTCGGTGTGCGAGTGGGGCAGCATGTACACGGTCAACTGGCGGGTGGGCGGCAGCGGAATGTCCCGGGCCGCGACCTGCGCGCCGGCCAGTTCGATCGCGACGCTCAGCGTGCGCGTGGCATCTCCGGCGGCGATCGTACATTGCAGTGTCTGGCGGCCGAACGCCAGCTCGACCGCGCGGGGTTCCTGGCCCGTGATCGTGAGCACGGCTTGGGCGGTTTCCGCGTAGGGATAATCGAGGGTGACTTTCAGCGGCTGGACCAGGCGGTCGCCCTGCCGTGCAACGATCTGCACCGTGCGGGCTTCGATGCCGATGCCGCTGGGCCGAGGCTCCGTCGGGCCGGCCGCAAAGAACTCGATGCACTGGCCGCCCACGTTCGGCGACCGCCCCGGCAGGACCGAGGTGACTTGCCAGCGGACATAGCGGGCCGCGACCGGCGGGAAGGCGGCAAACGTCGTCGCTCCGGGTTGGTCCACGTGCTGGATCTTGACGGTGGCCAGCGAGTTCTGAAAGTCGGCTGTGTCGCTGAACACCAGGTTAGCCTCAGCGATGGTATCGATCGTCTGCCGCTGGATGTGCCGGAACGCCGCCACGGGTTCGGGCTGGCCCAGGTCAAAGTCGATGAACGTCTGCGCGCCCAGTCCGTGCGAAGCGTAATCCGCGCGATGGCCGTTGGGCGCGGGCGGCTTGAGGACGTTCTCGGCGTTGTAGCTGCCGCCGGGAAACGCCCTGGCGGCGGCCAGGATCGAGGGCTTCGTCGCAACCAGCCGCGTGAACGCAGCCGGCTCGGCGGCGGTCGAAGTGCCCCCCAAGCCGGCCAGTGCAGCGAAGATGGACGCGCGGAACAGAACGGCTTGCATCATGGGAAACCTCCGGCGGCAGGCAAACGGGGATGCGGTCTTGGTCACGCTTCGGAAGCGACAACCCCAAAGGTACCGGAAGGCCTTGGTCAGAAACATCGGGGGCAGAAAAAAATGTCCCGCCAAACGCGAGGAATTCCAGCGCCGTCGAATCCGCCGCACAGGCCGGCTGTCTCTTACCACCGTCACGGGCTGATCGCGATCAGGTAAGCCGCCATCACGGTACCCAGGATCGCGAGAATCATCGACACGGAAATCGCCAACGTGGCGGTCCGAGGTGTGTAATCCTGGCCGCGTTTGGCCAGTTCGACAAAGCGGAAATACTCCCACGATGCCAGCAGGCTCACGGCCACGCCCAGCCCGATCAGTCCGGTGCCGATCCACAGGGACCAGCCGGTGCTGTGCTGTTGGACGGCCATGTGCCCCGCGGCCGCAATTTCGCGGAGGAACAACCCGAAGCGAGCCACGACAAAGCCGAAGCCCATCAACGCCAAGCCGGTCCTCATCCAAGCCAGGAGCGTCCGTTCCGCCGCGAAGCGAACGCGTGGGTCGTTGGGTGGCAGGCTGGGAGGTGCGGGCGGTGGATTCATGGCGATTCGTTCCTCGCGATTGCGACGTCAGGCTCGCTCCGCGAGCCGCCACACGGCGCCGGCAAAGTCCTCGGCGAACGGTTCAATCGTCGTTGTCTCGTGGTTGAAGTGGTACCCTTGGTATACAGTTCGCCGTTGTCCGGCCGCACCGCCAGATCGGCAACTCGCTCTTTGGCTTCCGCCACGACGTGCCAGCACACATCGCCCGCGGGCACGTTCCAGGCGATCAACTCGCGATCGGTTCGAGCAGGAATCAGGGATCTCGCACGCGCCGCCAGTCGTACTTCGTCTTGCCGTCTTTGTCCAGCAACTGCAGGCGGTCCTGGGTCAGTTCCAGAATCGGCTCGTCCACCCGGTCGCCCAGCGTCTTCAGGATCAGTTGCACCGCGATGGCCGGCTCGCCCTTGAGTGTCCGTTTCTTCAGGCGGCCCTTGGACACGGACCAGACCATGTCGAACTCCAGCCGCGGGGCAAACAGCTTGGCCTTCAAGCCGTCCAGTTCAACGACCATCGTCCCCGTGCCGTCCTCGGCGAGCGTCATCGTCCGCTTCCCCTGGTACTCGTCTTGCCAGGTGCCGATAACCAAGTGGCGGAACTGCTCGTCTTGAGCCTCGGCCTGGGGGCCGTCCTGGCCGTGTGCCAGGCCGGCGGCCAGACCCCAGGCCGCCAACATCAGCAGGATTCGAGGCATCGGTCTGTGTCCTCGTGGTTCAAGTCGTGGTCCCATTTATCCTTCCTCCCGCAGGCCTTCCGCGAGAGGGAACTTGACGCGTATCATCGTGCCGCCGCCCGGCTTGGTCTTGAGGTTCAAGTTCCCGCCCAGAAGTCTGCACCGCTGCCGAATGCCCTCCAGCCCGAAGCGATTGCCCTGAATCGAGGCCTTGTCAAAACCGATTCCCCAGTCGCGGACCTCCAACGTCACCCAATCGCCCTGCTGCGCCAGCTGCACGCGGACCTTCTTGCTCTGGCTGTGGCGGCAGGCGTTGGTCAGAGCTTCCTGGGCGATCCGAAACAGGGTGTTTTCCAGGGTGGGCTCCAACCGCTGGAACTGGGTCTGGTACCGGCATTCGATTTCCGGCGCCCCGGGTCGGGAACGGAGTTGGGCGAGCACGTCCTCAATCGCCGCGGCCAACCCGTACATGTCCAGCACGGGCGTTCTCAGTCGGCTCATCAAGGTGCGGATTTCCGAGGAAGCTTGGCGCAAGGCTTTCATCCCCTCGCGATAGGCATCCACGGCTCGCGGCGCGCCATCAGGGGAAGGCTCCAGGGCCTGGAAATGCATGATGGCGCCCATCAGTTGCTGGGCCGCCCCGTCGTGCAGTTCATAGGTGATCAGACGCCGCTCGTGGTCGCCGGCCAGCACCATGCGGCGAAGCGCCCGCTGCTCGGTTTTCACTTTCTCTTCGGCCAGTTTGCGAACCGTAATGTCCGCGTGGGAACCGACCAGGCGGCACGCCCGCCCCTGCTCGTCTCGGACGACGACCGCATGAGCCTCAATCCAGCGGTAGGAACCGTCTCGGTGCCGCAGGCGGTATTCGGCGGAGACATTCGGTGACGTGCCGGCCAGAAAATCCTCTTGGAGCTTGATGACGGCCTCGCGTTCCTCCGGGTGCAGACGAGTCGCCCAATCCGCAAAGCCTTCGCCGATTTCGCTCTCGTCGTAACCGAACAGCGTCTTCCAGCGCGGCGAGTAGTACACCTTGCCCGTCCGAATGTCCCAATCCCAGATCCCCACGCCCGCGCCTCGCACCGCCAGTTCGAACGGCTCCTGGCTCAAGCGAGTTTCCTCGTAGCTCTGCCGCAACGCGTCCTCGGCTCGCCGGAGGTCGGTGATGTCGGTAATCACGGCGGCGGTACATAGTAAGGTTCCATGTTCGTCGCATACCGGGAAGATCGAGTGGATGGTGGGGTGCAGCTGGCCGTCCGACAGGACCATCAGCTGTTCGCCGCGCCAGTGTTCCCCGCGGCGCAGCGCCGGAATAATCTCCCGCTCGCGCCGCGGCAGATAGTCCGGGGGGTAGAAACTGCCGACGTGCCGGCCGATCAAGTCTTCCGGTTGCTGGGCCCCGTACAGTCGAGCCAAGAACGGGTTGACGTAGGTGATCCGTCCGTCCAGATCGGCCATCCCGAACCCCTGCGTCGCCGCTTCGGCGAAGCGGCGAAACAAGACCAGGCGCTCCTCGACCTGCCGTCGTTGCTGCACTTCCGCTTGCAGCCGTTCCTTGGCCGCCGTCAATTCCGCCGTTCGTTCGAGGACGCGCTGTTCCAGCGACGCGTGGGCCTGCTCTTCCGCTCGTTGGTGCTCCGTAATATCGGTGACCACGCTGATGAATCCGGTGACGTCTCCCTGTGCATTCCGCAGATAGTTCCAATCGATGCGAGCGTCGAAGATCTCCCCGCTCTTGCGGATGTTCTTGGCAAAGAACGGCGTTGGGGCCGGCTGCTCGCAGGCAAGCTGCTTGAGGTACGCCGGCAGCGAGTCCTTTTCGGGACCCGGCGGGAGACGGTCCCCAATCCCGGTGCCGATCAGCTCGTGTGCCGCGTAGCCGGTGAGCGCCTCTTGCGACGGATTCACAAAGGTGATCCGGCCATCGGTATCACACGCATGGATCCCCAGCGGAGCCAGTCGCAACACCGCCGCAGCCATCGTCAGTTCCGGCGCTGACCGATCCTCGGCCAGCCGTTGCCGCAATACCGCCAGTTCGGCGATCAGTTGTTCCTTGGACTTGTCCTGGTCGTTCATGGAGTCCCCACGGTCCTGTTTTTGCACCTCGCACCCGCTCTCCGAATTGTAGGCGAAGGTCGCCGGGTACGAAAGGTTCCGGCTCTGCCGAGTTGGGCCCGGTCTCCGACCGGCGAATCGCAAATCCCCCCGGGGTCAATCACTCCGCCTCGTCGTCCGTGAGGCCGCCCTCAAACAGGTTTTCGACGCGGATCTGGAGTTCGATCAACTCCTCGTTCGTCAGTTCCGCGGGCCACTCCCGACCCGCGCGGATCCAACTTTGAATCTCTTGATCGACGTAGTGAGCGATTGACCAAAAGGCGTAAGCCCGGCGTCGGTCCAAGGTGGTCTGCCCGCGCAGGTAACCGTCCAGCTCCTCCAAGGCGGCGTTGAGTCGTTGCATCCGCTCGCGTCCGGGGTCCTGGCCCATGCGAAGCAGGATCACGACCCCGTCCAGCGCACAGGATTCGTGGATGACCAGTTGTTCAAGCTCCGTTTGTCGGGACATGGGGCTCTCCGCTTCCGGGCACTCGTACATGGTCCACGCTTTTTCCTAATCTGCCAGGCACAACACCTTGCCGTCGGTCGTGCTGACATAGAGTCGTTTCTGGGCAATGGCCAAGCCGTCGAAGACCGGCGGGACGGCGAGTGTGCTTTCGCTGAGCATCTTCCCATCCGCCGCCGACAGCACCAGCAGTACGCCGCCTTGACGCCCTTCGACAGCCGCCAGCGCCTCGGCCGGCTCCTGGCGGTCCGGCGGCCCGGCCACCAGCAGCTTGTCGCCCGCCAATGCCATGGCCACCGGCCGCACCCCTACGCGGACCCGCCACCGGTAATCCCGGGCCTGGAGGGCAAAGAGCTTGGTGTCGGTTTCCTTCGCTTGTGTCTCGCCAGCGGCGATCACGTACCCATCGCCGGCGTTGGCGCCGCCGTCACGAAACGTGGTGGCGTACTGCTGCACGACATAGCCCACCTGGTCGCGGAAGACAAGGTACTGGCCCGTCACCTGCCCGTAGGCCCAATACATCCGCGAATGCCAGTTCCCGTTGAGCAGGCCGGTGGTGGAGAAGAGCCGTTGGCCGGGGAAGTTCTGGAAATAGGAGCGGTAGAACCAGGCCGGCATGTTGAACACGGCGTGCCGCGGTGCCTCGATCAGATTGTCCCAGTACTTGTGGTCTCCGCCGCGGTTCTCGCCCGTGAGCTGCGGCGATTGGTAGTAGTTCGGTGCCATGTCCACCTCGGTCTGCAGCGACGGATCGAACCGCAGCTGGCGCAAGTAGACATGGTCCGCGTCGGCCACCATCACGTCGGGCAGCGAACCAGGCATGGTGAAGCCGCGATTGGGATTGTCGGGCGTCGAGCCGGCCATCGGATCCTGCCAGGGGCCGTCCAAGGACCGCGAGCAGCGAACGGCTCCGGTCCGGGGATCGAGCCCCAAGACGGTCATGCCGCCGTCGAGGAACGACGACCGGCCGGCCACGCCATACGCGGTCGCCTGGCCGTCGCTTCCCTCGCGGACCAGGATGCTGCCCGGCACCGGCCAGGCCGATTCGATCTGGCCATAGGCGCCCACCTTGCGGTCGTGCGGCGCTGCCCGGAATCGCCAAGCCAGGGCGCCCGTGTCGGCTCGCAGGCAATAGACGTAACCGTCGTGGCAACCGAACAGCGCCAGCCCGGCGTGCAGCGTGGGAGGCGAGTCAATTCGTCCGCCCGCGGTAAAGCACCACAAAGGCTTCCCGCTGGAAGCGTCGATGGCGTGCACGGCATGCTGGTCGACCGAGGCCACAAGCAGTCGCCCGTCGCCGACCACGGGCGCCGTCAGCGGACCAGTCAGGGCCGCCGTCCACTGGACCGCCAGCTTGTCGCCCAACGCACAGGGCGCGGCGCCGGCGCGGCTGGCGTCATGACGAAAAGTGGGCCAGTCGTCGGGGTTCGGGGGGGAAGGTTCGACGCTCGCGAGGCTCGGGAATGCCGGGCCGCGCTCGAGGCGAACCGGGTCGTCCGGCCGTGAAGCAGGCACCGTTTCGCCGGAGCTTGGAGCCAGGGCATTCAGTCCGCGCAGCGCCGCCTCGGTGTAACAGCGGCAAGAGTGCTGGCCGGCATACAACAAACCATTGGCCGGAATCGCGCCGCGGTGGCACGAGCCGCGCAGCCAGTTGCACCAAGTGACCTCGCCGCTGGCCAAGTCGACGAAATCCGCCCCGCGCTGTTTGCCGATGAGGAACCGTGGCGTGAGCCGGCTTTCGTAGCAGCGCGGATGATGCCCGGCGTAGCGAATCGCCGGCGCGTCCAGGGTGTTCCTGGGCCGGCCGTTCTGCGGGTCGAAGGTCAGCACCTCGCCAGAAGCGGAATCCAGGACGACGACGCCGTCTTCCGTAAGGAACGGTCCGCCTCCGTCGGCAAAGGGCCGGTCGTGATACGCCAAGACCCACAACGGCCGGCCGCTTGCGGCGTCCAACACCATGGTCTCCATGTTCTTGAGATTGACCCGGTAGGGCGCCAGGACAATTCCCACGCCGACCTGCAACGCTCCGGTGAATCCGGCCTTGCCCGCGGCGGGCTTTTTCACCCCCAGCGTCTGGGCGGCTTGCTCGTAGGCGGTTTCCCAGAGCGTCTGCCCGTCTTGGAGATTCAGGCAAGCCAGCTTGTCGCCACCCCCGCGAAGCAGATAACCGCGATCGCCTTCCGCAGCCAGGGCCTTGCCCGGAGCCTGCCACTTCGTCCGACCGGTTTCCAGGTCGACGGCCGCGACCTGCTGCCCCGAACCGATCAGCACCAGGCTGCCGGTCAGGAGGACCTGTTGCGGCGGCAGCGTTCCGGCGTACGTCTGGAGGACTTCTCCCGTCGCCGCATCAAGCATGGAAAGCGGCTCGTCCGCGGCCAGCGGCAGGAACAGATGCCGGCTCGTGGCGACCATCGTCTCCATCGCTTCGCGCCCGCCCTGCGCACCGGTCTGCTCGCCGTACGCGCCCAGGAGCAGTCCGGTCGGCGGCGGTTCGGCCACATCTTTCTTCCGCGTCGCCGTCCACACGCCGCTGGCCCAGCGGGGCAACTCACGCCGCCACAGGACGATGCCGTTGAATGCATCCCGTGCGACCAGCACCCAGTGATCGGCGACGTTGAACAGCGTCGAGGGCGTCTCGTCTTCGATCGTGAATAACCGGCCGCCTGCAGTCACGATCGCCGTGGTGCGCGGCCCCCAATGCTTCTTCGAATAGGGCAGCCCGTCGATCCACTGGGTCTGACGCGGGGGGCCGACCAGCCGGTCGCGCGATACCGGATTGCCGTCCGGCGCGTGCATCCAATGCGTCCACTCATCCATCTCGGCCGGCCAAGGCTTGACGGTCTTGGTCCAGTGGCCGTCTTTCCCAACGCACGCCACTCCGCGCGGAGCGAGCACTCGAAGTACCTCCGACATGGGCACGCGGCCCAGGTCCTCGGCCACCAGCAAGTTCACGAGGTTCTCGGCGTAGGGCAGCCGTGTGGGATCGGTCCACCGCTCGATGGACACCGGCCCGTACAGGCCCGCCTCGCGGACCGTCTGCCGGGCCCGGTCCACGTTCGTCGGATCGACGTCGAGCCCGTGAACGACGTAGGCGGAACTGCCCCGGAGCGCCGCGGTCAGACGCCCGTCGCCGCAGCCCAAGTGGACGACCAGGCCGCCCGGCACGCCAACGGTCTCCAGGACCTGGCCCCCGTCTTGGCCTGCCGCAGATACCAGAATTGGCAGCGCCAATCCAACCAGAATCGCGATCGTGCCCAGGGCGAAGAGAGGACTTTTCGTCGAACTCATGGTGAGATCTCCAACATTTGTTCGAGTTCCTGACGCAGCGCAGCAAGCGCCGCAGAATGCTCCGGCCGGTTGGCGACGTTGACGGTCTCGTGGGAATCGGACTCGTGGTCGTAAAGCTCGACGGCGTAGGGCTCCGACTTCGGATGCCGACGATCGACCCACAACGTGAGCCGATACCGGTCGGTCCGCAAGCTGTAGCCCATCAGGTGCTGGGCGAAAACGGCCGGGTCCCAACGGTCCCCGTGTTCGTGTGCAAGTGTGGCTTCGGTGTCCTCCATCAGCGGGCCGAAGAACGTCTGCCGCATGGCTGGCGAGAGCGGGCGGGCCGCCCACTCGCGCAATGCGGGAGCGGGGAACTGACTCCGCGCTGCCGCCTTGACCGTGGCCGCCGGGTTCTTCAGCACAGGCACCAGGCTGACTCCTTCGAGATGCGCAGGCCGCGGCAGACCTGCGAGTTCGCACAGCGTCGGGTACACATCGACGAACTCGGCCAAGGCCCGCGTGCCTTGGCCGTTGCCGACGGCGCCCGGCGCGGCGACGATCAGGGGCACGCGCGTGGCGACCTCGTAATTCGTGGCCTTGCCCCAGATGCCGTACTCGCCCAAGTGCCAGCCGTGGTCGCCCCACAACACGACGACGGTGCGGTCGGTCAGGCCGAGCGCGTCGAGTTCGTCCAGAATCCGGCCCACCTGGGCATCGATGAAACTGATGCAAGCCGCGTACCCATGCAACAGCCAGCGCGAAGTGGCCTCGTCAAGCGGTCCGCCGGTCGGCACGCCGGCCCGAGTCCGCAGTTCGAAGGAACGATGCCCGGCGATCGCCGGCGCTCCTTGCGGCGGGACCTGCAGCGGACACAGCGGCAGCCGCTGCGGGTCGTAGAGATCGAAGTATCGCTTCGGGGCCACGAACGGCAGATGCGGCTTGTGCCAGCCTACCGCAAGGAAGAACGGCTGATCCTTAATCTCCCGCAGCGTGGCCAGCGCCGACGCGGTGATTCGCCCGTCCGCGTAGGCGTCGTCCGGCGCGTCGGCTGCCTCGACCGCCGGGCCGCAGGCCAATCCCACCAGGTCGGTTCCGGGGCCGAAACGGGCGAGCGCCTCTTCGCGCCGCCGTTGGACGATGGCCCGGCTGTCGGGCAACTGGTACTCCCCCGCCAAGCCGCCGGGCCGCGGGGCGATCCGAACCGCCGGACGGCTCCAGGATCGCGCCTCGTCCGTCTGACCCGCGTGGAAGACCTTGCCCGCATACACCGTCGTGTAGCCGTGCGCGCGGAAATGCTGCGGCAGGGTGACGACGTCCGGCACGGTGTCGCGGAAGTACGTGTCGATGTGCTCGATGTTCAGCGTGTCCGGCCGCAAGCCGGTCAGCAAGCTCGCCCGCGACGGGCCGCAGATGGCGTATTGGCAGTAAGCCCGGTCGAAACGCACGCCCCGGGCCGCCAGCCGATCGATCCGCGGACTGACGATGTGGCTTGCGCCGTAGCAGCCCAACTCCGGCCGCAAGTCGTCCACGGCGAGGAACAGGACATTGAGTCGCGTAGGCCGGTCAGACCGGTTAACTGGCTCGGCGCCCACTTGCCTGACGTAGAGGGCAGCTAGAATGCCCATGAAGAGCGCCCGGATCGTCAGCCGATTACCGCTCATCGCTTGCTCCTGGTTCATTTCTCTGGCCCTGGGTGGCAGCCTTGTCTTCAGCGGTCATTCCCGGCCGGAACGCCGCATCCAGTCTGCCGCGTCGCGGTTGGCGGCGGTCAGGATGCGCAAGGCCTCGGCGTCGGGTTGCTCCGCCGCGTCGCGCAGGGCCCGTTTGCGGGTTTCGTTCCGCAGGTACGCGCCGCACAGGTGCAGGCCCACACAGCCGGGGATCGCCTGCAGGCGGCGCAGCACGTCGGTATAGCCCGCCCCGTCATGCCGCGCACTGCCGTCGGCCAGCCGGATGCTCGCGGCGAAATCCGCCAGCAGGACGGGCTTGCCGGTCTCCTTGTGCCAATGCGCCAGGTTCGCGACGACCTTGTCCGGGGACGCGAAATGCTGAAAGCTGAGCACGTCGACGAATGGCAGTGCGGCTTGGATGACCTCGTCGGCGATCGGGCGACCGGCTTCGTAACGATCGCCGAGGATCAGGTGATGCGGGTCATACCGCCGAATGACGTCGTGCGTGGTGCGGTAATAGGCGGTCGCCAACGCGTGCAGTTCCTGGCGGCCGGCTTCGGTCTCCAGCCGCGCGGGATCGAACAGCGGGCCTTTCCACTCGTTCTCCGGCCGGGTGTGGATCCAAGTCGGGCAATCGATGTAGAAGTAGCCGATCAGTTTCGGATCGTCTTTCATCCGCGCGCAGTGCTCGCGAGCTACGTAGTCGCACCAGTCGGCCCATTCGGGCGATTGGAAATCCGCATGACGCACCTCGGCGTCCCACTGATGAAAGTCGGCAAACGGGAGCTGGTGGCAGTACGGCAGGCCGAGCCACTGGTATTCCTCGAAGGTAAAGGCCCGCGAGTGACGGTGGTTCGTTAGCCCGCGCGTGACGACCTCTTGCGTCCAGCCGACCGAGTTGAAGCCCCATTCGCGCAGGTCCGGCGCGACGGACTCTCGGAGCCACCGCTCCATGGAATTCCCGTATTTGCGCTGCCAGAGATCACCGTTGGACGCATAACGCAGCGGCGCGGGGTCGATGTGGTTCAGCGCGATCGAGAAGAACGCTTCGCCGCCCGGCGTGAGGAACCACCAGCGGCCCCGGTGTTGCCCCACACGAAAGCAACGCGGAGCCTCGCCGGCCGCGGCAACCGCAGGCACGCTGAATGCCGCGGCAGCAGGAATGAGGCGGAGAAAATCCCGGCGGTTCATGAGGTCGCTCCTTTGCCAATTGGCCTGATGCCCTGCAATTGCGTATGAAACACCCAGCGCGCTACGCGGACAGCAACGGCGACGGGATATGGGAACCGCTGCCTTCATTCTCACCCGGACGATCTCCCCGCGAAATGCCGTGTCTGCAAGGGGTGACTTCCCATCGCGTTTGTGAGTCATTCCGCCGTGACCAGGAACGGTAGGTTCCGGAAATAATCACGGCGGGACCGATCCGCGGTCTACATCATCTGACCGCCCTCCCGTGGTCTGCCCAGACGATGCCTCGCACAGAATCTTGACAGGCCGGCCGGGCTTCGTCCATAGGTAACAGGTCCACCAGCGTCTGGAACTTCCCGGCATGCGGCGGAGCACTTCCGGATAATACTCAGTAGGATGCTGACCGGCATCGGTCACGTATTCGCACACCGCCAAGACGCATGGCCTTGGGGATGGACGTCATCGGTGTGCGAGTCAGCCGTGCAGAATGCGCCGGGCGGCCAGTCGCAGGGCTCAACCGAGCGGACGGTTCGCAGCGCATCCGCACGGCTGACTCGCCCGCCGGCCCGGCTGTTCACCCGAGGCAGCCCTCTTCGAGGACTTGCGATCTTGGCGCCGGGGAGATCCGATGCATTCGTCGTTACTTGTGAAGATAATGGACAATCGACCATGTCGTGCGTTTTGCCGTTGGACCGCATGACCATCGCCGAAAAACTGCAGGCGTTGGAATCCATTTGGGATGACCTTTGCCAGACTCCTGACAACGTCTCCTCGCCAGCGTGGCACGGTGAAATCCTGCGCCGGCGCGATCAGCGAGTTACGGATGGTTCGGCTCAGTTCACCGACTGGTCGCAGGCCAAGCGAGAGATCCGGGATGCTGTGCCATACTACCGGGTTGAGAATGGGGTGGTCCGAGTGCGCGCCGTAATCGATTGTCGGCGAGATCCCGCTTGGATTCGGCAACGGCTGGACTGAAACGTGCCTGCGGGTCCGCGCTTCAGGCACCGCTGTCGAACCAAGCCGACCAGGGCCACACCCATCTCTCCGGTAGGCTTCGGCCACACTTCAGGCACTGCCAACCGGCAGGCAGTACCACACCGTTGGGCCACGCCCGTCACACCCAGCGGAGCTGCGCACGTCACTCGACTGAAGCGAGCCACCTTTGACCGGCAACGGAGTCCGCCGTATAATACGCAGCAGACGATGGGAGGTAAGCTGCAATGACGGTGTCACCGGAAGTTGAGGAACTTGTGAAGCACGCGATGCGAGTCGGCGACTTTGCTTCGGAGGACGCGGTCCTGCGCGCGGCCCTCCAGGCGCTGAGCGAACGGCGGCAGACGGAACCCGTGAAACGCCGGAAGCCGAACGATTCCGTTTCGCCCCTCGGCAGGCAATTGCGGGAAATCCGCGCTCAGTACCTTGCCGGGGGTGGGGATGTGTTCGCGCTCGGACAATTCGATCAAGAGCTGGCACAGCGGCGGGGCGAACGCAATCCGGGAGAGTAGGCTTTGGCCAAGCTGCGCACTTTCATCGACTCCGGCGTGCTCCTAGCCGCATTCAAGGCGGGCGGCGAATTGGCCGAAAATGCGCTCGCCATCCTTGGCGACCCGGAGCGTCAATTCGTGTCCAGTGACTTCGTGCGTCTGGAGTTGCTCCCCAAGCCGATCTGCTATGGCAACGACTCGGAACGGCATTTCTACGAGACGTTCTTTGCGAGCGTCGAGCAGTTGGTGCGGGCATCGACGCCGTTGGTCGAAGCGGCGGAGCGCGAGGCCGAAGCGGTCGGACTCTCCGCGATGGACGCGCTGCACATTGCCTCCGCCAAGCATGCCGCGTGTGAGGATTTCGTGACCGCGGAGAAGCCCACCAAGCCGCTCTTCCGAGTCACCGGTATCCAGGTCACGACCATACGCCCGCTGGCCTGAACCGTCCGTCACCGAACAGGGCCACGCCCGTCACGGGCGGTCCGTGTGGCACGGCTTACTCGCACACCGCCAAGACGCATGGCCCTGGGGATGGACGTCATCGGTGTGCGAGTCAGCCGTGCAGGATGCGCGGGGCGGCCTGTCGCGGCGCTCAACCGAGGGGACGGCTCGCAGCGCATCCGCACTGTTGACTCGCCCGCCGACATGGCGTATTCACCGAATCTCGGCCCTGTCTCGGCGGGCGAGTAGGCAGTGCCACACGCAGGGCCACGCCCGTCACCGACGAAGAGGGCAGACCGATGATCGAAGACCAGCACCAACCCGACGACAAGAGCAGCAAGCGGCTGGTCCAGCACCTTGGCGACTCCATGCTCTGGTT
>Ga0172371_10008294_pt1 | contig 14586 bp, 19 predicted proteins | sample Lak12m_FD_114543 | JGI IMG/M metagenome (GOLD analysis project Ga0172371, IMG submission 114543) | Freshwater microbial communities from Kabuno Bay, South-Kivu, Congo - kab_022012_12m | ecosystem: Environmental > Aquatic > Freshwater > Lake | place: Democratic Republic of the Congo: South-Kivu... | reverse complement strand
GGAGTCTTTTTCGGGGAAGGCGGTTCGATATCTCTTTAATGCAGTTGCCTCTAATCGAATTAATATGTCTATCCTTTCGGCCTCCCCCATGTTCGATATGGCTCTTAAAAGCTCGAAATCGGCAATTCCATTTGGGTCGTGATATATAAGTCCGTGCATCCATTTGTCCGAGTAATTTCTTATTATTGCTGGCAATGAAATTCGGTTATCGGCATGGACAACCGTTATCCAATCGGCTGGAGGAAGATTCGCCCTCAATATCTCAACATGGGAAAATTCTTTATCTATAAAAAAGGCGCGTTTCGGAAATCTATAATCGGCAATAGAATCGATAAATACTTTAGGCGATCCTTTGCAGCCAACTTTTAAATTTTCCCCGCATCCAGAATTGATGTCGCAGTATAGAAATTTTTGGATGTTAATATGCTTTGCGGTAATGGCCCGGTGAACTTCAAATAGATATCTATATAGGCGTTCTAAATCAGATTGTTTCCTTGGAGTTATTTCAGATTGGCCTTGTTTCAATTTACAGCCCCAAGTGTAGTTGCCCCTCTTCATCCGGCCATTTACTCAACACGGCCCTCCGCCGCATGGCGAGCCCGCGTATGTAATGCTCTAGCGACTTGGCTACCTTTTCGGCCTCTTCCTTCGATGCGCTTGTGAAGTACCCGCCCTTCGGTGAAAAGCACAGGTGCGGTAGATGCTCCTCTATGATCCGTCTCATCATCCGGTCACTTATCAACGGCTCGTAGCGGTGTATCTCTGCGAGAAGCGCGGCTCGGCCTATGGCGCGGTCTGCCCCGACGTGCTGAGTCATGGTCGTCTGGATGATGGAGACGATCTGCTCCTCGGCGTCGGGCGTGAGGCGGAATTTCATGCTCTAATCCCATCCCCAACAGCCACAATAAAATTCGTCATAATCCTTGTCCGGTTTATGCTCAAAGAACGGAAGGTTAGTTTTGGACGGTTGTTCGCACATGCAAGTCTCGCCGCGATGACAGCCATAATTCGATGAGTGATTCCGACCCGTCGGCCTAGTCCCGTAATATGAACACCTCGCCTTTCTTTTGCTTAGGTCGGGCGGGTTATCATCGACTATAAGATTTAGACCGCCAGAGATGCCAAAACAAATGGCACAACATGGCTTCCCGTCAGATGTGACGGCATTGGCTGAGTGACCGCATTTCATCAACGGTGTTATCATCTTCCCATCCTCCCCGGCCAGCTCATTTCTTCTTCCCATACGACTTGAGATATTCCCGCATCATCTTCTCGGCATCGGCCTTGCTCATTTCGCGGATGACCGTGAGCTTGCTGACGCGGAATTTCCCGTCTGTGGCGAAGGGGACGGCCAGAATATCCCCCGCCGCAAACTCAACCTCGATGATCTTGTCGTCGCCTCTATCCGAGTTTTTCAGGCACCACGGCAACGTAGCGACATTCAGCCCCTTGTCACAAGCAACGGTCTCATCCGTCGTCCCGCCCGCGACCTTGTATTCTTTCCCAACCTCGTATTTGATTCCGCCGTTATATGGGGCGGTTCCGTCATCGCGGACGAATTTGAAGGCGCGGAGTTTCGAGTCGGGCGGCTGGAGTTTGAGGAGATAAAGGTCGGGGAAAATTGTGAGGTCCGCGCCACGGAGGTTCGCGCTGGAGAGGTTCGCGCCACGGAGGTCCGCGCCGTAGAGGTCTGCGCGGCGGAGGTCCGCGCCGTAGAGGTCCGCGCCACGGAGGTTCGCGCTGGAGAGGTTCGCGCCACGGAGGTCCGCGCCGGAGAGGTCTGCGCGGCGGAGGGCCGCGCCGTAGAGGGCTGCGCTGGAGAGGTTCGCGCCACGGAGGTCCGCGTCGGAGAGGGCTGCGCTGGAGAGGTTCGCGCCACGGAGGTCCGCGTCGGAGAGGTCTGCGCGGCGGAGGTCCGCGCCACGGAGGTCCGCGCGTTTTCCTCCGTCAATATTTTCCAGCCATTTCCCATGCAGTTCCAAAATCTCTTGCAATTTTTTTGTATCCATAACCCCTCCTTTACCTCGTTAATCTCCCAGGCCAGCTCAGCACGGTGACGCGGACAACGGCTAGGCCGTCCTCCAACATCTCAAGCTCCTCGGCCATGCGCCATGAAAGGTCAAGGCTCCGGCCTTTCCCCTTGACGTTAGGCCCGTCATCAAGCACCTGGCCGATCGAGAATTTCCCGTTGTCTAATCTCTCAACGAGAAGTACGGTCCCAAACGGAAGCTCCTTGTGCGCGATGATCCGCTCGTCCATATCGAACACGCGGCCACTCGCCGTTTGGCGCCCATGCTCCTTGTCTCCATACCAACTAGCGATAGCGGACCATGAGAGCCTATTGATGTATTGATCCAGCCGGAAATTGGCCGCGTCGAGCCTCTGCGCCATGTCGTTGATCTCGGCGGTCTTTTCGGTGAGTAGCGCGTCCGTTGCCTTTGCCGATGCGCGGTAGCCGGTGCGATAGCCCATGTAGAGGGATAGGGCAACGGCGGCGAACACGGCCCATACGCAAGCGACGAATTTAGCGGGCTTCATGCTTCCCCCTTTCCGGCTCAGGCCAGGATACGGTGACGCGGCGGACCTTGCCGGGGATTTTTGCGTTTCCGGGCCACGCATCCCTTGCCTCTCGCATCCTCTCGTAAAGGCAAAAAGGTTCGTCCGCATCCGTAAAGAACACCCCCCACATCTGCTTTGTCCGCACCTTACTTTTCATGCGCGGACTCCTCCGTCACAATGACGTTGTGGGCGCGGAGCCATGCTGCAATCATCTCGATAGCCCTATCCGTTATTTCGTCGGGAGAACCGGCAATCCTGTCCCAAACGAATGTCTTTATCTCCCCCATGCTTATCTTCGGCTGAGGCGCGTCGATGAGGGCGCGGATTTTCTGGCACGTATCACATGATGCAAATTTCTCATTCATCTTTAGTGAGAGCCCATTGAAATGAGCCAGCATTTCCTTGCGCTCCTCATCGGTCGGCGGTTTCTCCTGCTCTTGCGGGCAATCCCCACTGGACTCTGATTCCATCCCGATTACCGTCCCACAGAGTCGGCAAAACTCTAGGCCGTCACGGACATACGTTGGCCCCACTCCTTCCGTCGGCTGAGGTTGCTGTTGCGCGTCGATGAGTTCAAGAATAGCCATGAAATAATGCCAATCTTTTTCTTCGGGCTTATACCAAACGATTTGCCCCTCAATCCACTCCCGCAGTTCGGCCAGCGTTGGCGCGGTCATGTTGTCCCCGTCATTTCATCATCTATCATGCGGTGATACGCCTCATCGCCCCGTTCATCGGCATCGGCAAACCGCCGCTCTCGGCTGATCCCCGTTCCGTGACAGGCGGAGCAACGTGACGTATCCGGATCGCCGAATTGCCCTATCCCCGTCCCCTGACAGAGCGAGCAATATTCGTCGTCCTCTTCGTCGCGTTCGTCGTCGAGTTCGTCGTCGTCATTCGCCATGATTCCCTCCTAAAGCGGTGCCTTGTATTTGAAGTCGATAAATTCTTTCCACCGATCCGACCGGAGGAAAGTTGCCGCCAGCTTCGGACGGCGCTCGAAATTATTTTTTACCCTCTCATGCTTGAGGAAGTCCATATAGCCGTTGAAGGCCTGGGCTATCGTCTCGAGCGGCGTTGTCTTGCGGAGAACCCTGAACGCCTTGAGCGCGTCGGCCTTGCCCTCCTTGATGGGATAGGCTTCCCAAAAATCGGAGAATTCGGAATCGAGATTCGGAGTATTCTTATTTTTATCTATTCTATTCTTATCTTCTCTATTCTCTTCTAGGGCTCCTTTTTCGGCCCTTATGGCCGTTTTTTCGGCCATTGCCGATCCGTCCCAAATCGGATCGACTTTTTTGCCCCATTCATATTGAGTGTGATCCTTATGATTCGCAAAGAGCATTAAATTTTCTAAGCGATCATCGGTTGATTTTCCGTTTATATGATGGACCTCTTCTTCGCTAGTGAGTGAGCGGCCAATAATTTGGGCTACCATCAATCTGCTTCTTCGAACAAATCCATTCTTTGTCGCCATGTCGGAAAATTCGGCGGGACATTTTGCCGAGATAGATTCCGAATCATTGATGCACAGGTCAGGAAAAACGCGCCTTTTATGCCGGTCGGATAGCTGGTATTTCTCGGTGGATATTACAAAAAAGGAGCCATCGGGAAGGTTCTTGAGCTTGCCATATTTGAGGCATTTTTCTATTGTTCGATCAAAAAGCTCTTCGGATATGACGAGCATCCCACAAAGCTGAGTTTTCAAATAAGGGACGCCTTCGTTGGCGCGGATAAAGCCATCATCCTTTTTGGACAGGGTAAGCAGGTCGACCCATACAGATCGTTCGTCCGGAGCAAGCTCGAGACGTGTGCTTCCAAAAAGATATTTGTCGATGTAGAACGGGTACCAATCATCCGCTTTTTTATTCTTCATAGATAATTTCTTTCGTTAATAAAGACGCCGGCCGGGGATGGCGGTATGTTGGTCCCGACGCCAGGGGGATTGGCGCTTTTAGCGGCCGACGAAAGAAAAGGGAAGTAAAGGGACGGGCGGGAGAGCAGAAACAAGTGAATCCCGTCCGCGACATTGGCTTATTTCGCTTTCTTCAATTGGTAGATCGCCAACGCGTGTCGGAAGATCTCGAATTGCCTTCCCATGTCCGCGGCGCCGATGGACTTCTCGGCGAACTCTTCGTTCTCAGCGCGTCCGATGTTCAGGATACGGATCGCGGCCGGCGCGTCGTTCCCGTTCTCAATGATCAGATTCATGTATGCCCCGCCCTGCATGAAGTGTTCATCATAAATGCCTTTGCCCGTCTTGAAGTCCATGACGGTCAACGTGCCATCGATCGTCCCGTAGTAGTCCATTGTGCCGCCATACCGCAGCGACTCGCTGACGAGCGGCGTTTCCAGCATGACCGGCTTGAGGACATGGCCCCGCTCCCAGGCTAGGAACGACAGGAAGCAGTTTGAGGCCAGGTCGACCATCGTCGCCGCGTACTCGCCGAGGTCCGTCTTGTCGCCGCGCAAGTGGTCGAGGATCATCTTGTGCGCCAGCGTGCCGATGGATGCGAGCGCATCGACGTATCCGCGGTAGTCGATGCCCTGCGTGCCCAGCTTCCATGCCCAGGGCACCAGCGCCGGCTTGTTCAGCTCGCTTAGAATAGTCGTCACCGACGGGACGCGCGTACCATCCTTCAGCTTGTAGACGGTATGGATTTTCGAGTTGGCCTTGACCGCAGTCTCGGGCGACGCATTCATGACTTCCTCGCTTGGTTGTGCTTGAACGTCTGGCGCATATCGGCGAGAACGGCGTCGCGGTCGGCCGGATCGATCTCGTCGGCATGGTTGGACTGGTAGCGCGACAGGACTTCGTAATACGCCTCAGCACCGAGCTGCGCTTTAGCGGCTTTGAACTTGTCGAGCAGGTGGAACTTGCCGGCCGCCTGCGGTTCATCCATGAAGTCGTCGCCGTCGCCGGGGTCGACCGGCTTCGGCTCGGGGTTGTCGTTCTCGGGATCTTTGGGATCGTCTGTCGGGATCATGAACGTCTGCAGGACGGCGTACTTCTGGCCGATGCTGAGCGCCTTGTTCGCGGCCTTGTCGCCCGAATCCATGCCCTCACCAATAACTTCGGTGGCGATGGACGATCCGTCCTCGGCGACAAAGTGGTACCGGATGCGTGCCGAGCGCGTGATCAGGATGCCGCCGGACTTGGCGGGGCGCTCCGACGACGTGTCGCTGAGGATCTCGCATATCATGAACACGCCGTGCTTGGCCATGATCGGGTGGACGAGGTTGTACACGTCGTCGATACCCCTGAATTGATATCCCTGTTGCGTATTCTTCCGGTCCTTGCCGATGGCCGGAATCTCGCGCATGATGGCGACAATCCGTTTATAGATGTCGCCGGTCGCCGATTGAGTTAAATCGGCCTTGTCGGTCATTGTGTCCTCCTTTAACGTCCGCTAGAACGGGACGTCGTCCTTGTCGACGGCGGCGTCGCCCTGGGCTTCATCGGGCCATGAATCGTCGTTGTCAACGGATTTCGGTGCCGGTTCGCGCTCGTTGAGGTACATCACGAAGTCGGGCCGCTTGGCATTGTCGCCCTTGTCGTTGGCCCAGATCGTGACTTTGACCTTGTCGCTGTCGCCGAGCTTGTCCTTGTCGATGATGCCGGACAGGAACGATTTGCCGGCCTGCGAGCGCCGCTTCCAGAACGATCCGACCTTAGTCCAGGCCATTCTTGGCCTCCCTCTCCTCCGCCTTCCGCTCCCTCTTCTCGTCGCAGGGGTCGAAGTGCGCGGGCAAGATGTCATTGACGTTCCGTCCGGCCATGAGCCCATTGGCGAGGTCGACGATGGAGAACCGCTGGCCGGGCTTGGCATTGTGATCGAAATCGCAAGTCATTTTCCCCCTCCTAAAATAATTTCAGTTGGTGCGAATCGGGGCCGACGACCGCCGGCCCCTTTCCGCTGTTTCCATAAGACTTTGCGCTGATGTTTAGTCGATCCCTTTGTCCCGTTCTCCTTTCGTAGTGCTTTCTCTTGGATGTCGGGCAACATTTAAAACCTTGCCCGGAGATAGGGTCGATCTCTCGCCGGGGCCATAGCGCCCCGCATTGGACGCAACGGGCGAAGCCGGAGCGATTCATATCTCCCCCAAAAGTTTTTTGATACGATATTCGGTTCGGAATGCGATATTTTTTCCGCGAATGATATTGTGGATCGTTTGCGTTGATCGGTTGATCTGGATGCCGACCTTTTCGCAAGTCAAATCACGTTCGGCCATATAGAGTTTTAGCCGTTCCGAGAGCGGGATTTCTTTCATCGTTTTCATTACCTATATAATAAGTATAAAAAAATAAATTGTCAAGTACTTTTTCCAATTATTTTTCGGATATAAAAATAGGGTGCAAATAATTAATAAGATTGTATTTAGGGGATTATTGATTCGGCAATCGCTTTTATCGTCGCCGTGATACAGGCTTCGTCGTTCGTCGCCTTCGGGCAATGCTCAAACGAAAAGTTGATCGTCCATCTTTGGTCAATCTCGCCAATTGCCCGGCCATGCGCCGAGCGCTTCCTTGTATCCCTCGCTCATGGCTCGGATCGTTTTCAGTTGAACGTCCAGGCTTGTGCTTTTCGTCGAATGAGAAAAGTTGGAACACTTGTTGACCATGCCGCCCGGCTGCCAGACGTTGAGCAGATATGACAAGGCTTCCTTGACCATCGCCTTCCATGTCGCTGCCGACGGCCGGGCCTGGCGCTGGCCGGATGGCGAGATAACGTAATCCTCATCGGAGTCGCCGTCGAATACGCCGTCATCGTCAACGAGGATGCGGATGGGATTGCCGCCCCTGCGCCACGCTTCCATATAGGCATCGAAATATCCGGGCCGCGCCCGATCCCGACAGCCGTGGACTTCGCGGAGGATGCAAAGGACGTTATACTCCCCCGCGACTTCCTCCCAATCGGCCCTGACCCAATGCTGAATATCGGGAAGCGGCCACGCGGGTTCGGCCCCCGTTGACCAATCGTATGCGCCGTTGACGTAGGCTGGCATCTTCGCCTCGGCCCCGTTCGTGAGACGGTTATAATCCAGCCCCTTCTCGATGACGAGCGGGAAGTAGACCGCATTGGCAAACGGCCGAAAGTCGGGATGATGCGTCTCGTTGAATCCCCAAAGGACATCGAGTCCCGCAAACTCATCAACGCATCGGCCCATGAACGTCCGAACCTGCGGCCAGATAGCCGAATCGTAGAAGTCGTATCCCCCCTGCGTATTGTTGGCCCAAGGGGAATAGACGCGCCACGGCCCGCCTTGTATTTCGCATTGGTCCAGCCAATCGAATAGCACGGCCAGTCCGTTGAGGTTGGCAATCTTTATCAGCCACTTGATGATGGGGAAATAATAGCCGTTGAATCTGTCCAGGTTCCACTTGTCGCCTTCCATCTCGAAGCATTGGAATTGGTCGGCCTTCGATGCGCGGTTCCCGAACACTCCCCATGCGAATAGGCGCACGAGGTTTGCCCCAGCATCGCTCACGGCCTTGAAGTAAGTGAACAGCCCTGCTTCGTCGATTGTCCAGATGCCGTTTTGACGTGTAATGTAATCCTTTCCAACACATAAAGCCCCGTCCCCTATCAGCCCGAGCGGGCCGAATCCGAGTAAGCACTTATCATTCGGCGCAGACTTGCCATGATCGAGGCAGATCGTCGTTGGCTCTTGGCCCTGCGGAAATTCGCGGAAGATGCCCCGGCAATAGGGATTGACTAAAAGGCCGGTGACGGCACACACTTCCCGCCAAACCGTCGGCTCTTTGTGAACGGCGCAAGTCTCCGTTGGAACTGCGTCGGGCAAAAATTCCCGCTCTTCTGTAGCCGGACACCACTGATTAGGCGGGAGTCCGCTCGTCGTGCAGACGCGGACGATGACAGGCTGGACGGGCTCTTTGTGGTAGGCGCATTGAGTTTTCGGTTCGTTGCCCCTTCTGAATTTCTGGCGTATCGTAGACGGACAATAGGGATTCGGCAGTAGTCGGCTGACGGCGCAAACCGTCATTTCTGTCCACGGCTTTTTAAAACACATTATCGGGCCGCCTTCAGCGCGTCAACTTCAGCCGACAACTGTTGCACGGCAACGATAAGCATCGAGATCATGGCGCCAAGATTCCGCTCGGTATATTCTTCTTCCCCCGTTTTCACCCGTTCTGTATCCTGGTATTGTTCCATGACGGGGACTTGATGCTGGGCGGGATTTCCTTTGGGGCCTAATATTTTTTTCCCGGCTTTGTCGTAGAGGTCGTATAGTTCATAAACAGGCTCTTCCACTTCCACGGTCCTGAAGCTGACAACTTTCGTATATCGGCCTTTTATCAGTTTTATTTCCTCAACGCTTTCTTGCTTTTGCTTCGTTATTGTTTTCGGCCGCTTTCTCGTGACTGATCGGTCCTCGTAGGTGTTCCGCATCTTTCTGACCTGGGCGAATAGCGGCAATGTGGCATGGTCGATCTGGCCGTTGACGCCTTTGATCTTTAGCAATTCCGCGAGTGCGTCGCCTTCATAAAGCGGCGTCCTGTCGGTAAAGGTGAGGGCTGAAACGTCGTGGTCGAAATAGGCGTTGCCGTCGCAACGGAAAAGTTCGCTCCCCACCGCCGCTGTCGCGCCGATGAGGACGGAGCCGGTGGACGTAAGCATCATCTTCGTTGCCGTCCCGACCAAAAATTCTATGTCCCCCTCATCAGCAACATTGTAATATGATGCAATCGCTGATTTTTGCGTTCCGTCATGGTGCTGGAACGAGATTGCTCCCGCCGCTAAACCAGCCCCCGTATTGCGGAAGATAAGCTTCTGGTTTCCATTTATCATAATATCGCCAGCGACCAATAACTTTTCCGTTCCCACCGCCGCCGTCGCGTTGATGAGGACGGAGCAATTCTGGAACGAAACCAAGTCCGTCGCCTCATCGTCGAACTGTATCAGCCCCTTGCCAGCACCCAGGCCGATGGTGCCAGCATCGGGGACGGTGAAATTTTGCGTAATTCCGTCCTGCACAAGCTCTTTGGCCGCGGCACCGTAGTGATAAACCTTGTTATCGTCGGAATCGCTGTAAATCATCCCCGCTTGAATATCGGCCGGAGCCGTCGCCGCCCGCCAATGGTCCTTGATCTTGTTATAGACCTGGTAGGAGAAAAGGTCATCCAACACGGCATCCGAGCCGGTAGAGATAGAGAATTTCGTCGAATCGAAAAGGGCTTCGCTTAGATAACGCGAGGCTTCGTCAGCTCGCCTCCGGTGCGTTTCCCATGTCGTTAAAGTGTGGTTGGCTTCCATTGCCGGGCTCCTTGTCTAGCGGTTTGACGATTACCAAAGAAAACTGATAGGAAAAGACGTCGCCGATATTCTCCTGCGGGAGAGATTCGCCGTCCTTGCCCCGCATCTTGTAGGAGACGAAACGAAGCTCCTTGCCCTCAGCCGACATGATGCGGATGATATGGGCGTCGCCGATCATGGCCTTTAGCTCCTCGATCCATTTCGAGAACGTTTCGATTTTCGCCCATGCTTCTTGAAAATCGCGGTGCTTCTTGACGAAGAGCGTGATGTTCGAGACGCGGCGGCCGGTTTTATCCAGCGTCACTTCATCCTTGAGGTTATAAACATCGTCGGCCGCGCAATCGCCGAACGTGCGCGACGCCCATTGTGCCAGAGATTCGCGGAGCGTTATCATTGTTTCACCGGGATTTTCTGCCCTGCCTCGGTTTCCATTTTGGCGTGAATGGATGCGAAGCGGTCGGGCAGGAATCGGATGATGTAGGAGTAAGGGACTTCAAGCCTGGTTTCGTCGGCGAGGACGAGGACGCGGTAGGGGAGAAATGGGCCGTTCTTGTCGGCCGTGAAATCTCCCTTGACGTTCTTGACTTTGTGCCAGCGCGAGAAAAGATGCGGGGCTTTGTAGTAAGCAGTATAGAACAAAATCGACCTCCTCTAGATAGTGCGGCGACTTAGGCCGCGAAAACGTAAATTAGATAAAAGACGCTGAGATAAGCGGGCCTGTTTTCGGTGTCCGAGGGGACGGCCGTTGAACCGGAAAGACTATGCGTATGAGCCGAGCCCGCCGCCGATGTCCCCGAGAGGCTATGCGTATGCGCCGAGCCTATCGCCGATGTCCCCGACAGCGCATGGGTATGAACCGAGCCCGCCGCCGATGTCCCCGAGAGGCTATGCGTGTGCGCCGCGCCCGCCGCCGATGTCCCCGAGAGGCTATGCGTGTGCCAGGAACCCGCCGCCGATGTCCCCGAAAGTGAGTGCGCATGAGCCGAACCAGCCGCGCTCGCGCCCGAGATTGTATGCGTATGATTAGCGACCGAGCCGGAGTCGAATTCGGCAATATCAACGGCATGGGTGTGAGTGGAGCTGCTGGCATAAGTATCGACCCCCTCTAGGACTACGCGCGCACCACTCGGCCCCCCCGTATTCGTCGACGGCGGGTTAACCGTATGCGCATGCGCTCCCCCCGCATCTGCGGCGTAGGTTCCGACGGCATGTGTATGCGCGGCTTCATTCGCCGCCGCATAGGTGCCGATATCATGGGTATGAGCGAATTCGTTTGCCGCCGCATAGGTTCCAATTCCGTGCGTGTGCGCGGCTACATTGGCCGCCTCATAGGTTCCAATTCCGTGAGTGTGCGCGGATTCATTCGCCGCCGAGTAGGTTCCAATGCCATGCGTGTGCGCGGCTTCATTCGCCGCCGCGTAGGTTCCTATATCATGGGTATGAGCGCTTTCGTTTGCCGCCGCCAATGTGCCTACCGCGTGAGTATGGCTATTCGCGTTCTCCCCGCCTATTCCCCCTGCCGCCGTGTCGCCCTGCAAAAACCTGTCATCCGTCAGGTTCGGCAGATACCGCCCGGCGCCGTTAAAAATATTGCTTGTCCCTAAATTCAGCGCCGCCCCGTTGCAGACATACCAACCGCTCGCGTTCCACAGCGTGTTGACTGCGGCGACAGTGTTATCCGTTCCCAAAACCCGCGTATAACTGCCGTTTGAGCCGTCCGTAAAATATCCGCCGAGCCAGGCGACAATCGTCCCCTCCGGGAATGTTGCCGGAGCAACCGTCTGCGGATAGACATTGATATATCCGGCCGGCACCTTGAATTTTAGAATCTCATTTACCGTGTCATACCAGAACATTCCGTTCTGGGCGGCGCTCGGGGCAGCGGCCCCATACCAATGGTTTTTGTTGAAATTGTATATCTTATAAGCCGCCGTTTCGTCTCTGAATACGGCATCGCTTCCATTTTCTATGGTCATCGTTGTCTCTTAATCAAACAATCTTTTCCCCGGCTCCCCGTCCGAAAACTGCCCGGTTGCGCTATTGCACAAGTAGCAGTAATCCCGCTCCGCACCCGTCGCCGTCGCCCAATCCGCCGGAAGAACGGCGGAGTTCCCTAGTTGGCAGGCATTCCCCGCGAAGTTTGAAGCATCCTCAAGGAGCATTGTGTCGATGAATTTGTCTAGGTCATATTGAGTGCGCCGGATCTGAAACAGTTTTTCCGAATAACCCGCCGCCCCCCTTCCGGCATAATGAGTGATGCGGACAAAATCGCCCAAGTTATCCGAGAACGTCCGCAGCGGCATCGGCAGCGTGTCGAACGTGATGGGGTCTTTGAAACGAATGACTTTGCGGCTGGCAACATCATAGGCAACGGCCGCCGTCCGCGTCCAATAGTGGCCGAAAAATTGAACGAACGACGCCCCGTATTTCGTCTGGCTCTCCGTGTTTTCATAGGTCGCGTAGTTGTAAAAATAGGTCCGGCTATAATGAAAGTTGTAGCCGTATTTAAGTTTGTTCATCAATTGATCGACGCGGGGGTCGCTGTCGAATCCCCCGAGGATATGCCGAACGTCGTCATATTTTTTAGCCGATGAGGTGACAAGGCCGCTGATATATTGGAAGCACAGGAGCCCGGACTTATCCCAATAAATATCGAGCTCGAAGGCGTCGCACCATTCATCGATCAGTTGGCGGAGCGGCTTACTCTGCCACAGGGCGCCGGAGAAATCATAAGACCGATTTCCTTCCGTCGTCGTCGCCGTCGTATAGGCTGTCGAATTGAAATCGCCGTCTACATATCCGCAAAATGTCTTGAGAAAATGCTTGATGGCCGCGACGGGCCGGAGCGAGCCGAACGTAATATCGCAGGAAATAAAATCCTCCTTGGCCGGGCGGACGCCGGCGACCCAAGATATATATGTATGAGTCAGCGCGCCGATGACCGCCGACGTGATGTTATAGTGCGTAACCGCTGTTTGAAGGACGCCATTTTTATAAACTCGGTCAACGGTTATGGCCGCGTCCTGGATTCCGACTAGATGCTTTTCCGCGTCCTGCGTTGTATCGACGAACAAAAGGCCCGTCTCTAGCGCAAGGCTCGGATGACCGAACGCCCCGTCATTGCTCGCTCCGTTTGCCGAGATTGTCCCGTATGGGACGGGGATGACCCACCCGACGGCCGAAGCATCGGCGCTGGCATAATCCGTCAATTCAACGCGGTTCCACGGATACTCGTTCTCCATGTTGTGCGAGTTTTCTTCACAATCGAATTGAAATTGAAGATCATCCAGCCGCTTCCAGTCATAGATATTTCCGGTGAAAAGCGTCAAGCTCGTGGCATAGGCGTCCTCGACGAATGAAATCCAAATTGTGATAACGCGGTTCTTGAAGCTGACTGTTTCGGTGTCCTCGAGTCCCCGGAATTCATAATCCGAATCGTCGAATACGAGGCTGATTTTATTCCGTTCATAAGTCCGCTTGATATCGCCGATTGAGCCGGTGATTTGCGGGAGCGTGAGGAGCTTGCCCTTATAGCAGCGCGTCGAAGTGCGGACATAATCGCCGGAGTAATACCGCGTCCCCGAATTAAAGGCAATAGAGACGAGAACGACGGGCGTCGTGACGTGCTTGTTCGCCTGGTCCTGCCATGCCATCGGATTAGACCTTACCCCGCACAGCTTCGACGAGATTCAATTTGACGCCGCCGATATCGCCGCTTGTCCCGTAGATTTCCGAATAGAGGAGTTCCGGACTCTCGATGTAGACGTAATAACAGGCCGTCCCGCTCACGTCAGGAATGAACACGAACGGATGCGCGTCGCCGTAGACCGTTTCATAGAGCGTCCGCATTTCCGTATGGATTGAATTAGCCGCCCGACGCTCCTTCCATTGGAGTTCGAACCGCTCGCGGTTTTTCGTCATCTTGTGGACCCAGCGCGTGCCATAGGCGGTCTCATTGATAATGTTCCGATAGCCGTAGCCGCGGGGCTTGATATAATCCTCAATGTCGGTGATCGTCGTATAGGGCGTATAGATCATGGCGCGGCCGATCTCGAAATAAGTATCGGCCGATGTCGCGTTCGTAAAATCCCATTCCCAATATTGCCGAGCCGTCGGCGCCGCGCTTTCGTAATGAAACATATCGAGTGAACGGACGGCCTTGTTCGCTTCAACGGCCGTCTTGCCCGTTGCAAAATCCGCTGCCGTGTAGGAGTTGATGTCGTATTTCCCGCCGCTGAAATTGTGATTGCCGATGAAAAAGAATTGCGGTTGTTTGGCCGAGCCGAGGTCGATCTGGAGCTTGATTGCAACCTTAGCCGTTGTCCGCGTGCAGAGCGCTATTTGCTCGTTCTGGAGATTTGTGTCGGGATAATTCGAGTCCTCGTTCGTGATTGTTATTGCCGCGCCCGCGAGAGCCGTTATCCAATCCGAATAGCAATAGGCGACCTTTCCCATCGTCATTCCTTATCCAAATTTCTTTGATTCGTTCGAGATTTCCCGCGCCACGCCCTGGACGTTGGCCTTGATGATCTTGACCAGCGCATCGCGGCCGGGGCCCGCCATGAATTGATAGACGCTCTGTGAATCGAGGGCATTGATCTGTGGCGCATAATTGATTGTCACGCCCGCGCCTCCGCCCGCGCCCGCGCTGGATTTCCCGGCCCCGGCGATGCTGACATGTTCCGTCACGCCGGGCTCGACGTAGAACATGCGCGGCCCGGTGACGGTCCCCTCGAATCCGTGCTGGGCG
>Ga0172371_10008291_pt1 | contig 14591 bp, 12 predicted proteins | sample Lak12m_FD_114543 | JGI IMG/M metagenome (GOLD analysis project Ga0172371, IMG submission 114543) | Freshwater microbial communities from Kabuno Bay, South-Kivu, Congo - kab_022012_12m | ecosystem: Environmental > Aquatic > Freshwater > Lake | place: Democratic Republic of the Congo: South-Kivu... | reverse complement strand
GATAATGTAGTGATGACGGTAGAATTGATCAGCGAGATCGCGATGGAGAAGGAATTGCGCTTTGCCATACGCGAAGGTGGTCGTACGGTCGGCGCCGGGGTCGTTACGGAAATCATTGAGTAATTCTTAGGACAGACTATGCGTGAATTAATCACCTTGGAATGTACAGTTTGCAAACGCAGAAATTACACTTCCGATAAGAATAAAAAACTTCAACCAAACCGAGTCGAATATAAGAAATACTGTCGTTGGTGCAAAAAACATACAATACATAAAGAGACCCGATAAAATGCGAATAAAGGTGAGTAGCTCAATTGGCAGAGCACCGGTCTCCAAAACCGGGGGTTGCGGGTTCAATTCCTGCCTCACCTGCAATGTTACTGTCAGATCTCACCGACTTGCCCAAACGGAGGAAAAATAAACATGATTAAACGCATCCGGGAATTTTTCGATGGCGTCGTCTTTGAGATGAAGAAGGTTTCTTGGCCGGCCTGGGGAGAATTGAAAGGTTCGACGATCGTCGTCCTGATTCTTTCGCTGATTTTGTCAGTTTTCCTGTTCGTGGTCGATCTGATCCTGTCGAAAGTCGTTCATTTAATCTTATAGGTCTGCTATGGACTGGTACGTACTTAGAACATATTCTGGTAAAGAGAAAAAAGTTAGAGAAGCCATTCTGATAGAGGCTGATCATGCCGGTATGAAAGATATTATTCAGGATGTTCTGGTGCCTTCCGAAAATATCATGGAGATGCGAGAAGGCAAGAAACGTGTTCGTAATAAGGTTTTTTTCCCCGGCTATGTGCTCGTCAATATGGAAGTCACCAAAGAATCTCAATATTTGATTGAGAATATTCCCGGGGTGATGAATTTTGTAGGAGCCGCCGGTAAGCCGCAACCCCTCAAAGCCGATGAAGTCAAACGGGTCATGGGTGAGGTCGAGAAAAAAGATGGCCGCGAAGTACTGGCGGTGCCGTTTAAAATGGGCGATCCGGTTAAGGTCATTGATGGACCGTTCATCGATTTCCGGGGAGTTGTCCAGGAAGTCAACGAAGACAAACGCAAATTGAAAGTATCAGTAAGTATTTTTGGTCGTCCAACACCAGTGGAGTTGGACTTTTTACAGGTAGAATTGGAAAAATAGGTGTACAATGGCGAAAAAAGTCTTAGCAACCATTAAGTTACAAATCGAAGCTGGTAAGGCTAATCCTTCCCCGCCAGTTGGTCCGGCATTGGGTCAGCACAGCGTTAATATTGTCGAGTTTTGCAAGGCATTTAACGCCCGTACCCAGGATCAGGCTGGTCTGATTATTCCGGTAGTAATCACGGTTTACTCGGATCGCTCGTTCACATTTGTAACCAAGACTCCACCGGCGGCGGTGTTACTCTTAAAAGCCGCCAAACTCGAAAAAGGTTCGGGCGAACCTAACAAAAACAAAATCGGGACGGTAACATTGCAACAGGTGATGGAAATTGCCAAAATGAAAATGCCCGATTTGAATGCTCACACGGTTGAACAAGCCGCTGAGATGGTTAAAGGGACTGCCCGCAGTATGGGTATCTTAATCAATGAGTAAAAGGATTCAACGTCATGAAGAATTCAAAGCGAGTGGAACAAAACAATAAAAAAGTCAACCGGAAAAAGGAATATTCTCTCCCTGAAGCCCTGGAATTGCTGAAAAATTGCAACAGTGTTAAGTTCGACGAGACCGTCGAAGCCCATATCAATCTGGGGATCGATCCGCGGCACGCCGATCAAAATATCCGGGGAACCGTTTCATACCCGCACGGTACCGGCCGAAAAGTTCAGGTTCTGGTATTGACCAAGAGCAAGATCGATGAGGCCATCCAGGCTGGCGCCGATTATGCGGGATTGGAGGAATACCTGGAGAAGATTCAAGGTGGTTGGACTGATATAGATATCATCATTGCTACTCCGGATGTTATGGGACAGGTTGGTAAATTAGGAAAGGTACTTGGTCCGAAAGGCTTAATGCCGAATCCTAAGAGTGGTACGGTTACCAACGATGTCACCGCCGCGGTGAAAGAAGTCAAGGCCGGCCGAGTGGAAATCCGAGTCGATAAGACCGGAATAATTCATACCATCGTAGGGAAGAAATCATTCCCGGTTGAAAATCTGGTTGAAAATATGCACACTCTGATAGCGACTCTAATGCGGTTGCGCCCGACCTCTAGTAAGGGAGTCTATATTCAAAAAGTGACTCTCACTACGACCATGGGCCCCGGTGTGCGGATTGATAAATCTACGATCATAGCCTAGTCAGGAGTTTAAATGCCTAATCAGAAAAATATCCAGATCCTGGAAAGAATCAATGAAAAGTTTTCCAAAGCCCGCGGGATTTACTTCACTAATTACAAAGGCTTGAATGTTCAGGAAGTGACCGATTTACGGAAGGAATTGTATGCGGCCAATATCGAATATAAGGTCTTCAAAAAAACCCTCATGCGAATTGCCGCCAAGAATTCCGGATTTGATTCGATCGATGCAATGCTGGACGGACAGACCGCGCTGGCGATTTCCTATACCGAACCGGGTCAACCTGGCAAAGTAATTAATAACTTTATCAAGAAAAATAAATTGGAAAAACTGGTCATCACCGGTTGTGTCTATGATGGTGTTCTGTTTGGAGCCCATCAGGTTGAGGCGGTGATCAATTTGCCCTCACGTCAGCAATTGTTGGCGTCCTTACTTGGTGCTTTGAGTGCCCCAATGAGCAAACTCACTGGAGTTCTGCGCGTTACCATGGGACGCCTCGTCGGCACCTTGAATTCATTAAATAATGTAAAACAATAATCATAAGTATCGCAATAAAAGGAGGTTTTTTAGAAATGGCGAACACAACTAGAGCAGACGTTCTGGAGTACCTGGAAAAAGCAAATATGCTGGAGATCTCTGAACTTATTAAGGACATCGAAAAGAAGTTCGATGTACAAGCAGCCGCTCCTGTGGCTATGGCGGCAACAGTTTCTCAGCCAGGCGCAAATGCGGCCGAGACCGAAGCCGCTGAAGAGCAGACCGAATTCAATGTTCTTCTGAAAGAAGTCGGTCCTAATAAGATTAATGTAATTAAAGTCGTTCGTGCGGCCACCAGCCTCGGCCTGAAGGAAGCCAAAGACTTAGTCGATGGAGCTCCCAGTACGGTCAAGGAAGGCGTTTCCAAAGATGAAGCCAGCGAACTGAAGAAACAACTCGAAGAAGCCGGAGCCAAAGTCGAAATCAAATAAGCTGTCACATTTTTCCAGCCGCAGACATTTTATGACAGATTTTGTTTTTCAAATGAACAATATCCCCTGTGTTTTGGGATTAAATCAAATTAAAAAGGAGGGATACTTTTGAGTACTACTCTCCCCGGTAAAGAACGGAAATCTTTTACTAAAATTAAAGTAGTGCAAAAGATGCCCAACCTGCTGGAAGTGCAGTTAAAATCTTTCGATGAATTTCTCCAGAAAGATATCCTGCCGCAGGAGCGCCTGAATATTGGTCTGGAATCAGCTTTTCGCAATGTATTCCCGGTCGAAGATGCCCACGGTAATTATCTTCTCGAGTATAAATATTATACAATTGGCGAACCACGCTATACCATCCAGGAATGTCTCGAACGGGGTGTTAGTTATACGGTTCCCCTCAAAGTGCGTCTGGTTCTGCATATCAGTGAGGAAGGTATTTCGAAAGGCGAGTATCAGGCTGGCATTGAGCAAGACATTTTCTTCGGTAATGTGCCTTATATGACCGAAAAAGGTACTTTCATTATCAATGGTGCCGAACGTGCGATCGTCAGCCAACTACAACGCTCACCGGGTGTATTCTTTGACGAAGCCGAGCATACTAATGGTATGAAAATCTATTCTGCCCGAGTCATCCCGTTTCGCGGATCGTGGGTCGATTTCGTGATCGACACCCGTGATATTCTGAGTGCCATCGTTGACCGTCGTCGTAAATTCCCGGCAACTATCCTACTGCGCGCCTTTGGTTTTCCGAGTAATGAAGATATTGTGAATTTGTTCAGTATCGGTAAACGGTATCAGGTAACCGAGAGTTCCAAGGAATTAACCGGTAAAATACTGGCCGAGAATGTCATCGATCCCCAGACCGGCGAGGTCATTTCCGAAATTAAGGAAGGGATCGTCGTGGACAAAGATTTTCTGAAAAAATGTAAGCAACACGGTGTCAAATCTCTGCTGGTTTTCACTACCCATGATGAGACCGAACGTACTATTTTCCTGAATACTTTTCGCAAAGATACGCTGACCAATGACGAAGAATCGGCCCTCTATTTTCTGTATCGGAGCCTGCGAACCGGAGAGCCGCCGAATCTGGAAACCGCTAAGAAATTTATTGAACGTCTATTTTTTAGTCCTAAGAAATATGATCTGGGACAGGTCGGCCGCTATCGAATCAATAAAAAATTCAATTTGAAAGTTCCCCTGGAAGAGTGTGTCCTGACGCGCGATGATATTGTCGAAATCATGAGACATCTCGTCGATATGAAAAAAGGCAATCTGGGACCGGATGATATCGATCACCTGGGAAACCGGCGGGTCCGCACGGTGGGCGAACAGCTTACTAATCAGTTCAATCTAGCCTTTACCAGAATGTCGCGTACTATCAAGGAAAGAATGAATCTGCGCGAATCTGAAAATCTAACTCCGCAGGATCTGATCAATTCCCGGATCGTTACTTCCGTAATCAATTCATTTTACGGCACCAGTCAATTATCCCAGTTCATGGATCAAACCAATCCCCTGGCGGAGATTACGCATAAACGCCGCGTATCTTCACTCGGACCGGGAGGCTTATCGCGCGAACGCGCCGGTTTTGAGGTTCGGGATGTACATTATACCCATTATGGACGGCTGTGCCCGATTGAAACGCCGGAAGGTCCGAATATCGGTTTGATTGCCTCCCTGGCGACCCATGCTTATGTTAATAGTCTGGGCTTTATCGAGACCCCTTATCGGCGAGTCGAAACGCTAGATGGAATTCCGACCGTTACCAACAAAGTCGAATTTCTTTCAGCCGATGATGAAGATCGTGAAATGATCGCTCAGGCAAATGCCCCTCTGGATGACCAGGGACATTTTGTGAATCCGCGAGTACGAGCCCGAGTCAGAGGCGAATTTCCAATCGTTTCACCTGATCAAATCAAATATATGGACGTTTCGCCGGAACAGATTGTCTCAATTTCGGCGGCTCTGATCCCATTCCTGGAGCACGATGATGCCAACCGGGCTCTGATGGGTTCCAATATGCAGAGGCAGTCCGTACCTTTACTGAAACCGGAATGTCCGATCGTCGGAACCGGTTTGGAAGGCACCGTGGCGAGAGATTCGCGAGCGGCCGTGTTATCGCCGGTCAATGGTGTAGCGGAAGAAGTCACAGCGGATCATATTATCATCCGGACTGACACTGAAAATGAACTGTATTTAGACGAGAATCAGGGTAAAGTGCGTGTTGAATTAGCCAAATTTCTACGCACTAACCAGGATACCTGTATAAATCAAAAACCATTAATAAGAGAAGGCGACTATATTAAATCCGGAGATACAATCGCTGACGGCTGTGGAACCGATCAAGGTGAACTGGCCCTCGGCCGGAATGTTCTGGTTGCCTTTATGCCCTGGCGCGGTTATAATTTTGAAGACGCCATTGTATTAAGTGAACGTCTGGTCTATGACGACGTTTTTACTTCGATTCACGTCAAGGAATTTGAACTGGAAGTGCGTGATACCAAACGCGGTAATGAAGAACTTACCCGTGAAATTCCAAACGTCAGTGAAGAAACGACCAAAAATCTTGATGCGAATGGTATTATCAGGATCGGGGCTGAGGTTGAACCGAACGATATTTTAATCGGTAAGGTTACTCCTAAGGGCGAGACCGACCCGACTCCGGAAGAAAAATTACTACGCGCGATTTTCGGCGAAAAAGCCAGTGATGTCAAAGACGCTTCCAAGCGCGCCGATCCTGGTATCCGAGGCGTAGCCGTCGATACTAAGCTCTTTACGCGTAAGAGTAAAGTTAGCCGACTCGAAGAAAAACGTCAAATCGACGAGGAAACCAAGCGCAGTGTTCAGAAACATATCTATCTGAAGAATAGACGTGATCTTATACTTAAAAATATTCTGAAAGGTGCCACCAGCGCCGCAATCAAGGACTTGACTAATGGTAAGACGGTCCTCAAGTCAGGGATCCAGTTTAATGAGGAAAATCTAGCCCAGTTGAACTTCGATGTACTCAGCTTGGAAACCCCTTGGACGACCGAACGGGTACTAAATGAGAAAATTGAGAAACTCGTCAAGAGTTACTTTTTACTAAGTCAGCGGATTGATGAAGAACTGGAGCAGAGTATCTACAAGATTAAAGTCGGCGACGATCTTCAGCCGGGAGTATTGCAATTGGCGAAAGTTTATGTTGCTAATAAACGCAAGGTCCAAGTAGGCGATAAAATGGCCGGACGACATGGTAATAAGGGGGTGGTCTCGATTATCGTTCCTAAAGAAGACATGCCTTTCCTCGAGGATGGCACTCCCATCGATATCGTTCTTAATCCACTCGGAGTACCTTCCCGTATGAATCTTGGTCAGCTCTACGAAACCATGCTGGGCTGGGCTGGGCAGAAGCTTGGGGTATATTACAAAACTCCGGTCTTCAACGGTGCTAATGAGATGGAGGTTTGCGAAGAACTCCACAAGGCGGGTCTTCCTGAAACCGGTAAAGTGGATCTGATTGACGGCCAGACTGGAGAAAAATTTGATAATCCAGTCACAGTCGGGTATATCTACATGATGAAATTGTCGCATTTGGTCGAAGACAAAATGCATGCCCGTTCAACTGGTCCGTATTCGCTAGTTACCCAACAACCACTAGGAGGTAAGGCTCAATTCGGTGGTCAGAGGTTCGGTGAAATGGAAGTGTGGGCCCTGGAAGCTTACGGAGCCGCCTATACATTACAGGAAATTCTGACGGTCAAATCCGATGATGTGGACGGTCGTTCGAAAGTCTATAACGCCATTGTCAAAGGCGAGAACTTCTCCGATTTCGGTGTACCGGAATCCTTTAACGTCTTATTAAAAGAGTTGCAGGGCTTGTGCATCGAGATGGATATTAATTAATCCGATTACGGAGGTGTGATAACCGATATGAATTATACAAAACCATATACTTTTCGCGGTGTATTTGAAAGCATCACGATTCATCTTTCTTCTCCGGAAACGATCCTAACCCGCTCGCACGGTGAAGTTTTAAAACCGGAAACGATCAATTATCGTTCGTATAAACCGGAAAAAGACGGTTTGTTTTGTGAAAAGATTTTTGGCCCGGTCAAAGATTGGGAATGCCATTGTGGGAAATATAAACGGATTCGTTACAAAGGTATTATCTGCGATCGCTGTGGGGTCGAAGTCGCCCGCAAGAAAGTACGACGTGAGCGCCTGGGGCATATTACTTTAGCGGTTCCGGTGGTGCATATATGGTTCCTCAAGTCGATCCCCAGCAAACTCTATTATTTGCTGGATATTCCTACCAAAAGCCTGGAAGAGATCGTCTATTATGAAAAGTATGTCGTGCTGAATCAGGGTGGTTCCAGTCTGTCTTTTAAATCGGTCATTACGGAAGAAGAATACTTTGAAAATATGCAAGCCTGGGGGCCTAAAACCGAGCTGTTCGACGAGGAAGAGGCTAAAAACTATTTTATTGCTAAAACCGGCGGTGAGGCCATTCGTGAACTCCTGCAGAAAGTCGATATTGAAATTTTAGTTCAAAATCTTAAAGATGAACTGAAAGTAAAAAAATCACCGACTCAAAAAACCGAGATTCTGAAACGTCTGAAAGTCGTGAAAGCTTTCCTGAATCAGGAAGGAAAACCAATCAATAAGCCGGAGTGGATGGTGGTTACCGTTCTGCCGGTCATTCCCCCGGATTTACGTCCTCTGGTGCCACTCGAAGGTGGTCGTTTTGCGGCCAGTGATCTGAACGACCTGTACCGGCGGGTTATTATCCGTAACAACCGCCTGAAACAATTGATAGAAATCAAAGCTCCGGATGTTATTCTGCGTAATGAAAAGCGCATGCTTCAGGAAGCCGTCGATTCCTTATTCGACAATAGTCGCCGACGCACGGAAGTGCGCAGTGGTACCCGTCGGCCGTTAAAAAGCCTGAGTGATATGCTCAAAGGTAAGGAAGGACGTTTCCGTCAGAACCTATTGGGAAAACGCGTTGATTACAGCGGGCGTTCGGTGATTGTCGTTGGCCCAGATTTGCGACTGAATGAATGTGGCCTGCCTAAAGATATGGCAATTGAACTGTTCAAACCGCATATCATACATGCTCTGATTCGTCGTCGATTAGCAAAGACCCCCAAAGCCGCCAAGACCATGGTTGAGCGCAAGGACGTCGAAGTATATCGTGTACTGGAATATGTAGTCAAAGATTACCCGGTTCTACTCAACCGGGCGCCGACTCTGCACCGTCTTGGAATTCAGGCTTTTCAACCGAAGCTGATTGAAGGCAAGGCGATCCAGATACATCCGCTGGTCTGTGCGGCTTTCAACGCCGATTTTGATGGTGATCAGATGGCGGTCCATGTCCCACTCTCCTTTGAAGCGCAAATTGAATGTCGTCTCCTGGCGCTTTCGAGTCATAACATTTTACATCCCGCCCACGGTCATCCGATCGCGATTCCCTCTCAGGATATGGTGCTGGGGGTTTATTATATCACTCGCCAGAAAGAGGGTGCGCGCGGTGCCGGAATGATTTTTTCTTCTCCGGAAGAGGCAATTTACGCCTACGAGCTCGGTGAAGTAGACTTACACGCGAAAGTTAAAATAAGAATAGATGGTAAAATAATCAGTACTACGGTTGGTCGGGCGTTGTTCAATAGTCTCATGCCACCCGGAATGGCTTATTATAATGAACTGATCAGTAAAAGAAGTTTGGAAAAAATTGTCGGTATTGTTTTTCAGGAAGCTGGAAATTATGAGACCGTAAAGTTCCTTGATAGTCTGAAAAATATCGGATTTAAGTATGCCACCCGTTCGGGAGTTTCGATTTCACTTTCAGATATCCTGATTCCAGAGGAAAAGAGTGCGATTATTCAGGAATCCTTTGAACGCGTCGAAGACATTCAACGCAAATTTCAGAAAGGAATTCTGACAGAGGGTGAACGATATAACAAGGTAATCGATAACTGGACGCACACTACCAATCAACTTTCGGAAGTGATGCTAGAACATATGGCGTCGGAGAGACAGGGATTCAATCCGGTCTATATGATGGCCGATTCCGGTGCCCGTGGGAGCGGTGAACAGATTAAACAACTGGCTGGAATGCGTGGTCTCATGGCCAAACCGCAGAAATCGATGACCGGGCAGGTAGGTGAAATTATTGAAACGCCAATTACTTCCAATTTCAAGGAAGGTCTGACGGTGCATGAATACTTCATTTCTACTCATGGAGCCCGCAAGGGCTTGGCGGATACGGCTTTGAAAACGGCCGATGCCGGTTATTTGACGCGCCGACTGGTCGATGTTGCCCATGATGTCGTGATAACGGAGGAAGATTGCCAGACAATTAATGGCATCGAAATTACTGCTCTTAAAAAAGAAGAAAACGTCATCGAAGCTCTCGCGGATCGAATTGTCGGTCGAGTAGCTCAAGAAGATGTTTATAATCCCGAAAATGAAGATGAGATATTTGTCGAGGTTGGACAAGAAATAACCGAAAAAATCGCGCTGAAAATCCAGGATGCTGGAATCGAAAGAGTTCGCATCCGGTCAGTATTAACCTGCGAATCTCTGAGGGGCGTCTGCGCCAAATGCTATGGCCGTAATCTCGCTACCGGTAAAATTGTCAAGGTCGGTGAGGCCGTCGGTATTATGGCCGCTCAGTCGATTGGTGAACCTGGTACTCAATTAACTCTGCGGACTTTCCACTATGGTGGTACCGCGGCGCGGATTGTCGAGGAGTCGGAAACCGTTTCAAAGACCAAGGGATACGTACAATTTGTAAGTAATTTTAAATCCGAAAAACATCAAGATTCAAGTTATTCGGTAGTGCTTTCGCGTAATGCCGTGTTAAATCTGGTCGATGATAATAACCGGATTACATCCACTTATAACATACCCTATGGCGCCCATGTTTTTGTGAATGAAGGCGACCTGATTAAAGCTGGTCAGACTCTTTTCCGTTGGGATATTTACATGGATCAGATTCTAGTCCTTTATTCGGGTAAGGTAAGGTTTGTGGATTTAATCGAGAATGTCACTTATAATATTGAATATGATGAATCCGGTCACATGACCTACACCGTGATTGAATCCAAAGATCGCTCACTTCAGCCACGCATTGATATTGTTGGTAAAGAAAAGGGTCAAGAAGTAGTTTATCCTGGATATATTCTTCCGGTACGGGCGATGCTGGTTGTCAGGGATGGTGACAAGGTTGTCAAGGGTGACATTTTAGCTAAGAAACCCAAAGAGACTGGTAAGACCAGTGATATCACCGGTGGTTTGCCGCGCGTTGCTGAACTTTTTGAGGCGCGCCGCCCAAAAGATCCGGCTGTTATCAGTGAAATTGACGGGAAAGTTATCTTTGGTAAAACTGAGAAAGGCGTCCGCGAAGTCATTATCACCGGTTCGGATGGAACTACGAAAAAATACAAGATTCCTTACGGTCGTTATGTACCGGTCAATCAAGGCGATGAAATCCGAGCCGGCGACCGACTCTGTGAAGGTCCGGTTACTCCCCAGGACATTCTGGCTGTTCAGGATCCGCGCAAGGTGCAGGAATATCTGGTCAATGAAATTCAAGAAGTTTATCGCCTGCAGGGGGTCCGTATTAACGATAAGCATATCGAAGTAATCGTACGGCAGATGATGCAGAAGGTCCGCATTGAAGATCCGGGTGATACGAATTTGCTGGAAAAAGATCGTGTCAACCGGCATGAACTGGTCGAAGAAAATAATCGCATCAAAGACTATGTGGTGATCGTCAATGCCGGTGATTCCGATTGGGATGAAGGCGATGTCATCTCCAAGAAAGAATTTGCCAAATTCAACCGGTTACTCAAGGAAGAAGGCAAGAATCCGGCTAAAGCCCGTCCAGCCCGTCCGGCGCAGTTTACCGAAATGTTGCTCGGCATTACACGTGCTTCACTGAATACCGAATCATTTATTTCAGCCGCATCTTTTCAGGAGACAACGCGGGTTCTTACGGATGCCGCCGTCGCCGGGAAGATAGATTACCTGCGTGGTCTGAAAGAAAATGTCATCATGGGACGCCTGATTCCGGCCGGTACAGGTTTACGTAAGTATAACGATATCAATGTCGTTGAGCCGGAAGAAGAAATCGAAGAATGGAACAAATTAGAAGAGCAGAAGCAAGAGAAAGAGAATGAACTGGCGGCTTTACAAAAATAAATATCTGGTCGTTAAAATGTATTGTTTAAAACTATTAACTATCGTATTTTTACAGGCTTTTATTATGGAGAGATTATGCCGACGATTAACCAGCTAATTCGCAAAGGTCGCGAAGTAGTCAATAAGAAAGAAAAAGCACCTGCCTTGCGCGGTTCCCCGCAGAAGCGCGGAGTCTGTACGCGGGTTTACACCACGACGCCCAAGAAGCCAAATTCGGCTTTACGGAAAGTCGCGCGCGTCCGCCTGACCAACGGAATCGAAGTAACGGCTTATATTCCGGGTGAAGGACATAATCTCCAGGAACACTCCATGGTACTGATACAGGGCGGTCGGGTTAAGGATTTACCGGGAGTACGTTACCACATTATCCGTGGTACCCTAGACACGAGTGGCGTTAACGATCGTAAAAATAGTCGTTCCAGATACGGCGCAAAACGCCCATCCTAACAGGGAGAATATAGTATGTCACGCAGAAGAAAAGTCATATCCCGCGCAATCCTGCCCGATTCGAAATACGGCGACATTTTGGTAACCCGCTTTATCAATTATCTTTTAAGAAAAGGTAAAAAATCAGTAGCCGAAGCTTCGTTTTATGATGCCATTGCCCGGATCGAAATCAAACGCAAAGGCAACGGACTGGAAATATTTAGAAAAGCCATTAATAATGTCTCCCCGATCATGGAAGTAAAGTCGCGCCGGATCGGTGGAGCCACCTATCAGGTGCCTATCGAAGTCAAAGCCGAAAGACGCTTTGCGCTGGCTTCCCGCTGGTTGATTAATTATGCCAAAGCCCGGCCGGGAAAATCGATGGCCGAAAAATTAGCCGCCGAATTCATGGCCGCTGCCGATGGTGAAGGCGGTGCTATCAAGAAACGCGAGGATACTCATAAAATGGCCGAAGCCAATAAGGCTTTTGCCCACTTCAGATAATTTAAACCGGTGAAATAGAGTGAAATCAGAAAACCTCAGTAAAGTTAGAAATATCGGCATCATGGCGCATATCGATGCGGGTAAAACTACTACGACTGAACGGATTCTGTTTTACACCGGAAAAGTTCATAAAATCGGCGAAGTAGATGAAGGTTCAGCAACAATGGACTGGATGGAGCAGGAGCGTGAACGCGGCATTACGATTACTTCGGCCGCCACGACCTGCTACTGGAATCAACATCGTATCAACATTATAGATACTCCCGGACATGTCGATTTTACGGCGGAAGTCGAACGTTCTCTACGGGTTCTGGATGGTGTCGTTGCTATTTTTTGTGCGGTTGGTGGCGTCGAGCCGCAGAGTGAAACCGTCTGGCGCCAGGCCAATAAATACCATATTCCGCGCATCGCGTTTGTCAATAAAATGGATCGTACCGGAGCTAATTTTTTTAACGTGCTCGATATGATCGAGAGTCGGTTAAAAGCTCATCCGGTAGCAATTACGTTACCAATGGGTGCCGGCGAATTATTCACCGGAGTAATCGATTTAATCACCCAACAGGCTATTTTATATGACGAAACTTCGCTCGGAAATAAGTACTATTATGCCGCTATTCCGGAAGATTTAAGAGACTCGGCCGTACAGTATCGCCAGAAGTTAATTGAAGAAGCCGCTAATTACGACGATATGATCTTTGCTAAATATTTAAATAACGAAGAAATTACCGCCCAAGAATTGCGCCACGGTCTGCGCCAGGGGGCGCTTGCCAATAAAATCGTGCCGGTGCTGTGCGGTTCGGCTTTTCGCAATAAAGGCGTGCAACCCCTTTTAGACGCTATTATAAGTTATTTACCGTCTCCTTTTGATGTACCGCCCATTGAAGGTGTCAATCTGAAAGGTACTCCGATCAAACGATATCCGCGTCCGGAAGACCCGCTCAGTGCTTTAATTTTTAAAATTATGACCGATCAACATGTTGGTCGTTTATGCTTTATTCGCATTTACAGTGGTATGGTCAGTAAAGGCGAAATGGTTTATAATCCGACTATCCAGAAGAAAGAACGGATTAGTCGCCTGCTTTTAATGCATGCCAATAAACGGGAAGATTGTGATATACTAGAAGCCGGTGAGATCGGAGCGGTAGTCGGGTTGAAATATAGTTATACCGGTCACACTCTCTGTGATCCTAAGAATCCAGTTATTCTCGAATCTATGGAATTTCCGGAACCAGTTATCAAAATTTCGATCGAACCCAAAAGTAAAGCCGATTCTGAGAACCTGATCAATTCACTGAACAAATTAGCCGAAGAAGATCCAACTTTCCAGATTTCAAGTGATGAAGAAACCGGCCAAATTCTTGTCGCCGGGATGGGTGAATTGCACCTCGAAATCCTGATCGAACGACTGATCAGGGAATTTAAAGTCAAGGCCCATATCGGTAAACCCCAGGTTTCTTACCGGGAGACGGTCATTAGTAATGCAGAAGGTGAAGGGCGATTTGTACGCTCGACAAGTAATAAAAGTCAATTTGCAGTGGTCAGACTGATCGTCGAATCGGATCGCAATATCAACGATGTACGAATTGAAAATCGCATTAGTTCCGGTACTTTACCAAAGGAATTTTTACCTGCGATAGAAAAAGGTGTGCGAAACCGTGTCAAGAGTGGTGTGCTGGCCGGATATCCTCTGCAGAAAATTAAAATTGTTATTACCGATAGTGAGTATCGCGAAGAGGAATCTACGGAACTGGCTTTTGAAGTCGCCGCCGCCATGGCGGTCGAAGACGCCTTACATAAAGCTGAACCGGCTCTGCTCGAACCGATCATGTCTCTGGAAGTGGTGGTGCCGGATGATTATCTGGGGGACGTACTCAACGATCTGAATATGCGACGAGCTGAAATCATTGGTATGAATAAAAGAAGCGACGCCAATGTCATTGATGCCGAAGTTCCTTTGCGGGAGATGTTTGGCTATGCGACTGACCTGCGATCGATTTCTCAGGGGCGCGCGATTTTTACCATGAAATTTTCGCAATTCGATTATTGTGAAAAGAAAGTACAACGAGAAATTATTGAAAAAACGAGAGGTTTCATTCCTGAGTTTTTAAAAAATTAAGGAGCTCTTATGGCGAAGCAACAATTTAAGCGGACGAAGCCGCATGTAAACGTTGGGACGATTGGTCACGTTGATCACGGTAAGACGACGTTGACGGCGGCGATGACGATGG
>Ga0172371_10008289_pt1 | contig 14595 bp, 22 predicted proteins | sample Lak12m_FD_114543 | JGI IMG/M metagenome (GOLD analysis project Ga0172371, IMG submission 114543) | Freshwater microbial communities from Kabuno Bay, South-Kivu, Congo - kab_022012_12m | ecosystem: Environmental > Aquatic > Freshwater > Lake | place: Democratic Republic of the Congo: South-Kivu... | reverse complement strand
CCTTAAATTCATCGGATCTCTTTTCGGCAAAGAGCCGCTGCAAGCGCTCTTCCCAGCCCGGGACGTCGCCCGGCGGTTTCTCTTCGCCTTCGTTGGTAAGCACGTTGCTGAAATCAAGGAGCTTTATGGTAATGGACTCGGATTGGTACGCGGAGAGCATGCCTTTTAATTCATCGCTGTTCTTCCGGGAGATCAAGACGATAAACTGTTCGAGTTCTGCGGGGCTGACCGTTATTGAGACGGTAATGGATTCAACGGTCCTGGTATGCAGGAATGCGGCGATCTCCGCGTAAAACACGGACTCTTCCCCGTTCAGCAGAGTATCGTTAAAGAGTATTCCGTTGGGAAGTATCGCGAAGAAAAGGGTCGGATAGTGGGGCCTGAGGTTCTTAAGCGAAGCGTAGAGGTTCTCGACGGCCTTCTGGAAAGAAGGATGGGACTGCTGGTACAAGGAAGCATTGCGCAGGGCGAAAAGGAATTCCCTGAAGAACGCTTCCAGTAAACCGTAGTGCGGGATATCCATTGCCGCGTTCATAGGGAGAGAAAAGGGTCGAGCAACACTGTCTTACTGCTTGGGAAAGAGCGCGTAAAAGTACACGATGGAAGTCACCGTGGCAGCCGGGCGTGTTGTAAGATACTGGTACAATCGTGAAGAAAGCACTAATTTCTGGTCCGTATTGCCGGTCTTTTTCCGTAGAGCATCAATGGTCTTCTCAAGATCGGCGGCACTGAGCACTGACGCGACCTTGAGATAACGGCAGGTTTTATCCGGAAGGGTTATTTCGCCTTCTTCCTGGGGAAAGGACGCCTTAACCGCGAATTCCCCGGAAACGCTTTTACCTGAAAAAGTATCGTAGAAGACTGCTACCCAGTCTCCTTTGAACGTCTTCTCTAATGCATTTTGCAGAGACGAGGAGGGGTTTGGTTTAAGGCTTTCAAGAGCCGATGGCCCTTCAAGCTGCGCGTCGTTAACCAGGGGGGAAGCTTTGCTGCGGAGTTGAAAAGCCGCAACGATCAGGATAAGTACGATAAGTACTGCTGCGACAGGTATTAATTTCTTTCTCAGGGCATTCCTTCCCTCGGTCTCCAGCATGCGTTCAAGATGGTCCCTGCAGGAAGAACAGACCGTCAGGTGCTCTTCGACGTCCTGCGCAATCGATGGTTCGGCAGAATGCCGTAAATACTTCGTAAGCGTTTTTTTTACCCGCGTGCAATCCATATCGGGAACCGGTCAGATTATCCTCTTGCCGGTCTTTCGGCGCCGCTGCGAAGGCTTGGTGTAATACTGGCGTTCCCTGCACTCCCGCAGGATGCCTTCTCTCTTGCACTGCATCTTGAACTGTTTCAATGCTTTCTCGAAATCGTCCTGGCTCTTAATATGAACTTCAGCCATGATAACTCCTTTCTTATTGGTACGTGAGCTATTGTAGCATCTTTGCGCTTCCTGTAAAGGCAAAAATGTGTACCGACTACAATGACGAATTTTTCAATGACTAATGCCGAATAAATGACTAATTCTTTAATGTTTTAATGTCTAACTCCGGTATTTCAACATTGAAACATTAGACATTCAGGCTTCGTCATTCGCCATTATCCGCGGTTACCCGAATTCTGAAGAACTACACGACAGACAGGGATACTGCGAAAACAAGAAGGACATCTTCCGTACTGAATCGAAAGATGTCCTTCTATCTTCTATTAATGATGGACTATTCCGCAGCGGTCAGATACGCACGTAACGAAGGATTTCTTTTCGCGATAGCTACAATCCCCGCCCAAGCCAGGAGGATCGCAGCAGTAATCACTACTCCCAAACTTACGTCTTTTCCCCAGTCTTTGGAGACTAAGAACAGCTCATTGTTCCAGAGGTGGTCAATGACTCCGAACAGGCTTGCTCCATAGAACAGGAGCGTGAGCCAGAAAAGTTTCAGGGTCCCCTTGCTCTTCCACAGGAACGTCGTGACGATTGCCGCAGTAGTCGGCCCTAAGTAACACATGGCTTCTTCTCCTTTCTGTTTAAAAAGTATATACGAAGGTCATGACAACCGAGTCGTTTGCGTCGGTATTGGTGCCGGCAAGCGTCCGCTGGTACGCCAGGATAGCCTGTACGTATTTGTTTGACCAGCCGATGCCCGGCGCCGCCGTAAGGTAGGCGACATCAGAACCTGGTGACCGCCGGCCATCCTCTTCCTTATCGCCCTGCAGGAACCCGTTAAGTTCCAGCATCAGATTAAAGCCTTTGGGAAGAAGAAAATATTCGATCCCGAAATCATAGTTGAGATACGCTCCGTATCGTGTTTTGACACCGTCCACCTTCCTTTTCACCGGAAAGCTGTAGAGCGCATCGGCATGGATGATGAACGGCTTGAGCCGTTTGGTCAGCTGTATCCCATACCCGTGGTCATACGAACCGCCTCCGGAAGCAGCGCCCATAAGGTCGGTGCCTAATTTATCGGGATCTGCTTTCTGGTATTTTCCGCTCGGAATCTTTAACTGGAATACTCCGGTAATATGCGGCAGTATCGTTTGTTCTTCAAGGGCGCAGTACCGCAGGAACAGATAACTGTCGCCAAACCCCTCCGCGTGAGCTTTCAGCCCTTCCTGCTCTATGAAATTCTGTTGATACACCGACTGGCCGTCAATCTCCAGGCGCTCGGTGAGCCCGTACTGCACAAAGAGCTGTTCCTGGTATTGGTATTTCTTGTCTCCTTCGGGCAAAGAACCGTAATCGCCGCCGGCATCAAATGAACCGCGTGTCTTATTATAAAAGAAAAAAGGCTGAACCACAAGCTTACCTTTTCCGCACAACGGCGCTGTCCACGCGGTTATCGGCCCTGCTGAAGGCGGGTTCCATTCTTCGTTGGCCGCATCTTGTCCGGCATAGGCGGCGGTAAGAAAAATAATATTTGCAGCCACCAGCGCGATAGCAAATCTGCTCATCGTTTCTCTCCTTCCCAATGTTACTATTATTAGGATCGTGTTACTTTGAGGCAAAAAAATAATACCGGTTATTCGATGTCGGTGCCCGTCGTTGACATGCTTAAAGTCCCGTGCTTCACCCCTTTCAGCGATATCAGCCTGTCCGAGAGCTTCCGGACCTCTTTGGGGTTTCCTTTTACCGCGATTATTTCGAGGCAGTTATTATGGTCTAAGTGGATGTGCTGGGTGGAAATGATGAGCGCCTGGAAATCGTGCTGTAAGTCGGTGATCTTGTTCAACAGCCCCCGTTTGTGGTGGTCGTAGATAAGGTTGATTGCCCCGGCTACCTCTTTTCCCTCATGCCATTCTTTCTTCACCAGCTCCTGCCTGATCAGGTCCCTGAACGCCTCAGAGCGGTTGGAATAGCTCTTGCCCCGGATGAGCCGGTCGAACTTATCCAACAGATCCTTGTCCAATGAAACGCCGAACCTGGAGATGGTAGGCATGATAGTATTACTTTTCTAAGAATAGTAGCACTGGAGCGCTGGTGTGTCAAGAATTATATTCGTCAATGGGCTGAGTCTATGCCCATTTCTCTCAGCTCTTTCTTGCCGCTATCACCACAAAACCGCCTTTGCCGAAGCCTTTCTGCGGTTTCTCCACCGAATCCATCGTATCGGGAAGAATAGATATTGTCTGATAATAAGAAAAACAAGCAAAACCGGTCTCCTTAAGTAAACCCGTTACTTCCTTCACGCTTAAGAACTTTGCCTGTTTATAAAATGGACTCTTCTTTCTTTGGTAAAATTTACCCAGAAAACTTTCCTTATCTACTATGGCGATTATTATCCTGCCGCCTTTTTTTAAGACCCGTGCCGCCTCGGCGACGACTTTTTGCGGGTCCTTTACAAAACATAAAGTAATGATAATCGCTGCGTAGTCAAACGTCTCATTCAGAAAAGGCAGATCTTCGCCGGAACCGAACCTGATATTCACGCCTCTGCTTTGAGCGCGCTCAAGCATATTCGGCGCGGGGTCTATTCCCGTCGTTATCCCCAGGGCGGCGGCAAACCTGCCCGTTCCTACGCCGATTTCAAGCCCGATTTTATTCTGCGGCAAAACTTTCCTTATCGCTTCCAATTCCGACAAAAATGCGAATGCATGCGTGTCGTACCACGCATCATATTCCTTGCAGCATCCATTGAACACGTTATTCATAAAATACATTTCTCCCGCGGCATTAATCTTCGTTTAAGCGGATCATAAATCCAAGTTTCCCCACCAGCCGTCATAAAATCTTTTAAGATGCTCGTATTCTTCCTTTGACATGGTATTTCTCTTAACGTCTTTCTCTTTAAAAGAATAGCGGTAATGCGCGCAGTAGCTTACGATAATATCCTTGGCATGATTTATCTTTTTGAACATCTCTTCGCAGCATTTCTTATCTTTCTCTTTACATCTATCGGGGTGGTATTTAAGGGCTAAACTCCTGTAGGCGTTTTTGATCTCTTCCATGCTTGCCTCTTCGTCCAGCCCCAGGATATTTCTTGCCTCGCCGATCTGCTTAATGTTCATCATGCCCGTGATCCTGTTCTTATTTCTCGGTCTCTATCGGATAGGTCTACGAGAGCTAAATATGGCGCTTAATGACGGCTTCGAGCTCTGCCTTCGGGAGCGCGCCGACGATTCTTTTTACCACTGTACCCTTCTTAAAAACCGCCAATGTCGGTATGCTCATGATCTTGTAGCGTGCAGCCGTCTTGGGGGCGCCGTCCACGTTCAATGTACAGACCTTCAATCTCCCTTTATACTCTTTGGCAACTCGTTCGACTACCGACGCAAGTCTCAGACAAGGCCCGCACCACGGTGCCCAAAAATCTACGAGAACAGGCAGGCTTTCTTCCAATACTTCTTCTCTAAAGTTCTTGTCATTTACCGTAGTTTCCATCGTGCTCCTCCTGTCTTATCGCGTAATAAATTCGGATTTCATCTTTGTCGCCTTAAAGAAGTCTTTTGTGAATCTTTTCGCTATTGCCGGGTCAAAGGGCTTGCAGGAAAAAATATTGATATAAGCCTTGCGCCAATGCTCGCTGAAGTGGCCGGTAATAGAGCTGGTCTCGATGAATTGCAAAAGCGAATAGCCCTTCGTATGGGGCGTTTTAGTCCCGAAATATTCAAGCAGCGTCTTGCCGTATTTTACCATTTTTATAAGCGGGCAAAGCCTATCCACATACTCGGCAAGCTTTCTCTTCGATCTCAGCGCTTCTAAATCGCAATCATGCAAATCAAGGATTAATTCGTACCCAAAGATCTTATCCTTCATTTTTTCCCTCCTTTTTCGGGCATGTGCAGATACGCGGAGCACACGCCTTTCATCCTTCTAAACGATGCCGCGGCATCACATCAAACCTCTATGTCCTGTCCCGCTTTAACCGGCACAAAATTCCCTCCATAGTATTTCTTAAAGATATGCTCCGCTGCCTCCCCGGAACAATGCGTAGGCCCGGCTTTTGTGATGCCCATTTCTTTGAAATTCTCGGCTACGATCTCTATTGCCCGTTCATCTGATTCCATGAGGTGCAATCCGCCTAATACGAAATAAATCGGCTCAGCGGGAAACTTTGTTCTTACCTTCTCCACCATTTTTAGAATTCCGGGATGGGCGCACCCCGTTACGACGGTAAGACCGTTCTTTGTTTTTAATGCCAGTGCTTGTTCCGGCATGTATTTACCGTGATAGGCGCCGGGGATTTCTCCGGTAACAAAGATATTCTGCGCGATCTCGGTGACTTTTTCGGCTTCGATAAGTTCCGCCTGTGTTTCTTTTACTTTATCTTTGAATTCTTTGCTGACGTTGCGGCACGAATACACGGTAAGCCCTTTTCTTTCTTTAAGCAGATCCCAGAGGCCTCCGGTATGATCCCAGTGGTCGTGAGAGATCACGACAGCTTCGATCTCCTTTAACGCAATTCCTGACGCGCGGATATTCTTAAGCAACCACTCCCCTTTCTCACCGGTATCAAACAGTATTTTGCCGTCGATTAAAAATGAGACTCCCCAGCCGGTATGAAGATCCGCATCTAAAGCGCCTTTATTAAAAATAACTTTTATCCTCATTTTAAAAATCCGCCTTTCAAATTACTCGGCTAAACGAGCCTCAAAGACTATCATCGTTTGCAGATTCCATCACCCGAGCACGGCGGCGTATCGCACCTTTTTGCCCTACCCGGCAGGTTTCATCTACCGGTGAGCCCATGATGCAGCTGCCGGCCGATACGAAACTCCGCGAGAATACTTTGTCTGAGTTTTCACTGTTACAAAAACCGCATTTGATCGTAGCGGTATCCTTTGTAACGCCGACCAAGAACTCGCTCACGGTGCCGCAATCTCTGCAGGTGTATTCATAGATTGGCATAGTTATCCTTAGCCCTTCTAACCCGTGGTTTGAACGATATCATCTTTTCCAATAAACCGACATAATCAATAATAAGCTTTCCTTTTAAATGGTCTATCTCATGTTGCAAAACTCTTGCCAGAAAACCACGCGCCTCCACGGTAATAACCTTTCCCTTTTCATTCAATCCGCTTACTATAATTTCGTCCGGCCTGTCTATCGTGACACTGACGTCCGGGATGCTTAAACAGCCTTCCTCCTTTTTATTTAATCCGTTTGTCTTCAGGATGACAGGGTCAGCCAATCTGATCGGGCCTTGGCCGATATCCGCAACAATCAAGTTTCTGGCAATTCCAATTTGAGGAGCAGCCAGGCCGATCCCGGCAGAATGCCGCATAGTAAAAAGCATCGCTTCGAAGAGTCCTTCCTCTTTATCCGTAATCTCCCCGATCGGAGCGCACCTTTTCCTTAAAATATCTTCGGGATATTCTCTAATTCTTAATGGTTCCATCCTTCTTTAAATTGTGAAATAACACTCCGCTTCCCATGTTACAGCCGGTCTCCTTTTCTACAACCGGGCATTTCACCATAAATAAAAAGAAAATAGGCTTTTTCTCTCGCGATAGAGACTCAAAGTTACCTTGGCCCTTGCTGATTATCATATCCGCGCTATTATAAATCCGTTTAAACTCTTTTGAGCATAGAGTAAGTATTGTTCCCGGAGCGTCCGTGCCGTTAGAAATCACCCGCGCAACCCTATCAATCCCGCAAACTTTCGCATCGTTAAGCAACGCGTCGTTTATAATGGATCTTGCTTTGATAGCGTAATAAATATCTTTGTCAGGATACTCTTTTCTTATTTCCTCGACCAAAACCCGGTCAAATACTACTTCTCCGGCATTATCAGCCAGATACAAAATATTTCTTGCTCCTTTTAATGCCCGCCTAAATTCCGAATAATGAAATATGGATTTTTTATGAATACTCGTATGTTCTTGCTCAAGTATCTTTTTTAACTCCGCTTTTACATTTAAATTATTTTTAACCCCAAAATCTATGATATTTCCGGCAATTGCCAACTCTAAAGCTGTTAAAAGCCTGTCTTTTGAATAGTGTATTTTAGCCCTCAGTTTTCCTAAAAACCTTAAAGCGCAACGATTGCTTTTTTGCTTTATCGCTTGATATGGATCCGCATTCGAACTTACCGCTCTTAAAAGCTTATAACCGATCCGGGCTATTTCGGGAGGACTGGCTTCAAGCGAAATCTTCGGTATTTTCGCGGCAAATCCATCGATAATCTGCTTTTGCTGTGCCGGGGATGCCTGAACAATCCGCGCACCCTCAAGCGCCTGCCGGAAAAGACACGGGATACAATCTAAATAAGCCTTCATTCTATCTTGCCCCTTCTTCGCAGCGTACCATCATCGCTCAAGGAAGCAACAGCCTTAAACGCCCTTTCGTCATAAACGGAAACTACCTTAATCCCCTTGCAAGCAGCGACGAAACTGTCTTTTATCCTTAGAATTTCTTCTTTTGCTAAGGGCTTAATGCCGCACGGCCTCAACGGAGTATTAACCTGAATTTCATCCGGCTTGATATACTTTGTCAGGTAAATAAACTTATTAACGTCATTCTTATTATTGCCGATGAACATTGTCTGTAATGCCAATTTCCCTTTGAAATTATTTTTAAAGGCCTTTATTCCTTCTAAAATACTGCCGAATTCTATACCCTCGGCAGGTCTATTGACTTCCTGCCGGGATTCCGGCGAACAGGCATCTAACTTGGCAACAACAAGATCTGCCAAAACAAGCTCTTTCTTTACTTCATCGAGCCCCATGAAAGAACTATTCGTTAAAACCGCGACCGGTTCTTTACGGATTGACTTTACTGTTTTTATCGCTTCGCCTAAATTTGCCGCCAGGGTAGGTTCTCCTCTGCCGGAAAAAGTAATATAATCTATGTTTGGATCCGGCAATTCGCCCAATTCTTCAATGACTTTTTCAACCGGGACATAAATCTTTCTTTCAATGGTGTGCTTTTTGGTCGGTCCAAGCTGGCAATAAATGCAATCAAAATCACAGATTTTTTCCTCTTGCGAAAGTAAATCTATGCCCAAAGAACTCCCCAACCTCCAAGAAGGTACCGGGCCGTAAATATATTTGAACGCTGATTCCATTACGTATCACCGGTAAATCCTTTAATCTTATCCACGATGTTCATAAAAGCTTCCGCGGCTTTTGATCTCTCTTGGAAAGACACAAAAGGAGTGCCTCTATCGGCATATTCGACAAATTCCGGCTGAAAAGGCACTCGCCCCAGGAATGGAACGTGTAACTCTTCTGCCGCCTTTTTCCCTCCGCCTCGTTTAAAAATATCTATCTCGGTATCGCAATGCGGGCAGGTAAGGCCGCTCATGTTTTCAATTATTCCAACAACCGGGATCTCTAACTCTTCCGCAAATTGGATGCTTTTACGCGCATCTAAGACCGCCACGTCCTGAGGGGTAGTAACAATAATCGCGCCGGTAACATCGGGGATGAGCTGGCAGGCGCTGAGCGGCTCATCGCCTGTCCTCTGAGGAGAATCTATAATAAGATAATCCAGCTCTCCCCAGTCTACATCAGCCAAAAACTGCTTAATAACGGCTGCTTTCATCGGCCCGCGCCAGATAATCGGCTGGTCTGAATTCTCCCCGGTCAAAGCGATGCTGACCGCCTTAAGTCTGTCTAATACCTGAACCGGCTGAATGCCGGATTCAAAGCCGTACAAAGAATGCTTCTCGATACCAAGCATCTTGGCGATGTTCGGGCCGTGAATATCAATATCCAGGATCCCGACGCTTTTTCCGGCTAACGACAAGGCATAGGCAAGGTTTACCGCGACAGAGGTCTTGCCTACTCCGCCTTTGCCGCTCATGACGATCAAGGTATGTTTCACCTTTGCCATCCTCGCCTTAAGCCGCTTTTCTTGCTCTCTATACTCCGTTTCATTCGATCCCATGTTTATCTCCGCTCCACTATCGGCGTTTGTTCAGGTATACGCATATTAAACAAGCACCCTGAACAATTTGCGGGGAATTCCAACGGCAAGCCTGTCGCGGCCGATTTCCGCGAATTTTCGTGAATCTAAACAGCCGAAGGAAATACTGATCGTTTCTTGCAAGAACGACTTCGCGGCGATATTACCGCAAAGCCCCATCATGCTATTCAGTGAAACTTTCACGTTCTCCCCGTTATGGTTGTTATAAACCTTGATTATTTTCATCATCTCCTGAGGGGTAATACAGGACATTACCATATCCGGTTCGTCATCGGTATTTAAACCGATATGGCTAACGGGCGTCTTAAACCGCGGGACATCCGATAACAATGATTGCAAAACCGTATCGTTAACCCTGCACTTATCCCGGCAGCTGTCCAAAAGCCGGTTATCGAATTCTTCCTTCCAGCCAAACACGTATCGTGCGCTTTCGCATGAAAGGTTTTCTTTGCTTACGATAACCGGTTGCGTAACAGCCAGCCTCACCGCTTCGCAAAATCTGATATGTTCAGGCCTGGCAGTGCCGTCCATGCGAGGTTCCTTTTTGTAGAATTTTACTGTTACCCATTGGCTGCTGAATCTTTCCGAAAACCGCCTATTCATGCTGTCTCCTTTCTTGGTTAGTTAGCGATGATTACATTTTCTTTCGCGCCGGAGTAAACGGAAAGTCGAGGCAAAAGAGCCGGCAGCTCCGACTCCGCTATATATGCCGCGAAATTACCCATTAAAATACGCTTGCCATGTGCGCGTAAAGATATTAAATATCTTTTCCTTTTATCAATACTGGAGGTAAGTTCGGAGGGATCTGCGCAATAACCGGCGGCAAAATCTATGCCGGCATCACTGATTACAAAAACAGGCATCGATTCGGAAAGCTGCAACCGCGCAGACGGTCCGATTGCTTTACGTACTGTATCCGACGAACAACTCCAGACAAGATCGGCATATCGGCCTATTTTCTCTGCCGTTTCATTCGTTACCCCGGTCGTGCACACGACTAGGGAAATAGTCTTAACGCCATAATTTCTTTCCACGTCTTTTAAACGGGGCAGCGTATCCGCCGAATGTCCGTCAATGGTCACCGCTATTGTTTTATAGCCCATTTCCGCAGCCGTACGGACCCCCAGAAATTGGTCGATCAGAGCGCTGTCGGAAACCACATGGCATTGAAGTGATGTAAGCCGTCGTATCGTTTCAACAATCGGAGAAGTCATAATAAGGTTGTGCATTCTCGCGCCGATGCCCTGGGCCATTTCCGGAGAATGACTGATGACCGTTCCCGCGCCGTCGCATACGACAACCGCAGCCTCGATGACCCGGCGGCGTAAAGCAAACATCAGCATCTCGGAAGCACCGTAAGGGACCTGAACGTCATGGATGTTGAAATCTCTCTGTTGAGTGAAAAATCCGTATTTCTTGATCTTGGATTCTATTATTCTTCGTATCTCCCGCCGAAGCTCTTCCGTGTCGGCTTCGGCATTACGCAGACCTTCATAGAAATGGCGTGCCAGGGGGCAATGATGGGCCTTCGGGACACCGACGAAAATAACCCTGCCATTCGATACCGTTACCGGCGACGTAAAATATTTTAATACGTGAATATCCCGACTGTCGTTACCATCCATATTCTAAGACGGTAGTTTTTCCCAGATGCGGCGGATATCATCCTTAACTGCCGTATCGTTATATTCCATGATCGTCTTACCTTCCACCACGGCTTCTACCACCGTTTTATCAAACCTGATCCTGCCGATTAATGCGACCCCGATTTTTGCGCACTGTTCTTCTATGGTCTCCGACATATCCGGGTTTAAATCGTATTTATTAATTACCAGCCGCGAAGAAACATTGAAATGCTTCGTTACTTCTATGACTCTTAACGCGTCATGCAAACCGGATAACGTCGGCTCAGTCACTACCACCGCGCAATCAATACCCGAAAGAGATGCGATGACCGGGCATCCGATCCCCGGGGCGCCGTCAATAATAACCCGGTCGCAATTATTCTTCTCCGCCAGTTCTTTTGCCTGTTTTCGCACCAAAGAAACAAGTTTGCCTGAATTTTCCTCGGCGATCCCCAGTTTGGCGTGCACCATAGAACCAAACCGTGTTTCGGAAATAAACCATTCTCCCGCAAAATTCTCTTCCATCGTTATAGCGCCGGCCGGACAAATATGGCTGCAAAGACCGCACCCTTCACAAGAAACACGGTCAATAATAAAACCATCGCTTATGGCGTTAAATCTACAGGCGGCTATACATCTACCGCATTTTTGACAGACTTTCCCGTCGATTGACGCGTTTAAACCGCTTCTGAATTCATGGCGTTCTTTTATCGTCGGCTGTAATAACAAATGCAAATCAGCGGCATCCACATCACAGTCGGCCATTACCGTATTCCGCGCTAAAGCGGCAAACGCTCCCGTAATCACCGTTTTACCCGTGCCGCCTTTACCGCTGATAACGACTATTTGTTTCATATACGCCCTGCCTTTTTGCTCGCAGGTTTTTTTCTTTAACTGAATTTTCCATTTTGGATTGTATTAAAAAGGCCCTGAAAATCTTTTTTATACTCCGGGAATACCTTAACCATAGGCTCGCCCTTGGAATAGGCCATTGCGATCTCTTTTCTGAACGGTATTTTCATCAGCACCGGGATATTCTCCCGGCTGCAATACTCCTCTGTTTTATTGTTCCCCAAATCTGAGCGGTTGATCACGACCCCGAAGGGAATCGTTAATTTTCTCGCGACCTCTACCGCTAAAATCAGATCATTGAGGCCAAAGGGTGTCGGCTCAGTAGCTAATAGCGCATAATCACTGCCTCTGATTGAAGCGACTACAGGACAGGAGGTACCCGGAGGAGCATCGATGATTACGGTCTTCTGAGGGTTGATATGTTCTTTGACCTGCCGGATAAGCGGGGGGGACATTGCTTCGCCGATATTGAGTTTTCCATGGACAAACGCTATTCTCTCGCAAATGCCCGACTCCACGACGCCTATTTCTCTCGGTACTTCTTTTATTGCCCCTTGAGGACAAAGCAGACTGCAGGCGCCGCAGCCATGGCACAGATGCGCAAATATCAGGGTATTTCCTTTCTTGCCATCCTGCCCGGGAAGCACTGCTATCGCATGATAAACGCAGACCTCGGCGCATTTACCGCAATAGACACATTTAGATTCGTCGATCTCAGGAACGGGAATATAAGCCTGAGCCTGTTTTTTGATCGTCGGTTTCAAGAAAATATGGGCGTTAGGCTCTTCAACGTCACAGTCAAGAAACTGCGCATTATCTAGGGATAAGGCCAGATTAACCGCGACGGTCGTTTTTCCGGTCCCCCCTTTTCCGCTTGCCACTGAAATAATCATGGCCTAAATACTCTTTCTTTCGGCAATAAGGACGCATTGATATACGCTCGTTGCCTTCGTGATCAAAAAACCTTTCTTTATTACGTAGGATTCCGCTTCCCCTAAACCGGCTTTTCCGACCTCGTGCGTATTGCCTTCAAGGCCGTGGATCTTAGCCATGACCTTGAATCCTTCCTCGGTAAAATCTGCCACGATGAGCTTGCCGTGAGGGGAAACGATCCGGATCAGCTCGTCGATTACCTGATAGGGATTACGCAGGTGATGCAGGACATTTACAGAAAAAACAGTATCGAAGCTGCCGTTCGAGAAACCCGTATGCTCGCCGTTCTCTATGCGGAAATCAGCCGATTTCTCAAGGCCGAAATAGGCCAAGTTAAGCTGTGCGAAACGCTGCTCATCCGCCGATATATCAAAGGTGACGAACGAGTACCCGGCTTTCGCCAAAGCGAGCGCAAAATGCCCCTTGCCGGTTCCGGCCTCAAGGATCCTTCCACGGACAGGCTTCGCCTGCTCGAGGATAAAATCTCTTTCTTTTTCCAAGTCGTAGCCGAAACTCCGGTAAAAGTCGACTCTTTCTAAATATTTCTTGTGGTTCTCTAAAACTTCTGTATCCAATTTTGTATCCCTAATCGTGCTCGTCAAACATCTTGTCCTGGACCGGATCGTTCTGCCTGATCCATTCTATAAGCATTGCCGCGTGCTCTTTTTCCTCGTTCATATTGTGCGCAAGAAGCTTTCTCAACGATTCATTGCCGGTTGCGTCAATCCGTTCCTGATAAAAGTCAACCGCTTCAAGCTCTTCGCGCAGGGATTTTCTGGCTCTTTCCAAGTCAACGTGCTTAGGATCCATCTTTTCTAACGGTTCAAAGAACGGCATTTTCCCCTCCTTGTTTAGCTGGTCTTGCCCGGCATACCGAATTTCGACCCTACACTCGGCGCATCAGCCGTTTTATATTTACTGCTTCGATAACCTTCTATCGCTTCCTGTACTGTCCCGGAAACCCCGGTAAAGACCGTTATGCCCGCGGCCGATAAGACCTGATGCGCGTTCGGCCCGACGTTTCCGGTAAGCACCGCCTTAACGCCTTTGGATGCCACCAGCTGCCCCGATTTGATACCGGCTCCCCCTTGAAACTGAGCGTTGGCATTCTCCTGTGCTTCGAAATGACCGGTGTCGGTGTCAAAGAAAATGAAATTCCGGCACCGGCCGAAGCGGGGATCGACCCTGGAATCCAGAGTTTTTCCTTCGGCGGTAATACATATTTTCATCCGGCACCTTCTTTCTTAATGACAGCTGTCCCCATGCTCCCTGCAGGCGTCAAGGCCGCCTAAGGCGTTGTTCATGAAATCATCGAGTGCGTCCTTAACTTTGCCGGAATATCCAAATATCCGGACGCCTGCCTGCGCGAATTTCTGCTGGGCGCCCATACCCATACCCCCGGCGATAACGTGGGTTACCTTATATTTCAGGATCTCGTCGACCGCGATACACCCGCCTCCGCCGTGCACGGCGGTATTCGGCACAACGCGCGTGCCGGTGATCTTCTTCGTGTCTTTGTCAATGTCCGCTAATAAGAAGAACTTGCACTGTCCGAAATGCGCGCAGACATTGCCCTGAACGACATCGTCATCTTCCAGAACGACTCCGACTTTCATAGGTAATAAATTCCTTTCTTAAAACAGGAAGAAGGGAAAATTACTTCCCTTCTTCCTGTTTACCTTCTAAATCCTGAACGCGGCCCTGGATAGCTCCCAGCTCGTCTTTAAGGAAATTCGCCTGGTTCTTAAGTACCGCCAGTTCCTCATCCTTTGACAGCGTGCGGCCAAAATAGCCGGACGCCTGCCTGTCCTGAGCGAAGCCGAAGGGCAT
>Ga0172371_10008288_pt1 | contig 14595 bp, 20 predicted proteins | sample Lak12m_FD_114543 | JGI IMG/M metagenome (GOLD analysis project Ga0172371, IMG submission 114543) | Freshwater microbial communities from Kabuno Bay, South-Kivu, Congo - kab_022012_12m | ecosystem: Environmental > Aquatic > Freshwater > Lake | place: Democratic Republic of the Congo: South-Kivu... | reverse complement strand
TTGTCGGGAAGTCAACTTTTTTGCCTGCGGCTTTCTGTTTGAGCGCTTTCTCTTGTTTTCTAATTGTCTTGATAACTAACGCTGTTCTTGCCATTTTTGTTATTTTTTAAATGGGAAATTGTATGCTTTTAATAGCGCGAATGTATCTTTTTCGTTTTTTGCGGTTGTTGAAATGATAATTTCAACGCCGTGGAGATTGAGAACGTCGTCCGGGTTGATTTCCGGGAATACAATGTGTTCTTTCATCCCCAATGAGTAGGTTCCTTTTTTGTCGAACGCTTTTGCGGAGATTCCTCTAAAGTCTCTTACACGGGGGAGTGTTATGTTGACCAATTTGTTTAAGAAATCATACATTCTACTGCCTCTTAATGTCACTTTTACTCCGATAACTTGTCCTTCTCTTATTTTGAAATTTGAAATTGATTTGCGTGCTTTTGTCAGAACCGGTTTTTGGCCGGAAATTTTAGTGATATTTTCAACCACCGGAGCGTAGTCTTTCCCGTTTTTTTGCAGGTATGTTCCGAGTCCCACATTCAATGTTATTTTTGAGATTTTCGGAACCGCGTTTACATTTTTAAGTTTCAACTCTTCCTTGAGTTTTGGTGCGATTTCCTCCTTGAATATTGTTTTTAGATCTTTTGGCATTATTTCTGGCTTTTAGATTTTATTGTGTCTAGTGAGTCTTTACATTTTTTGCATATTCTCTGTTTTTCTTTTTTCTCGCCTTTAAGCATTTTTATCGTTATTCTTGTTGTTTTTTTGCATTTTGGGCAGACGATCATTGCGTTTGACGCCTGAATTGGCGCTTCGAATTTGATTCTTTCTCCCGGTTTTTGCGCAGTTTTTTTGACGTGTTTTGTAACCAAATTTATTTTTTCTACAACTATTTTGTTAGTTTTCTTTAAAACTTTGGTAATTTTACCTTTTTTGCCTTTGTCTTTTCCTGCGATGATTTGTACTTCGTCTCCTATTTTGAGCTTCATAATACTTCTGGGGCTAATGAAATAATTTTTTGAAAACCTTTTTCTCTTAATTCTTTTGCTATTGGGCCGAATACACGCGTGCCTTTTGGCATGTTTTCCGCGTCAACGATAACCAATGCGTTTTCATCGAATCTTATATATGTGCTGTCTTTTCTTTTTAATTCCTTTTTTTGTCTTACGATGACTCCTTTTTGTACTGATTTTTTCTTTACAACTCCGCGTGGGGCAGCGTCTTTGATTGATACAACTATCACGTCTCCAACGTATGCATATCTTCTTTTGCTTGCACCCAGCACTTTTATGCATTTTGCCATTTTTGCTCCTGTGTTGTCGGCTACTTTAAGCCAAGTTCCTTGTTGAATCATTTTATTTCTTTACGTTAGGTTTTTCTGTTGTCCATCTTTTTGTTTTACTGATCGGTTTGGTTTCATAAACAGTAATTTCGTCGCCTATTTCAAATTTTTTATTTTCCGGGGTGTGTGCATAGAATTTCCTTGAAACTTTGTAGCTCTTTTTGTACTTTGGGTGAATTTTTGAGGTCGTTACTTCAATGATTAACGTTTTATCCTGTGAGTTTGAGACTATTTTTCCTGTTTTGGTTCGCATTTTTTAGGTAATTAAGGTGTAAACTCTTTAGCGGTTTCTTTGATAGTACGTTCCTGAAGGATAGTTTTCATTCTCGCGATATATCTTTTATTCAACTCTATTTTGTTATGGCCTTTGTCTTGTCCGGTTTTTACTTCAAAACGGATTTTGTACAAAGTTTTTTCCACGTTGGAAATTTCTTCTTCAATTTTTTTAACGTCTATTTTTCTGAGTTCTTCTGTTGTGAACATTATTTTTTAAGTTTACTGATTACTTTGCATTTTACCGGTAGTTTGTGTCCCGCCGATTTTAGCGCTAGCTTCATTGTCGGGGTGTCCAGGCCATCCATTTCAAACATTATTCTTCCCGGTTTTACCAATGTTGCGAAAAATTCTGGTGATCCTTTTCCTCCACCCATCGGAACTTCCGCCGCTTTGCGGGTGATTGGGGTGTGAGGGAATACGGTAACCCAAACTTTTCCTCCTCTTTTTGTGTATTTTGACATTACTCTGCGCGCCGCTTCGATTTGTCGTGACGTGATTTCGCCGGTGGACATTGCTTTTAGTCCTGTCGTTCCGAAGGCCAATGCCGCGCCTTTGTGAGATATTCCGGCAAATTTACCTCTTTGTCTGTGCAATCTCCTAAATTTTAGTTTTTTTGGTTGTAACATCTTTTAGTTTTGTTTAATTTCTTCGATTTCGTTGTGGAGTTTTACACGCATATCTTCTTTGAATACATCTCCTCTGTATATCCAAACTTTGATTCCGATTAGTCCTTGTGGCGTGAGCGCCGCTTGGCAAGAGTAGTCAATATCGGCTCTGAATGTGTGTAGAGGGATTTTGCCTCTTGAGAAAGCTTCTTCACGCGCGATTTCCACTCCGTTTAAGCGACCTGAAATTCTGATTTTTATTCCTTTTGCTCCAGACTCCATCGCTTTTTCCACAGCCATTTTCGCCGCTCTTCTGTATGAAATTCTTTTTTCAACTTGTTGCGTTAATCCTTCAGCCAGTGTCGCTGCGTCAAGAGTCGGTTTTTTTATTTCTTTGATATTGATTGCGAATACGCAGTGGAATTTTTTCTCAAGCATCGCTCTCAAGTCGTCGATAATTTGTCCTCCTTTTCCGATGATTATACCCGGTTTTGATGTGTGTATGTTTATGATAACTTTTCCTTGTGTGCGGAGAATTTCGATTTTTGAGACACCACCTTCTTTCAATGATGCTCTAATCATTTTTTCTATCGCGAGATCTTCGTGGAGCAGACGTGTAAAATTCTTTTTGTCCGCGAACCATTTTGAATCCCAATCCCTAGTTATCCCAAGTCTTATTGCTTTTGGGTTTACTTTTTGACCCATAATATTACTTTTATATGAGATGTTTTTTTCCTGATAGGATGAACGCGTCCGCGTGAGATTGGAACGCTTCTTTTTAATGTTGCTCCTTTTGTTACAATTATTTCTTTTATCGTTAAGTCTTTTTCGTCTTGTTTCAAATTTGCTTTTGCATTCGCCGCCGCAGATTTAATCGCTTTGAATAGGGGATGAGCGGCTTTTTTTGGCGTGAATTTGAGAATATTTAAAGCTTCTTCTACAGATTTATTTCTAACCAACCCGGCAACCAGGTTTGCCTTTTGCGGTGCGATTCGTACATGTTTGGCTGATGATTTCATTGTTGTTAATTAGGTTGATTATTTTGCCGGACTTGCTGGCTTTGGTGCTGCGGAACTCGGTGCTGCGCCGCCGGCTGATGCCGGTGCGGAGTCTGCTGATCCGCTGCCCGCTGCTTTTGCCAACTTTCCTCCGTGGCCGCGGAATCTTCGCGTTGGAGCGAATTCTCCGAGTTTGTGCCCTACCATTGCTTCTGTTACGAAGACAGGAATAAATTGTTTTCCGTTGTGAACTGCTATGGTGATCCCTACGAATTCCGGTGCTACGTCACAGTCTCTTGCCCATGTTTTGATCGGTTTTTTGTCGTTGTTCGTTATCGCTCTTTCCACTTTCTTGAGCAGTTTAGCGTCGATGAACGGTCCTTTTTTTGAACTTCTACCCATGTCTTCTGTCTTTAATGATATATTTATCTAACTGATGTCGTTTGCGTGTTTTGAATCCGAGAGCCGGCATGCCCCATGGTGTTTTTGGCTGTTTCAAGCCAATTGGACAGTGTCCCTTACCACCTCCATGCGGGTGATCACATGCATTCATAGCTTTTCCTCTTACGCTTGGCCTCCATCCCATCCATCTTCGTCTGCCAGCTTTTCCTATTACAACATTTGAATGATCTATGTTTCCAACTTGTCCGATGCTTGCGTAGCAATTTTTTGGTATCAAACGTACTTCGCCCGAAGGCATTTGAATTTGAGCTCTTTCTCCTTCCAATGAGACCATTGTCGCGTACGCTCCTGCCGTTCTGATTAGTTTTCCTCCCTGTCCCGGCTCCATTTCAACGTTGTGGATTTGGTATCCGATCGGGATATGTTTGATCATCATTCTTGTGCCGAGCTTCACTTTTGCTTTTACTTTTGTTGAAATTTTGGCTCCGACTTTAACTCCTTCCGGGGCTAAATGGTATCGTTTTTCTCCGTCTTTGTAGACGACGAGCATTATATACGCAGTTCTTATTGGATCATACTCAATTGCTTTGACTGTCCCTTCGATATTAAGTTTGTCCGCTTGGTTGAAGTCTACGACTCTGTATACGCGTTTGTATCCGCCGCCCTGATGTGCTTGAGTGATATGTCCGGAAGCATTTCTGCCACAGTGTTTTTTTATTCTTTTGATAAGGCTTTTTTCCGGTTTTGAACGTGTCAATTCCTCAAATGAAGCCGTGCTCATGTGGCGTCTTCCCGGGGTCGTTGGTTTGTACTTTTTTACTGCCATTATTTTTGCTTAATTTTGAATGGATCTAATGTTTTACCTTTTTCCAATGAAATAATTGCTCTTTTTGTGACCGGTCTTTTTGTCAGAACTCTGTTTTTTCCGAAAACTCTTATTTTTTTCGGGACGATGTGCGTTTTTATTCCTATCACTTTCACTCCGTATATTTCTTCAATCGCTTGTTTGATCGCCGGTTTACGCGCTGATTTTTGAACTTCGAACACATGCTTGCCTTCGCTTGTTTTCGCGGAACTTTTTTCTGTGACGACCGGTCTAATTATTACTTTTAAATTTGTCATTTATTATGCTTTTTTTAGGAAAACTTCTTCCAATTTTTCCAGTGCCGCTTTTGTGAAAAGAAGCGTGTCATATTTTTGTAAATCTTGAATGTTTAAATATCCGGCTAAAATTGTTTTTGCATTTCTTAGGTTTCTTGCTGCGAGCTCGAAGGTTTTTTCTTTCCCCGGGATTACTATCAGAACATCTCTTTTTATTGGAAGTTTTGACAATAGCGCTGATAAGGCTTTTGTTTTTGGCTCTCCTTCATATTTTTCCAAAGCCAAGATTGAATTTTCTTTTGCTTTTGCTGAGAGAGCACAGAACAAAGCCTTTCTTCTTTGTTTCTTTGGCATGTCTTTTTTGAAGTTTCTTTCGTTGTTTGGACCAAACGCTACGCCACCACCACGCATGTGAGGATTTCTTAATGAACCTTGTCTCGCGTTACCTGTGTGCTTTTGTTTGTATGGTTTCATGTTCCTTCCTGAAACTTCTCCTTTTGTCTTTGTGTGAGCCGAAACTTGTCTTGCGTTCGCCAATTGCATGACCAAAGCTTGATGAACCAAGTCTTTGTTGAAAGGTACTTCAAAAATTTCTTTGTTAAGATCAATTTGTCCTTTTTTGTCTCCCGATTGTGAGTATAAGTCTACTTTCATTTATTAAATTAATTTTTCGATTATGATGAGATTTCCTGATGGGCCCGGGACCGGACCTTTTAGGCCGATTAAGTGTTTTTCGATGTCCACGTATACTACAGGAATGTTTCTTTTTGTTACTTGGATTGAGCCCATGTGACCTGGCATTTTTTTGCCTTTTTCTACGCGTCCCGGTTTTGCGCGGCATCCGATTGATCCCGGTCTTCTGTGAGATATGTGGCCATGGCCGTCCGGTCCGCCGGCGAAATGGAATTTTTTCATTACGCCTTGGAACCCTTTACCTTTTGATATGCCTATAATTTTCACCTCTTTGACTTCTTTTAATGCTTCCAATGTGAGCTTGTCTCCTTTTTTATATGCGCTTACGTCTTCTATTTTGAATTCTTTTGAGTGATAGAATTTCTTGTTCTTGGTTGGTTTCTTTAATTCGGAAAACCCAAGGACTATCGCCGGATATCCGTCTTTCTCAGTTGTTTTGATTTGAGTGATCGTGTTTGGTGTGCACTCTACAACTGTGATTGGGATCACACAGCCATCATCTTGAAAGATGCGTGTCATTCCTAATTTTTTGCCGAGAATACCTAGCATTGTTGTGGAGGTTAATGCCATCCTTGCTTAAGGCGAGGTGGCTGGCTTTGGAAAGGCTTGTATAAGCTCTTTTTGAGCTGCCCGTCCAAAGGCTTTAACTTACAAATTATTTCTTTTGCCGCTGTAATATATAGAAGAGAAAAGGTAGAGTCAAGGGAATTTCTAATTTGTTTTTCGTATGGCTGATAGCGCATTTGTCATAGAGTAGGTCAGCGTGTAATTTGGGTGGCGTGCACAGTGTTTGCATTAACAATAATTAGTGCTATAATTCCGTCCTGATTTATTAACAAAATTTTTATGGAGAAGTCTCAAGGTTTCGAGTCTGAGCAGGGGGAGCCGATTTTTGTTTCTTCTTTAATGGGTGGATTTAATCGCAGATTACTTGCTGTTTTGGTGTTATTGATGTCTTTTACGGGCTGTGCTGACCCTAATGCTCCAGCGAGAAAAGTAAAAGAGGCAGCTGAGTATTGTTTGAAAGCTAAAATCCCGTCTTATTCTTCGAGGGTGTGTGTTCCTGGGGAGATTGAAGAATTAACCAAGGAACTTTCTGAAAAATGTCCCGATTCTCTTGGAGATATGGATAAAGTTTTCGAATTGCAAGATTGTCCTAAATGTCCTCCTAAGGTTACGGCTCGTGAGATTGTGACTGCCGTGCTGAATAAAGAATGTACAGATATTACGCGAAAGTGATTCTGAAGAGTATATTTCACCATGTAGACCTTCGTTTCGCGTGTGCCGTTTTTGCGTTTTTGGCTTACGCAAGCCGTTTTCGGCCTGTTATCGCGCAATTATTGACAGCTTTTTCAAGCCAAAAAAGTTGATTTTTAAGGTTAAAAAGATGAAAATTGAGGCAGAAAAAATATAAAAAAATAACCCAAATAAATATGACAAATTTTTCAGACGAGAGACTCTTTCAACTCTGTAAAAGATTCGGCAAAAATGCTCTATATTGGAGGCAAAGGTTTATTGGGCTCCTGCCTGAAGTAAATCGTCGAAGGCTTTATGAACGGAAAGGTTTTTCTTCAATTTTTGAATTTTCTTTTAAACTTTGTGGATTGTCTGCGGATCAGGTTAATTTAACTTTAAATTTAAGTAAAAGATTTGAAGACAAGCTGGTCTTGAAGGAAATGCTTGAGAAAGGCGAGGTAAGTATCAACAAGCTAGCTCGTATTGTTTCAATTGCTACAGTTGAAAATCAGGAGGAATTGGCGGAAAAAATAAGGATTTTGCCGAAAAGTGCATTGGAAACTTTGGTGAGAGATGAGAAATTTGCGATGGAAAGTGACACGGGAGCTGGAAATCAAGATGGCTTGTTTAAGCCACTTTTTGAGGATAAAAGTCTGCCCGGGCAGACTTTGGAAGGTGACAGCCGGTTGGCTGAAAACGTTGATGAAAGTCTGTACGGGCAGACCGATCTCTCTGCGAAACGTTCCGTAAGTTTCAATTCCGATTGCTGTATTGCTACCTCTGTTTTGAGCTTTAAATTAGCGGATGATGTAAAAAAAGAATTGGAAGAATTGAATTCAAAAGGAATCGATGTGAATGAACTCTTGAGAAAGATGTTAAGCCAGAGAAGAAAGGAAATTGAAAATAAAAAAGAAAAAATCGCAAAAGAGCTGTTAAATAAAACTTCTGAAAACAGTAATAGGCAGGTGCACGAGGATAGCTCAAAAAATAATTCAGTACGCGAAAGGAACGATGTGCGGGAACAATCATCACGTTATGTTCCTGCAATAGTTAAACAAATTATTAAAGAAGAGCATGGTACAAAGTGCTCAATTCCGAACTGTACAAAGACTGCAACAATACTCCATCACACTCAAAAATTCAGCCTTTCTCATTCCCACGATCCGAAGTTTTTGGCTCCGCTCTGCGAAGAACATCATGCGATTGCGCACAGCATGGATGTGAAATTTCATGAAATTCGGCATAGTGCTGTGTGATCGTGCGCATTGCGAAATATGGCAAAGTACTTGCCAATAAGCGATGCAATCGCAATTGTATGTGAAACGTGACGAAGTGTTGTGTGGGTCTGGTAGTTCTAGTCTTCGGCCATCATTTTGATTTCGATTTCGACGCCGGCCGGGAGGGCAAGATTTTGCAGAGATTCGATTGTTTTTGGGGCGACTTCGGTGATGTCGATTAAGCGCTTGTGTGTGCGCATTTCAAACTGGTCGCGTGCGTCTTTGTGAACGAAAGTCGACTTGTTGACCGTGAATTTCTCGATTTTTGTCGGTAGGGGAATAGGCCCTGCGATTACAGCGCCTGTTCGTTCCGCCGTGTCGATGATCAATTTTGCCGTTTCATCGATTACTTTGTGATCAAAAGCTTTGATCTTGATGCGGATTTTTTGGTGGGTGGACATTGTTAATTTGGTTAAATTACCGAGTTGTTTTACTCGGCTTAAGTTGGTTAAGCGTGATTGAAAGTTAAACCGAGTAGTTCCCTTGTGGGGGAGCCGAGCTGATAAAAACATCAGGTCGGACTTTTGTGATTAATTAGTTTTTTTAGGCCCCTTTAAAGACCGAAACAGTCTCTTAAAGGAGCGGCTAAAAGCTAATTAAGGCTCATGGGCTCCTTAGCTCAAAACCCTTACGGGTTTTGAGTGTTACTCCATGATTTTCGCTACGACTCCGGCGCCAACTGTGCGGCCGCCTTCGCGGATAGCGAATCTTGTTCCAACGTCCATAGCGATAGGAGCGCCGAGAGTAACGCCCATGTTTACTTTATCGCCGGGCATAACCATTTCTACGTCCGCAGGTAATTCAACTGAACCGGTAACGTCTGTTGTTCGGATGTAGAATTGTGGTTTGTAACCCTTGAAGAATGGAGTGTGACGTCCACCTTCATCTTTTGTCAAAATATAAACTTCAGATTCGAATTTTGTGTGTGGATTGATTGATCCAGGTTTTGCAATAACCTGTCCTCTTTCGATGTCTTCTTTTTCAATACCTCTTAAGAGAAGTCCGACATTGTCGCCAGCGCGGCCTTCGTCAAGAAGTTTGCGGAACATTTCGATACCTGTAACTGTTGTTTTCTTTGTTGGGCGGATTCCGATAATTTCAACTTCTTCGTTGATTTTTACAACTCCTTGTTCAACTCTTCCTGTCGCAACTGTTCCACGTCCTTTGATTGAGAAGATGTCTTCGACAGGCATCAAGAATGGTTTGTCTAATTCTCTTTTTGGCTCTGGGATGTAAGAATCCAAAGCTTCCAAAAGTTCAAGAATTGGTTTTTGAGCTTCTGGATCTTCCGGATGTTCCATAGCTTTGAGAGCTGATCCTTTGATGATTGGAGTTGTGTCGCCCGGGAACTCGTATTTTTTCAAAAGTTCGCGAACTTCAATTTCTGAAAGTTCTGCGATCTCTTTGTCAGCTACGTCCATTTTGTTCAAGAATACAACGATATATGGAACATTCACCTGTCTTGCCAAAAGAATGTGTTCACGTGTTTGTGGCATAGGACCGTCCGCGGCTGAAACTACAAGAATAGCGCCGTCCATTTGAGCGGCACCGGTAATCATGTTTTTTACGTAGTCGGCGTGTCCCGGGCAGTCTACGTGAGCATAGTGTCTTTTTGCTGTTTCATACTCCTGGTGAGATGTTGCGATTGTGATACCGCGTTCTTTTTCTTCCGGAGCGTTGTCGATTTGGTCAAATTTAATACCTTTGTTGTTTCCTCCGAATTTTAGAGCAGCAACCTGTGTAATTGCTGATGTCAATGTTGTCTTTCCATGGTCTACGTGTCCAATGGTTCCAACGTTGACGTGAGGTTTTGATCTGTCAAATTTTCCTTCTGCCATAGTTGTTGGTTTTAACGATTAAGTTTTATATGTTAAGCATTTTGTGAACGCGGGGCGTATAGTAGCGAAAAGAAAGGGAGAAAGCAAGAGAATTTAGAGGGGCTCAAGGGCTGCAGGGCTCAAGTTGCGCAATTAGGTTTCGCCGGAGGCTCAACCTTTTGCGCTTCTCTTTTCAATAATTTCTTTTGCTACGTTTGATGGGACTTTTTCGTAATGGCCGAATTCCATTGTGTAACTTGCGCGGCCTTGCGACATTGAACGGAGGTCGGTCGCGTAGCCGAACATATTTGCTAACGGAACACTTGCTTTGATAAATTTTGCGATTCCTCTTTCGCCCGTTTCACTGATTTGGCCTCTTCTTGAGTTCAAGTTTCCCATGACGTCTCCGAAATATTCTTCCGGGGTTACCACTTCCACTTTCATGATAGGCTCTAGGATAACCGGGTTTGCCGATTTAGCCGCTTTTTGGAAGCAGAGAGAGCCTGCGACTTTGAACGCCATTTCCGAAGAGTCGACATCGTGGTATGAACCATCGAAGAGTTCCACTTTTACATCCACTACCGGATATCCGGCTTGGATGCCTCTTGTCATGGCTTCTTGGATTCCTTTGTCTACCGCGGGAATAAATTCTTTTGGGATTTTTCCTCCTATGATCGCGTTGACGAATTCGTAGCCTTTTCCCGGTTCTTGTGGAGTTACTTTTAATAATACGTGTCCGTACTGACCGCGGCCGCCCGATTGTTTCGCGTATTTTTCTTCCGCTTTTACTTCCGTTTGGACAGTTTCTCTGTATGCCACTTGCGGGTTGCCTATGTTAGCTTCTACTTTGAATTCTCTTTTCATACGATCGACGATGATATCGAGGTGAAGTTCTCCCATTCCTTCGAGGATTGTTTGGCTGGTTTCCTCGTCCGTGTGGACGCGGAATGTTGGGTCTTCTTCTGCCAATCTTTGAAGAGCGAAGCCCATTTTTTCCTGGTCGTCTTTTGTTTTTGGTTCGACCGCGATGGAAATGACTGGCTCCGGGAATGTAATGCTTTCCAAAACAATAGGATTATTCGGATCGCACAGGGTGTTTCCCGTTGAAGTTTTCTTTAGACCTACTACCGCCGCTATATCTCCGGCGTGGACTTCTTTAATTTCTTGTCTTGAATTTGAATGCATTTGAAGCAAGCGTCCCATTCTTTCTTTTGTTTCCGTGCTTGAGTTGTATACGTAACTGCCGGCTTCGACTTTCCCCGAGTAAACGCGGAAGTAGGTGAGTGTTCCTACGAACGGATCTGTCGCAATTTTGAACGCCAATGCCGAGAAAGGCTCGTCATCTATTAATTTTCTTTCCGCCGGTTCGTCCGTGCGAGGAGTTTTTCCTTTGACCGGAGGAAGATCCATCGGTGAAGGCAGATACCAGCAAGTTGCGTCGATAACCAATTGAAGGCCTTTGTTTTTTAATGAAGATCCGCACATGACGGGATATAATTTATTTGCGACCGTTGCTTTTCTTAATCCTTTTTTAATTTCTTCGACTGTTAATTCTTCTCCGTTTATGAATTTTGTCATTAACGTGTCGTCGTGTTCGGAAACTTTTTCAATCATTGTCGCGCGGGCTTTTTCAACTTCGTCTTTCATGTCGTCCGGAATTTGGATTTCTGTAATTTTTTCACCTTTGTCTCCTTCGAATTTGAAAGCTTTTCTGTCTATTAAATCTATAATTCCCGAGAATGTGCTTTCCGCTCCGATTGGGAGTTGGATCGCGACTGCGTTTGGAGAAAGACGTTTCCAGATTGAGTCGATGCTCATGTAAAAGTCTCCACCAATTTTATCCATTTTATTGATGAACGCGATACGCGGTACTTCGTATTTGTCGGCTTGTCTCCATACTGTCTCGGATTGCGGTTCAACTCCTTGCGAGCCGTCGAAAACCACAATGCCTCCGTCGAGTACGCGTAAGCTTCGTTCAACTTCCGCCGTGAAGTCTACGTGTCCCGGAGTGTCGATGATGTTAATTCTGTATTTTTGAGTGTCACCGTGTGGGGTCCAAAAACAGGTTGTTGCGGCTGAAGTAATTGTGATTCCGCGTTCGCGCTCTTGTTCCATCCAGTCCATAACCGCTTCGCCTTCGTGCACTTCTCCGATCTTATGGGTCTTTCCCGTGTAATAAAGGAAACGTTCTGTTGTTGTTGTTTTGCCCGCGTCAATATGGGCAATAATCCCTATATTACGCAGAAAATTTAAGTCTTCAGCCATAAAAAAATACGTTAAAAAATAGCGGGGGTATTATAGGGAGAAGAGCATGGAAGTCAAGGGAACTGAAAACCCGAACCTGTTCGAGTTTTCAGGTTGAGCCTTAATACTTCGCAAAATGTGCGAACGCTTTGTTTGCTTGAGCCATTCTTTCGGTTTCCTGCTTTTTCTTGACGGCGATGCCGGTGTTGTTGGAAGCGTCGATTAATTCCTGAGAAAGTTTTTCCGCCATCGGCTGGCCTTTTTTGCCGCGAGCGGCTGTCAAAAGCCATCTAAAAGCTAACGCGATTTGGCGTCCCGGTTTTACCTCCAATGGTATTTGGTAAACGGCGCCGCCGACTCTTTTTGGTTTTACTTCGAGAATGGGCTTGATGTTTTCAATCGCTGTTTTTAAAACTTTTTCCGGATCGGAGTTTGTTTTCTTTGAAATGATTTTCAATGTCTCGTTTAGAATTTTGCGCGCGGTATTCTTTTTGCCGTCTTTCATTATGTAGTTAACAAATTTTTCGTTAACCGGATTTGAACTTTCTGGGATGAATTTTACTTTTGTTGGCATTTTCTCAAAAATTATTTATTTGGCTTTTTAGCTCCGTATAATGAACGGCCTTGTTTTCGGTCTTTTACTCCTTCCGTGTCCAAAACTCCTCTTACGATGTGATATCGGACACCGGGGAGATCTCTAACTCTTCCGCCGCGAATCGCAACGACCGAGTGTTCCTGAAGATTGTGTCCTTCGCCCGGAATATACGCGATAACTTCCATTTTGTTTGTGAGACGGACTTTCGCGATTTTTCGAAGAGCTGAGTTAGGTTTTTTTGGAGTTGTAGTTGTGACTTTAATGCAAATACCTCTTTTTAGTGGGGCATTTTGCTTTGTTGGTCTGTTGGTCAATGTGTTGAACCCGTACTGCAAAGCTGGTCTTTTGGACTTCCTCTTTGGAGTTCTCCTGGAATGTTTGATTAATTGATTTATCGTTGGCATAGCGCGGGTAATTTATATTATGATTTTTATAAATGCAAGGGGAATTTCATCTTATATGACGGGAAGGTCCATTTCTTTTTCCTTTCCTTCTTCTTTTTCTTCTTCTTTTCCTTTTTTAACTCCAAGCGCTTTTTGCTCTTTTTCGTATTTTTTAACCTCTTCTGGATTTTGTCTTTTGAAAATATCTCCGGCCGGGATCAGTTTGCCGATGATGACGTTTTCTTTTAGTCCTCTTAAAAGGTCGATTCTTTTTGTTGTTGAAGCTTCAACGAGCACGCGAATTGTTTCTTGGAATGACGCCGCTGAAAGCCAACTGTCTGTGTAGAGAGCGATTCTTGTAAGACCTAAGAGAAGTCTTTCTACGACCGCGCCTTTTTTGCCTTTTTTCTTCAGTCTGTCGTTTTCTTTTTCAACTTTTAATATGTCCACAACTTCGCCCGGAAGGAATTCGCTTGCGCCGCTGTCAACAATTCTGGCTTTTGAAAGCATTTGTCTTGAAATCAATTCTATGTGTTTGTCGTTGATTGTTTGACCCTGTGAAGCGTAGATGCTTTGGACTTCGGTCATGATATATTTGAGAACCGTGTAAATGTCCGTGAGCTTCATTAATTCTTTTAGATTCAAGTGGCCGTTTGTGAGAGGAGTTCCTTTTTTTACAACATCGCCGTCTTTTACGATGACGCTGCGGCCTAGCGGTACTTTGTATGTTTTTTCGACCGGGCCTTCGGAAACGATTACGATTCTTCCTGAAGAAACTTCTTTTACGATTCCTGTTTCTAACGCTTTGATTGTTGCTTTTGATTCCTCAGCTTTCGCGATGACGTGTTTTTCTTTAATCCTGTCTCCTTTTTTGACCGTTGGAGACATGCCGGTCAAAACGTCGTAAATTTCTTCAACCGGTTCGTTGCTTAAAATTGATAATTCTACTTTGTTTTCTCTTTGTTTAACAGAAACTTTCCCGGAAATTTGAGCTACCACCGCGGGTGATTTTGGAGTGCGCGCTTCGAATAATTCTTCCACGCGGGTAAGACCTTGCGTGATGTCGCGGCCTTCGGCAACTCCACCCATGTGGAAGGTTCTCATGGTTAGCTGAGTACCAGGTTCGCCGATTGACTGTGCCGCGATAATTCCAACCGCTGTTCCAAGCTCAACCGGCTTGTTTAAGCCAAGATCTTTTCCGTAGCATTTTGCGCAGACACCGTCTTCCGTTTGGCATGTCATGACTGAGCGGACTTTTACCTCTGTGATTCCAAGTTTTGCCATTTGTTTTAATGTGCTTTTTTCTATTTCCGTATTTTTCTTTCCAATAATTTCTCCTGTTTTTGTGTCTACCAAGTCTTCCGCCAATGTGCGGCCGTAGATTCTGTTTTCAAATTTTTCTCCTATTTTTTCACTTTCCGATTTTGTTACCAGGTGAGCGTGGTTCGATTCGCAGTCGTATTGTTTGATCACGATGTTTTGAACCGCGTCGACAAGACGGCGGGTGAGGTAGCCGGCTTCAGCTGTTTTTAACGCTGTGTCGGATTTACCTTTTCTTCCTCCGTGTGTAGCGATGAAGTATTCAAGAATCGAGAATCCTTCTTTTAAGTTTGATTTAATTGGGAGTTCGAT
>Ga0172371_10008287_pt1 | contig 14595 bp, 10 predicted proteins | sample Lak12m_FD_114543 | JGI IMG/M metagenome (GOLD analysis project Ga0172371, IMG submission 114543) | Freshwater microbial communities from Kabuno Bay, South-Kivu, Congo - kab_022012_12m | ecosystem: Environmental > Aquatic > Freshwater > Lake | place: Democratic Republic of the Congo: South-Kivu... | reverse complement strand
TAGTTCATCTTCATCTTCGCCATCTGGTCGATCATGCGCTTGAATTCATCCAGCCCCATCCACGGCATCACGAAGTGGCGCATGTGCAGGCCCCGGCGCTTGATTTCCGGTGTCCGGCGGATGTCGAAGTCCACCAACAGCTCGGATTTCGGCACGGGGATGATGTCGCCGGTGAGGTGGAAGACGATGCCGCACTGCTCGAGGAACTCGTACGCCGCATACATCGTTGCGCGCTCGCTATTGCCGCCGATAAAGACGTGCGGCTTGCTGTCCAGCAGCGCGGCCTTGACGAGAAATCCCTCCTCGCCCAGGCCGGAAAATGAGATGATCCCCTCCCCTTCCGCCCGCGCCGCCGTCAGATTGACCTCCGGCCCGCCCACCACCAGCCGCACCCCCTCCACGTCTTCGCCGTCGGGGCTGATCGGCGCCTCCGCCCCGGTCAGCCGGCGGAGATACGTCTGAATTTCACTGGCGATCCAGACGTAGAAGGGGGAAGCATCGAGGCCAGAGAGGATGGCGCCATGTGCCGCGCCACCGCGAATAAAGCAAAACCGCTCACTAAAGGCCATCATTACAAATTCCCTCACGGTTACATTGGGTATAACGTTCCGTCGCACGACTGTCGCGCTACCGTCGTGCGAATTCCCGCGATTAAACCGCCATTACCATTAACCTGTGGGTAAACTGGTTGTTGAACCAGCACCTGGGTATGCTCCCAGGCCCGTAAGGATGATGAGCACCGTGTGGAAGCCTGGCGACAGCCGCGCGCCGTGATCGATGTAGTGCCCGGTTGAGCGTGCTGGCGCTGCCTCACCAGCCAAGCACTATGAACTCTCGCTGCGGATTATTGCCACCATACCCCAGCCAGCACCCCCAGCCGCCACAACCGCTGCCGGTTCATGCGCCGTTTGCTTCTCATGCTGCCTTCCTGATGCCTTACAACAGTGCTATTTTACCATATACCGGCTTAATTACCGAGTGAAGGCTTTGCTTCCCTGCCCCAACGCGGCCAGACGCGGCCGGTGCGCGCAATATACTTGCGGTAGGTATCGCCGAAGTGTTCGAGCAGCAGCCGCTCCTCGCGCGGGACACGAAGGAAGTAAAGCAGCGCGATGGCGGGCAGGAATCCCCACCCCGCCAGCCAGTTCCACAGCAGCAGCGGCTGCGCGAGCGCCCACAGCCAGAAAGAGGCATACATGGGATGGCGGATATGGCGGTAGATTCCATCGGTGATCAGCCGGTGATCCGGCTTGATGATCACCGCGGGCGACCAGGAGCGTCCCAGGTCGGCGTGCGCCCGCCAGAACAGCAGGAGCGCGGCGGTAAAGATGAGCGCCCCACCCCACCCCGCCCACGCCGGCAGCTGGTAGTCCGCGAAGCGCAGCCATGGGGTGAATATCGAGAGGCAAGGCAGTCCGATCATGGTGAGAGAGATGAGGCTGAACAACGGCCACTCACTCCTTATCGCCCGCCGTTCGGCGGCGCGCGTTATCCGGTTCACCCGGGCATATGGCAGCCGAATAAGAGTCATCAACGCCATGCCGCACAGATAGATGAGTTCAAAAATCAACATGCGCCTGACCTCACGTGCTCCATCACGGCATCGTCATGGAGAAGGACTACCGCGCCAGTGCTTTCATAAGTTAACATAGATCTCCCCTACCCTTCTCAGCCGGATACCATATTTACAATCTTTCATTTTAGCTGTCGCACGCCGGGTCGCGATAATTTCACACTTAATTTTATTGCTGTATCTCCTTCATAACTTATTCTATATCGGCCAATTGTCACCGGTTGCACTTAGCTGCATCGTATTACTTTCTCGTTACCGTCGTGCGTCATCTCGCGATATATTAAGCTCGAATTGCTGTATAATACACCAATATTCCTGTTACTCGCACGAAAATCATGGTAAGAAGGTGAGAGAATCGCTCCCCTCCCCCACCCCGCTGATAGTCTTTCAACGGATAGTTTGTGATAATATTTCAGCAATTTCAGTTGTCTTGCGATTTATCGCTACTGTAGCGCGCATTCATGCCACGGTCTCTTTAACCTAAAATGCAGTAGCAAAAAACCGTTACATCACGTAGCGCGCCGTTATCGGGTGAAATCATCATGTGACTTACCTGCGACATACCGCTACTATCGCAAGAAAGGATCAGCATCTCTAAAATCATATGTAACAGCTATGCGTTTTCCCGTCGCATTACTGTCATGCGATATAATAAGTTGTCTCATGCCCTGATTTAGCCGGTATTACCGCTGATAATCAGTGTGATGGTATCGGCATAGTCGCGCATCATTAAGTACCTGGTACTGTATTGGGAGTTGACTTCACCAACGTCATTCCCGCTCCAGGCGCAAGCACGGAGTGCGAAGTCGCGCCTGTTGATCGGTATCGCTACGGCGTGCGACCATCGTGTAAATGGTTAACGGAAAGCCGGTCTCACGCTTATAATACCCGCGATTATGCCGTGACACAATGAGAACTAACGTAAACAGACTATCTCTGAAAAAGCGATACTGCCACCACTGTCACGCGACGTTAGCATTGTTTACCTGCCGTTAGTAAGTCGGAACAGCCTTCATCATTCGCTTACTCTTATAGCAAACATCTCGCAACGTAACGTGACGGTGATGCGAATGGCGTAGACAATGCTTCTTCACCAGTAAGATACAGTTATCGCATGCTTTGATCCATTATCGGTAAAATTCGCGATAATACTGAATGCAGTAGCAGGAAGTAACGCTAAATATTTATAGAATATTCTAAATTGCAAGCACGCGAAAGCAGGGACGAGTAGCGTTTATATGCGCCTTTTGTATCGCAACGACTCATGGTTTGCCTATCTGATAAAAATTACAGTCGCGTGACAGGCGCGATACTGCGTGGTAAAGGATTTGCGGAGGTGGGGTAGGGGAAGGTGTAGTATAAATTGTCCATTCCCTTCGCGCGCCATCACGCTACTGTCTTAATACCATCGCGTTAATTATGACCAATGGTAGCAGTGATACTCATGGAATAGGGTAGGGGACATTAAAAACAATAAGATACGTCGCACTCCCGTCGCGATACTACTATATCGATGAAAATATCTTCCCCGCGGGATTACCAATGGCCATCGAGATATTCCCGTGCAATCGTCCAGTAGACCGGCGCTGCCTTGCTACAATACTGATCGGTATCTGTCACCTGAAAAAGGGCTGCTACGGGCAACACAGCGCGATATTTTTTTGAGGACAAAAAATGAATAGGGTGGGGGAGGAAAAGAAACGGTGCCCTTCTTAACGGATAGGAGAAAACACGAGCGTATCACCATAGCGCGATGTCGCACGACCGTCTATGGTCAGTCTTGCGCGGGTTCTGTCGCTCCCTGCAGCAGCATCGCTGCCGCCGCGCGTTTTTGCGCCATTTCTGCCACTTCCAGCGGGGTGTGGCCGGCCGCGTCGATGGCCTGCCGGTTGGCGCCGCGCAAGAGGAGGAAGCGGATGAATTGCTGGTCTCCCCGCAGCGCGGCCTGGTGCAGCGCTGTGCGGCCCGTTCCGGGTTCCACGGCATCGATCTCCGCGCCATGCGCGAGCAGCAGGTCGGCCAGGGAATGTTGCCGCGCGTCGCAGCAATATGCAGCAGTGGATGGGGGTGTTTGCGGTCATGCCGTTTCGCCAGTTCCGGATCGACCGCCAGCAGCGAACGCACGCGCGATAAATCGCCGGCCTCCGCCGCTTCGTAGATACCGCTCCCGATGACCCACTTGACGATCAGCCGTTGCAGCATATACACCTCCGAGGGGGATGAGATGAGCTGCCTTCCCAACGTCCCTGAACGAGCGCTGTTGTTTTATTTCGCAAGCTCGGGAGACATTCCCTTTGTCTGAAAGTTAAATCTATGTTAATGGGACCGGCGTGCTTGCGATTAATAAAAAGGTGAGGTAGGGGAGTTCCTGGTAAATATTAAATGTGAAAGAGCTTCCGGATGACCTGATCTCGACTGTGCGGGGTGGGGAGCGGGAGAAGGTCGTCATGGCGCTGACCGGCAATCCCGACCTGCTTGCCGCTCTTCCGCCGGCCGCGCCTTCGCCATCCGCGCCGTGCCCGTCCCGCGATGATGCCACTATCGCTGCTACGCTGCTCACTGCCGGCGCCGATGTCAACGCAGGCGCCCACGGCGGCGTCACCGCGCTGCATCTGGCCGCTGACGCCGGAGATGCCGACCTGGTTGCGCTGTTTATTGACCGTGGAGCGGCAATCGACCCCATGCTGTCACTATGGCAGGCCACTCCTGCCCACCTGGCCGCCGCGCACGGACATCACCACATCGTCACCCTTCTGCAACAAGCCGGCGCCGATCTGACGCTGCGGGACAGCTACGGGCGATCCGTGACAGAAATACAGCGGACATCGATTCCAATCATTTTTAAGTGAGCCCTGTTTTAAGTTGCGCGCCCCCCATCACCGTCGCGAGCAGGCGCATACCGTTATCATGCAATATTGCAGTGAGCTGTTCCCGTCGCAGGCCGACGCGTTCCGTCGCGCGACGGAGCGCGATGATGATTTCGTAGACCATGAAGGTAGCGCGCATGTCGGGGGTGATGGCACGGAAGGCACTGGGGGCATAGTCAAAGCCGTCCAGCACCAGATCTACCCAGTGGTCGGCGGCATAGACCCGCCGGCCCCGCATGGCGGCAACCGGGAAGTCAGTGGCGAATAGCAGGCGGTCCGGACCGATCTGCTCCAGTGCAATCTGCAGCGCGGTGGGGTCCATCACCATCGAGGTGTCCAGCCAGACGTTGGGCAGGTCGGCGACGGCGCCGATGGCCTCGGTCATTTCGTCCGGCAGGTAACAGCGCCCGCAATGAGCGAGCACGAGCTGCGCGCCGGGGTACTTCAGGGCATACTTCCGCACCCCCTCCTTCACCGCGGGATCGGCCAGCCGGCGCGAGCGGGGAACATGCAGCAGCACCACCAGCCGCAGGCGGTTTGCCAGCTCCATCTCCGCCTCGCCCAGCATGTCCTCGATGGTCACGCTGCCGTAGTCGTCGCCCAGCCACGGCAGCAACACCTTGTAGCCGAAAAAGCCCTGCTCGCGGATGTGCCGTTCCGTTTCCTCGATCGGCTCAAGTCCGCGCCCGGCGAGCATCAGCGGGAAAAGCCCCGGCAGCCTGCCGGCTTCGGCACTGTAGTCGTTCGTCTTCCGCGCGTCCGCCAGCGGGGTGGGGTAGCCGAAGCAGACGGCATGGTAAGGGCGGTCGGGGAAAATCATCCTCCCGTCGTCCCGCAGCGCCTCGATGCCGTAATCGGCGATGGTCACCATATATTTGCTGCCCGCCGCGCCCGTCTCCCACGCCACGTCCCGCCAGTGCGCGCTCAACCAGGTGTGCGCGTGGAAGTCCAGCACCACCGGCGGCAGCAGGGGAGCGATGTGGTCGCGGTAGAAGGGAAGGTCGAATTGGTCATAATGCGACATAATTCAACACCCAGGGATATTTCATCTGGTTAGTATAGTTTGACATCATCTGAATTCGTGGTAAACTTTGGTAGCGCGGAAGCTGACTTCGGAACGTTCTGGACGTTTTGCGGGACAACACCCGGCGCCGAGGCTCCACCTTCCGCGCGATATTTATGCATTTCTACCACGGCAAGACGATTGTGTTTGGTCCTCACTTCTTCCAACAGAAAAATGTAACCATTCACGTGTATTTCATGCCATATCCTGTTTAAATTACGCGTCCTTCCTGCGGACCAGGAACGGTCAGGCGCTAAAATAATTATCGGAATTGCTTCAAAATCTTCGCGAGTAAGAGATTCCTGCGCTTTACGCCATTCACCGGCAATATGACTTCCATCGGTGTCAAAGATAGATGCGCCATGTTGTTTAAGCGAATGTCGAATAGCATTAACATCAATCATGCGGATATACTCTGTTACATCGATGCCAACCAGTTCCTTTATCTGCTTTGACTCGGCTTCAGTGATTCGTGCGTAATCCACCCAATCGGCTTCAGGATTTACGGCTGAAGCTGCTTTATCAAATAAATCGCCAATTGAACCGGTTCGCACTTCTCCATATTTTTGATAAATACCTGGAACTAATCCAGGCGGCATCTTTCTCGATGGATACATGGTCAAAGCATCCTTTTTAGAGTTATCGCGTATTCCGGCGAATGGGGTGGGGGAGCTCCAACTTTATGGCTCTAGTACGCACAGCAAAAAATACAGCGCCGTATAAATACGCATGTCCACCATCGCCCCCCTCCGGCGCCGCGACTCCAGCCAGGGATGCACCTGCGCTAACGGGATTTCATGGACGGTGATCTCCTCGGTGTGGTCACCACCGCCGGCGCCCTCGCGGCGCAGGCCGCGAGCCAGATACAGGGTCATCACCTCGCCGGTCATGCCGGCGCTGGGCGGGCCTTCGCAGAGGAAGGTCATCTCCCGCGCAGCGTAGCCGGTCTCCTCCAGCAATTCCCGCCGTGCCGCCTCCTCTTTCGGTTCGCCGGCAAATTCCGGCGTGTCGCCTACCAGCCCGGCCGGCAGCTCGATTACCGGCGCTTTCACCGGGACACGATATTGCTCGACCAGCAGCAGTTTCCCTTCCTCCGTCACCGCGACCATCCCGACGATGCCGGTGATATGCGGCCGCTCCGCATACTCCCAATGCCCCTCGCGCACCAGGCGAATAAAACGACTCTCGGCGATGATTTCCGGTTCCGGCGACATAGTGTTCCTTCATACTACGTGACTGAGTTGTTACTACCGAATGATGCCCGCGAGCGGTATCCATGTATTACTAATGCTAAATTTCTCGCCAATATGCGCAGTTTTTGTCTTTGGTTGCGGTGCAGCCGCCATGTGAGAGATTGCTTCATATCTCCGACTCTTTCAATCGTTTACCTATCCGCATCTTTCGACGAAGCAACCGGAAATCCTACGGCGTAGCCGCCTTCATGGCGGGTGCATTGTTGAGAACCTTCCGCCAGAAGCAGCAGCCGTCCTTGATTTCGAACATCTCGCAGCCGTTCGCCGCCAGCACCTTCCTGGACAGCGTATTTGTCTCGTCGCAGTTGATGAGCACTTCGGGGATGCCTTTGGCTTCCGCTTGCTTGAGCAGCTCGCGCAGGATGAGGGTGCCGTAGCCATTTCCGCGTGCGGAGGGGCGGATGGTGTAGCCGATGTGGCCGCCTCGCTTGCGGAGATTATCGTTCAGATAGTGGCGCAACTTGCCGAGACCGACCGGGCGACCGTCGATGTAGAGCCAATACCTGGTCTGCGGCACGTATTCCGGCGCCAGGTCAATGCCCCTGGCGAATTTGACATGGCGCTCCAGGTAAGCGGGAAAATCGGCGTAGTCCATGTCATAACCGCCATTCTGAAAACCGTTCTCGCCGGAGCCGATCTCCTTGATCATGTCGAAGATCTCCCGGCCGTCGGTGAGAGTGATCTCGCGTAATTCAATCTGCATAATGTGCCTCCTACACCTGATAGACTTCCGGCTCCTCCGGCCAGCTTAAAGAGGGCAAATCATCACACTGGAAGCGGATCACCCGTCGTTCTTCGAGCAGCGCCAGATAGGTGATAAGCGTGTATTCGAGATACCCCTGCTGCGGGTGGAACTTCGCGCCGTCCTTGCGCAGGCCGCGCGGGAAGGGGGTGGTGAAAAGGTCGAGCAGCATATCGATGGTGATTCGCGCGGGATTTGCCAGGAAATCGGCAAGGATACGCTCTGCCAGGTCGCAGGCATCCCAGAAGGCAACGTCATATGTCTCCCCGGCGTCCCAGCGGCGGCCCGATAGGCGGATGTATTCATCGCGCATGGCCCGCAGGTGCCTGCCTTGCGGCGAATCGGGGTCGCGGCAGACCATGCCGCTGACGTGGCTGCGGCCGCGATCATCGGGTTGGAACACCTCGATATACCGGCGGGAGCATTTCTCGACGGCGACCGATCGCCCGTGCCGGTCGTGGATGATGAAGTTCCCGCCGCTGAAGAACTGGCCGTAGCGGGTGAGGAACTGCACGGCGCCATCCAGGTCGTCGCAGAAGTGGCCGTACATCTCCATTATTGGCAGCGGGAAGATCTCCTCCGGCTCGGTATCCAGGTGCATACCGCTGCCCACCCCGGACATTGCCAGCGGCTGCCAGAAACTGGCGCCGATGCCGTTTTCCGTACTCGGCGGAGTGGGGTCCCGGCGCCAGAAGGTGGCCGGATCGTCCGCGTTGATGATGAAGGCCGTGCCGCGATCGGTATCCGGAATGAAGGCGATGCGGCACTTTTCCGCCAGCCGCGGGACGGGCGCGCCCGCGCCGGTGCCGGCGGCGCGCCGCTCCGCGGCCCGACGGTAGCCGTGGAAGGCCAGGTAATCGTTCAGCCCGCCCAGCACCGCGCGGTCCCACTCACTCAGCCCGGCCTCGCGCAACTCGCGCTCCACCGCCAGCCGCTGCTCGACCCACGGCCTCGCCTCCGGATATTTCACGGCGTCCGGCACGCGCTCCAGCCGTTCGCGGTGATAGGCGGTCAATCCGCTGAAGAGCGCCTCCCGTTCGGCCCACGGCGTATCGGCCACCGTGCGGTCCACCGGGCCGTCGATGAACTGCGCTCGGTGGAGATGAGCGCGCTCGATCATATCTCGCGCCACCGCGGCGGGGTCAGGTAAAAGCAGGGACATGGAACTACCTCGATATTCAGCCGGCGGCGATCTCAACATGAGCGCTGACGCCGCCGGCGGATAATGACGTTCACCTTTCATTCGACGCCGGCCGGCGGGAACCTGCCAACCCGCGGCCACTTACGGCGCCATGCCGCGGCAACCGTCAAAGGGCCGATTAATCCTACACGCGGGATCCATGGCGGGCGCCTTATGAAGCTTTCTCGGCATATGATAACTTTTTTCGAGCATGAGCACGAGTATGAATCAGAACGGCATGTTGTCGTTGTGCGAAAGCTAAACGCCTATTGCTCTGTGGTTCCGGCCAAGCGGTACAGGAACAGGTGCTCGTGCGCGGGGTGGGGTGGGGGCGCGCAATCAATCGATCCGATGCAGGCCCTGGAAGGACACGTAATGACGCTCGATATTCAACTTCTCCATCCTGGCGCGGGTAGACAGGGTCGTCCACGGGCCGGTGCCGGGTCCCTGGCCGGCGTCGTTCTCCCAAAGCCACCGTGGAGTCGGCCACAGGCAGCAGCGCGCTTTTACCGCGCGGTAAAACTCCTCGTCCACGCCGTTCTGTCCGTGGTGGGCCATCTGCAGGTAATCCGCCGCCAGCCGCTCGCGGTATTTGCCCGCCAGCAGCTTCCGCCCGCCTTCGACGCCTAGATCGCCGGGAAAAAGGACGGATTTTGCGCCATCGGAGAATCGCAGCACGGCTGAGGAGTTGTTCAGCGAGTTGCCGGTGATCTCCGGATTGCGCACGCCCAGCACCTCTACCCGCACGCCGTCGATCTCCAGCTCCGCGCCCAGCTCCAGATCGATGGAATCCCCATCCCACCCGCCAAGCGCCTGGTAAAACCGGCGTATACTGTCGTGGTATTCCACCGGCTCGTAGCGGAGCGCCCACTCCAGCTCCGGCAGGGAAGCGTATACGGCGCCGATGCGCAGCCCGCGCGGCTCGCGGAGTATCTCCGCCAGCGCCTGCGCATGGTCGTGGTGTGGGTGAGTGATGAACCAGGCCTCAACCGCATTGCCCAGCGCGCCGAGAAAGCCGCGCAGGTAGCCGCAATCCCCGGCGGTTCCCCCGTCGATGACGATTACCTTGCCATGCCGTGTTCGCAGCACGTACGACATCATCTGCGAAGGGGTCTGCTCGGGCAACTGCCACAAAGTGAAGCTATCTGGCGCCTCCGGTACAGCCTCTTCCGAAGCATACGGAACGGAAGGCGCAAGCAAGAGGGCGCCCAGCAGCGCAATAGACAGGGAATAGAAACGGCGGTTAAGCGGCATTATGGGCTCCTCGTTAATGTTTGGAGCGCGGATTGTCAATCCGCGCTCCGATATAGCACTACCGCACCATTACCTCCCTTATTCCCACCCGGCCCTTGTCGTTTTTCGCGCGGGGGATGAGGATGCGGAGGTAGCGGGCGCTGACGGGTTCCGGCAGCGCAAGCTCGGTTGACATTTCGGTGACTTCGGTTTGCCTTAACAGGTCCGTCCAGGTTTTCGCGTCGTCGCTCACCTGTATTACGAATTCCAGCGGGGGCAACTCTTCGTACCACTGTATGTTCACCGAGCGCAAGGTGACGGGGCGTGGCCAGATGACGCACCATTCGGCGGGTTTTCGCTCCTCGCTGTCCCAGAAGCTGAACTCCTGCCCGTCGATGGCGCGGGTGGGGGAGTTCATGCTGCCGCCGGCGCCCCAAATTTCGCCCTGCCAGGCCAGGTTACCGGGGTCGTCCGGGCGGTTTACGGTAAATTGGGTGGGTATCTCGGCGGCTTCCCGCGGGGGGAAGGCTTTGCTGTATTCCTCCCAGCGGTAGACGAAGGGGCGCGGGGCGCTCCACAGGCCTGCCTTGCCTTCTCCATCCACCGCCCGAACGCGCCAGAAATACCGCCATTTCTCCGCCGGCGCCTCTCGCATGGCGTAGCTCGCTTTGGTCAATCCTTCGGCTAATTCGACGCGGTCCTGCGGGCGGAAAAGCGCTTCGCGCGCGATCTCCACTGTGAAGCGCGCCTGACCGGCGGGCGTCCACTTGAATGCCGGCAGGCCCTGGCTGACCGCCCCATCCGGCGCCGGCGCCAGCGGGGTGGGAGGGGCCGGCAAGCCGAGGGCGCCGGCAATAACGTCATCGGTCACCGGAATGAGCACCAGCCAGGCCCCCAGTGCGGGAATCTGCGTTTGATAACGAAAATCGCCGCCCGCCGGCAGGGTCAGCGGCTTGGCCGACGCCCGCCAGTCCCACGCCCGGTCGGTATATACCGAGGCGATGGTTCCGGCAGGAAAAGCGACGGGCAGCGTCACGTCCAGCGCCTGCGCCTTATCGGTGAAGTTCGCCGCATACAGGCCGACATATCGCTTCGAGTCGAAGGTCTGTACCAGCGCCTTCACGAAGAGCTGGTCGCTTGATTTCGGGTTCAGCAGCGCGGGAACGACCGGCCCGGAGGTGACGAAGGCATAACAGGTGCGCCGCACCAGCCCGAAGGCGTCATTCGGCGGCTGCCGGTGGTGCGGCTCCTTGATGCCCACCATGGAAATGTAATCGCCGAAATTGCAGTATTCCTGCCCCGTCCACCCGAACATGTCGCCGTAAAGCGGATCGACGGTGCGCAGCCGCTTGGTGCCGCCGGCGCCATTAACCCATTCGCCGTAGCGGCGCACGGGTAGCTCCTTTGTCTCGGTGAGCGAGGAGCGCGTGATGATCTTCAAATCCCGCGGCTCGGAGGCGCCGGTGGGCAGCAAACTGTAGCTGAAGAAGCCGTGCAGGAACTGATAGGGGGTCGGTCCGGCGTAACCGGTGCCCCAGATGCCGTTTTCCGAGTTATACATCATCTCGTCGCCGCGGAAGCCGGCGCGGAAGTCGAAGGGCCGGCCGTTGCCCCAGCGGTTCACCTTCGGGTCGCCCAGCGTCATGTCCTTCTCCGAACGGCTCAGCCGATAGCGGTTAAGGTCCAGCGCCTGCTCGGGGAAGCGGTTGCCGATGAAGCCCTCGTTTCCTCCCTGCCGCTCCGCCGCCCCGGGGTAGGGGTATTGCTTGTTGAAGGCATTATCTTTATTGTCCAGCCCGTCGGGCCCCCGGTCGTACTCATCCACCAGATCGAAATGCACCATGAGGATATCGACAATATCGCGCATCGGCTGGCCGCGTTGCAGCGCCGTATCGTAGAGGATGGTCCGCACTCCCCGCCGCCAGTGGTTTATTTCCTGCGTGCCGCCCGCGGGGTTGTACTTCCGCACCAGGTCGTTGGCCGCCTTGTTCGCCTCGTAGTGGTTGCGCGCCCACAGGTCGCCGTGAATGCCGTAATCCTTCCAGCGCTCGCCGTCCACGCCGAAGCCTTGCCCGGCGGGGCCTTCCTGCTCGCAGGAATAGTTGTAGAAATCGGTATACGGCGCGAGAAAGCGGATGCCTGACTCCATGATGGCCGCGTATTTCACCGGATCGTAGAGCACGATGTCGGCGCCCTTCGGCGTCCTGGACGCGTAAACCGTCTGGCTGTGAAACGTGGTGGTGGTCTCCGGGTTATTGTCCACGTCGCGGAACTCCGCCCACAACTGCGGCTTGTCGGCCAGCTCCCAGATGGTGTAAAACTCCTGGTGCCCCATGCCCCAGCCCAGCGCGTTGTCCTCGCAGGCGCGTTTCCAGCCCCATAACGACGATTCCGGGCCGCCCAGGCTCGGGTTCACGCACGGCATGCCCTTCCCGTTAATCACCCCCAGCAGCGCCAGGTCGTGGTTCAGCCGGTTCGGCTCGTCGCCAAACGGATACCCCTGCGACCAGACGTTGAAGTCGTAATAGATGCTGTTGGAATAGACAGGCAGATCGGCGCCGTCCAGCGGCCCGAGCGTAATTCCGCCGATGCTGACTTCCGGCTTCGGTCCCAGCCGCGCCAGCGCCGCGTCCTTCTTCACCCCGCTGGTCCACAGCACCAGCTCGTTGCTCCCCTTGCGCAGCCACTCCGCCGGTATTACCCACCGCCCCTCGATGGTCGCCACGGGAGGCCGCATGCCGGGCTTCCCCTTCACCGCATCGTATCGCGTGTCACCGCCGAAGGCGAAGTAAGGCAGCACCCGCCGGCCGTTGATCTCCGCGTTGAGCTGCGTGCCGTTGAACGGCGCGGTGGAAAACGGCACCCGCAGCGCGAGCGACTCCGCCCGCGCCAGCCGCACATTGAACCGCTGCCGCCCGCCGGCGGCCAACCGGCCGATCTCCGTCACCGCCAGGCTATGCCGCGCCTGTTGCGCGGAGGAAAAGTTGATACTGATCGTCCGGCTCCCGGCAAGGGCGCAGGACATCAGCAGCAGGAAAACCGTCATAATAAGGCGGATATTCATGATGGCTCCTTTCTGATCTTGACCAGAATATCAAACGCTAACTTATTCGTTATGAGAAAGAGAAAAAACTCCTGACCTACTGCTTACCGCAAAAACACCTCGCGTATCCCGACGTTCCCTCCGCCATCCCGCATGCGGGTGATCAAGATACGGAAGTAGCGCGCGCCGGCGGGGTGGGGGAGGGTGAATTCGGTTACCGCCCCGATATCCTCCGCCTGCTTAAGCAAATCGGTCCATGCTTTCCCATCGTCGCTCACCTGCAGCGCGAACTCCAGCGGCGGCAGCTCTTCGTGCCACCGTATGGTCACCGAGTGCAGCAGCGTGGGCCGCGGCCAGATCACGCACCACTCCGCCGGCTTCCCGTCCTTCGAGCTGTCCTCATTGGCCCAGAAGCTGAACTCCTGCCCGTCGATGGCGCGGGTGGGGGAGTTCATGCTGCCGCCGGTTCCCCATATCTCGCCCTGCCAGGCCAGGTTGCCCGGGTCGTCCAGCCGGCGCGTTGCGGGTCGCGGCCTGGCCGGCGCCTCCGTTTGCGGGGGGAAGGCTTTGCTGTATTCGTCCCAGCGGTAGACGAAGGGGCGTGGCGCGCTCCACCGGCCTCCCTTGCCTTCCCCGTCCACCGTGCGAACCCGCCAGAAATACCGCCCCCCCTCCGCCGGGGCCGCCTTCATGGTGTAGCTCGTCCCGGTCAACCCCTCGGCGATCTCCACCCGGTCCTGCGGGCGGAACAGCGCCTCGCGCGCTATCTCCACCGTGTAGCGCGCCCGCGCGCCGGTCTCTGCCCACCCGAACGCCGGCAGACCCCCGGTTATCGCCGCGTCCGCTGCCGGCGCCAGCGGGGTGGGGGAGGCCGGCAGCCCGAAGGCCCCGGCAAGGGTGTCATCCGTCACCGGTATCAGCACCAGCCACGCCCCCAGCCCCGGCACCTGCGCTTTATAGCGGAAATCTTCGCCCGCCGGCAACACCAGCGGTTTGGCCGACGCCTGCCAGTCCCACGCCCGGTCGGTATATACCGAGGCGATGGTTTCCGCCGGGAAGGCGATGGGCAGCGTCACGTCCAGCGCCTGCGCTTCATCGGTGAAGTTGGCGGCGTAGATGCCGATATAGGTCTGCGAGTTGAAGGTCTGCAGCAGCCCTTTCACGAAAAGCTGGTCCGAGTTTCCCTTGTTGGCTTCTACCGGAACTACCGGCCCCGCCGTCACGAAGGCATAACAGGTGCGGCGCACCAGCCCGAAGGCGTCGTTCGGCTGCTGCCGGTGGTGCGGCTCCTTGATGCCCACCATGGAAATGTAATCGCCGAAGTTGCAGTACTCCTGCCCCGTCCAGCCGAACATGTCGCCGTAAAGCGGATCGACGGTGCGCAGCCGCTTGGTGCCCCCCGCGCCCTCTACCCACTCGCCGTAGCGGCGTATGTGCACGTCCTTCGTCTCCGTCAGCGATTCCCGTAGTGTAACCTTCAAGTCGCGCGGCTCGCTCGCGCCGCTGGGCAGCAGGCCGTAGCTGAAGAATCCGTGCAGGAACTGGTATGGCGTCTCGCCGTGATATCCGGTATGCCAGATGCCGTTTTCCGAGTTGTACATCATCTCGTCGCCGCGCATTCCCGCGCGAAAGTCGAACGGC
>Ga0172371_10008285_pt1 | contig 14597 bp, 18 predicted proteins | sample Lak12m_FD_114543 | JGI IMG/M metagenome (GOLD analysis project Ga0172371, IMG submission 114543) | Freshwater microbial communities from Kabuno Bay, South-Kivu, Congo - kab_022012_12m | ecosystem: Environmental > Aquatic > Freshwater > Lake | place: Democratic Republic of the Congo: South-Kivu... | reverse complement strand
TCATACTAAAAATAGGCTCCTAAACAATCTAATAAAACTTCTTTTCTTTGATCTAGTTCTTAAACATAAACATTTCGCTTAATTTTGGCATATAAACGTGAATTTGGACTACTATTATACTAAATTCACGTAATATTGACTTTAGTTCGTGAATTTGATACAATATTTGCATGATTAACGAATTAACCAAGAAAAAGATCAGAGCACTGAAAAAAGAATACGAGCAATTAAGAAGCGGTAAGGAATCTTTGCTAGTTCTTTTAAGAGAAGCAGAACTTCCGGAACTTGTATATAACTCAAACGCCATAGAAAATTCAACCCTAACACTAAAAGAGACTGAGAAAATACTACTAGAACAAGAGGTTATGCGTGACGTTTCGGTTCGTGAGCTATATGAGGCAAAAAATCTTGCGAGAGTCGTTGAATATCTTGAAGCTCGACCTAATCTTGAGTTAAATATCGATAACATCCTACTTTTGCATCGCATGTTGATTGGTGGTATCAATGACAAAATTGCCGGTAGATTCCGTCAAACAAATGAGTATGTTAGAGTCGGATCATATATCGCTCCGGCCCCTGGACATGTCGAACGCTTGCTAACAGATTTATTGCACGAATATTTAAGCAGCCACGAAATATATTTTATAGATAGTATTGGTCAATTTCATACAAAATTTGAATCAATCCATCCCTTCGTTGACGGCAACGGGAGAATAGGAAGGGTGTTAGTAAACCTACAGTTGACGTCCCTCGGATACCCTCCGATTATTATCCGCAACAAAGGCAAACAGAGCGACTATTATCCATTATTTAAGGATTATCAGGATAACGAAAACTCTGACGGAATGTCGAGCTTATTCGCGCTTGCGTTGCAAGAATCTTTACACAAAAGAATAGCCTACTTAAAGGGGCAAACAATAGTAAAATTAGCGGATTACGCAAAAAAACATAACCTGACAACAAATAGCCAGCTTAATGCGGCGAAACGCCAAACTATACCAGCATTCCGCGAAAAGGGAATTTGGAAAATTGGGGAATAACAGACTTGGCACCTAATCATTTTTGCATTCTTCATCTTCAAAATCCGGCTTTTCGGATAGATCCAAATCATCTATACCTGTCAAAGTTCTATAATCGTTCTTTATGCCCAGCCAAGTATAGTAATATCAAAAAAGAGGCTTTACCTCTATTTTTGTTATACTTTCATTATGGCCTCGAAACTAATAATAATCCGTGGGAACTCTGGAAGCGGAAAGTCGACTGTTGCAAAAAAGCTACAGCACAAACTGGGTTACGGCACCATGTTAATTCCCCAGGATGTTATCCGGAGAGAAATCCTTCGCGTAAAAGAAGTCGATGGAAACCCTTCCATTGACTTAATTATGCAAATTGCAAAATTCGGCAAGGATATTGGTTACAACGTTATAATCGAGGGGATACTCTTCAAAAAGAGACATAAAATGATGCTGATGAGATTGATTCAGGAGTTTGATAAATCCTATGTCTACTATATTGATATCCCGTTCGAGGAGACATTGCGTCGTCATCAATCCAAATCTGTCGATTTTGGCGAAGCTGAAATGCGCGATTGGTGGCATGAAAAGGATTATTTGGGCGTTTATAAAGAAGTGCTGGTCGACGAGTCATTAAATGAGGACGAAATCGTAAGCATGATTTTCAAAAACGTTAAAAGTAGTTGACTCCTTCTGACGCACATCCACTAGCTTCAGCTAAAATCCCTAGGTGATACAATGGTATTGGTTATGAAAAACTATTGTTATATTGATGGGCAAAACCTTCATCTGGGCACGGCAAGCGCTGAACCATCTTGGAGTGTTGATTTATATAAATTTAGAGTGTATCTTCGAGAGAAATATAATGTCGAAAAGGCTTTTTATTATTTAGGATTTGTTCAGGATGGCCAACAAATTGAAAGTCTGTACGAAAATATCCAAAATGCCGGTTTTATCTTGGTATTTAGACAGCATGATGCCGCAATGCTAGGGAAAAAGAAGGGGAATGTCGACTCAGATATTATCTTTTCTATTATGAAGCGTCTATATGAAAAGGAGAGTTTTAATAAAATAATATTAGTCTCGGGTGATGGTGATTATAAGATGCTAGTGGATTTTCTTATCGAGGAAAGCAAGCTAGGAAAAATACTGTTTCCTAACAAGAAATATCGCTCTTCACTTTATAACAAAATAGGTGCGCAATATTTCGCCTTTTTAGACGATAAAGATGTAAAGAAAAAAATTGCGTATGTTACTAATCGTAAAAAGAAAAGAGCTCCTTAGGTAATCAGCCGTTCGGAACTCTCTTCGTCTTGATACCTAAATATTAACACAACAGGTATAAAATTGCAATACCTGTAATATATTCTTCCAGAAACACGCCCACTATCCCCAACCATAGAAATAATATAAAATACAAATGTAATTATGCCAGACAAGATAAAAACTGCACATATATGCCTATTGATTAATGGATGGCTTGATGTAGCAGTAGTTTTGTTGTTTTCCGTCATATTTATAAGCCTTGTAGGTCTAATGGCGAGCTCATCAAACAGCTTAAGCCCCGAAGACTCAAACCCCATGATTATTGGTTTTGGAATAGCGACACTTTTATTACTTGCGGCCGCCACTATTTCGTTTCTAGTAGCCTGGGGGGTTAAGCGCAAAAAGAATTGGGCTAAAATAGTTGGGATTATATTTGCCATATTAAACCTTTCTAGCTTTCCAGTCGGCACGATCCTGGGTATTCTTATCCTGCTAGGTCTTTTCAGCCAAGAGGCGAACGTCTGGTTCAGCACAAAACGAACGACGACAAAAATATAGAAAACCAATACGATATTCGATATTAAAAAACTTAGGTTTTTACTGAAATACAGCCACAAACCTCGATAACACCCTTATGGTTGCCTGATGTCATCATATCTTAATATAATGATTATTCAGATATGAGTGAGACACGTGCTGGAAAATACGGAAGACACCTTGGAAGCTTGGTGGAGTTTGTAGTTGATAGTCAACCGCCAGAAATAAGGGAACAATATAGAGATGAGTTCCTTGCGGAACTTGAAAATTATTCGTTTACTCCAAGAAAAAAAGGAGAGCCAGTCAATGAAGGTTGTATACATGAGCTAAAAGAAGTAGAGGTATTTGACGTAAATGACCCAGTACACCTGGCGCTATTAGCCAAAGAGACGCTTCATTTGATGTATCAAAAGCAAACATCCGCCCGGGTCTATGAATCTTTTATAAGATCACTAAAAACAGAATAGGTTTTTTTCACTACCGAAACACACAACACACTACACTCATCTTTAGTTAATATTTGTCAAGTACGACTATTTATGTTATATATGACTTAACTCAATAATACCGATGGGGTAGTTGGGTTGTTTTTTAAGATAGTCTGCTCAATTCCTATCCGAGAGGATGAGTATCGTGAAAGTACGAATTGTAGAATCGTGGGACCTCAGCGCGACTCCTGTTCGCATGTGTAACTCTTGGGAGCTTGACGCTGCGCCGATTCAGATCGTGGAGTCATGGGACCTCAATGCCATGAAGGTACGTGTCGTGGAGTCATGGGACCTCAATGCCATGAAGGTACGTGTCGTGGAGGTCCCTCTGGGTATCTACGGCGGCGGCCGTCACAAGGAAAGTATCATCGAAAAGATATGGTACTGGTTCCTGGCATTGCTTACGACGGCTCTGGGAGGATTCTTGGTTTTTGGTGGGTTATTGTTTGGTACCCTCCTTTGGAATTCCAGTCTTTGGTCACAGGACTACGACACGAAGGGAAAGCTTGTCGGGGTTGCGCTGGATATAGTGTTCGGGCTCCCATTTCTCTGGGGAGGGGTAGCGTTCATCCGCAATAGAACTAAAGGAAAGTAGGTCTGCAACTTGGCCTAACGCCGCAAACTGTCTTATCAACAGAGGTGGGCGCTGTAACATTGCGCCCACCTCATAAATCTTAAATTGTCCTAAAGATTAAGTTTATTTAAAATTCTTCTCAAAGCGCCCCCACTAACCACGGTGAAGCTAAAAATAACAGCAGCCTTCCGCTTTCATGTAAAATAGATATACGAGACAGCCTTAAGGCAAGCGTTGCTAATACATGACTAACTTAAAAAAACTAGAACCTTTGAAAAACACCAGCCCGTTCTCGATCATGAAAGGCGCGGTCTTTTTCGCGCTATTGATTTGTATCACGGCTTTGGTCGTTTTTCTTATATCAAAATTTACTTTTTCAAGCAGTAAATCAATTCTGCTTGGCGTTTTCGGAATTTGGGCTTTTTTATCATACATAACAATCCCAAGAGTCCATCGCAGATTAACGAAACTATACCTGCCGGATTATTATATTGGCAGGGCAAGAACCGGTGAAGGCCTACTCAGCGATCCCATTAACGTCGCGTTTATTGGCAGTAAAAAAGACGTGATTAATGTCATGCAAAAAGCAGGCTGGGTTCAGGCCGACAAAATGAGCACTAAAACAGCATTAAAGATGGTTACGCATACGCTTTCGCGAAAAAGCTATCCAGGCGCACCGGTTCATTCGATGTATTTATTTAACAAAAAGCAAGATTTTACATTCCAACAAGAAATTGGCGGGACTACGACAAAAAGACACCACATACGTTTCTGGAAAACACCAAAAGGATGGTATTTACCGGGTGGAGCCAAGGCCGATTGGCTGGCAGCGGCAACATATGATAAAAAGGTTGGACTTTCGCTGTTTACGCTTCAAATTACTCATAAAATAAATGCCGATATTGACACGGAAAGGGATTTCGTCGTTAACACTATTATCAAATCAAACCCTGGTGCAAAGGTCGAAATAAAGAAAAAATTTTCATCAGCATATCATGATATCAACGGCGGGGGAGATATGATTAAAACCGATGGGTCCATGCCTTTTGTTAGATTTCGTTAAAACATAAAAAGTAGTATCATATAGTCATTAAGGAGGTGTCTATGCAGTTACCCAACACTTACACTGATAAAAACGAAACCGGATGTTGTCCGGTGCCAAACATAAAGGATTGGCAAGAAAAAGAAATTAACCTGGATAATATGAAATTTATCCGTATGTATACAAAAAGCCTCTTCTTCATACCGTTAAATATGGGAAAAATTATGACCAGGATTCAAAAGACTGCCGAAGAAGCCGGCGCCACCATGCCGACTAAAGAAGCGATGCTTTTATCGCGTGACATTTCGCCATGGAAGGCCGAGCAGTTGTACGCTGTCAGTAAGGAAATTGATGGAGCCGACAATGTAACCCTTAGTGGTACATACCTAACCAAAGTTTTCGAAGGACCATACCAAAATGCTAAAAAATGGTATGATTCGCTAATCGAATATGCAAAAAGTAAAGGCAAAACACCAGGCAACATTTACTTTTTCTACACAACCTGTCCAAAATGTGCTAAACATTACGGAAAGAATTACACAATCGGCCTAATCGGCGTTTCATAGACTTTGGTATATCATTGACTAAAATATATTTTCATATTTTAATAGGTACATGACAAGTGAATTCGGCAAACTGCCCGAACGGGTGATTGCATACTATAACCCAGCAAGCACACGGCGCGACAGCGCTAAAGAGTATTTGAATTATGTAAAAAATGAGCTCAAATGGTCGAGAGTTGGGTTTGATGTATCGGAAACGGAACCTATCCAATCAGACATGAACGAATCGGTCGCTCAAAACGTTGGTGAAAATGACGCTATCATGACCGTCAGTGGAGATGGTGGCACCAGCAACGTTCTAGAGGCAGCACTAAAGCATCCCTACAAGCCTCCGGTACTTGCCACACCATTTGGTAATGGTAATGACTTGGCATATATGCTAAACAGCCCCGGTCGCTTGCAGCAACCGCCAATCAACATTTTTGAATACACTAGCGTATCACAACTGCACCCGTTATTGATTCATGCTTTACCGCCAGATGGTGATGAGGTATTCATCAGAGCCTTTGCGTATTGGGGAATTGGCGCCACGGGACGTTTGGCAAAACACCTGTGTGACCCAGAAACTCGCGAAAAACTGGATTCAATCGGTGTCAACGAAAGCGAACGAAAACGGTACCAAACAGAACTAGGATTCGCAACACAAGAACTAAACAGGCATGACCCTGTAATAATATCAAATGATGACGGCAGGCATGAGGTAGCTGAATTAAATTTCTCAAACGGTCCGAGGGAATCCAAGACGAACATTTTTCCGGTTTCGTTATTATCCGATGAAGCAGTTATGGTTGAAATTAAAAAACCAAATCTTCCATCCGCCCTCCGTACCGTGACGATGGCCATATTAAACCGGGTCGTAAGATTCAACAGATCTGACGTTATCCGTTTTACACTGGAGTCGACTGCAAATACACAAAAAGATGGTCAACCCTTTGATTTTCCTGCCGAAACCGAGTTTATTGTTAGACGCGACGTCGATTATGCCAATGTATACGCCAGTGAATACTACACGGCGGTTGACTACTATAAGCAACAAATAGTCGAAACGGCAATAGCCTCAAGTCAAAAAATATTGCAAAAAGCCCATTTAATTAAATAGCTCCGTTTTATTGAATTATAAAAACTATCCCAATCGATACTATTAAAAGGCCAACACCCACCGTTCGAAACCTGGGCAAGCTGATGAACAAGCAGGCTTAGGTTTATTTTGGTAAAATATAAGAAGAGGAATCATGAAGTTATTTGACGACGCCTACAAGAAGGATAAAAATTTCTGGGGGAACAAGCCCTCATCGATTGTAAAATCCGAATTAGATAATTTTATTGACGGTTCAGTGCTTGATATAGGAGCGGGCGACGGCAGAAACGCCATATTCTTAGCCCTGCAAGGGTTTTATGTGACATGTTTGGATAGCGCCAAGACCGGCTTAGATAATTTAGAAGGCAAAGCAAAAGAGTTAGGTGTCAAATCAAGGATAAAAACTGTTCATACCAACTTTTTGGACTACGATACCAAGGAGAAGTTTGATAACGTAATAACAAATTTCACACTTCACTTCGTCGGCAAAGATAACATAATGCCGTTTTTAGAGAAAACCGCCACATTAACCAAGCCGGGTGGAATAAATCTGGTTGACGACTTTACCAAAAACGGCCCATTGGCTGCCAAGGCTCCCGATGACTTCATTACGCCGGAAATCTTAAAAAAATTCTATTCAAACAAGGGTTGGGAAATAATCAAAAGTGAAACCAGAACAGTAAAAGTAAAGTATTTTGAGAATAACGGCCAACCGGACGATCACGAAGCCGTCGGTTTTATCGCTAAAAAAACACTTTAAAGTAACGATTTCGTTCAAGGGTCTTTTTTTGATAAGTTAAAATAGACTTATGTCAACATTGAATTTTTTAAACCAACAGGCAAGCGTTGTGGCGTCAAGACTGCTTGGATGTATTGTCGAACGCGAGATAGACGGACAAACCATAGCTGTAAAAATCGTAGAGACCGAAGCCTACGATCAAACCGATGCCGCCAGTCACAGCTATAGGGGCAAGTCTCCGCGCTCTAGCGTCATGTTCGGTCCCAGCGGCCATTTGTACGTATATTTCACTTACGGTATGCATTATTGCTGTAATATCGTAACCGGACCGGGAGGAGTTGGTTCGGCAGTTTTGATTAGAGCGGTCGAACCTATAAAAGGCATAAAATATATGCAAAAAATACGAAACAAAAATGACGTCAATCTCAGCAACGGACCGGCTAAATTATGTCAAGCTTTAAAAATTGACAAAACCCTAAACGGTCACTATTTAGCAAAGCCGCCAATCAAACTGGTGATTCAACCACCGATAGAATCTGAGGATATTATACGAACCAAACGAATCGGCATCAGCGAAGCCAAAGAAAAACCGTGGCGTTTCTATATAAAAAATAATCCTTACGTCTCAAGAATAGAATAAACAGATGCAAAAAGATATTTTTTATATCAGGTTTTCTTAAAAAAGAGTATAATGTAAGTATTATTTAAGGGAGGTAGGATATATGAAATATATCAAAATAATTACCCTCACTATCAGTCTTGGAATATTATCGGCGTTAGCATTTGTTGGGGTAGCAAGTGCGCAAAGCTTTAGGTCGGGCGATACGATCACGGTACCATCAAACGAAACGGTTAACAGCATGCTGTTTGCCGGTGGTAACAATATCAATATCGCCGGTACCGTCAACGGCGATGTCTATTGCGCCGGTCAGACCGTCACTATCAGCGGAACGATCAATGGTGACGTTTTTTGCGCCGGTCAGACTATCGTAGTCAGCGGCAAGATCGATGGTGACACCCGGCTTGCCGGAAATACGGTCACGCTATCAAACAGCGTAACCGGCAGCGCGACAATAGGAACGCAAACGTTAGTCATAGATAAAAATGCAAAAATTAGTCGCGATTTATTGGGCGGCGCAAACAGCTTGACGATTAACGGTGAAGTCGGCCGCGATATGTTGGCAGGAAGCACGAATATCATCGTCAATGGAAAAATCGCGCGGAACCTAAAGGGTGGAGCTGAAAATATAACAATCGGATCGTCCGGGTATATCGGTGGCAATGTCGAATATATCGGTCAAAACGATCCTGTCGTAAGTAGCGGCGGCAAAATAGTTGGTACTATCACCAGAACGACACCAAAAGATGAACGGGCTGCCAGCACGTACGCACCAATAGCCTTGACGGTTGGGTTCTTTATTTATGGTTTAATCGCGATGATGATTGTCGCACTGGTATTAATCGGTCTATTCCCGCGCATCTTTAATGAAGCGGTTGAAGGTACCATGAAAAAACCTGGTATGACATTCCTGACGGGACTAGTCGCCGCGGTTGTTGTACCGATACTAGTCGGCCTATTGCTTGTTTCGTTCGTAGGTATACCACTTGCAATCTTGGTTTTGCTGGTCTGGTTCGTAGTCATGATAATCAGCGGTCCGTTTACGGCATACCTTCTAGGTAAACTACTACTGCCAAAAGCCAAGCAACCGGTAGGTATTATGGCATTGGGTGCGGCAGTGCTATTTGTATCGTACTTCATTCCGATTATCGGCTTCTTTACGTTGTTTGCTGCATATTTGTTCGGTATGGGTATGGTGCTTAACCGGGCCAGATGGATGACTCTTCGAGGTAAAACAGCCAAAACCGTAGCAAAAAAATAGTAAAAATAAAAAAAGCGCCCGGGCCAGTCTCGTGAAGGAGGACTGGCCCGGGGTTGACGTTGAGTGAAGTGAGTGGGTCGCAGACCGCCGGTCTTAGGTGTCACTTGTGAACCTTTGACAAGGCGCGCTTGACGCTCTTTCTTCTCACGCCTGCGACCCGAGTGGATCGCTGGATGGTACAGGAAGTTGAAAAGTGGCAGGAAAGCTGTGGATGAGGCTGTGTGTCGGGCTAACGCCTAGGGCGGGCCACGTATTGCCACGAGGGCTCCTCCTTGTTCAGATTGACCGCGAGCTTCGTCGCTCTGCCAGTCAGATGATCGTGCTGCGGCGCTGGCGTCGGATGCGCTTGACGCGCCGCCGGACGCGGCCGATGCCGACCGTCGTGCTCGTGCTGCTCATGCCGAAGTTACCGCGTTTCATCCTGAGGCGCCGAAGCTCGGCGGGTTGCAGGTTGTCATGCGACACTCCTTTCAAATTGCACCACCCCAAGCGGTTGCTTGGTTAATAACTATATTAACACAAACACAATAAATAGTCAATGGTATATAATCAAAATTATGAATAAACCGCCATTAAACAGAGAGTGGCATATGAAAAACAAGATGCCAGAAAAAGCCTCTGATAAACAGAGGGCAATGTGGCATATCGAGCACTTAAAACATTGTAATTGTCGGAAACCTACGCCGAAAATTCAGAAACTAATCGACGAATTCAAATATAAGACGTAAGCTTGCCTTATAATTGACATGGTGACAAAACTAAAAACATCCAAAATCGTCGAAGAAATTTTTAACAGCATAACCCATGGCTTAGGGGTTATTGCCGGAATAGTCGGTTTAATATTAGGCGTCGTTCTGATGGTGATGCCGAACACTTTAAAGATTGGGTTTATCATCTATGCCACCTGTTTAATTTTGTTGATGTTGGCATCTACTTTGTATCATGCCTTGGCTTTTACGAAAGCTAAGAAAGTATTCCGGGCAATCGACCATGGTAGTATATTTCTGCTGATTGCAGGCTCTTTTACGCCGTTTGTAACTTATTTATATCAAGGGTGGGGGAGGATCATATTTCTTACGGCTATTTGGTTAGTAGCCATCATTGGAATATCGATCACGACTACAATTCTGCTGCCTAAAAAAATCGTATGGGCAGAGCTGGTCTTTTATATATGTTTCGGCTGGATGGGGTTGATGTTATTACCAAAGATAAGCGCAGTCGACCCATTAGTGCTATGGCTTTTGATTGCCGGCGGCGCGTCATACACGTTGGGCGTCGTGCCGTTCGCATTCAAGAAATCGTTCGCTCATTTTTCCTGGCACCTGTTCGTAATCGGCGGTGCCGCCACGCATTTTTTCGCGATAATAAATTTGGCTTAAGTAATCATAAAACCTATAATTTTGCCGCTAGTTCCGTTGTGTTAGTTGGTGAGATTTTAAGATTCAATCTGTTTGTGGTTTGACTACTAGTAATAATATTATACAATTAACTTCAAGTTAAATAACAGGAGTCAATATGGTAAATAAGTTTGAGGTCGCTACTGATAAGTCCGGCAGGATAAACCATTATTTTTATCCTGATTTTCCAAATGTACATATTGCTCCGAAAGACATGCTTGAACACATGAATGGAAATGAACGGATTATGTTCAAAGGTGCCGAATACGTGCTTTTCGAAAATCAGGATAAAAATAATGGTTTATCCTGCCGGGGATATTGTCCCTCCGAAAACAGTAAGATAGGGTTTTTCAGCAAACGCTAAGTATTGATTTGTTATAAATGAATCATGTAACTAGGAGAGTGAAATCATGTCACGAGTAAGCACTTATCTTAATTTCCCAGGAACAACCGAAAAGGCGTTTAACTTTTATAAATCCGTTTTTGGAACCGAACTAAACGGTGATATAACTCGAATGAAAGAATCCACCAACTCTAAATTGTCCGAAAACGACAAAAACCTGGTAATGCATATCGAGCTGCCAATTTTAGGTGGTCATATTCTTATGGGGACGGATGCAACTGAATCATTAGGCCACCCGGTAAAAATGGGTAACAATGTGTCAATTAACCTAGAGCCAGACAAATATGATGAAGCTAAAAAGCTATTTGACGCTCTGTCCGAAGGTGGCGATATTGAAATGCCGCTAAAAAAGATGTTCTGGGGTGATTATTTCGCGTCGTTTACCGATAGGTTTGGTACCAATTGGATGATAAATTGCACCGACAAAAACAATCTCCATTGATATATAATTTAGTTAATGGCATTTAATATCAGACTCCTCAAAAAAGAAATTGTCGCCAATGACACAATGGTCTTTATATGGGAGAAGCCTGATGGGTTTGAATTCACTGCCGGGCAGAATGGTGACTTCACGCTGTTAAATCCGCCGGAAATCGACGAAGAGGGCAATAAAAGGACTTTCTCATTCGTTAGCGAGCCAAGTGAAAAAAACCTGGTAACAGCTACCAGACTGCGCGATACTGCTTTTAAGAGAAGCTTGAAGAATCTACCGATTGGCACCAAGGTTAGGCTTGACGGGCCGTATGGGGATTTCAGGCTTCATAAAAATCCCGACAAACCGGCCGTTTTTTTGATTGGTGGGATCGGAATAACACCTGTTCACAGCATAGTTGCGAATGCAACCAAAAAACATTTCCCACACAAAATAACCTTGTTATACTCCAACCGAAGACCCGAAGATACTCCGTTTATTTCAGATTTTAATAATCTAGCCAGGTTAAATCCAAATTTTAGATTCGTCAGTGTTTATACGAAACTTGCAAGAAACGAGTGGGGCGGTGAAGTCGGACATATTGACGCCGATATGATAAGAAAGTACGTGCCTGATATCAGCAAACCAATTTATTACCTGTCCGGTCCACCGGCAATGGTAAAAGCTATGCGCGAGCTGTTAGTCAAAACCGGTGTGGATGAAGATAATATTAGGACTGAAGAGTTCATCGGTTATTAATCTTAAGCTGAGTTATACTGGACGAATGACAAGAAAAGCTCTGCCCAAAGTTACAGTTACTCTCGACAAAATAGTCGGCGGCGGACAAGCCCTGGCCACAGAAGACAGTGGACGCAAGTTGTTTGCTTGGGGCGGCTTACCGGGCGAGACCGTAGAAGTCCAGCTAACCAAAAAGAAGTCCCATATGGCCGAAGGTATTGTTACGCACGTTCTGCAATCAAGTCCCAATCGTGTCAGCCCAAAAGACGAAGTCAGCTATTTATCGACAAGCCCTTGGCAAATTATGAACCTTGAGACTGAGCAGCATTATAAGGCAGCATTAATCGAAGAAGCTTTTGAGCTGCACGACATCATATTACCCAATCCAATCGAAGTATACACAGACAATAACTTATACGGTTACAGAAACAAAATCGAGTTCAGCTGGTGGTGGGATAAAGAAAAAGGACGGCTGGAACTTGCGTTTTTCAAACGGGGAAGCCACAGTAAGGTGCCGGTCGAAGGTACCAGTTTAGCGCAACCCGTTATAAATATTGCAGCCAAAACCCTGAGAGACATCTTGAGGCAAAAAATCGACCTATATACTTCCAACCTAAAAACACTGCTCGTACGGTGTGACCGACAGGGAAGGGTAGTTATGCAGCTATATGTAAAGGAACCTGATTTTGCCCAGCTAACGGAAAGTGATTTCGAACATCTTAAAAAACAAGCCAATGTAATAGGGTTTGAATTAATATTTTCCGAACCAAAAAGTCCGGCCAGCGTAATCACGAAAAAACTACAATCCTGGGGTAAGACGAATCTTACGGACACTGCCCTAGGAATAGATTTTAATTATGCTACGGAAGGATTTTTTCAAATTAATCTGCCTGTTTACGAGGCTGTATTGAAAGAAATAAAGAAGTGGATCGATCCCAACACGCCTGTCGTTGATTTATACAGTGGTGTCGGAACAATCGGCTTAACGGCTACGAAAAGCTGTCTGACTATGGTTGAACCAAACAAACAAGCCGTGATAGAAATGAAAAACAACACCGTTAAACTTGGACGCGAGAAATCGGTTAAAATCATCTCATCAACAAGTGAAAAGTCACTGGATTATATCAACGGAAAATCCATAATAATCGTCGACCCTCCTCGAATAGGCTTACATGAAAATGTTATAAAAAAGATTATGACCGAGAAACCCAAGAAACTTATCTATCTGTCGTGCAACCCCGTTACCCAAGCCAGAGATTTAACAAAACTGCTAGATAGTTATAAGATAAGTTTTCATGAGGGCTATAATTTTTTCCCAAGAACTCCACATATAGAACATTTGGCCATACTGGAACTCATCAGATAGCGATACCTGTGTTGCACTATAATATTTATGCTTGTATAATGAAAACGCAAGTTAAATCAAAAGCGTTATTGCCCTTGATTTAGATTAACAGGAGCTGAAAACGGCTATGGTGATAAACAAAAAAACGATAATTATCTCGGCGATTGCCATAGTATTGATTGCCGGCATCGCAACCGGAGCTACAGCTCTTATGGGCGCTTTTAATAAGAAAGAAAATACTACTACCGGTAAAAGCGTTACCCCTACTGAAACAACCGTGGACAATCTTAAGAAACAAGCTGAAAAAGCCCGTGTATCAAATGATAAACCCCTATCAAAAGAACTACTGCAAGAGGCTCAAAAACAAAACAGCGAATTGCCAAAAACTGACGAAACCACCAACACGCAAGTGGACATAGAAGCCCAACTTTATTTATTGGAGCATGCGAAATAATATTATGAAAATCAACCTAAAAGGCTTCACTATAATCGAACTCACTGTCGTGGTGGCTGTTATAGGAATAATGACAACAATTGGAATCGTTGCTTATTCTGATGTCCAAATGAGGTCGAGGAACGATTCAAGATCCTCGAAAGTCTATGTGCTTGCTGAGGCGTTAGAAAAATATTATAACAAAAACGGTGAATACCCGTTATGCGCGTCTATTGCTAGCCCGGTTACAGCCGATACTGTAGTAACGAATATATTAAAAGGGCTTGATCCGGACGTGCTGAGAACCCCAAGTGCTGCTAAGGGCACTAATTCGGTGGCCTGCTCGGATCCGACATCCGATACGTACGGATATATAGTTAGTGGCAGCGGTGCAGAATTTACCTTAAAATACAAGGAAGAAGGAACGAGTAATCTGCCCTCACGCGATAGCCGTCACCGCATATCATCCGGCATATATACTCTCACGCTCAACGCAGGTACGGGTGGTACCGTTAACGAAGGCGGATCATATGCATCAGGTCAAACGCCTACTATTACGGCAACACCTGCTCAGTACTATCAATTCTCAAGCTGGACAGGCAGCAGTGGCTGCGCCGGCACTGCCAGCCATACGATCGTTATGGACGCCAATAAAACATGTACGGCTAACTTTGTCCCGATACCTATTA